>Ga0187769_10000018_pt1 | contig 82129 bp, 80 predicted proteins | sample 0116_SJ02_MP02_1_FD_133140 | JGI IMG/M metagenome (GOLD analysis project Ga0187769, IMG submission 133140) | Tropical peat soil microbial communities from peatlands in Department of Meta, Colombia - 0116_SJ02_MP02_10_MG | ecosystem: Environmental > Terrestrial > Soil > Wetlands > Peat | place...
CGACGAGCCGACCAGCAACCTCGACAGCGTCGCCACCACCGAGGTACTGCGCCTGTTCGATCACCTGCGCACCGGCGGCCAGACGCTGATCACGGTGACCCACGATTCGCGCGTCGCCGCCACCGCCGACCGGCCGATCTCGATGCGCGACGGAAAGTTCGTCGACGAGACCCGGCTAACCGGCGGCACCTCCCGCAGCCTCACCGAGATGGCCGGCCTGGAGAGCTGAGGCGCATCGTGGGGCGCTTGCTCCTGATCTGGCGCCTGGCGATCGGCGACATCAAGCGCCGGCGGATCCAGTCCTCCCTGCTACTGGTGATGATCGTCACGACCACCACGACGCTGACGCTCGGGCTGGCGCTGCATAGGGTCACCGACAACCCATTCGCCCGAACCCGCGCCGCCACGAGGGGCCCGGACATCGTCGCGCAGATCTTCCCGCCCGCCGGGGCTCACGGGGTGGCCGCCTTCGGCCCCGGGCCGCCGTAGCGCATCGCCTGCGTGACGGTCGTCAACGTAGGGTCGAGCGCCGGCAGGTACTGCTACCCGGTCCGCACCACGCTCGCGCCCATCACCTGGGCGAGCGGTTGCGGGCCCATCCGCTCCAGCAGCGCGAACTCCTTCACCGACAGGCCGCTCGTGAACAGCGAGCCGTCTTTGCCGAGCGTCTTCAGCCGCTCCTTGGCGCGGCTTGGGATCCCTCCGCCCTCGATCCGCGCCAGCTCCCCCGACTGCTGCTCGTCGTCCGGCCCTCCGCCACGTGCAAAGAAGCCCATCCGGCGCGGCAGCGTACAAGCTCGTTCGGTCTCCCTGAGCCACTAGCCTCCAGGGGATGGACGATTACACCCCGCAGCAGGTGGCCGAGTTGCTCGCGCAAGGTGACATTCAGCTGATCGACGTGCGCCAGCCCGAGGAGCACGTGGCCGGCCGGATCGCCGGCGACCACTTCATCGAGCTCTCGCAGCTCGCCGCCCAGGTCGACAGCATCGACCGCGACCGGCCGGTCGTCTTCTACTGCCGCAGCGGCAGCCGATCGGCGATGGCCGCCGAGGCGTTCCGCGACGCCGGGTTCGATGCGCACAACATGCTCGGCGGTTTGCTGGACTGGGCCGCGGGGGGACTGCCGCTCGACCCCCCTGACGGCCACGTGGCGTGAGGCGCTAGGGCGCCGCCGATCAATCTAATTGAGCGCCGTTCCCTACGGCTTCCACTTGATCGAGCAGCCAACCGGCTTGGTCTCCGGCCGCTCCAGGATCGAACCGTCCAGCACCGCGTCGAGGGCCTCACGCAGCCATTCGGCCTGCTCCCGCGGGTTGTCGTAGTCGGCGTCGGGCGCCCCGCGATAGCGCAGCCGGCCCTCGGCATCGAGCACGAACACGTCCGGCGTGACCTTGGCGCCGTACTCCCGGGCCACCTCCTGGGTCTCGTCGCGCAGGTAGGGGATCGTCCACTGTTCGCGCGAGACCCGATCGCGCATCGCGTCGAGGGAGTCGCCCGGGTAGCGGTCGGCGTCGTTGGGGTTCACCGCCACGACGCGCACGCCGCGGGCCGCATAGTCGTTCGCCACCTGGGCGATTCGGTCGTGCCAAGCGAGCGCGTAGGGGCAGTGGTTGCATGTGAACACCACAACGGTTGCCGGCGCGCCGTCGTAGTCGGTCACCGACCACCTCCTGCCTTCCGTGTCGAGCAAGGAGAAATCTGGCGCCATCTCACCAATCGAAAGACTCATCTGTTCACCTCCGCGCACTCGGCTGCCTGCCGCAGCGCGTCGCGCAAATCGTCCGGGTCAGGAAGCGGGCTGATCCGGCCGTCGCGCCGGCGGTAGACGCGGCAGCTCAGGCCGATCGGCTCGTCGTTGGCGGCGGGAACGAGATCGGCGCCGTCGATCAGGATGGTCGGCGAGCCGACGAAGCCAGCCCGCTGAGCCTCATCGTCGGTCTCGATCTCACGCATCCGCACCTCGACTCCGCCGAGCCCAAGCTCGTCCAGGGCTTCACGCACCACCTCAAGCGCCCGCTCGGTGGAGGGGCATCCCTCCCACCACAACAGTTCTACATTCACGTACCGAGCGTAGCGACGGCCCAGACTCACCTGCACAAGCGGCCATTTGGCTGGTCTTTCCGAGGCCGTGGCCGATCGTGCAGGCCCCACATGCACGAGATGCCACGGCCGCCGTCGGCGGCATCGAATGGCCGGTTATGCAGGTGGTTCTAGGAGCCTGGTTCCGCTGCGCGGTGGGCGGCGAATGTCGCTCCTCCGGCGCGAAACCAACCTAGGCGACGGTCCAGCTGTCGGCGCCGAGGAGCAGGTCGGCGAGTTCGACCTCGGTCGCCGGCTCAGCGCGCACGGCGCCACCGCGCCCGTACACGTGGCGCTGCACGTCGCGGAAGATGCCGATTGGCGTCGGCACCGTCGGGTTGTCGGCCAGACGGGCCAGCGAGAAGGCAAGGCCGGGGTCCAGGCGGGTCGGATCGTGCACGATCAATGCGTCCTCGCCGACGTCGGCGACGTCGACGATCGCGAGGCCGCCGTCGGGACCACGGGCGACGCCGCGCTCGTTCTCGACGCCGAAACGGACCGGCTGCCCCTTCTCGAGTCGGATCTGGTTGGCGTCCTTGGTCTCCTTCTCGGTCAGCGCCGAGAACGCACCGTCGTTGAACACCGGACAGTTCTGATAGATCTCGACCAGCGCCGCCCCGTCGTGCGTCGCCGCCGCGCGGAGCACGTCCGTCAGGTGGCGCTTGTCGCGGTCGATCGTGCGCGCCACAAAGCTCGCCTCAGCCCCGAGCGCGAGCGACACCGGGTTGAACGGATGGTCGGCGACGCCGAACGGCGTCGACTTGGTCACCTTGCCGACCTCCGAGGTCGGCGACGCCTGACCCTTGGTCAGGCCGTAGATCTGGTTGTTGAACAGGAGGATCTTGATCGGGACGTTGCGCCGCAGCGCGTGGATCAGATGGTTACCGCCGATCGACAGCGAGTCCCCGTCGCCGGTGACGATCCAGATCGAAAGGTCATCGCGCGCGGACGCCAGCCCCGTGGCGAGCGCCGGTGCGCGCCCGTGGATCCCGTGCATCCCGTACGTGTTCATGTAGTAAGCGAACCGCCCGGCGCACCCGATCCCGGTGATGAACACGATCCTCTCGGGCGGGATCCCGAGCTCGGGCATGAACTGCTGTACCGCGGCCAGCACCGCGTAGTCGCCGCACCCCGGGCACCAGCGCGTCTCCTGATCGGACTGGAAGTCCGCCTTGGTCAGCTCATGCGGGGCGCCGCCATTCCCGTTCGTCACCGTCGCGCTCATTGCCGCTCCGCGATCTGTTCCTCGACCTCGGACGCGAACAGCGGCTGTCCCTGCACCTTTGTGAACGACTCGACGTCGACCAGGTACTTGGCGCGCAACACCGTCGCGAGCTGGCCGGTGTTCATCTCGGGCACCAGCACCCGGTCAAACGAGCGCAGCACGTCGCCGGTGTTCACCGGGAACGGGTTGAGGTGGTGGAGGTGCGCGCACGCCGCCTTGTGCCCCGCCGCGCGCGCGCGGCGCACGCCGGCGCGGATCGGGCCCTCGCTCGACCCCCACCCCAGCACCAACAGGGTCGCGCCAGCCTCGGAATCAACCGTCAGCGGCGGAATCTCCTCCGCGATCCCCTCGACCTTGGCCGCCCGCAGCTCGGTCATCCGCTCGTGATTGGAGCCGTCGTAGGAGATGTTCCCGGTCAGATCGGCCTTCTCCAAGCCGCCGATCCGGTGCGCCAGACCCGGCGTCCCCGGCACCGCCCACGGCCGAGCCAGATGCTCGTCGCGGGCGTATGGCAAGAACTCCTCACCATCCCGCGCCACCGCAAAGGCCGGATCGATCGTCGGCAACTCGTTGACCACCGGAACCTTCCACGGCTCCGATGACGAGGCCAGGAACGTGTCCGACAGAAGAATCACGGGAGTCCGGTAGCGCACCGCGATCCGCGCCGCCTCGAACGCCGCCTCGAAGCACCCGCCCGATGTGCTCGGCGCGATCACCGGCAGCGGCGACTCGCCATGGCGCCCGAAGATCGCCATCAAAAGATCCGACTGCTCGGTCTTGGTCGGCATCCCCGTCGACGGCCCCGCCCGCTGCACGTCGATCACGATCATCGGCAACTCGAGCGCCACCGCCAGCCCGATCGTCTCCGCCTTCAAATCCATCCCCGGCCCACTCGTCGCGGTCACTCCGAGCCGCCCACCGAACGCGGCCCCCAGGGCCATCCCCGCGGCAGCGATCTCATCCTCGGCCTGGATCGTGGTCACACCCAGGTTCGCGTGGCGCGAAAGCTCATGCAAAAGCTCCGACGCCGGCGTGATCGGATAACTCGCCAACACCAACGGCAACCCACTCCGCACCGAAGCCGCGATCAACCCGAGCGACAGCGCCGCGGTCCCATTCACGTTGCGATACGTGCCCGGCGGGACGTCGGTCGCCGGCTTGACGTGGTACTGCACGTCAAGCAGCTCGGTCGTCTCCCCGAACGACCAACCGGCGTTGAACGCTGCGAGATTCGCCTGAAGCACCGCCGGACGCTTGGCGAACTTCTCCTCGATCCAGCGCTTCGTTACTTCCGTCGGGCGCCCGAACAGCCACGACAGCACCCCCAGCGCGAACAGATTCTTGGCGCGGCCCGCGTCGCGCGTCGACGCATCCTCGATCCCCTCCACCGCCCGCGCCGTCAACGACGTCATCGGGATCCGGTGCACGCGATAGCCGCTCAGCGACCCATCCTCGAGAGGATTCGACGAGTACCCAGCCTTCTCGAGATTGCGCTTCGAGAACGCGTCCTCGTTGACGATCAGCATCGAGCCTCGGTCGAGCTCCTCCAGATTCGCCTTCAGAGCCGCCGGGTTCATCGCCACCAGGACATTCGGCTTATCCCCCGGCGTCAGGATGTCGCGCGAGGCGAAATGAATCTGGAACGCCGACACGCCGGCCAGCGTCCCCGCGGGCGCGCGAATCTCCGCCGGGAAATTCGGCAGCGTCGCCAGGTCATTACCCAGCATCGCGGTTGCATCCGTGAACCGGCTACCCGCCAGCTGCATCCCATCCCCGGAGTCGCCCGCGAATCGAACTACGACCCGCTCGCGCTCCTCAACCGTCTTGGTCATCTACGTGCGCCCACTTGCACTCCCTTAGCAATATTACGCACAAGGGATGACGAAGTTTCTTGGCTGCCCCCGTAGGCCCCCCGATCGGGTGGTGGGTCCCCTCCGGCAGCATCCATGGGCTTCCCGTGCGGACGGCGACCGCCCCCGCCAGGCACGGATGCCCGGCGGCAAGGCCCCACGGACGCCGAGCGAAGCGAGGCCCGTACTACAGCTTGGTGACGTTTACCGCCTTGGGGCCCTTGGGCGCGGCCTCCTCCTCGTAGGAGACCTTTAGGCCCTCTGAGAGCGAGCGGTAGCCGTCGGCGGTGATGCTCGAGTGATGGACGAACAGGTCGCGACCGCCGTCATCGGGCGTGATGAAGCCGAAGCCCTTCTCGTCGCTGAACCATTTGACTGTGCCAGTTGGCATTCTGGAGTGATCCTCCGTGGCTAGAAAAGTGCTGCTACCGCGGAGGATGTGCCGCCCGGAGCCTGCACTGCTTGCACCGCCCGTCAACCGGACGGCCTTACAGATCGAACAAGGTACAGCACATGGAAGATCCAATGCCACTCGGGCGCGGCGTCGAACTGCCTCTGCGGGAGGTGGCGGTTCGGACCTCGCGATCCTCCGGGCCCGGGGGACAGCACGCAAACGTCACTGCCTCGCGGGTCGAGGCGATCTTCGAGGTCGAGGCCTCCGAGGCGCTGACCGACGCACAGAAGCGCCGGGTGATCTCACGCCTCGGTCCGCGCGTGACCGCGGTGGCGCAGGACGCCCGCAGCCAAGCGCACAACCGCGAGCTCGCGCTCGAGCGTCTGGAGCAGCGCCTGCGCGAAGCGCTCAAGCCCGAGCGTCCCCGCCACGCCACCCGCCCGACCCAGGCATCGGTGGCGCGTCGTCTGGACGCCAAACGTCGGCAGGGGAGCCGCAAGCGCGACCGTCAGCCGCCGACTCCGGACGACGCCTGACCCCGCTCTCGCGCCCACTTCCAGTGAAGTGCGCGATGACTTCAAGCTTCACGGAACGACGACGAGACGACCAAGCATGGCCGGCATCATCGCCTCGGTGACGCGGGCGTAGGTCGAGGAGAACGTGACGGTTCCCGGGCGCCGGGCTTTGTAGACAACCGTCGCCGTGCCGTCACGGCTGCGCTGCTCGGAGATTTCGCAGACAGCGGCCGACGGGTGTGCGGCCGGGAACGCCATCTCGTTGCCGTGGTAGGTGCTCACCACTTCTACGTACGCGCCTTCGTTCGCCCTGGCCTGCGGCATCGGGGAGGCGTCGCTCAGAACGAGCCTGACGCTAGCTCCGCGCTTCGCGGCGCCACATGCGTTGGCCCCGAACTTGCCGTGGGAGGCTGACCCGCATCCTGCGAGCAGGGCACTGGCGACAGCGGCTGCGAGCGCCACGGAGCTGAGAAGTCTCGCTCTCGGATACGACGGGCTCATCGCTCTAATCATTTCGCGCTCCGGGGACTCATTACTACGGCCGTGGGAGAGATCTGTAGGTTCGAGGCTCGCTGGATCGCAACGGCGGCTTTGCTGTTGGCGTTCTTCGCGGTGCCGAGCGGGGCCGTCGCTTCGACAAAGCCGGCCCCGCAGCTCGCCTCGGGGATCTCGGCCGGCCAGGTTATCCCGGCGATCTCCGCGCCGTCAGCCGCAGGGACGCTCACTGCGCTTTCAAAGTCGGCGGCCCCCGTGCCGGCGACCGGTTCGCCCGCCGCGCCGGTGACGAGCGCGGTCAAGGCGGCCACCCAAAGCGCCCCGACAACCGCCACCGCGGCCAAGCCGTCGGCACCAGTGACCAGCGTGGTCAAGACCGCCACCCACACCACGGCGACCAACCCCTCAGCCTGGGTGCATCGTTCTAGCAACTAAGAGGAGAACAGACTCGTGTCACGCTCATTGCGGGCGTGGGCGAGGACCTGCGAGCTGGTCGGTGCCGCGGTGCGCGGCGCCCGAAGGCTCGGCAAGCTCGAGGTGCTGGAGACCCTCGAGGCTGAGCCGCTGGTTCGCTCCGCTTCCTCGCTTACAACCCTGACTTGGGTGGCGACGGCGGTGACGTTGATGCTGGCTTGCAGCCCAGCGCTCGCGCTGGGTAAGTCCGCCGGCCGGGGGCCAGGGGGCATGCCCGACTTGGGGGCGGCACGAACGCCGCCCCCTTCGGCATCCCCGGGAGCCCAATAGCCTTCCTCGTGTGCGCTGGCTCGTCGACGGCATGAACGTAATCGGGACGCGCCCCGACCAGTGGTGGAGGGACCGCGACGCGGCGATGCTGCGCCTCGTCGACCGGCTCGAACGATGGGCCGCCGACAGCGGCGAGGACGTCACGGTGGTGTTCGAGCGCCCGCCGCGGCCGCCGATTCGGTCGACCGTGATCGAGGTGGCGCACGCCCCCAAGCCGAAGCCGGACGCGGCCGACGACGAGATCGTCCGGCGCCTGCGCGCCGACCCGGATCCGGCCGCCGTCCGGGTCGTGACGTCTGACCGCTGGCTGGCCGACCGCGCGTGGGCGGCCGGCGCCAGCGTCGAGGGCGCGGACTCGTTCCGGAGCAGGATCGAGTGAGCGTCGAGCTCATTCGCTACTCAGAGCGGCCCGAGCTGTGGTCGCGGACAGGCGAGATCAGCGAAGAGCCCTCGCCGCCGAGATCAGACCCCGCTCCAGGGCCGCGGCCTGGCCGATCGATTGCTCGACGCGATGGTCGAGCTCGCGCGCCAGCATGGTCTTGGACACCTGATCGCACCAGTTCGGCCTAGCTTCAAGGACCGCTACCCGATCACCCCGATCGAGCGTCACGTGACCTGGACGCGCGAGGACGGACGCCCGTTCGATCCCTGGATCCGCGTGCATGTCCGGCGCGGCGGCGTGATCGTCAAGCCGTCGCCGCGCTCGTTGCGGATCACCGGGACGGTGGCCGAGTGGGAGGCGTGGACGGAGATACGCTTTCCGGGCGACGGCGCGTACACGTTCCCGGCCGGTCTCGCTCCGGTCGAGATTGACCAGGCGCGCGATCTCGGCGCCTACTGGGAGCCGAACGTCTGGATCGTGCACGCCGTTGGTGAGGCAGAAACTCTTAGCCTGGTCTCATCAGAAGCGCGGCCACCCTTGCCACAATCAACGGATGGCCGAGCAGCCGAGCCGGCGTGACTCAAACTCCCGACCGTGGCGGGGCAGTCCAACCCGCCCCGGCGGCACGCCCCCGCAGCAACAGCAACCCGGCTGGCGAGTGACGCCGGCGCCGGACGGCCGGGGCAGACCCCCCGGCAACCGTGCCTCGGGCCCGAGCCCCCGGTGGCCGCTGGTGGTGGTCCTGATCCTCGCGCTGCTGGCGCTCAACCTCTGGGTCTCCTCGGAGGTCCTCGGACCGAACCCGCGGGTGGCGATCCCCTACAGCCCGACGTTCCTGAACCAGGTCGAGTCGGGCAACGTGAGCTCGATCTCCTCGACCGGCGCGTCGATCCAGGGCACGCTCAAGAAGGCGATCAAGTACCCGGAGAACAGTACGACCGCGCCCACCACGATCTACTTCTCCACCCAGATCCCGTCGTTCGCGCCGGAGTCGCAACTGTTCTCGCTGCTCCAAAGCAAGGGCGTGACGATCAATGCCCACTCGACCAACACGGGCCCGTCAACGTTGGTCAGCGTGATCGTCGGGTTCGGTCCGACGCTCTTGTTCCTACTGCTGATCTTCTGGTTCATACGACGAGCGGCGGCCGGTGGGGGCGCCGGCGGCCTGATGTCTTTCGGCCGCTCCCGGGCGCGCCGGGTCGAGGGGACCGAACAGCACGTCACGTTCAACGATGTCGCTGGGATCGACGAGGCCAAGGCGGACCTCACGGAGATCGTCGACTTCCTCAAGAACCCCGACAAGTACCTGAGGCTCGGCGGCCGGATTCCCCGCGGCGTGCTCTTGAGCGGGCAGCCGGGCACGGGCAAGACGCTGCTTGCCCGCGCGGTGGCGGGCGAGGCCGGCGTGCCGTTCTTCCAGATGTCGGCGTCCGAGTTCGTCGAGATGATCGTCGGGGTCGGCGCCTCCCGCGTCCGCGACCTGTTCCAGCAGGCCAAGACCGCGGCGCCGGCGATCATCTTCATCGACGAGCTCGACGCGATCGGTCGCTCGCGCGCGTCCGGCGGGGCCAACATCTCCGGTGGCCACGACGAGCGAGAGCAGACGCTCAACCAGATACTCACCGAGATGGACGGCTTCGACCCGCGCAGCGGAGTGATCGTCCTCGGGGCCACCAACCGGCCGGAGATCCTCGACCCGGCGCTCTTACGCCCGGGGCGCTTCGACCGGCGTGTCGTCGTCTCGCCTCCCGACCGCGCCGGCCGCGAGGCAATCCTCCGCGTGCACACTCGCGGCGTCCCCCTGGCTAATGACGTGAAACTCGGCGACATCGCCTCCGCGACCCCAGGCATGGTCGGCGCCGATCTCGAGAACCTGGTGAACGAGGCCGCGCTGCTCGCCGCCCGCCGCAACCACGAAAAGGTGAACCGAGAGGACCTCACCGACGCGCTCGAGCGGATCGTGCTCGGGGCGGAGCGCAAGGTGATGATCTCCGAGGAGGACCGCCGGCGCACCGCCTACCACGAGGCCGGTCATGCGATCGTCGGGATGCTCACGCCGGGCGCCGACCCCGTCCGCAAGGTCTCGATCATCCCGCGTGGCCAGTCGCTCGGGGTCACCTTCTCTGCGCCCGACGCCGACCGGTTCAACTTCGAGCAGCAGCACCTGCTCGCGCAGATCAAGGTGGCGCTGGGGGGGCGCTCAGCCGAGGAGATCGTGTTCTCAGACATCACCACCGGCGCGGAGTCCGACATCCAGCACCTGACGCGGATCGCGCGGGGGATGGTCGGACGCTGGGGGATGAGCCGCGCGATCGGACCGATCGCGGTGCTCCCCCAAGACGGGATCAGCCCGTTCCTGCCCGGCGTGTCGGAGACTTCCGAGGCGACCCAGCGGCTGGTCGATGAGGAGGTGCGCAGGATCGTCGAATCAGCGCACTCCGAGGTCTCGACGCTGCTGCGCGAGCACCGCGCGAATCTCGACGCGCTCGTGACCGCGCTGCTCGAGCACGAAACGCTCGACGAGGCCGACGCCTACGCGGCGGCCGGGCTACCCCGCAACCCGCTCGCCGAGCCCGAGCCCCACTTGGCGCTCGGCCCCGGGCGCGACAACGCGCCTTCGAACGGCACCGCCGATTAATCCCCGAGGCGCGTCATGCGCGCCAGCGCCTCGTGGCACTCGATCACGCGGCGCTTGACCGGATCGCTGTCGGGCCGGTCGTGCACGAGGTCCCACGTGCGGTCGGCGATCTCCCGCGCCGTATCCGCCGTTGCGCTCTGCCACAGGCGGTCGACGAGCTGGATCTCGAAGCTCTGGATCTGATCCGCGGGATCGCCCGGGGGCATCCGGGGCAAGGGCTCGGCGATCGTCTCACGCCACATCGACGTGGCGACGAGCAGTCGGTTGCGCAGCGTGATCTGATCGATCGGCATCTCGTCGCCGCCAGGGTAACGGATCGGGAGTGGCGTCTTATGGAAGAGTTGGCGGCGCCTGGCGGCGGCGGCTTAGCCGATGTTCGGAAGCTCCTGCTTGACGCTGAGTGCTGCAGCGAACAGATCCCCCTGCTCATCCACGCGCGCGAGCACCTCGTCGTAGGCGAACGTGAGGAGCGACTCGTCAGCCTGATCGTGACACGCGGTCACCTCCTCCCAGCTCACCGGCGTTGAGACGGTGGGCCGCTCCCGCGCACGCAGCGAGTACACGTTGACCGTCGTCTTGTGCTCGTCGTTCTGGCTCCAGTCGACCAGCACCTTGCCCGGCCGCAGCCGCTTGGTCATGCGCGAGACTACGACCTCGGGCATGCGCTGCTCGAGCAGCTCGGCCACGCGCTTGGCGAACGGCTTGGTGGCGCGGTACCCGGCCGGCGTGTTCAGCGGCACGTACACCTGCAGGCCCTTCGAGCCCGATGTCTTGACCACGCTCTCCAGGCGCAGCTGCCCGAACAGGCCATGCAGGACGAGCGCGACCTCGCAGCATTCGACGATGCCCGCGGGCGCGCCCGGGTCGAGGTCGAACACCATCATCGTGGGGCGATCAGGCCGGCCCTCCAGCGACAGCGAGGTGTGCAGCTCCACGTCGGCCAGGTTGGCCAGCCAGATCAGCGTCGGCCGGTCCTGGGCCAGCGTGTAGTTGATGTCGCCGATCTTCACCGTCTGGACCCAGTCGGGGCGGTGTGAGGGCGACTGCTTCTCGTAGAAGTACGGCTGATCGACGCCGTTCGGGTAGCGCTTGAGCGTGAGCGGGCGGTCTTGCAGGTGCGGGAGCACGACCGGGGCGATGCGCGCGTAGTAGGCGATCAGATCGCCCTTGGTGAACCCGGTCTCTCGATAGAGCACCTTGTCCCAGTTGGTGAGTCTCAGCTCGCGGCCGTCGGTCCTGACCAGCAGGGCGCCCTCCGGCAGCCACTCGACCTCGTCGAACAACGCCTCTGGCGAGCTCGGATCGGCGGACGGATCCTCGGACCCGCCCCTTTCGGCGACCACCTCGGTCGCCGGCTTGTCGTCGCGAAGCCCCTTGAACGAGGGCGCGCGCATGACTCGCTCGGTCGTCCATTCCCGGAACTCGATTTCCGCCACCAGCCGCGGCTCGACGAAAACTGCCTCCCGGGGCAGTTTCGGCGCTTGCTCGAAGGGGCTCGTCTCGCGCGTCAACGGCTCGAGGCGTTGTTGCAGGTCGGCCAGCGTCTTCTCGGTGAAGCCGGTGCCCACCCGGCCGGCGTAGCGGAGCTTCCCGTCCTCGTAGTAGCCCATGAGGAGCGCCCCGATCCGCTTGGTTCGCCGCCCCTCGCCCGGGATCCAGCCGCCGATCACGAGCTCCTGCCGGCGCGTGTTCTTGATCTTCAGCCAGTTGCCGCCGCGACGGCCGGGCTCATAGCGAGACTCGAGTCGCTTGGCCACGACCCCCTCGAGGCCCTGCTTCGCGGTCGCCTCGAGCAGGAGCTTGCCCTCGCCGGGATGGGCAGCGGGAACGCGCCACGCGGGGCCGGAGAGCTCGAGCGACTCGAGCCGTACCCGGCGCTCCCTGTAAGGCAGCTCCATCAGCGAGTGGCCGTCGAGGTAGAGCAGGTCGAAGATCGCGTACACGACCGGCATGCTGCTCTGCAGGCGGCGAATCGCCGACGGCGAGGTGACGTGCATCCGGCGCTGGAGGCGCTCGAAGCTCGGACGGCCGTTCGCGTCGAAGGCCACGATCTCGCCGTCGAGCACCGCCTCATGCATTCCGAGCGCCCCGACCACCCCGCGCACCTCCGGATAGGCGTCCGTGATCTCGTTCAGGTTACGGCTCTCCAGGCGCAGCCGACCCGGCTTTACGTAGGCGGTCGCTCGCACGCCGTCCCACTTGACCTCGAACGACCAGTTCTTCTCGTCGCGCGGCACCGTGTCGGAGGGGCGGGCCATCATCGGCACGATCCGCTCAGGCATCGGCTCCCGGTCCGGATCCGCCGGCGGATCCATGCGGTGGATCATCCAGTCGTTCGCCGAGTCGCCGCTCTTGCCGATGGAGAACAGGCCGTAGCGCCCGCTGAGGTGCTCACCGTGGAACGTGACCTCGACCTTCTTGTCGTCCCACTTGTGCAGGTCGTACGCGCCCTGGTCCCAGATCGTCATCGTGCCGGCGCCGTACTGCCCCTTGGGGATCTCTCCGTGGAAGTCGAGGTACTCGAGCGGGTGATCCTCGGTCCGGACCGCCAGGCGGTTGTCGGCCGGGTCGGCCGGGATCCCGTTGGGGATCGCCCACGAGGCGAGTACCCCGCCGTGCTCGAGACGCAGGTCCCAGTGCAGCCGGGTGGCGTGGTGTTCCTGGACGACGAACCGGTGGCCATCGGTGCCGGCGGCCGGCTCGCCGGCGGGCTCGCTTGTCGCGGCGAAGTCGCGCTTGGCGCGGTATGAGCCGAGCTTTTGTGACTGTTTCGTAGTTGGCACCACGCCGGATGATGGCCGAAGATGCCCGCTCGTGGCCCTGCACAGGCGGACGCGCCAGCACGCGGCTGGCACTTGCGGTGACGGCCGCCGCCTGCGTCGCCGTCAAGTTCATCCTGCGCGTGCACTTCGGCTACTTCGGGACCGGCTTCTGGGGCGCCGCCGTGCTCGCGGTGGCGCTCGTCGTGCTGGCGCGCCGGATTCCGACGCGCCCTGAGTTGGGTATGCAAGTTGTGCCCCATGCACCGGGTCAGCGGGGCCAGTCTTCACAAACGCTTAGCCGGGCTCGGCACAATGTCCTGCATGGCGCGCGTACTGGTAGTAGATGACGAACCTGCGGTCCGGCGGGCGCTTGAGCGTGCCCTGAGGCTGGACCGCTACGACGTGGACCTGGCCGGCGACGGCGAGGAGGCGCTCGACGCGCTGGCGAAATCGCCCCCCGATGCGGTGATTCTCGACATCGGGATGCCCCGACTCGACGGTCTCGAGGTGTGCCGGCGGATGCGGCAGGCCGGCGACCGCACCCCGATCCTGATGCTCACGGCGCGCGACGCGATCGACGACCGCGTCGAGGGACTGGACGTGGGCGCGGACGACTACCTGGTCAAGCCGTTCGCGCTGCGTGAGCTTCAGGCCCGGCTGCGCGCGCTGCTGCGCCGGTCCGGCGACGGCACCGACGGCGAGGTCCTCCGCTACGCCGACATGGTGCTCGACCCGGTGGCGCACGAGGTTCGGCGCGGCGACCGGTTGATCGATCTGTCCAAGACCGAGTTCCTGCTGCTCGAACTTTTCATGCGCCACCCCAGGCAGGTGCTGACCCGCTCTACGATCTTCGAGAACGTGTGGGGTTATGACTTCGGGCCGACCTCGAATGCGCTCGGTGTGTACATGGGCTATCTGCGCCGCAAGACGGAAGCCGGCGGTGAAGCGCGCCTGTTGCACACGGTCAGGGGAGTCGGCTACGTGCTGCGCGACTGACGCCGGAGGCCGGTAGTGCCTCTTCGCAAGCGACTCGCCTGGGTGTCCGCGTCCGCGGTGGCGTTCGCGGTCGTCACCGCCGCGATCGTCTGCTACGTGGTCGTGCGCAACCAGTTGCTCGGTCAGGTCGACAGCGAGCTCCAGCAGCAGGCCGGGCTCGTCGTGCAGGACCGAGGTGCCTGCAACGGCGGCGGCCTCCCGAGCCCTCCGGCCAGTGCAGGAGGCGGCGCTCCAATCTGGCAGGTCGTGAACAGCAGCGGCAATTGGGTCTGCGGTCAGGGCAACGTCTCCCTGCCGGTCGATTCCGGCGTGCTCGACGCGGCGAACGGCAACGGCGGCATGTACTTCCAGAACACAAAGGTCGGTGGAGCCGACCTCCGCGAGCTGATCGTGCCGGTCGCGGTCGGCCAGTCATTCGGGCCCCAGGAAGCGGCCGCGCTCCAGCTCGCCCGTCCCCTCGGCGGCGTCAACAACATCCTCCGGGACCTGCGACTCGTGCTGCTCCTGGTCTGCGGCGGCGGGATCGCGCTCGCAGCCGCGCTGGGGCGGCTGGCCGCGGGGCGCGTGATCGCGCCGCTCGCCGAGGTCGCGGCGACCGCGCGGCACATCGAGGAGACCGAGGACCTGAGCAGCCGCATCCGCGTCCACGCCGACGACGAGGTCGGTCAGCTCGCCCGGCGGTTCAACGCCATGATCGGGCGGCTACAGAGCTCGCGCGAAGCACTGGATGAGTCGGTCCGCGCCCAGCGCCAGCTCGTCGCCGACGCCTCGCACGAGCTGCGCACTCCGATCACCAGCCTGCGCACGAACATCGAAGTGCTGCTCGAGCAGGGCGATCAGCTCACCGAGGAGGATCGCCGGCGCCTGTTGGCCGACGTGCTCGAGCAGAGCCAGGAGCTGAGCGGGCTGATCGGCGACGTCATCGAGCTGGCCCGCGGCGACCTGCCGATCAGCTCGGCCGAGGACGTCCAGCTTGACCGCGTGGTGGAGGAATCCCTGGCGCGCGCGCGCCGCGACTTCCCACATGTGCGCTTCGAGGACCGGCTCGAGCCCATGATCGTCGAAGGGGTTCCGGAGCGCCTGCACCGGGCGATCAACAACCTGCTCGACAACGCGGCCCACCACTCGCCGCGCGACGGCCTCGTCGAGGTCGTCGTCGATCAAGACGGCGTGCGCGTGCGCGACCACGGCACCGGAATCGACGAGGCGGACCTGCCGTACGTGTTCGACCGCTTCTATCGCGGCGCCAACTCGCGCCACCGCCAGGGCAGCGGCCTCGGCCTGGCGATCGTGCGCCAGGTCGCGACCCAGCACGGCGGCTCGGTCGACGCCGCCAACGCCCCGGACGGTGGCGCGGTGTTCACGCTGCACCTGCCGACGCTGACCGGCGAGTCGCCGGACCGGGACGAGACTCCCCAGCCGGTGGCCGGCGACCCGCTCACGCGCTGACGACGCGTCAGTGCCAACAGAGCCAGGCGACGTGCCCGGCCGGCGCCGGCAGCGCGGCGGCCCGCCACGGTCCGCATCGGCCATGGGGCCAGCGCAGCGGCGACTCGAGCCGACGCGGGTCGTACGCAACCGCGTCCCCGAGCGCCTTGGAGAGCGCCTCCTTGGCGGACCACAACGAGATGGTGTGCGCGTCGGGATCGAGGCCATCGGCGAGGCCGATACGCCGCTCGGACGGCGTGCTGATCGACTCGAGGAAGGCCGCATCGCACTCCTGCACCCGCTCGATGTCGATTCCGACCGGGCCGGTATGCCAGGCGACCAGGGCGTACGGATACGCGTACGAGCGCGTCACGCGCGTTTCCGCGTCCGGCCGCCGTTGGGAGCGCGCCCAGCGGCGCAATGCGATCTCGTCGAGGTCAGCCGCGCGCGCGTCCAGGAGCCACGTCTCCGGACCGTCGACGCCGAGCTCGAGGCGGATCAGCCCCGCGGTGGCAACCATCAGGTTCATGCCGCCACCACCGGCGCACCGTGCCAGCGTGTGCCAGCCGGCAGCTGCTCGCCCCGCATGACCACCGAGCGTGCCCCAACCGAGCAGCCTTCGTCGATTGCCGTCTCCGGCAGCATCGCGCTGAGGGGGCCGAGGGTCGCGCCCTGGCCGAGGCTTGCGGGGCCGATCCGGAACAGCCGATCGTGGAACAGGTGCGTCTGGACGATCGCGTAGCGGTTGACCACGCAGCCGTCGCCAAGCTCGACCATGTCGAACTCGGTGATGTTGGTCGTGTCGCACCATACGTCGCGACCAACCTTGGCGCCCATCAGCCGCAGATAGAGCGACATCAGCGGCGTGGCTTGCGCGGTGCTCAGGAGCCAGCTATCCGCCAGCTGCTCTTGGCACGAATTCATGATCTCGTCGCGCCAGACGAAGAACGACCAGAACGGATGCTCGCCCGCGCGGTAGTGGCCGATCAGCAGCCACTTGAGCGCGATCGTCGCCATGAGCGCGCACACCCCGGCTGCCAGTAGGACGAGCGGAGCCGCCGCGGCCATTAGTCCGAGGCCTGCATGCGACCCGATCCATGTCAGCGTGAGGAACATCACTGAGGCCAGGATGAGCGAGAGGTAGCTGGGCAGTAGGATCCTGACGAGCTCGGTCGCGCCCCGGGCCAGCACCAACCGGCGCGGCGGGTCGGTGGTACGAGCGGGGTCGGCTGCATCCGGGATCCGCGGGAGCTCGAGCGCCGGCGTTCCGAGCCAACTCGTCCCGTCGGCACCTTGGCGCGGCGGGGTCGTGAGTACGCCGACGGTGTTCGCCTCGCCCACGGTCGTCGCGTCCTTGAGGATCGCGCAGTTGCCGATGAAGCTTCCACGGCCGACCTCGATCCCACCGATGTGGAGCCAGCCGCCCCGTGAGCGCGCGGACCCGAACATCGCCGCATCTGCCACGAAGCTCAGGTCGCCGAGGGTGGTCAGGCGGGTGAGTCCCGACGCCACGCACACCTCGGCTCGCTTGCCGACCCGAAAGCCGAGCAGACGCAACCAGGAGCGCGTGTAGACGCTAGCGTAAATTGGGAAGAGGACGCCGTTGGTCGCGGTCAGGAGGGAGTCCGTGAGCCACAGCGCCCATCTCGCCGGGCCGTGCTCTGGATGCCACCCGGGATGGATCAGGGGCGCAACCATTCGGACCACGGCCGCGACGAGCAACCCGTAAAGGGCCAGGAAGCTCACGACGAGGAGCGGCCCGAGCAGGATCGAGTCGTCGGCCAGGCCGTGAGCCGTGGTGGGGCCCGTCAGCACCACGAGGACAACCACGCCAGGAGCGGCGGCGGCGATCGGCAGGAGGTTGCCGACCGCTGTCCCTACCGCGTACATGGCCTTCCACAAACCCGGCCGTGCCGGCGTGGAGGCCACAACCGAAGGCCAGTGCTCGCCTGCGGCGCCGACATGCCGGGCCGGCGAACCTTCCCATCGCTGACCAGCGGGAACATCCTGCGCGACCACGGCTCCGGGCTCGATCTCGGCGTCCGCCCCGATCACGGCCCCGGGCATCAGCACGCTGCGTGTGCCAACGCGCGCCCGCGGCCCGACGGTTACGGGGCTCACCACCAGCTCATCGCCCTCGACCCACCAGCCCTCCATGTCGACGTCCGCCTCGATCGTGGCGTCCTCGCCGATCGTGACCAGGCTGGTCGCGCTCGGGAGCGTGAACAGTCGCGCGCCAGGCCCGACTCGGTGCCCAAGGAGACGCGCGTACTTGGGCGCCCAGGGAGTCCGTTCCAGCCCCTGCAGGCGCCACGCGCCCGCGAGCCGCTCGAGCAGCCAGATCCGGAACATCAGCCAGCCGTGGCGGCGGTAGCGGCCGGGAGCCAGGTCGGGCAGCAGCAGCCTGCGGGCGCCGGACAGTAAGATCGCCCGTCCGGGGACGCTGACGAATACGAGCCACCCGGCGATCAACCAGCCCCAACCCACCTGCGGGCCGAAGCCGGCGCCCTCCAGGCGGTCGATGGCGAGGAGCGCCAATAGCCACTGTGGCGAGAGCAGGACCTCGAGCACGAGGATACCGCCGAGCTGCAGGGCAGACCACCGCCGCCGCAGCGGACGCTGCTCGAGCGATGAGACCGTCGGCACATCGCCGAGCGACTCCAGGCGCGCGCTCAGCTCGCCCAAGCGGCGATGGTTGTAGACGTCGGCGACGGCGACCGACGGGAAGCGGGTCCGCAGCGCTGACACGAGCCTGGCCGCCGCGAGCGAGGTCCCCCCCAGCTCGAAGAAGTCACTGTCGACGCCGACCGGCAGCGGGCCGAGCTGCTCGGCCCACCGCTCCGCGAGCCACGCGGCGGTGCTACCGGGATCCAGCCCGGCCGACCCCCCGGCCGGCGCCGGCGGCGGCCACGGGAGCGCCTTGCGGTCGACCTTGCCGGAGATCCCGCGGGGGAGTTCTCCGAGCGGGACGATCAGGGGCACCATCCCCTGCGGGAGCGACTGCGCCAGCGCGGTGCGCACCTCACCCGGATCGACGTCGCCGACCACGTAGCCGACGAGGAGCTTGTTACCGGCCGCGCTCTCGCGCAGCGCGGCCGCCGCGGCCCGCACTCCAGGGACGGCGGTCAGCTGGGCGTCGATCTCGCCGAGCTCGATCCGCCGGCCGCCCAGCTTGACCTGGTCGTCGCGGCGGCCCACGAACTCGATCCCGTCGACGGTCGAGCGCACGACATCGCCTGTCCGGTAGGCGCGCGTCCAGCCGAGCGACGGCACCGGGCGAAAACGCTCCCGGTCGAGCTTGGGGTCGAGGTAACGGCCGAGTCCGGCGCCACCGACGACCAGCTCGCCTGCCTCGCCGACGGGGACGACGTCGCCGGCGTCGTCGAGCACCGCGACCTCCCACCCGGCCAGCGGCCAGCCGATCGTGATCGGCTCACCCGGATGGATCCGCGCCGCGGTGCTGACCACGGTCGCCTCGGTCGGTCCATAGGTGTTCCACACCTCGCGCTGCTCGGCCAGGCGCCAGCCGAGCCCTTCGGGACACGCCTCGCCGCCCAAGATCAGGAGCCTGACGCCCTCGAGATCGGCCTCCTCCCACATCGCGGCGAGGGTCGGCACCGTCGAGACCACGGTGATCTCGTGCTCGACGAGCCACGGGCCGAGCTCGGCGCCGGCGCGAACGAGCGCGCGGGTCGCCGGGACGAGCGTCGCGCCGTGACGCCAGGCCAGCCACATCTCCTCGCAGCTCGCGTCGAACGCGACCGACAGCCCCGCGAGCACGCGGTCCTCCGGCTCGATCGCGAAGAGCTCGGCCTCGGCGTCGACGAACGCGGCCGCGGAGCGGTGGGCGACCGCCACCGCCTTCGGCGCTCCCGTCGAGCCAGAGGTGAAGATGATCCAGGCGTCGTCGCCGGGGCCGGGCGGGAGCCCAGCCGGGCCGCCGGGGGCCGCCAGAGGGCTGATCGCGAGACCCTCCTCGACCACCGCGCAAGCGCCGGCGCGCTCGAACAGCTCCCCGGCGCGGGCCGGTGGGTCGTCGGCGTCGACCGGCACGTATGCGGCCCCGGCCTCGAGCACGCCGAGGATCGCGATGTAGAGCTCGGCCGTGCCGCTGCTCACGCGCACGCCCACGCGGTCGCCGGGTCCGACGCCCACCTCCGCCAGGCGCCGCGCGAGTGCAGCCGCGTGCTCGGCGAGCTCCGCGTAGGTCAAGGCAACATCCGCGTCGATCGCCAGGTGGTCGGCGCACCGGGCGGAGGTTTCGTGCAGGATGTCGAGCAACGTCCTGGCTGGACGGCTTTCCGGGAGTCCGGCCGGGGTGCCGCGCCCGGGCGTGCGCTGTCGCAACCGGCCTGCGGTGATTGGCTGCATCTAGATGAGGTTGTTGGGAAGGGGACTCCGCGTGCGCTTCGTGCGCCCGGCCTGTCGGCTGCCTTGCCATGCGTGGAAACAGCCGAAGACCGGCGGAAGTTGCTCCCGCCATGGTTAGTGCTTAGTTAGCGTTTAAAGAGTTCTCGGGAACATAAAGTTCACTGGCGATGGCAGTGAGTCGATCGAGGGCAGACATCCTCCCGGGCCGGAATTCGGTCGTGGTCGTGGTCGCGGCCGCGCTGGTCGTCGCGCTCGCCACGCTGGGGTGGCTCGGCGTGCCCGCGGCGATCGCGCAAACGTCGCGTGCCTTGTACTACGAGACCGAGACTCGGGCCGGGACGCTCGCGATCGACCGGCTGAGCCTGTCGCCACCGGGCGCGAGTACCCAGGTGGTCGGGCTTGGGGACGTCAACCTATTCGGCATCGCGCTCGGTGGGCCGTATATCTACTGGAGCACGCAGGCTGGACCGAAGGACCGAGGCGCGATCATGCGGGCCACGCTCGATGGCGGAGATGTCCGACCACTCGTGAGCGGACTGCCCGGCCCGGCGGGCTTGATCGTTGTTCACGGCTTCCTGTACTGGGTGGATCAGGATGCGATTGGCCGCGTAGCGCTTGACGGCTCCCATCTGCGCCGGCGATTCATCGCGCCGCCGCCCGAACCGGGCGGCGGCGTGGCCGACGGCCTGGCCTCGGATGGTCGCCACCTGTATTTCACCCGGTGCACGGATGACGAGATCTCGCGCGCGAACCTGAACGGAAGCCGGATCGACCTCGGCTACATCTCGCTCGGACCGGACAGCTGCCCGCAGGGAATCGCCGTGGCGGGGGGACATCTGTATTGGACACAGCTCCCGTCCGGAACGATTGGCCGCGCGACCGTGGGCGGGCAGGACGCGAACGGTCGGTGGCTGGCCATCCACAGCGTCCAGGGCCCGTTCCAGGTCGTGGCCGACCGCACCCACGTCTACTGGACATGGGGTGGGGTGGCCGGCGCCCCTTCGTACACCGGGCGCGCGGACGCCAACGGGTCCCACCTCGAGGCCCGCTTCCTGACCGATTCCCTCTTCCCGATGGCGCTGGCAGGCGGGGATCCGTCGAGCCCCGCTGCGGGGTCCCGGCTACCGGCTCAGCGCTTCACCGGCCGGGCCAGCCGCGCCTGACGCGCCACCAGGAATCGCCGGCGAAAGAACCAGGCGCACAGCGCGAACACGCCGGCGACCGGCACGAGCAGCAGGGCCTTGATCCGCGGCGGCCCCACCGTCAGCGCGATTACGAACTCGGCCACCACGGCGGGTATGGCCGCGAGCAGGACGGTGTGTGAGCGATAGCCGGAGAAGTGCTCGCGCGCGGTCACCTCGCCCACTCCGAGCACGCACAGGATCAGGCCACCGATCAGCGCCGGTCCGCCCTGCCGGATCACCCCGACGACGAGGGCGATCGCGCCACCCAGGATCGCGAGCTCCGACACGGGGAGCCCGCCGAACGGGCCCCGCGGGCGCTCGCCGTAAGCGCCGAGCGGGTTCGAGCGCCGGCGGGGAGCCCTCGGCTGATCTGCGCCCCGCTTGCCGCCCTGGCCGCCCGCCTCCGGCTGCGGGCGCACCGAGGCCGTGGAGACGGCTCCGGATCGAGAGTGACGGCGCTTGCGCGACCGCGGCTTGGACTTCTGGGTGGCCACTCGGGCGCGAGGATACGCCTAGGCGGCGCCGTCAGGCGCCGCATTACCTTCTAGGGCGCTGGCGCCGCCTCAGGTGGGGTCGAGGCGTCGGCGAACTCGCGGAACAGCCCGGTGACGACGAACACGGTCTGCTCGGCGATATCCACGGTGTTGTCGCCGATCCGCTCCAGGCAGCGAGCCACCAGGATCATGAACATCGCCCATTCGCGCATGTCGAGGTTGTCTCCGACCTCGACCGCGCGGCGGAAGATCTCCCGGTTGAGCCGGTTGATCTCGGTGTCCTGACGCACCAGGTCTTGAGCCAGCTCGGTGTTGCGCCCGGCGAAGGCCTGCTTGGCCTGAGAGACCTGCGAGCGCGCCAGGCGGCCCATCCGCTCGATCGCGTCGAGGATGTCCTTGTCCTTGGGCGCCTCGTAGCCGGACAGCGGCACGAGCTTGGCGATGTTCACGCACTGATCGCCCATGCGCTCGACGCAGCGGATCACGTGCAGCAGCGCGGCGACGATCCGGAGGTCGCCCGCGACCGGCGCCTGTCGCGCGAGCAGCGACAGGATGCCCTGGTGCACCTCCAGGTAGCGGCCGTCGATGCGGTCGTCGTCGGCGACGACCATCCCGGCCAGCTCCACGTCCTGGTAAGCGATTGCCTCGAGCGCCCGGTCGAGCTGCTGAATGACGAGCTCGAGCCCGTCCAGCGCCTGCTCTTCCAGCGCGCGCAGGCTCTCGTGGAACTGGTGGCGAGTCTCCTGCATAGGTGGTGTCTCCTACCCGAACTTTCCAGTCACGTACCGCTCGGTCCGTTCGTCGCTTGGATTGGTGAACATCTTGTTCGTCTCATCGTGCTCGATCACCTCGCCGTCGAGCATGAATACGGTCGAGTTCGCCACGCGCGCCGCCTGCTGCATGTTGTGCGTGACGATCACGATCGTGTAGCGCTCCTTGAGCTCGTCGACGAGCTCCTCGATCTTGAGCGTCGAGATCGGGTCGAGTGCGGAGGCAGGCTCGTCCATCAGGATCACCTCCGGCTCGATCGCCACCGTGCGGGCGATGCACAGCCGCTGCTGCTGGCCGCCGGACAATCCGATGCCCGGCTCGTTCAGGCGATCCTTGACCTCATCCCACAGGCCGACCGACTGGAGGGAGCTGTGGACGAGCGCCTTCAGGTCACTGCTCTTGGTTCCGGTGAGTCGCAGCCCGGCGGCGACGTTGTCGAAGATCGACATCGTCGGGAACGGGTTGGGCTTCTGGAACACCATCCCGATCAGCCGACGAACCGCGGTTACATCGACGTTCGGGGCGTAGATGTCGAGCTCGTCAAGCGTGACGCAGCCTTCCGCGCGCGCTCCGGGGATCTCCTCATGCATGCGATTGATGCACCGGACCACCGTCGACTTCCCCGATCCCGAGGGCCCGATGAGCGCCGTCACCTCGTTGGCCGGAAACTCGATCGTGACGTTCTTGATCGCGTGCTGATTTCCGTAGTACGCATTGAGGTCTTTCACGTTGACCGCGTGACCCGTCTTCTTCGCGTCGGCAGCCTTCGGTGCCTGCGGCGCTACCTCTGGTCGGTCTGGCGACGGTCCCCCGGCGGTGGACATATCGGTTTGTTCCTTTGTCGTGTCCGGCGGATTCATGCCATTCGGCTCCTTGAGGCGACGAATCGGGCGAGCAGGTTCAGGATCAGGACGATAGCCACGAGCGTCAGCGCCGTGCCCCACGCAATCGTTTGGATCGCCGCTCGCGGCGACGTGATGTCGGTGTAGATCAGGAACGGCATCGTATTCATCTGCTGGTTGAGGCTGAACGTCAGCGCGAACGCGGTCGATACGGTGAACAGCAGCGGAGCGGTTTCACCCATGCCGCGGGCGATGGCGAGCAGCGAGCCGGTGACGAGGCCCGACGCCGAGGTTGGCAGCACGACCTTGAATACCACGCGCCACCGTGGCGCCCCGAGCGCCAGCGCGGCCTCGCGCAGGCTGCTTGGCACCAGCAGCAGCACGACCTCGGCCGAGCGGATGACGATCGGAAGCATCAGCAGCGATATCGCCACCGCGCCCTTCCAGGCGGCGAACCCGCTACCCCCGAAGCGACCGATCACCAGCACGATGTAGATGAACAGACCGAACATGATCGACGGGACACCCGTCATCACGTCGACGAAGTAGCGCACGGTGTTGGCGAACCAAGAGTCCTTCCCGAACTCGGTTAGGTACAGGGCGACGCCGATTCCGATCGGGATCGAGATCAGCGTCGCGAGCGCGACGATCTCGAGCGAGCCGAGGATCGCGCTGCGGATCCCCCCCGGGCTGCCGAAGAAGCTGCCGGTGGGATCTGTGGTGAAGAAGCCGCTCATCGCCCAGGCGCTGAGTCCCTTGTGAATGAGGTAATAGATGATCAGGATCAGCGGGATCAGCGCGATGAGCGTCCCGGCCAGCAGCGACCCCCGCATCACCTTGTCGGTGAGGCGGCGGCGGGTCGAGATCTGGGGGAGGGCGGTGGCGCTCATTTCTCGTTCGCAGGGCCGGAGGCGATCGTCATGCCGGTGGCGCCCGTACCCCGCGTGCCGTGGGAGCCGCGGGTGATGAACCAGCGCGCGATCATGTTCACGATCAGGGTGAGGACGAACAGCACGAGCCCGGCGGCGAACAGCGCCGAGGTGTGAATCCCTGTGGCCTCGCCGAACTCGTTGGCGATGACGGCGGCCAGGGTGTAGCCCTGGGCGAACAGGTGGGTCCCAATCTTCGGGGCGCTCCCGATCACGAGCACGACCGCGATCGTCTCACCGACGGCCCGCCCCATGCCAAGCATCGCGCCGCCGGTGATCCCCGGACGCGAATACGGCAGTACGGCCATGCGGATCATCTCCCACCGCGTCGCGCCGAGGGCCAGCGCCGCTTCCTTGTGCTCGGACGGGACCGTGGCGATCACCTCGCGCGAGATCGCCGACACGATCGGGAGGATCATGATCGCCAGGATCAGGCCCGCGATGAAGTAGTTGTAGAGCTGTGGGATGCCCCCGCCGATCCAGGGGATGAACGAGAACGTGCTCGCGAACCATTTCTCGGCCGGCAGCAGCCTCGGCGCCAGCACGAACACGCCCCACAATCCGTACACGACCGATGGAACCGCGGCGAGCAGGTCGACCAGGATCGTCAACGGGTTGCGCAGTCGGCGCGGGCAAAGCTCGTTGATGTAGATGGCGCCGGCGACGGCGACAGGCACGCCGAGGATGAGCGCGATGACCGACGTGACGATCGTGCCGAAGAGCAGCGCGCCACCGTGGTAGATGTTGGCCTGGACATCCCAGTTGTTGCCGAACACGAAGTTCAGCCCGTAGGTGCTGAAGACGTGGCCGGACTGGCCGATGAGGCGGATGAAGAAGTAGACGATCAGGATGAGGATGAGCGCGGCGAGCGCGCTCAGTCCCCACTTCAGAACCCGATCGGGTAGGCGCCCGATCGGCGACCGCTCGAGAACCGAGCGGCCGCCGGTGACGGTGGTGGCGCTTGCTTCCACCTACAGACCCCTACGAGATGGCTGCACCGTTGCAGACCATCGTGGCCAGCTGAGTGTTGTCCTTGTCGGCCAGCGCGGAGGGCAGCGGCGCGTACGGCAGCTGGTTGGAGCCCGCGCCAAGCGTCTGCTGCCCGGCGCCGAAGGCGTACGTCAGCCAGCTCTTGATCGCGGCCGCCGTCGACGCGTTGGCTCCGCCGTCCTTGCACGGATCCTTGTAGGCGTCGAGGAACGTCTGGGAGACGATCGGGTACGCGCCCGGGTTCGGCGAGTTGATCGTCGAGATCCCCAGGTCCGCCGGAACCGCAATTCCGAGGAACGCGGCCGATGTGTTGGCGATCGTCGGCAGAACGTACGAGCCGTGGGAGTTCTTGATCGCCGCGTACGTGAACCCGTTCTCGAGCGCGTACGCCTGCTCGACGTACCCGACCGCGCCGGCGGTCTGCTTGACCACGGCGGCGACGCCGGAGTTCCCCTTGCCGCCGGTCCCGGTCGGCCAGTTGACGTCCTTGCCCTCGCCGATGGACGACTTCCAGGCGGGATCGACGTCCGACAGCCACGTCGTGAAGCCCTCGGTGGTTCCGGACGAATCCGAGCGGTGGACCACGGTGATGCTCGTGCTCGGCAGGCTCACGCCCGGATTGAGCGCCTTGATCGCCGGGTCGTTCCAGGTCTTGATCTTGCCCATGAAGATGCCGGCGACCGTCGGTCCGTCGAGCTTCAGCCCGCTCTTGATGCCGGACAGGTTGTAGGACACCGTGATCGCGCCCGCGGCGACCGGGAACTGGAGGACCGCGCCCTTCATCTTGGCGAAATCCGAGGGCTTCAGCGCCGGGTCGCTACCCCCGAAGTTGACCGTCGCCGCTGCGAGCTCGGTCTGGCCGGCCCCGGAGCCGATCGGGTTGTAGTTCACCGTCAGTCCCTTGCTCTTGAGGGTCGACGCCCACTGCTGGTAGATCGGCGCCGCCAGCGTCGAGCCGGCCCCGTTGATCGTGCCCGGGGCGACGCTCGAGGCACTCGAGCTGGTCGTGGCCGACGTGGCGGCCGTGGTGGTGGTCTTGCTGCTCGAGCCGCACGCCACGATCGCCATCGACGGGACGACCACAGCGGCAACCGCTGCAATACGACGTAGTCTCAAAATCATCTCCTTCGCTTGATGTCCGTAAGAGTCTGCGTCCAGCGATCCGCGGAGGTGTTATCCACTTGTGAACCGATCGTTGGCGTTCTGTGCATGCTCCGCTGCCAATCGGTAGCCGAAGCCAAAGTGGGTGTGGATGAATCGCCACTCGGGAAGCGCCTCTTCGAGCTTCACCCGCAGCTTCCGTACGTACACGTCGACCGATCGATCGCCGGGACGCATCTCGCGGCCCCAGACAAGGCGAAAGAGCTCCTCGCGCGGCATGATCCGGTCGGCGCGCCGGCCGAGCTCGGTCAGCAGCCGCAGTTCACGGATCGACAGCACGAGCGCGCGGCCGTTCGCCCGGGCCAGGTGCTCCTCGGGCATGATCTGAAGCGGGCCAACTTCGATGACCTCGCTGCTCGGCCTGGCGGCTGCCGACATGCCGATCGATGCTCGCGCGCAAACCACGGGAAAGCGTTATCGAGTCGTAACGACAATGTGAACAACCTGTGATCAGCTGCAGGCCCTGAGCGCCGCCCTGCGGTGGAACGCGCCGATTGGCTACCGGCGCCGCGGGAGCTTTCTCCCGCCCGCCGGCGCTCGATCAGCGACTCAGTGCGGCGGGTTCCTCGCGCGCGCGGGTAACGGGGCGGTTGCCGGCGCCACCACCTTCTGCTGCGAGCGCGCCCTCCACCTCGCCCACCTCGAGCTCGGGAGCGAACCGGTAGCCGACGCCGAAGTGCGTGTGGATGTAGCTCCAGGACGGGGACATCGCGCGTAGCTTCTGCCGGAGCTTGCGGACGAACACGTCGACCGAACGGTCGCCGTGCGCCATCGCGTAGCCCCACACTCGCTCGTAGATCTCCTCGCGGCGCAGCACGCGGTCGGACTGAGCCAGCAGTTGGAGGATCTCGAACTCGCGCGCGGTCAGCTCGAGGCTTTGCTCGCCAACGTACGCCTGGTACAGGTCGGGGCGAATCACGATCTCGCCGACCGTCGCGCCCAAGTCGATCTGGGGCAGCTCGTGGCGGCGGTGGCGGCGCACAGCGGCCTCGATCACGCAGATCAGCTCCTCGGGATGGCACGGCTTGGTCATCCAAGCGTCGGCGCCGAGCCGAAGGCCCCGCACCCGCTGCGCCACCGAGGACGGGCCGGTGCAAACGATCACCGCGAGGCCGGGCAGGCGCGCGCAGACTCGCTCGATGTAGTCCCAGCTATCGGGGCCGATCACGGCGAGATCGAGCACCAGCGCGTTCAGCCGCATCGCCACCAGGGTCTCGATCGTGGCGGGGGTGGTGAGCGGTCGGTGCTCACACCCGAGGGCCCCGAGACGGTTCGCCAGCACCTGCGTGAACCCCGGATCGCGATCGATTACCGCAACCCGAAGCCGGGCCTGGCCACGTTGTGCGGCGGTTTGACCCCCCGGCTGGGTATCGCTGAGCTCAGGCGACATGGGTGGCACTGTAATCAACCGGGCCGCCCGCGACACACCGGCGGGCACCCCGCTCACAAGATGTTTACACGCAATTAGCGGTCAAGCGGCCATCCGATGGCCGTCACCGACCGGACCCTACCGAGTCCCCAACCTCGCGTGCGGCAAACGAAGAGGTCGCGAAGAGTGCCCGGGAATGTCGCGACCCTGGGGGTGCTGCCGCTATCCTCACGCTCAGTCTTACTGCGCGCTCCGCGGCGCGCTCAGGACGATCTCCTCATGGCATCCCGTACCAAGCAGAAGGAAGAAGCTCGCGCGCGCCGGCTGGCCGAGGAGCGAGCACGAGCCGAACGAGCCCGACGCCAGCGGCGGTTGCAGATGGTCGGCGGCACCGTGGTCGGCGCGATCGTCGTCGTTGTCGTGCTCGTCCTGATCTCGAGCGGCGGGGCCAAAAAGGAGACCGGCCTTCAGACCGGCACCACCGCGAACAGCACCATGACCAGCATCAACCAGCTGCTGGGCGGAATCCCCCAGTCCGGCAACGTTCTCGGCAACCCCAAGGCCCCCGTCACGATGACCTATTACGGCGACTACGAGTGCCCGGTCTGCCAGGCGTTCACACTGGAGGGCGGCTTGTCCCAGCTGGTCTCCAACGACGTCCGCGCCGGGAAGGTGAAGGTCGAGTACAGATCGTTCTGCACCGCAACGTGCGGGAGCCCCGATCCGGGGGTGTTCAACACCCAGCAGGTCGCGGGGCTGGCCGCCGGCAAGCAGAACCTGTTCTGGCAGTACACGGAGCTCTTCTACCACGAGCAGGGCCAGGAGGACTCGGGCTACGTGACGCCGGCCTACCTGAACGGGCTGGCTAGACAGATCCCGAATCTCGATTACGCCGCGTGGCAAACGGCGCGCAACGATCCGAACCTGACTGCCCAGGTCTCGAACGATCAGGCGTCGGCGCGCCAGCTCGGCGTCAGCGGCACCCCGACGCTGATCTTCTCAGGCCCCAAGGGGGAGGCGGCGGCGAGCGAGGCCGTGCCTACCTATGCCCAGCTCGAGCAGGTGATCAAGCAGGTCACATGAGCGCTACGGGCGGCCAGCGAGGGGCCATAACCGCGTCCTCCGCGCAGCGAGCGGGCGCCGTTGCCGTGGCCGCAAACGGGGCGCCGGCCCGCGCCGGCACGGTCGACCGCAGGCTCCGGATCGCCATCGGCGTGCTGTGCCTGATCGGGATCGGCGTCGCCGGCTACCTGACCTACACCCACTACGCCAAGATCAAGGTCATCTGCGGGGCGAACGGCGGGTGCGAGACCGTGCAGAGCTCTGTCTACTCCAAGCTCGACGGCGTTCCGGTGGCAGTGCTCGGCCTAGCCGGCTACATCGGGATCCTTTTCAGCCTCGCCCTCCGCAACGAACTTGGTCGCGTCGCCGGCTTCGGCATCGCGCTCGTCGGCTTCCTCTTCAGCATGTACCTGACGTATCGCGAGGCGTTCACGATCCACGCCTACTGCTACTGGTGCCTGTCCAGCGCCACGCTGATGACCCTGCTGGTGGTCCTCACCGCGACTCGCGTGCTGCGGGCCGAGCCGTTCGAGCGAACGCCGAAGGCCATTCCACGCGCCGAGCGCCGCCGGGCCGAACGGCGGGCTGCCGCCCGGCACTGACCCCAGCCTGCACGGTAACCGGCACGATCTGGCTCGTTTCGCGAGCCGGCCCGGGAAACCGCGCCCATTTCCCGTGTTGCGTCCCGTGGCATCCATCTGATATATCAGGGGAGTGGGCGTCGGTAACGGAGCGCGCAGTCAACGGGTCGTGGTCATCGGCGCCGGCATCGTCGGCAACAGCCTCGCCTACCACCTGAGCCGGCTCGGCGTCACCGACATCACCCTGCTCGACAAGGGACCCCTCCCCAACCCCGGTGGCTCGACCGGACACGCCTCGAACTTCATCTTCCCGGTCGATCACTCCAAGGAGATGACGTCGCTCACGCTCGAGAGCATGCGCCAGTACAAGGACCTCGACGTGTTCATCGAGAGCGGCGGGATCGAGATCGCCCGCACGCCGGAGCGGATGCAGGAGCTGACCCGGCGGATGGCATCGGCCAAGTCGTGGGGGATCGAGCCGGTTGAGCTGCTGACCCCCGGCCAGGTCAAGGAGCTGGTCCCGTACATGAACGAGGAGCTGATCCTGGGCGCTTTCTTCACGCCGGGCGCCGGCGTGGTCGACTCGCTGCGCGCGGGGACGATCATGCGCGAACGCGCCGTCGAGGCGGGGATGACGGTGCAGGCGAACACCGAGGTGCTCGGGATCGACGTCAAGCACGGCCGCGTGAAGCGCGTGCGGACAACGCGAGGCGATCTCGAAGCCGACCTCGTCGTGATCGCCTGCGGCTGCTGGAGCCCCCGGATCGCGCGGATGGCCGGCGCCTCGATCCCGCTCACCCCGATGGTCCACCAGATGATCGACATCGGCCCGGCGCCGCGGTTCGCGAACACCACCAAGCTGATCGAGTACCCAATCGTCCGCGACATGGACACCAACATGTACGAGCGCCAAGAGGGGACGGGACTCGAGATCGGCTCGTACGCGCACCGCCCGATCACGCTCGCCCCGGACGACATCCCGAGCATCGAGGAGTCGGCACTCAGTCCCACCGAGCTCCCCTTCACTCAGCAGGACTTCGACCCCCAGATGGAGCAGGCGCTCGAGCTGATGCCCGAGATCGTGGGCGACGAGTCGGTCGGCGTGAAGTACGCGATCAACGGCGTCCTGTCGGTCACCTACGACGGCATGCCCCTGCTCGGCGAGACCCCCGAGGTCAAGGGGCTGTGGTCCGCCGCGGCGATCTGGATCAAGGAGGGACCCGGCGCCGGCAAGACCGTCGCCGAGCTGATCGTCCACGGCGAATCCGAGATCGACGTGTTCGAGTCCAACGTCGCCCGCGCCTACTCGTGCCAGCGGACGCGCACCCACATCGTCGCCCGGGCCAGCGAGGGGTTCAACAAGATGTACGGGATCGTCCACCCGGGCGAGCAATGGGCGTCGGACCGGAACGTCCGGCTCTCCCCCTTCTACGCGCGTGAAAGTGAACTCGGAGCCGTGTTCTACGAGGGCGCCGCCTGGGAGCGCCCCCAGTGGTACGAGTCCAACGCCGGCCTGCTCGAGGAGTACGGCCACCGGATCACGAGGCGCGAGGCGGAATGGGATTCCCGCTGGTGGTCGCCGATCATCAACGCGGAACATCTGGCGATGCGCGACCGGGTGGCGATGATCGATCTGAGCGCGTTCGCGATCTTCGATGTCACCGGCCCCGGCGCGCTCGACGTCGTCCAGACGGTGGCCATGCGGCAGATGAACGTCGAGAACGGCCGGGTCGTATACACGCCGCTGCTCACGCCCAGTGGGGGCTTCAAGCAGGATCTCACGATCATGCGTCTGGGCGAGGACACCTTCCGCGTGGTCACCGGTGGCGCGTTCGGGATGTCCGACCTAAAGTGGTTCGCCGACCACCTCCAGGAGGATGGCTCGGCGCAGATCCACGACCAGACGAGCGCCTGGACGACGCTCGGCCTGTGGGGCCCGCGTGCCCGCGACGTCCTGCAGAGCATCACCGCCGACGACGTCTCACACCAGGGGATGCCGTTCGCTCGCTGCAAGGAGATCGAGATCGGGCCCGTGCGAACACTCGCCTCGCGGATCTCCTACGTCGGCGACCTCGGCTGGGAGCTGTACGTCCCGTTCGAGCAGGGGGCGCGGCTGTGGGACATCGTGGCCGAGGCCGGCGCCCCTCACGGCATCGTCCCCGCCGGGATCGGCGTGTACGGCACCACCGGACGACTCGAGAAGTGCTACCGGGCGTACGGCGCAGAGCTCGAGGGCGACTTCACCGTCGTCGAGGCCGGCATGGCCTGGGGCAAGGTCAAGGACGAGGACTTCATCGGCAAGGAGGCGCACGTGCGCCACCGCGAGGCGGAGCCCGCGGCGATCCTGTGCACGCTGACCGTCGACGACCACACGTCCGCCGCCGGGGTCAAGCGGTACATGCTGGGCAAGGAGCCGATCCTCACACGGGACGGCCGGCCCCTCACGGACGGAAAGGGCCGCCGCTCCTACGTCACGTCCGCCGGCGCCGGGCCCTCGATCGGCAAGCACATCCTGATGAGCTATCTCCCGCCCGAACACGCCGTGGTCGGTGAGCAGCTCGCCGTCGAGTACATGGGTGAGCGTTATCCGGTCACCGTGGCCACCAACGACTCGACCCCGGTCTTCGACCCGGACAACACCCGCGTCCGATCCTGAGCCAATGAACATCCTGGTGTGTGTCAAGCGCGTACCGTTGACCGGGGGGAAGATCGTCCTCACAGACGATCAGCGCGCGATCTCCACCAAGCATCTCGGCTTCACGATCAGCCCGCACGAGGAGTGCGGCTGCGAGGAGGCGGTCCGTCTGATCGAGCAGCACGGCGGCTCCTCGACGGTGCTCACGCTCGGTCCGCCCGAGGCCGAGGAGCAGCTCCGCGACATGATGGCGATCGGGATCGACCAGGCCGTCCACCTCGTCACCGACGGCGAGGAGTGGGACCCCCAGGCGACCGCCGGCGCGATCGTCGAGGCGATCGGCGCCCAGGCCGCGCCCTACGACCTGATCCTGTTCGGCAACGAGTCCGCGGACGCCGGCAACTACCAGGTGGCGATCCGGGTGGCGCACAAGCTCGGACTCCGTGTGGTCACAGGTGTGAAAGGCATCTCGGTCCACAACGGAAGCCTGCGCCTTGAGGAGGAGGTCCCCGGTGGACGCGACGTCTACGAGGTACCGATGCCGGCCGTGGTGACCGTCAAGGAGGGCATCAACCTGCCCCGCTACCCGTCGGTTCCGGGCCGGCTGAGGGCCAAGCGCAAGCCACTCGAGGCCTTGAGCCCCGTCCGCTCCGAGCCGAAGCTCGAGATGGTCAGGCTGGTGCTCCCGCCCGGCTCGGGCAAGCAGGCCGAGGTCCTCGGCGACGGCCCGGACGCGGCGCCCGCGGTCGTAGGCGTGCTCTCGGAGCTGGGGCTGGTGTGATGAGCGTCCTCGTGTTCGTCGAGGACCCGAGCGACGAGCTCTCGCAGCAGGCGCTCACGTTCGCCCGGGGTCTGGGCGAGGACGTCCACGGCCTGGCGATAGACGACCGCGACGGCTACGCGCCGGCGGCGTGGGGGCAGGCGCTCGCGGCCGCCACGCGCGAGCGAAGCCCGTCCATGCTTCTCGCCCCCGGCACCGACCGCGGGAACGAGGTGCTCGCGCACGTGGCGGCGGAGCTCGACCTCCCGATGGTCGCGAACTGCACATCGGTCGCCCCTGGCGACCCGCTCACCGTCGTCCGCGTCCGCTGGGGTGGAAGCCTGCTCGAGGAGGCGCGGCTCCACGGCTCGCCCGCGCTCCTGACCGTCGCGGCCCACGCCGTCGCGGCGGATCCCGCCGGCACCGGCCTCGGGGTCGAGACCCTCGAGCCCGCCGTCGAGGCGGTGGTGAGGGTGTCCGAACGCCTCCCCGCCGAGACCGCCGGCGTATCGCTCGCCGATGCCGACGTCGTCGTCTCGGGCGGGCGCGGCGTCGGGTCAGCCGAGGGCTTTGCAGTGATCGAGGAGCTCGCGGCGCTCCTCGGTGGCGCGGTCGGGTGCTCGCGGGCGGTGACCAGCGCGGGGTGGCGTCCGCACACTGACCAGGTCGGGCAGACCGGAACGAAGGTCTCTCCGTCCTTGTACATCGCCTGCGGCATCAGCGGCGCCACCCAGCACATGGCCGGCTGCAAGGGCGCCAAGAAGCTGCTCGCGATCAATCCCGACCGCGAGGCGTCGATCTTCGCCAGTGCCGACTACGCGGTGATCGGCGACCTCCACCAGGTGGTGCCCGCGATCTCGGCGGAGATCAGAAAGGTGAAGGGCGGATAGTCTCCCCCATCGCCGCCGTGGCGTTGGCCGCCGCCCTGGCCGTCAGCGGCACATTGTTCATCACCCGTGCCAGTCTCCTGATCGGCTTGGTTAGGGCGGGGGCGCCTACCCCGCGCTCGGGCGACGTGCCGCGCCGGGTCCTGGGCGAGGTCGAGATCGTGTTCGGCCAACGCAAGTTGCTCCAGCGCCTCGGCCCGGGGCTGATGCACGCGTTCATCTTCTGGGGCTTCCTCGTGCTCGTGCCGACGATCTTGATCGCGATGATCGGCATCGTCGACAAGCACGCGACGCTGCCGTGGCTCGGCCATCAGGGTTGGTACGCGCTGCTCGTCGACATCTTCTGCGCGCTCGTCCTTGCCGGGGTGGTGGCCGCCTTCTGGATCCGCAAGGTGCAACGCCCGCGCCGGTTCGAGGGCAGCCACCTCGGCGAGGCCGATCTGATCCTCGGCCTGATCGCGACGATCGTGATCTCACTACTGCTGTGGCACGCGACCCGGATCACGCTGCACCTGAACGAATGGCCGGCGTCGTGGTCCCCCGTTTCCAACGCCCTCTCCCACCTGTTCGCCGACAACCAGACGACGCGCGTGCTCGAGCGCGTGTTCGTCTGGATCCACGTCCTCACGATCCTGACCTTCCTGGCCTACCTCCCGCGCTCCAAGCACCTGCACATCTTCGTGGCGGCGTTCAACGTGTGGTTCGGGCGAACCCGCGCCCGCGGCCGCCTCGAGCCGCTCAAGTTCGACGATCCCGACGTGCCCGAGGAGGATCTGCGCTTCGGTGCGGGCGCGGCCAAGGACCTGACCTGGAAGCAGGTGCTCGACACGTTCTCCTGCACCGAGTGCGGCCGCTGCCAGGACGTCTGCCCGGCGTTCGCCACCGGGAAGATCCTCTCCCCCAAGCTCGTCATCATGGGGCTTCGAGACCTCGTTCTGGCGCAAGATCAGGACAAGCCGCTCGTTCCGGACGCCGTTCCCGCCGACATGGTCTGGGACTGCGTGACCTGCGGCGCCTGCGTCCAGGCCTGCCCGGTGTCGATCGAGCACGTCGACCACATCGTCGACCTGCGTCGGCACCTGGTGATGGTCGACGCGAGCTTCCCGCCCGAGGCCGAGCCGATGCTCCGCGACGTCGAACGAGCGTCCAACCCGTGGGGCAAGGCGCAGTCCGAGCGCGCCGACTGGGCCGCCGGCCTGGGCGTCCGCGTGCTCGAACCGGGCGACCCGGCACCCGAGTACCTCTACTGGGTCGGTTGCGCCGGGTCTTTCGACGAGCGGGCACGGCGGACCACCGAGGCCACCGCCACGCTCCTGCAATCAGCGGGCGTCGACTTCGCGATCCTCGGGCCGCGGGAAAGCTGCACCGGCGACCCCGCCCGCCGGATCGGCAACGAGTACGTGTTCCACGCCTTCGCCGAGCAGAACGTCGAGACGCTGGGCGACGCGGGCATCACCAAGGTCGTCACCGGCTGCCCGCACTGCTTCAACACCCTGGCCAACGAGTACCCGGACTTCGGCGGCCGCTACGACGTGATCCACCACTCCGAGCTGCTCTCGCAGCTCGTGCGCGAAGGGCGCATCAACCCGAAGCGCGCCGACACGACGCAGATCACCTACCACGACTCGTGCTACCTGGCCCGCCACAACAACGTCCTCGAAGGGCCACGCGAGCTGGTCTCGGCCGTCGGCACGCCGGTCGAGATGCGCCGCTCGCGCAAGCAGACGTTCTGCTGCGGCGCCGGCGGGGCGCACATGTGGATGGAGGAGCGCGCCAAGCCGATCAACGAGGAGCGCGTGCGCGAGGCCGCCGCCACCGGGGCCGGCACGCTCGCGGTCGCCTGTCCGTTCTGCACGGTGATGCTCGACGACGGCGTGCAGAGCGCCGGCGCCGAGCTGCGCGTCGCTGACGTGGCGACGCTGCTATCCGAGGCTATCGACGGCGGCGACTGACCGGGCCTCCGCGACGGCGGCATCGAGCTCGGCTCGTGCGCGCTCGTGCGCGCCCCCATCAGCCCCGAGCGCATCGAGTCCCAGCAGCGCGGCGCCCACGATCGGCTCGCTCGGCGACACCACAATGCGGGCCCGCGGAGCCACCTCTTCAACCCCTCGCGCGATGACCTCGACCACCTTCGGCGCCGCGGCTCGCAGAAGGCGCCCGCCCAGGACGACGTCCGGATCGGCGTCGGCCAGGTCGAGTCGAAGGATCGCCGCGCGTACGAACGCGACCACTTCGGCCGCAAGCCGCTGCACGATGTCGCCGGCGACGGCGTCTTCGTCGCAGACGCCGAGCACGACCAGCTCCTGCACTGCTGGCCGACGGGTACTCGGCCGCGGATCTCCGCCACGGTCCGATCGCGGCCGTCACCCGGGGGCTGCCGGTGGTCGCGCTGTGTGCCTCCGGGCCGGCGGCCGCCGATGTCGCGTCCTTAGTCGATCAGCTGCGCACGCGGGAGGCGAGCGTGCTCGTCGTCGCGACCGGCGAGGACGCCGACATCTCGCTCCCGAGCGACGTGTCGGAGCCGCTGGCGCCGATCGTCGCGGTCGTCCGCGGACAGCAGCTCGCGTACGAGCTCGCGCTGCGAATCGGCCTTGATCCCGACAGTCCCGCGGGGTTGACGAAAGTGACGCCGACGTAGCGGTTCCAGCGCCCGGTGACAACGAGGTGCTACCGATCGCCCGGAGCGACAACGACACCACGCTGTGGCCGGGCGAATCCGAGACGCAGCACGCGACCTACCCACGCGCCGCTCTGGGCGGTGCTTTCCCCGGGGTCAGCGTGTCCAGCTGGAACGTCGGGACGCTGGACGTGCCGGCGGGGCCGTAGCGGCACACTCGTCGTGTGATTGCGATCCTGGGTGGCCTCGGCGCCGCCGTCGCGTGGGCGGTTTCGACCCTGTGCTCCTCGCGCTCGAGCCGGCTAATCGACCCCGCCTCGGTGGTGGCCTGGATGATGCTCATCGGCCTCGCGATCACCGCCCCCCTCGCTGCGCTGGACGGAGTGCCGGCCCGGCTCGGTCCCGGCTCGGGCGCCTGGCTGGCCGTCTCCGGGGTCGGCAACGTCGGGGGCCTGGTGCTCACCTACCGCGCGCTGCGCATCGGACAGGTCGCGCTGGTCGCCCCGCTGGTGTCGACCGAGGGGGCGGTCGCCGCCGTGATCGCGCTGATCGCCGGCGAGCCGCTGGCACCCGGCGTCGCGCTGACGCTGCTGGCGATCGTCGCCGGCGTCTGCCTCGCTTCAACGCCGGACGCGTCCCGGTCAGACGCCGCCACGGTACCGGCCGGCGCCGCGCGTCCCAGTGCTGGGGTCGCGCTCGCAATGGCCGCTGCGCTCGCCTTCGGCGTCAGCCTCTACGCCACCGCCCGAGCGGGCGCCGAGCTGCCGGTCGCCTGGGTCGTGCTGTCAGCTCGCGCCATCGGCGCGGTGGCCCTCGCGCTGCCGTTGGCGGCCGCCGGCCGCCTCGAGCTGACGCGCCCCGCCGTCCCGCTCGTGGTCACATCCGGGCTGTGCGAGGTGCTCGGCTTCTACTCCTTTACCACGGGCGCGCGGCACGGGATCGCGGTGGCCGCCGTGCTCGGCTCGCAGGTCGGGGGCTTGGCGGCGCTCGGAGCCTATCTCGGCTTCGGCGAGCGGCTCACCCGCCAGCGCACGCTCGGCGTGTGCACGATGCTGGCCGGGGTCGCGGTGCTGAGCGCGCTGCGCGGCTGATCGGCTGTCCTCACTCGGCCGCCGTATCCGCTGCGCGCAGCCGTTCGAGCTGGCGCTCGAGCCCGCCGGAGCCGACCTCGCGCACGACGAGCGGCAGCCCGAGTCGCTGCGCGGCGCGCAAAGCAGCGGCGCGAGTCGCCGCCACCGGCCGCTGCGCCAGCCACATCACGCGCGTGTAGTTCCCGAAATAGTCCTCGCGGAGCTCCGGGTAGCGATCGAGCCCGAGCTCGCGCCAGACGGTGTGCTCGAACGTTCGCGCCAGGAAGTCGGTGAGAAAGTACGTCCCGGGCTCCTCCTCCAGCGCCGCCCGAACCTCGGCGCGGCCGAACACGTCGTAGCAGTGCTCGCCCTCGAGGCGCGGGAACGCGTCGAGCGCGCCGAGCGTCCCGCAGTCCCCGTAGGCCACGGCGACGACGTCGCGGCCCGCAGATAGCGCCTCCACCGCCGGGCCGATGCGGTCCGGATGGTTGTGCAGCAGCGCCGGGACCGGTATCACCTCCAGCTCCCAGCCCCGCCGCTTTGCGATCCGGCGCACATCCAGCGCCAGCGCACCGCACGCGAGCACCGCCTGACGACGGCCGGTCATCCCGGGAACGTCAGCTGGTCGACGAACATGTCGTTGAAGTCCGCGCGGCCGGACAGCTCCACGTACTCGACCTCGCGCAGGATCGAATACGCCTCGGCCCGCTCGCGCACCGACAGCGCCGCGATCTTCGCCCCCTCGCCGGCGACGTTGCCGGCCGACACGATTCGGGGTAGGGCGATCTTCGGGACCAGGCCAATCCGGACCGCCGATAAAGGCGTCAGGTACGCGCCGAAACTGCCCGCCAGTAGGACCTGGCTCACGTCCTCGGGCACGACCCCCAGCGAGCGCATCAAGATGCTCCACCCGGTGGCGATCGAGGCCTTGGCGAACTGGAGCTCGCGCACGTCGCGCTGGGAAAGGAACACCGATCGCTCGGGATCCGGGCCACCGCGCCAGTCGAGCACGAACACCCGCTCCTGACCGATCTTGGTCAGCCGCGGGGCTAGCCCCGGATGCGACGCGGCCGCCTCCGCATCCGGGATGAACCGCCCCGAATGGTCGAGCAGCCCACAGTGGACGAGCTCGGCGACCGCGTCGACGAGCCCCGAACCGCAGATCCCGACAGCCGCCTCGTCCCCGATCACATCCAGGACCACGCCGTCCCCCGACACCTTCACCCCCTCGATCGCGCCGGGCGCGGCCCGCATCCCGCACCTGATCTGCGCGGCTTCGAACGCGGGCCCGGCCGGCGCCGCCGTCGCCACCACGCGGTCGACGGACCCGAGGGCGATCTCGCTGTTGGTGCCTACGTCGATGAACAGCCGCACCCGGCGATCCCGCGTTATGCCGGTCGCGAGCATTCCCGCCACGATGTCTCCGCCGACGTAGGCGCCAAGCGATGGGAACACGAACGCCGGCGCTCGAGGATGCACGGAGACCCCGAAGTCGGCCGCCCGCACCTCCGGGAACGAATGCGTGGAGACCACGAACGGGGCCATCGACAGCGGCTCGGGGTCGATCCCGAGCGCGAGGTGCATCATCGTGACGTTGCCGCACACGGTGATCTCGTACACCTCGCCCGGATCGACGGCGCCCTCGGCGCAGACCTCGGCGACGAGCGAAGCCAGCGTCTCGTGCACCCGGGAGCGCAGCGCCGCGAGCGCCTCGGAGTCCATCATCGTCGCCGAGATGCGCGTGATCACGTCGGCGCCAAACGGCTGCTGGCGGTTCAGCATCGACCGCACCGCCACCGGTTGGCCGCTCTCCAGATCCAGCAGGGTGGCGACCACGGTGGTCGTGCCCAGATCGAACGCGATCGCGAACCGGCGCGCCGTCGTATCCCCGGGCTCCAACCCGAGCAACTCCTGATCGGCCACCACCGCGGTGACGTCGAACCCGGACGATCGCAGCACCGATCCCAAAGACCGGAGCACCTCAACGGGCGTATGCGGCTCCAGATCCTCGAGTGCGTCGAGCACGCGCTGAAGATCGGAGCGCTGGTCCTCCATCGACGGCTCCTCCAGCACCAGATGACGCTTCTGGACCGCGGGGCGCAGGATGACGTGCCGCCCCACCCCGGCCAACGCAGCCTTGGGTCGGGTCTGGAGTGGAGGTACCTCGACCACGAGATCCCCGCGGGCCGACGCCCGGCAAGCGAGGCGCCAGCCCTCCCGCAGCTCCTCGGTGGAGAACGCCCGGGGATCCAAGGGCCCAACCGGAACGTCGCCCGAGACGATCCGGACGCGACACTTCTTGCAGGTCCCGTGTCCGCCGCAGGTGGAGTCGATAGCGATCCCGTTCCAGCTCGCGGCGTCGAACACGGGCGTCCCGCTCGGCACGCGTACCTCGGCCCCGTCGGGAAGGAAGCGGAGCCGAACCCGGCCGGTTCCGTCATCAGGAGCGGGCGTCGAGCCGGCCGCGCCAGGGTCGCCGGCCACCGAGAGCTGCCGTCGCTGCGGCGCCGGCGGGCTCACGGCACGGGAGCCTCCTGGGCGACCGTCGCCTGGCGCGCGCGGTGCGCGGCGATCCAGTTCGCGCCCCATTCGTCGTGTCCGAGCAGCAGGTCGCTCGCGCGGACGGCGTCCACGACGGGCCGGGCGGTCGACATGATCGCGCTGGTCAGCCCGGCCGCCATCGCCATCGGCAGAAACCCCGCGTTAAGCGCATGCCGATCCGGCAGGCCGAACGACACGTTCGACGCGCCCAGGGACATGTTCACGCCGAGCTCGTCGCGGATCAGGCGGATCGCCTTGAGCGTGGTCTTGACCGCCTCCGGATCGGCGCCCACGGTCATCGCCAGCGGATCGATCACCACGTCATCGCGCGCGATCCCGTGGTCGGCAGCCGCGGCCACGATCTTGCGCGCGCACTCGAGGCGCTTCTCGGGCGTCTCCGGGATGCCGGTCTCGTCGTTGGCCAGTCCGATCACGGCAGCCCCATGCCGAGCGACCAGGGGGAGGATCTCGGAGAGGCGATCGTCCTCGGCCGTGACCGAGTTCACGAGGGCCCGCCCCTCGTACACGGACAGGCCCGCCTCGAGCGCCTCGATCACCGAGGAGTCGATGCAGATCGGTACGTCGACCGCTGTTTGAACCGTCTGAAGCATGGTCTTCAGGAGCTCGGCCTCGTCGACAAGCGGAATCCCGGCGTTGACATCGAGCATGTCGGCGCCTGCCTCGACCTGGGCCACGGCGTCGGCGGTCACCATCGAGAGCTCGCCGGCGCGGAGCTCCTCCGCGAACTTCTTGCGCCCGGTCGGGTTGATCCGCTCGCCGATGATGCAGAACGGCCGCCTGTGGCCGATCGTGACCGTCTTGGTCCGCGACCGCAGGACCGTCTCCGCGAATCCGCCCGAGCTCACGCGAGCACCTTCGCGCGCCGCAGCTCGATCAGCTCCTTCGCCTTCTTCACCGCGGAGGAGGCGTCGGCCGAGTAGCCGTCGGCGCCGACCGCGTCGGCGTACTCCTGGGTGACCGGCGCGCCGCCCACCATCACGATGACCTGATCGCGGAGCCCCGCCTTCTCCAGCGCGTTGATGTTCGCCTTGAACATCGGCATGGTCGTGGTCAGGAACGCCGAGAAGCCGACGATGTCCGGGCTGTGCTCCTCGATTTGCTCGATGAACTTCTCGGGGGGCACGTTGACCCCCAGGTCGATCACCTGGAAGCCGGCGCCCTCGAGCATGATGTTGCAGAGGTTCTTGCCGATGTCGTGGACGTCTCCCTTGACCGTTCCCATCAGAAATGTCCCGACCTGGGCCACCCCGGTCTCGGCCAACAGCGGCCGCAGGATGTCGAGCGCGCCCTGCATGGCCCGCGCCGCGATCAGCATCTCGGGCACGAAGAAGTCGCCGCGTTCGAAGCGGGCCCCAACCTCCTCCAGCGACGGGATCAGCGCGTCGTAGAGCATTCGCTCGGGCGCGAGTCCCTGCTCGAGTCCGTCCTCGACTGCCTGCCTAACCGCCGGCGCGTTTCCAACCAGCGTCTCGTCGTACAGCAGCTGGAGGATCTCTTCATCGGTCACGCGGCTTGTTCTCCTTGGTCGGGGTGGCCGAGACGCCGGCTCAGCGTCCCCGCCTCGGTGGTCAAAATCGGCTTCAGCTCCGCGATGCGGGCGGGCGTCATGCGCAGCGTCGGCCCGGAGATGCTGAGGGCCGCGATCACCTCGCCGCGCGCGCCTCGGACCGGCGCTGCGATCGCGGACAGACCGACTTCGAGCTCGTCGATCGAGGTGGCAAAGTCGTCGCGCCGGACGGCCGCGAGCTCCCCACTGGCCGCCGCGGCCGCCCCGGCCGGCGCGCGGTCGAACGCCGTGAACACCTTGCCGTTGGCGGAATGCTCGTAGCCGACCGAGCGCCCGAGCCATTGCCCGGCGCCGAGGAAGTGCCGGCTGTCCACCTGGGCTACGTGCTCGACTCCGTCGGGCCCGGGGACCGCGAGATTGATCGTCTCGCCGCTGGCCTCGGCGAGGGCATCGAGTGCCGGCCGCGACAACTCGACGATGTTGCGCTCGAGCATGCCGCGCTCGGCCACCCGGAGGATCGCGGGTCCGGGCCGCAGGCGTCCACGCTCGCCGTCCTGCTCGATCAGCCCGCGGCGCTCGAGCGCGCTGACGAGGCGCGAGGCCGTGCTCTTCGGCAGTCCCGCGGCGGAAGCCAGGTCGGTGAGGGCCACCGGCTGCTCTGACTCGAGCACGCGGACGAGCAGGTCGGCACCGCGGTCGATTGCCGCGGTGCCGGCGGCGTGCGCTTGGAACTGTTGTTCCACGCGGTATAGATTACGGACGCAGCTCGCTACGTCAAGGCGCCGCCGACAGGCGCCGCCGACAAATCCCCAGAGATTCCCTAGGAGCCAGCCGTGTTCGTCAACTCGATGCCCCGCTACGAGATCCTCAGCGAAGACGCGATGGACGTAATCGACCGCGGCTGGCGCCGGCTCGTGTCCGAAATCGGCGTCGAGTTCCTGCTCCCCGAGGCCGTTGACCTGCTCGTCAAGGCAGGCCAGACGCTCGAGGACGAAAACCGCATCAGGTTCGACCCCGAGTTCATCCTCGAGCAGGTCGCCAAGGCCCCAAGGGAATTCGACCTTCAGGCGCGCAACCCGGCCAACACCGCGCACATCGGCGGCGATCACATGGTGTTCGCACCGGTCTACGGCCCGCCCTTCATCCGTGAGGGCGACACCCGGCGTGACGCCAAGATGGCCGACTTCGAGAACCTGGTGAAGCTCTCCCAGTCGTTCGATCAGCTCGACTCGCCGGGCGGCACCATCTGCGAGCCCGAGGACCGGCCGCTCGATTCGCGTCACCTCGACATGGTGTTCGCGCTCCAGACCCTGAGCGACAAGCCGTACATGGGATCGGTCACATCCGGGCCCAACGCCGCCGACGCGATCCGGATGGGCGAGATCCTGTTCGGCGGCCGCGAACAGATCGAGCGCGCACCCGTCTCGATCTCCCTCATCAACGTGAACTCGCCGCTGCGCTACGACGACCGGATGCTGGCGGCGATGTTCGAGTACGTGAAGGCGAACCAGGCCGTCGTCATCAGCCCGTTCCTGCTGATGGGGGCGATGTCGCCGGTGTCGCTGCCGGCGACGCTCGTGCAGCAGGTGGCCGAGGCGCTGGCCGGGATCGCCCTGGCGCAACTGCTCCGCCCCGGGTCCCCGGTCGTGTTCGGGAGCTTTCTCTCGAACACCGATATGCAGTCGGGGTCACCCTCGTTCGGCACTCCGGAGTCGGGACTGGGCGTGCTGTGCACGGGCCAGATCGCACGGCGGTTCGGGCTGCCGTGGCGCGGCGGCGGCGGTCTCAACGCCTCGCAGACGGTCGACGCCCAGGCCGCGTATGAGTCGCTGATGACGCTGCTGCCGACGTTCCTGGCCGGCGCCAACTTCGTGATGCACTCGGCCGGCTGGCTCGAGGGCGGCCTGGTGTCCTGCTACGAGAAGTTCATCGTCGACGTCGAGCTACTGCGCGAACTGCGCCACGAGTTCACCCCGCTCGAGATCGACGACGCGTCACTCGCGTTCGACGCGCACACCGAGGTCGGCCCCGGTGGTCACTTCCTCGGCGCGATGCACACGCTCGAGCGCTTCCGCGAGTGCTTCTACCGCCCGCTCCTGTCCTCCACCGAGAACTTCGACCGCTGGAGCAAGCGGGGCGCCAAGGACACCGCCGCGCGTGCCGCCGAGATCTGGCGTGACACCCTGGTGCACTATGAGCAACCTCCGCTCGATGACGCGATCCGGACCGAGCTCGAGGAGTTCGTGGTGCGCCGGCGCGCCGAGCTGGGCGATTAGCGATTGACCTCGAGTCCCGATGGGCACCGTGCTTCGCAGCGGCTGAGCGCCCGCGAGCTGCGCCTGCTGTTCGTGGTCGCCGGCGCAGTCGTCTTCTTCGACACGGTGTTCTACGCGGCCGTGGTGCCGCTGCTCCCGTCGCTCACCCGGGAGCTGCACCTCTCGAAGGCGTCGGCCGGCCTGCTCACCGCCGGCTACGCGGTGGGGACGCTCGTCGGGTCTCTGCCCGCCGGCGTACTGGCCGAGCGGGCCGGCCCGCGCGTCACGCTGTACACGGGTCTGGCGCTCATGGGCAGCTCGAGCCTCGCCTTCGGTCTGCTCGACAACGTGGCGCTGCTCGACCTGGCGCGCTTCGTCCAGGGCGTCGGCGGCGCGTGCACGTGGGCCGGAAGCATGCTGTGGTTGATCCTCGAGGCTCCGCTCGAGCGCCGGGGAAGCGCGATTGGCGGCGCGCTCGCCGCCGGCATCGGCGGCGCTCTGTTCGGTCCGGTGGTCGGCACCCTCGCCCACGCGCTCGGCCGCGCGCCGGTGTTCTCGGCCGTCGTGCTGGTCGCCGTAGGCCTGGGCATCGCGGTCGCCATGCTCCCCCGGCCGCCCGAGCCGGAGTTCGACCCCTCCCGCACGCCTCTGACCCGCCAGCTCCGCAGGCCGGACATCGCGCTCGGCATGTGGCTGGTGGCGATCCCGGCGGTGGCGTCGGGCGCAATCAACGTGCTCGGCCCTCTTCGCCTCGGCGAGTTGGGCGCGGGTGCGGCGGCGATCGGCGCCACCTTCCTGGTCGCCGCGGCCGTCGAGGCGTCGATGAGTCCGGCGGTCGGGCGGTTATCGGACCGACGCGGGCGGATGCTTCCGCTGCGCGTCGGGCTCGGCGCCGCCGCGGTGGCCCTGCTGCTCTTCACGCTCCCCGAGACCGGACTGCTGCTCGCGTGCGTGATCGTGCTTCAGACGGTGGCGCTGGGGACGTTCTGGGCGCCGGCCATGGCGATGCTGTCAGATGCCGCCGACACGCACGGCATGAGCCAGGGATACGCGCTCGCGCTGGTCAACTTCGCCTGGGCGGCCGGACAGATCGCCGGCGCCGCCGGGGGCGGCGCGCTCGCTAAGGCCGTCGGCGACGGCGTTCCGTTCGCGCTCGCCTCGGCGCTCTGCGCGGCAACGCTCGGGCTGCTGCTCCTGCGCCCGGCGCGACGGCGTATACTGCCTAATCGATGACTGATATATCAGTCGTCTCCGAGGAGCGGGGCGCCGCCGGGCGGGGTCTCCTCGCCGACCGCGCCTACCGCGAGCTGCGCGACCGGCTGGTCACGCTGCGCATCCCTCCGGGCTCACCGATCGACGAGGACGCGATCGGGCGTGAGCTGGAGATGGGCCGCACCCCGGTGCGCGAAGCGATCAAGCGCCTCGCGCTCGAGAACCTGGTCACCGTGTTCCCGCGCCGGGGCACCTTCGCCTCGGAAATCAACATCACCGACCTTGCCCAAGTCTCCGACGTTCGGGTCCAGCTCGAGGGACACGCCGCCTACCGCGCCGCCGAGCGGATCACGCAGGGACAGCGAGCCGAGCTCGCGGCGCTGCTCGACGAGCTGCGCCGGAGCCGCGGCGCCGACGACCTCGAGTCGCTGATGGCGCTCGACACGCGCGTGCACCGCTTCATCTACCGCTGCGCGGCCAACCCGTTCCTGGAAGAGACGCTCACGCGCTACTTCAATCTCTCGCTGCGGATCTGGTACCTGGTCATCGACCGCCTGCCGCACCTGTTCGCGCGCGTGCACGAGCACCAGGACGTGCTCCGGGCGATCGACGCCGGCGAGGCGGATCGCGCCCGCGACATCCTGGCCGTCCACATCGCCACCTTCGAGCGCGAGATCAGGTCGGTCTTGTGAGCCCAGCCTGATCTCAGGCCGCACGCCGCTCGAGCCCCTCGCCGCGCCCCGCTGCGGGCACCGGCCGGCCGCGGTCGGCTGAGGCCGGGCGCATCGCCGCGCGCAGCGAAGGGCCGAGGTAGCGGCGCAGGTGCCAGGCCAGCAGCCCGGTCCACCACACGCTCGAGATCAGATGCGTGTAGGCGAAGAACGACGCGGTGCTGGGCGCGAATAGGAGCGCCAGGCCCGTGACCGCGAGCGGCACGGACACGGCGCCCAGGGCGAGCGACACGAGCTCGGGCAGGCGCTCGCGGGCGAAAGCCCGGCGAAGTCTCGTCACGCCGCTATCCGCGACCTTGTAGGCGACGAGCAGCAGGGCCAGGGCCGAGATCCCGGAGTGCACCCAGATGACCGCGCCCGGAACCGGGCCGCGACCGATACCCATCCCGTAGAGGATCGCGCCCGTGGCCACCGCGCCGAGCAGCGGCCCGAGCGCGAGCAGCCCGCGCCGCGCCACCGAGCGGCGGACGTGCGACGGAGCCGGAGTCGCTGCGGGCGGCGGGAGAGGCTCTCGCGGTCTCGAGGCGGCGTCACGCAGCGGACGATCCTTGGCGTCTCGCTCGGGGCGATAGGCCATCCAGAAAAACGCGACCACGCCGATGAGCACGAACACCAGGTGGGCACCGTGCTCGACCAGGAACTGCTTCATCGAACCGACCCCGGCCCGGCCCTCGACAGAGCGGTCAGCGCCGGGAGTTGCGCTGAACGTCGCGCAGGGCGAGTCCCATCAGCACGCCGCCGGCGAAGATGAACCCGTGCTGGGTGAAGTGGAGTGTGGGATGCGCGTCCGCGAGGTGATCGACGAACGGGAGCAGCAGCACGACCTCGAACACGGCGGCGAACACCACGAGCCGAAGTGCCCGAATCCGCGTTCTCCGTCGGATGTCATCCGCGCGCACCGCTTCCATGGACACTTGATCGACCTCCCGAGCCGGGGCTTGAGTCATGCCTCGCCGTCTCCAGTGGCCCAAGCGTGCGCCGCCGCCCTGACTGCCGCCTGGAGTGTCGTCCGGGCCAGCCGGCGCCGGTGCCCGCGACCCGGTGGGGGAATCGGCCGGCGCCGCGGTGCGGCCACGCGGCCGTTGCTGCGCTCGGGCGCCGAGTCCGGCGCCGGGGTGTCCTCGACGGCCTTAGATATGGAGGGAGCGGCCGGGTCAGTCGCGGCGGACGCGACCGCGAGCAGCTGCTCGACCACCTCCGGCGGCTCGGGGCGATAGAACAGGAAGCCCTGTGCGGTGTCGCAGCCGGCGGTCTGGAGATTGCCGAGCTGCTCGGCGGTCTCGACCCCCTCGGCCGTGACCGACAGCTTCAGCGCGTGGCCGAGCTCGATCACGGCGTTGACGATCGCGACGTCCTCCTCGTTGTCGGGCACACCACGCACGAACGACCGGTCGACCTTGACGCAGTCGACAGGCAGACGGCGGAGGTACTCGAGCGAGGAGTACCCCGTCCCGAAGTCGTCGATCGCGATCTTGACGCCGAGCTGCTTCAGCTGGGTGAGCGTTCGGATCGAGGACTCGGGATCCTCGATCAGGACGCTCTCGGTCACCTCGAGGCACAGACTGGACGGTTCGATCCCGGTCTCCTCGATGACCCCGGCGACCGTCTCGCGCAGCGAGTCCTGTGCCAGCTGTCGTGCCGACACGTTGACCCTCAGCGTCAGCGGCTGATGGCTCGGACGCGACCGCTGCCATACGACCGCGCGACGGCAGGCGTCGCGCAGGACCCAGGTGCCGAGCGGGATGATCAACCCGGTCTCCTCGCACAGCGAAATGAAGTCGCCCGGCCCGAGCAGCCCGCGTTCGGGATGCTGCCAGCGGACGAGGGCCTCGAGCCCGGTGATGCGCTGGCCGTCGATCGCCACCTCGGGCTGGAAGAACAGCCGGAACTCCTCCCGGTCGATCGCCTTGCGGATCGCGTTCTCGTTGTGCAGCCGGGCCAGCGCGCGCTCGCGCGTCACCTCGTCGAACAGCACCACACGCGCGCCACCGGCGCCCTTGGCCCGGTACATGGCGGCGTCGGCGTCGCGGATCAGATCATCGGGGTCCTGGTGGGGGTCGGAGGTGACCGAGATGCCGATGCTGGCCGCGGCCATCGTCTCACCGTGGGCGAGCTGGAAGGGGAGGCTGAACGCCTTGAGGACGCGCTCGGCCACCGCGACCGCGTCCTCGTCATCGAAGATGTCCTCGCACAGGATCACGAATTCGTCGCCGCCGAACCGCGCGAGCGTCTCGTGCCGGCGCAGGGAGTGGCTGACCCGCTCGGCGACCGCGACGAGCAGCTCGTCGCCCTCGCCGTGGCCGAGGCTGTCGTTGATCACCTTGAACCGGTCGAGGTCGACGAACAGGATGGCGACGCCGCGGTTCGGTCCTCGACCGAGCCGGTCGAGCGCGCGCTTGAGGTGGTTCAGGTACAGCAATCGGCTGGGCAAGCCGGTCAGCGGATCGCGCAGCAGCTGATTCTCGTTCGTGCGCCACGCCACGATGTGCGCGACGCTGGCCGCCAGCACGAACCCACCGTGAATGCAGGCCCACAGCCACGGCTCCTTGATCGCCTGCGGGTTGTCGCCGAACACCGCGCGGGGATCCAGCATCCCCCCCACGCCGTGATGGATGACCACGAACGCGATCGCGACCAGGAACGGCGTCCAGTCCTGGTACAGGGTCAGCACGCCGATCATCACGAAGAAGTGGAAGTGCGCCTCGGTGATGCCGCCCCACAGGTCCACCAGGACGGCCGAGCACGTGACCAGGCCGAACGAGGCGGCGATGATCCGGGCCTTGAGGCGGAACCGCTCGAGGCTGGCCCCAAGCCCGCACAACACGATCATGCTCACGTCCACGGCTGTGTGCTCGACCGAGTTGCCCATCAGCACGCCGAACGCGAACAGCGCCGGCACGTGCAGCCAGAGCAGGATGACGATCGAGCCGTGCCGCCGGCGCAGCACGTGCTCGGGCAGCAGCTGCCCCTTCGGCAGCCAGTGCTTGAGCGCCACCCAGCGTCCGATGATCGAGCCGCCCGGTCCGCCCCGGCGCCCGCGGGCACGATCGACATGACCTTGGACGGCGTCGCCCAGCCCGGCGCCCCGCACGTCGTCGGCGACGGGAGCTCCGGTCAGGGCGCTCATCTCGCGACGGAGCGGCTGGGACTGCGCCGCAGAACATCTCGGAAGCTGGTCGAGGCATCCATGCACGTCACCATCGGCCCGGCGCCGAGCCGCTTTGAGCCTTCTGGAAGGATTTCGGTGAACTACGTAGGGTCGTTTACCGACCCGGCCGCTGGGTCCTGGTAGGCGGGGGTGGTGTCAGCCGATGACGACGGTCTGCAGCTCGGTGAACGAGTGCATGACGTGCACACCGCCCACCCGCCCGATCCCGCTGTCGCTGCCGGCCCGGCCTCCGAACGGAAGATGCGCCTCCCAGTAGTTGCTCGACTCGTTGATGTTCACCCAGCCGGTCCGCACCCGGTCGGCGAACTCGAGCCCCCGGCGCAGGTCGGACGTGTAGATCGCTGCCAGCAGTCCGTACGGCGAGGCGTTGGTGAGCGAGATCGCGTCGTCGAGCGAGTCGATCGCCACTACCGGTGCGATCGGCCCGAACGTCTCCTCGACCGCTACCCGCGCGTCCGGCGGCACGTCGGTGAGGACGGTCGGCTGCCAGTAGAGCGAGGTGGCAAAGCCGGTGGCACGCGCCCCGCCGCTGACCACGCTCGCGCCGCGCTCCACCGCATCGCCGACGTGCTCGTCCATCTTCAACGCCACCGGCTCGTTGTTGAGCGGCCCCATCGTCGTGGCCTCGTCGAACGGGTCGCCGAGCAGGATCCGCTCCGCCACCCGCCGCGCCAGGAGCTCGACGAACTCGTCGCGGACGGCACGGTGAACGAGGATCCGCTCGCCCGCCGTGCAGCTCTGGCCGGCGCACAGGTAGCACGCGGTCAGGGTGGCGTCGACGGCCGCCGGCAAATCCGCGTCGTCCATCACCACCAGTGGCCCGTTGCCTCCCATCTCGAGCAGCGCGGCCTTCCCCGCGGCGGCCTGGCCGACGAGCCGGCCGGTGGCCGTCGAGCCGATGAACGCGATGCCGTCGGTCCCCGGGTTGCGAGCGATCTCGTCGCCGACCACGGGGCCGGGTCCCGTGACCAGGTTGAACACCCCCGACGGCAGGTCGGCGTCGGCGATGCACTGGGCCAGCGCGACCGCGCACACCGCGGTCGACGGCGCCGGCGTCCACACGACCGCGTTGCCGCAGGCCAGCGCCGGGGCGATCAGCTCCGCCGGCATCGTGTACGGCCAGTTCCAGGGGCTGATCACGCCGACCACCCCGCGCGGGCGCCGCACCAGCATCACCCGCTTGCCGGGCGAGAAGGAGTTGGGCAGCTCGCCGCCGAGACGCTTGGCATCCTCGGCCGCCATGCGCCAGTACTCGATGAGCTCGTCGACCTCGCCAAACGCTTCGGCCCGCAACGGCTTGCCCTGGTCGAGCGTGAGCGTGTGGGCGAGCTCGTCGCGGCGCGACTCGATGAGGTCGCCGACCGCATGCATTTTGGCGGCGCGCTCGAACGCGGTCGCATGCGCCCAGCCGTCGGCCGCGTCACGGGCCGCGGCGATCGCCCGCTGGGCGTCGCCCCGGTCACCCTGCGGGATCGTCCCGATCAGCTCACCGGTCGCTGGGCTGGTGGCCTCGAACGTCTCGCCACTCGTGCTCGGCTGCCAGCTTCCGCCGACGAACATGTGCTGCCCGGTCCGCGTGGCCATCGAAACCCTCGCCCAGTCGCGTCGTTGACACCATTCGACAACTGATATATAACAGCCCGATCAGGCGCGGGTCAATGGATTCGAGGGTGCAACCCCGCCCCAGATGCGGGCAAGGTCGTGGTGTTCAATGGGCCGCGCGGCCCTGCGCGGACCGGGGAGGTTGATCGATGGCAGCTGTAGGAGAAGCTCCGCAGGCGAGCGGCACGACGTCGGACAGCCACGAGCTCGCAGGCTTCGGGTACAAGCAGGAGCTGGACCGCTCGCTGGGGAGCTTCTCCGCGTTCGCGGCGGGGTTCAGCTACATCTCGATCCTGACCGGCGTAACCGCGCTGTTCGGGCTCGCGTACAGCTTCGCGGGACCCGGCGTGTGGTGGACGTGGCCGGTGATAGTCGGCGGCCAGGCTCTGGTCGCGCTGTGCTTCATGGAGATGGCCGCCCAGTACCCGATCGCGGGGTCGGTCTACCAGTGGGGAAAGCAGATCTCCGGATCGCTCGCCTCGTGGATGACGGGGTGGGTCTACATCGTCGGAGCAATCGTCACCATCACCGCCGTGGCCATCGACTGGCAGGTCGTGCTGCCTCAGGTCAGCACTCACCTCCAGTTCTTCGGTAGCTCGGCCGACGCCGGCACCACGGCCACCAAGGGCGGCGCCCAGAACGCGCTGCTGCTCGGCGGAATCCTGATGGTGATCACGACGATCATCAACATGCTCGGGGTCAGGGTCATGTCGCGGATCAACAACGTGGGCGTGATCTGCGAGTTGGTCGGCTCGTCGATCCTGGTCATCCTGCTGGCCTTCCACCTCCACCACGGGCCGTCGGTCATCGTCCACTCCTATGGCCTCGGGGCCGGCCATCCGTGGGGCTACTTCGGCGCGTTGCTGCTCGGCAGCATCGTGAGCGCCTACGTGATGTACGGGTTCGACACGGCGGGCACCCTGGCCGAGGAGACCAACGACCCCAAGCGCAACGCCCCCCCGGCGATCATCCGCGCGGTCGGGGCCGCCTTCCTGATCGGCGGCCTGGTCATCCTGTTCGGGATCCTGGCGAACAAGGACCTCTCCAACAAGAACATCGGCCTGCTGGGGCTCCCCTACGTGATGAAGTCGGCGTTCGGCAACACGGTCGGCAACATCTTCTTGATCGACTGCGCGATCGCCATCTTCGTCTGCTGCCTGGCGGTTCAGACGGCGACGATCCGGATGATCTTCTCGATGGCCCGTGACAACAAGCTGCCCGCAGGGTCTGCGGTGGCCCGCGTCTCGGGCCACCGCAAGGTCCCGATCATCCCCGCGGTGGTCACCGGCATCCTCGGTATCGCGGTGGCGGCGATCAACGTCGGGAACCAGAGCGCGTTCGCCGCGATCACCTCGATCGCGATCATCATGTTCTACCTCTGCTACATGGGTGTCACGGTGCCGATGCTGGTCCATCGGTTCCGTGGCGAGTGGCCTCGGAAGGACCATGGACCCTACTTCTCGATGGGTCGCTGGGGACTCCCGGTCAACATCATCGCGGTCATCTTCCAGGTGGCCGTCGTGGTCAACCTCATGTGGCCCCGCGCCGCCATCTATAACGCACTCCCGCCCGCCCACTGGTACTTCAAGTGGGCCGCGGTGCTGTTCGTGGGCGCCATCTTCATCATCGGCTTCCTCTACTACTACCTGGTGCAGGTCAAGAAACCCGAGGAGGTGCTGGAGGAGCATCGACCGGACGTGACCGCTTTCGAACCGGTCCCGGCGCCGGCAGGGGACGCGTTCCCATGATCGACGCCGGCGAATTCGACTACGTGATCGCCGGCGGCGGCACCGCGGGCTGCGTCGTCGCCGCCCGGCTGACCGAGGATCCAGACGTGACGGTGTGCCTGATCGAGGCCGGGCCCTCGGACGTGGACGACCCGCACATCCTGCGGCTCGAGGACTGGATGTACCTGCTCGACTCGGGCTACGACTGGGACTACCTGGTCGAACCGCAGGCCCGCGGAAACAGCTTCCTGCGCCATGCCCGAGGGAAGGTGCTGGGCGGCTGCTCGTCGCACAACTCGTGCATCGCGTTCTGGACGCCGAAGGAGGACCTCGATGAGTGGGCCGCGATGGGCTGCGAGGGATGGAGTGCGGCCGATTGCTGGCCGCTGATCAAGCGTCTGGAGACCAACGACGGGCGGGGCGACCACCACGGCCGCGACGGCCCGGTCAACATCCGCACGGTCCCGCCCGACGACCCCTGCGGCGTGGCGATCCTCGAGGCTGCGGCGCAGGCCGGGCTGCCCACGAGCCGCTTCAACGAGGGCCACACGGTGACCAACGGGGCGGGCTGGTTCCAGATCAACTCCTCGGCGGACAACACGCGGATGTCGTCCTCGCATGCGTACCTGCATCCGATCCTGGGCACGCGGCCGAACCTCGAGATCCGCACTGCCTGCTGGGTCAACCGCGTCGTGCTCGACGATGGCCGCGCGACCGGCATCCAGTACCTGACCCCCGATCTGCTGACCCAGGCGTCGGTGACCGCGCGGCGCGAGGTGATCCTGAGCGCCGGGTCGATCGACACCCCCAAGCTGCTGATGCTGTCGGGCATTGGCCCGGGCGAGCACCTGCATGAGGTCGGGATCCAGACGAACGTGCACTCGCCCGGCGTCGGGGCCAACCTCGACGACCACGTCGAGGGGATCGTGCAATGGGACGCCAAGCGGCCGATGATCCGCCACTCGACCCAGTGGTGGGAGATCGGCGTGTTCTCGACCTCCGAGCCCGGGCTCGATCGTCCCGATCTGATGATGCACTACGGCTCGGTCCCGTTCGACATGAACACCGCGCGCTGGGGCTATCCGACCACCGAGAACGGTTTCTGCCTGACCCCGAACGTGTGCCGCGGCCGCTCGCGCGGAACCGTGCGGCTGCGTTCCTCGGACTACCGCGACCGACCGCGCGTCGATCCGCGCTACTTCACGGACCCCGAGGGCCACGACGAGCGCGTGATGGCATACGGGATGCGGCTGGCCCGGAAGATCGTCTCCCAGCCGGCGATGGCCGAGTGGGCGGGCGCCGAGCTCGCTCCGGGTCCCGACGCGCAAACCGACGATGAGCTCATCGACTACATGCACAAGACCCACAACACGGTCTACCACCCGGCATGCAGCTGCCACATGGGCCCGGACTCGGACCCGCTCGCGGTGGTGGACTCGCGCCTGCGGGTGCGCGGCGTGCGATCGCTGCGGATCGCGGACGGCTCGATCTTGCCGTTCCTCCCGGCGATCAACCCGTGCATCACCACGATGATGGTCGGTGAGAAGTGCGCCGACGTGCTCAAGGAGGACGCGCAGCGGGGCGCCGAGCACGCCGCTCCCGCAGCCGTCGGTTAGTCGTCTAAGGTCCCGAGCATGAGCGCCACCGCGGCGCGTGAAGTAACCCGCTTTCTCCACGAGCACCCGCCGTTCGACGCGCTCGACGATGACGAGGTGGATCGCGTTGCCGCGGCGGCCGAGGTCGAGGTTCACCGAGCCGGCGCGACGATCTTCTCTCAGGGCGCCGAGCCGGTTTCGCACCTACGGGTCGTCCGGACCGGCGCGGTCGAGATCGTGTTCGACGGTCGCGTGCTTGACCTCCTCGGCGAGGGCGAGCTATTCGGCCACGCATCGATGCTGTCCGGGCTCCCGACGGGCTTTGAGGCGCGAGCCGGCGAGGACACCGTCTGCTACCGGATACCCGCGCAGGTCGCGCAGGAGCCCCTGTCGCGGCCGGCCGGCCTGCGGTTCGTCGCGCGCTCGCTGCTCGAGCCGTGGGCCGAGGGCGCCGGCACGGTCGCCACCGAGCCGAGGATCGAGCCGCCGCTGCAGCAGGTCGGGGCGCTGATCCAGAGCGAACCGGTCGTCTGCCACCCCGACACCCCGATCCGCGACGCGGCCGAGATGATGACCGCCGCTCACTCGACGGCGGTCGTTGTCGACCTCGGCCACGGCGCGCTCGGCATCCTGACCGATCGCGACCTACGCACGCGCGTGGTCGCCACCGGCCTGACCGGCGAAGTGCCGGTGTCGGCCGCAATGTCCGCCCCCGCCTACACGTGCTCGCCCGACACGCTCGGCAGCGACGTGCTCCTCGACATGCTCGACCGCGGGTTCCGGCACTTCCCGGTGGTGTCAGCGACCGGCGAGATCCTTGGCGTGGTGGAGGAGATCGACCTGGTTGCCGCGCAGACCCACTCTCCGTTCTTCCTGCGCTGGCGGATCGCGCGGGCCCAGTCCGTCGACGAGCTGACCGACGCGGCCCGCGAGCTGCGCCCGACTGTGATCGCGCTGCACGACGCCCGGGTCGCGCCGGTCAACATCGCCGCGGTTTACTCGGTCGTGGTCGATGCCCTCACGCGCCGGCTGCTCGACTTCGCCACGGCCGGGGCTTCAGATCTCGGGGTCGAGTTCGCGTGGCTCGCGCTCGGGAGCCAAGCCCGGCGTGAGGCCCTGCCAAGCGCCGACGTCGACAGCGCGATCGTGTGGTTCGGACCTGATGACGACGCGCTGCGAGCGCGCATGCAGGCGATCGGCGCGACCGTGGTCGAGCAGCTCGAGGCCTGCGGGCTACGAGTGGACGTGCACGGCGCGACCGCCTCCGAGCTCCGGTTCGTGCGCTCGCTCGACTCGTGGAAGCGCGCGGTTCAGAGCCTGATCGCCGACCCGACGCAGGACAAGGCACTGGTCCTGGTCTCGGTGCTGGTCGACAGCCGACCGGTGTGGGGAATCCATACCGGAACACCGGTGTCGGACAGTTTTCGCCTCGCGCCGAGCAACCCGGCTCTGCTCCGGCTGCTCGGTCGGTTCGCGCTGTCTTGCCGGCCGCCCACCGGCTTCCTCCGGGGACTCGTGGTCGAATCGACCGGCGAGCATCGGGGCCGCCTCGACCTCAAGCAGGGAGGCGTGATCCCGATCGCCGGCCTGGCTCGCTGGGCCGCGATCGCCGCCGGCGTGACCAGCGCCTCGACCAACGAACGGCTGCGCGCCGCCGCGGCCGCGGGCACCCTGTCCGAGGCGCAGGCTCGCACGCTCGAAGACGCCCTCGCGCTGATCACCAGCCTGCGGGTGGAGCACCAGGTGGCCCAGCTGCGCGCCGGCGACGAGCCCGACGATTACGTCAACCCGGCGACGCTCAGCGGGCTGACCCGCAGCTACCTGAGAGAAGCGTTTCGCGCGGTCGCATCGGTCCAGAAGCACGTGGCGGCCGAGCTGAAGGTGGGGGTGCGATGAGGCCCGCTACATTGCCCGTGCGATGAGGGGGGACTGGCGCGACTGGAGACCGGCGATCTGGCTGACCATGCTCGGCATCGCCGTGATGCTGCTGTTCAGCCCGTTCTACTTCGGGGCGATCTTCATCGGCGCCGCGATCGGCGCCGCACTCCGCATCCACCAGCGCCGCCGCCGTGCCGCCGCGGCCGCCGCGGCCGCTCCCCCGCCTAAGCGCGCTCGACGATCCTGATCTCGGCGCCGGCGACGCGCTGTAGGCGCGAGGCCTCGGGGTGGCTGGCGGCGCGCAGCGGGCGCCGGTGCGCCGGCAGCAGCACCAGATCGAAGCCGCCGCTCTCGGCGAGCTGCGCGAGCGTCTGATCGGCGCCGTCGATGAGCAGCAGGAACGCGGCCCGCTCGGCGGCGCCGCCGAGACGCTCGCGGGCCCGGTCGAGGTCCCGCGCCACGGATTCGGCGACCGCCTCGTTGTACTCGACCGCCGAGTTGCCACAGCGGGGTCCGGACGGCGCCCGGGGAGCGACGCCCACGACCGTGATCTCGGCGTTGCCGAGCTCGGCCAGCTCGCGGGCCAGATCGATGGCAGCCGCGCCGGCACGCCCGTGCTCACAGAGGACCAGAACCCGCTCTGTCGATCCCATCGCTCCTCTGATGCGATCTTACGGCGCGATTCTGACCAGATTGTTACGACGCGCTTGTGGGGCTCCCGTCAGTCGATGCGATCCGGCGGATCACCCGGCACGGATTGCCGAAGCACAGGTGTCCCGCCGGCAGGTCTTCGGTGACGACGCTGCCGGCGCCGACGACCGTGTCCGCGCCGATCGTCACGCCCGGGCAGACGATCACGCCGGTGGCGAGCCACGCGCCGTCTCCGATCGTGATCGGCTTGGCGGTCTCCGTGCCGCGACGGCGCTCGACCGGGTCCAGCGGATGCAGCGCGGTCAGCAGCTGCACGCCGGGGCCGATCTGGACGTCCTCGCCGATCGTCACGGCGGCGCCGTCGAGAACGACTGCGTTGTAATTGATGAACGTGCGGGCGCCGACGCTGATGTGACGGCCGTAGTCGCACTGAAAGGGCGCCATCACCTCGGCTTCCTCGCCGAGCCGGCCCAGTAGCTCGCGCAGGACCACGCGGCGCGCGGCCGTCTCGCCGAAGCTGATCGCGTTGAACCGCTCGCACAGCAGCCGGCACTGTTTGCGCTCCTCGAGCAGGTCTGGGTGGTTCGCGAGATACGGCTCGCCGCGCAGCATCCGTTCTTTTTCCAACGACATTGCGGCCATCCTGACACGCGGCCCGACGTTTCGTCCGGCCACGGACCGATCATTCACGATGCGTGAGCTGGCGATCGACTCGAGCGACCGGGGGGGCGGGCGGCGACGTCCGCCGCGTCGCCGTCATCGACCTCGGCTCGAACTCCTGGCGCCTGGTCGTCTACATGTTCGGCGGGATGCCCGGAGGGACGGAGCCTCCCCGGGTGTGGTGGAAGCTCACGGACGAGATCTTCGAGACCGTCCGGATCGGCGCCGGCCTGGCCGAGACCGGCCATCTGAGCGATGCCGCGATGGCACGCGGGCTCGAGACGATTGCGGTGTTCGAGCGCTTCTGCACCGCGCACGGGCTGGGCCCCGACGACGTGCACGTGGTCGCCACCAGCGCCATCCGCGACGCGGTCAACGGCGAGTACTTCCTGGCCGCCGCCCGCGCGGCGACCAACCTGAGGATCGAGGTCATCTCCGACGAGGACGAGGCTCGCTTCGGCTACATCGCCGCGATCAACACCTCGACCCTCACCGACGGCATTGTGCTCGAGATCGGCGGCGGCTCGATCCAGCTGATCGAGGTGGCCGGCCGGCGGCCCGAGTCGCTGCGCTCGTTCCCCCTCGGCGCCGTCCGCCTCACCGAGCAGTTCCTGCCCGGATCGGGACCGGCCAAAAAGAAGGACCTCCAGCGACTGCGCGCCCACGTCCGCAACACGCTGGCCGAGTTCCCCGCGCTCAGCAGCGCCGGCGACCGCATCGTCGGCATCGGCGGTGCCGCGCGGAACCTGGCCGCCGCCGCCCAGCGCATGGCCGGCCAACCCGACATCGGCATCCAGGGCTTCGTGATCACGCGCGAGATGCTCGGCGAGCTCGTCAGCGCGCTGGCCGCGCTCCCGATCGACGAGCGCGGCGAGGTGCCCGGCATCAAGGTCGGGCGCGGCGACATCATCCTGGCCGCCGCGGTGGCGATCGAGACTGTGGTCGAGATGGGCTCGTACGCCGGGATCGAGGTCACCGAGGCCAGCCTGCGCGACGGGGTGTTCCTGGCCCGCGAGCTTCTTGTCGACCAAGCCGAGCCGCTCTTCCCCGACGTCCGCGAGGCCGCGGTGCGCAACCTGGCCATCCAGTATGAGTCGGACATGCCCCACGTCGAGCACGTCGCCGCGCTGTCGCTCCAGATGTTCGACTCGCTCGCAGGGCAAGGCCTGTTCGAGCCCCGCCCGGGCGAGCGCGAGCTCCTGTGGGCCGCCGCGATGCTCCACGACGTCGGGATGACGATCTCCTACGACGATCACCACAAGCACTCCCAGTACCTGATCGTGAGCGCCGAGCTGCCCGGCTTCGACCCCCGCGAGCGCGCCCTGATCGCCCAGATCAGCCGCTATCACCGCAAGGGCGCGCCCAAGCTGGGCGACATCGCCGCGCTCGCCCAGAAGGGTGACGAGCAGCTGCTCGAGCGCTGCTCGGTGATCCTCCGCCTGGCCGAGCACCTCGAGCGCGGTCGCGACCAGTCCGTCCGCGAGGCCCGGCTGCGCGCCAACGGCCACGGCGTCGACCTGCACCTCGAGGCCGCCGGCGACCTCACGCTGCCCCGCTGGAGCGTCGAACGGTACGGCGACGGCGAGGCATTCCAGCGCGTGTTCGGCCGGCGCCTGCTGATCGGCTAGCCGGTATCCAGGGCGTCCCGGGACCTGCGTAACCGTCACGATTCGTTGACGCAACCACAGCCGCCTGGGCGATGTCACTACAGTTCTGGGCATGCTCTGGCTTCTGCGTCACGCCGAGGCGGAGGACGGCCTGCCCGACGACGAGCGACCCCTGACGCCACGCGGTGCGATGCAGGCTGACGCCGCCGGACGCGCCCTGGCGACCCTCGGCGTGAACATCGACGTCTGCCTCTCTAGTCCCAAGCTGCGCGCCGTGCAGACGGCGGAGCGGGCGTGTGAGCCGCTCAGGGTCCCGGTGACGATCGAGCCGGCCCTGGCGGGGGAGCCCTTCGATGTCCACGAGCTCGTTGCCGGCCTCGGCGACGTCCTGCTGGTCGGCCACGACCCCTCGTTCTCGCTGCTGCTGCACGACCTCACCGGCGCCCAGGCCAGAATGAAGAAGGGCGGTCTGGCGGCCATCGCGAAGGGGGAGCTGGTTACGCTGCTGCGCCCTACCGAGCTAGCCGCCATCGCCAAGACGAACGTACCCGTGAGCTGAATGACTGATCCCGCGCTCGAGACCGAACAGACCTCCTCCGCCGAGACAGACGCCGACGGCCGGCCCGGCTCGGCCACGGTCGTCACGGGCGCGACCGACTCCACGCTCTACGTGAACCGGGAGCTGTCCTGGCTCGACTTCAACGACCGCGTGCTCCAGCTCGCCGAAGACGAGTCGCTGCCGCTGATGGAGCGCGTCAAGTTCCTGGCCATCTTCACCACCAACCTCGACGAGTTCTTCATGGTTCGGGTCGCCGGCGTGCACGACCAGATCGACGCGCGCATCGATGCCCGTGGTCCTGACGGCCTACCCCCGACCCAGGTGCTGGCGGGGATCGGCGAGAAGGTGACCGAGCTCGACCGCCGCCAGGCTCGGCAGTTCACCGACGTGGTGCGTCCGCAGCTAGCCGAACACGGCATCCGGATCGTCAACTGTGAGCAGTCGACCGCCCCGGCCGCGCTGATGGAGCGTCAGTTCCGCGAGCAGATCTTTCCGGTGCTGACCCCGCTGGCCATCGGCCCCGGAAGGCCGTTCCCCTACATCTCCAACCTGTCGCTCAGCCTGATCGTCCGCCTGCACGACCCGGACCTCGATCACGAGGTGTTCGCGCGCGTGAAGGTCCCGAAAGAGGTCCTGCCTCGCTTCGTCGAGATCACCCCGAACACGTTCATCCCGCTCGAGGAGATCATCGCCCGCCACCTCGATGCGCTGTTCCCGGGCATGAAGGTGCTCGACTACGACATGTTCCGGGTGACCCGCGACGCTGACTTCGAGATATCCGACGAGGCCGACGACCTGCTCGAGGCGGTCGAGGACGAGCTTCGGCGCCGGCGGTTCGGCGAGGTGGTCCGGCTTGAGGTCGGCGCCGGCATGGATCCCGCGCTCCGCGCCCGGCTGATCGATTGGCTCGACGTGGACGAGGTGCAGGTCTACGACGTCGAGGGGATGCTCGACCTCGGCGACCTGTGGGAGATCGCCGGCCTCGACGGGCACGCGGACATCCGCCAGACCCCGTGGACGCCCCTCACCCACCCGGCGTTTGTCCCCCGCCCGGGCGACCGCGACGACCAGCCGGACGTGTTCGCGCCGATGCGAACGCGGGACATCCTCGTGCACTACCCGTACCAATCGTTCGCGACCAGCGTGGAGCGCTTCGTCAGGCAGGCCGTCGAGGACCCGAACGTGCTGGCGATCAAGATGACCGTGTACCGGACCTCGGACGACTCGGCGCTCATCCCCTCGCTGATCGAGGCGGCCGAGAAGGGTAAGCAGGCGGTCGCCATGGTGGAGCTCAAGGCCCGCTTCGACGAGCGCCAGAACATCGGCTGGTCACGCGCGCTTGAAGAAGTCGGCGCCCACGTGGTGCACGGCATCCCCGGTCTGAAGACGCATGCCAAGGCGATCCTGGTCGTCCGCCGCGAGCGCGGCGGCGTGCGCCACTACGTGATGATCGGGACCGGCAACTTCCACGCCAAGAACGCCCGGCTGTACGAGGACTTCGGCCTGTTCACGACCGACCGGGAGCTCGGGCAGGAGGTCGCCGACCTGTTCAACACGTTGACCGGCTACGGCCATCCGGCTCACCAGCGCAAGATCCTGGTCGCGCCCAACTGGCTGCGCGAGCCGCTGATCCGGGAGATCGAGCGGACAGTCGAGGCGCACCAGGCCGGCGAGCCGGCACGGATCACGATGAAGATGAACGCACTCGTCGATCAGCGGTGCATCGAGGCGCTGTACCGCGCCTCACAGGCCGGCGTCCCGATCGACCTGAACGTGCGCGGCATCTGCTGCCTGATCCCGGGCCTGCCGGGGGTCAGCGAGACGATCAACGTCGTGTCGGTGGTCGGCCGCTTCCTCGAGCACTCGCGGATCTACTCCTTCCATCGCGGCGACGAGCACGTCTACTACATCGGCTCGGCCGACCTGATGCCACGCAATCTGGACACGCGCGTGGAGCTGCTCACGCCGGTCGAGGATCCTGAGCTCCAGGCCGAGCTCGAGGACACTCTCGAGCGCTGCCTGGCCGACGACGCGTTCGCCTGGACGCTCGACGCGAACGGTCTGTGGACGCGGCGGACCGGCCGCACGCGCTCCGTCCATCGCGAGCTCATGGAGCGCGCCGTGACGCAGGCGTCGATGCCTTCCGCCTCTTAACGGCGGCGCGCGCCGCGGCCCATCCGGGGCTCACGGCGCGCGCCGAGGGTTACCGATCGTCTACGGAATGAGGCCGCTGCCGCCCTGTCCCTGGGAGGAGGACGTGCTCGGCGTCGCGCTGGCGGGCTGGGAGCCCAGCGTCAGCTTGATCGTCTTGGTCGACCCGCCGCGGTTGACGGTCAGGGTGACCGTGTCGCCCGGGGCGTAGTTGGCGATCGTGGCCACGAACTGGTTGACCGAGGTCACCGTCTGGCCGTTGACAGCGGTGATGATGTCGCCGGGCTTGAGGCCCGCCTTGGCGGCCGGTGACCCGGGCTGGATCGGGTTCTCACTGCTCGAGCTCGACGCCTTGGCGATCGCCGCGCCACCGGACACGCTCGGGTCGAGGCTGACGCCGACGTACGCGTTGTGAGCCTGGCCGGTCGCGATGATCTCCTTGGCGATCCGCACGTCGCTGTTCGACGGGGTGGCGAACCCGACCCCGGAGCTCGAGCCTTCGCCTTGGCTATTCGTGTTGTTCGTCTCGATCTGATCGTTCAGCCCGATCACCTGACCGGCCGCGTTGATCAGCGGCCCGCCGGAGTTGCCCGGGTTGATCGGCGCGTCGGTCTGGATCGCGTTCGGGATCGTGAACTCGTTCGGCGCCTGGATCGTGCGATTGAGCGCGCTGACGATGCCGGCGGTCACGGTCCCAGGCAGTCCGAACGGGCTGCCGATGGCGATGACGCTGTCACCCACCTGGGCCGCGGAGGAATCGCCGAAGCTCAGCGGGTGCAGCTCGCTGGCGGAGACGTTGTGGACCCGGATGACGGCGACGTCGGCACCGGTGTCCGATCCGACCAAGGTGGCCGGCGCCTTGGTGCCGTCGGGGAAGTTCACGGTTATCTGCGAGGCGCCCGAGACGACGTGCTCGTCGGTGATGATGTCGCCCTTCTTGTCGTAGACGACGCCGGCACCCTCACCCTCGGTCTGCTGAGACTGGCCGAAACCGAAGACTCCGCCGGTGCTGTTCTGGGTCGAAGAGGTGGTGATGTCGACCACGCCCGGGCCGTCCGCCCGATAGATGTCGTTGATCGTGGACGGCTTCGCGTTGCTGAAGCTCGTCGGAAGCGCGGGTGAGGAGCTCGTTTGCACCACGGTCGTCGTCGTAACCGAGTGCGTAGTCGTGCTCCCGTTGGCTACGGCGAGCGCGATCAGCCCGCCGGCAACGGCGCCGCCGATGATCGGAAGCAGGCGGGTCAGGAATTTCATGCGTTCAAGTCTCCTAGCAAGCCAAATCGATAGTTCCGGTATTCCCCAGTACAGCAGGTGGCCATCAGAAAGCCATCAGAAATCGATGAGAGGCTGGTAAGAACGCGGACGCGTCAGGCGCTCGGCGCCGGCGAGGCGAACAGCTGCGCGGCCGGCCCGAGCGACGAGGCCGGGCCGTTCGGTGGCGCCGGCATGCTCCCGTGGAAGCGCAGCGCGGGCGCGCGGAGCTTCGGGAACTGGAGGCCTTTGGTGTTGACCTGCTGGGACAAGCGCGTCCGCCACCGGCTGAGCGTCTGCTGTTCCTGGGCGGAAGTGATCACCTTGGCCATGACCAGCTTGTCCAACCTGGACTTGACCGCGCCCAACATCGCCTGCTCGAGTCCGCTCACGGACTTGTGCTGCGCGGTGGCGATCTGAGCCAGCGACTTGCCGCTCGAGAGCTGCTGGAACAGCTTGGCGTTGGTCAGGCCGAGGTAGCTCGCGGCCGAGCCGATGCCGCCGGCGACGGCAAACGGCACCGGGAACGCGCGTAGCCGGGGGGTCGCCGAGCCGGGCGCCCCTGGACCGCCGGGAACGCCCGGGGCCAGCATGCCGCCCGGGCCGCCTGGGCCGCCCGGGCCGAAGAGACCGAACGGCACCGGCACCGCGCCGCCGTTCCGCTTGAGGCGCTGCGCGAGCGCGTTGGCTTGGGCCTGGCTCAGCCGGCCGGCCTTGACCGCAGCCTGGAGTTGATCCAACTCTGCGCCGTTCAGCGCCGCGTTGAGCTGCTGCGGCGTGACGTGCAGCCGCTTTGCCACGTCGTTCAGGAAGGCCTGGCGCGTATTGGGGCCGGCGTTCTGGGTAGCGGCATACGCGGCGCCGGCAAACGCCGCCACTCCCAGTACCGCCAAGCCGATCGCGAGCTTTCCCTTCAGACTGCGATGCATCTCCAGACTCCTCAGCTGGCCGGGCGCTCCGAACGTCGGTGCGCCCGTGGCGCGGATCCTTCCAGCGGAGTTTGAGAGAAGCGTAAGAGTTCAGGCCGCTCGCCGGCGGCGTTCCAGAATGGTGTTCAGCCGGCGCGCCTCGCGTTCGGGAGCGTGGTTCATTCGCGCGTGCGTGACGCGCACGGTCAGGTAATCGGCTGCGAGCATGTCCGCGTCCCGATTCCGATCGCGCTCGAAGCTGTCGCGGTCGGAGTGGTGCTCGGGTCCTCCACGAAGCGCAGTAGCCGCTTGTGCCCCGGATGGGTCGGGTTGCGACGTACGACATCGACCAGGTCGTCCCGATGGAGGTAGGGGCCTCGCAGCCCATCCTTCACCACCCGGCTGAGGCGCTTCTCGGTCAGGCGCGGGACATGGTCGAGCATCGTCCGCGCCGGGCTGGTGACCCGGATACCGAGTTGGCGGGTGACGTCGCAGCGCGCCAGTGTGCGGCTGCGGTGGACCTTGATCCCCTCGCGCCGGCGGTGCGACGTGGCGACGGTGACTTCATATGGCATGTCCCAGTACTTGTTGAAGCCCCATAGAGTCGCCGCCGACCCGTGGCTGAGTGCGGCGCCCTGGCCGCACGCGAGCACGGCTGCGGCCGCGCAAGCGACCGGGGTTCGGTTGATGTATCCGACCGCGTAGACGCCGGCATGCACCGGAATGAGCTGCCCGGCGCGGACCCGATGCTCGATTGCGCGGGCGCCGAGCCCAATCGTCAGCAGCTGCGTTCGGGTGATGTGGCCGAACTGCTTCGCGGCCACCGTGGAAATCAGCCTTTCTACCGCGTCCACCATTGGGAGTGGCGACTTTCCCTCCAATACGAAGGGTTTTTCGCCACGCCCTAAGGAGCCTCGGGCCCCTCCGGATTCTCCCCCAGCTTGACGAAATAATCCAAGGCGTTCGGGTTAGCCAACGACTCCCGGGAGGCCGCCTGGTCCGCAGGGGTCCCCATCAGGATCCGCTTCACGGGAACCTCCAACACCTTCCCGGACAACGTCCGCGGCACCTCCGCGATCTGGCGGATCTCGTCCGGAACGTGGCGAGGTGAACAGTCCTCCCGGATCCGCCGGCGGATCTCGGACACCAGCGAGTCATCGAGAGAGACCCCCTCACGCAGGACCACGAACAGCGGCATCCAGTCGCTGCCCTCGCGTGGCACGTCGACCACCAGCGCGTCGGCGACGTCGTCAACCGCCAGCACGGCTCGGTAGATCTCGCTCGTGCCCATCCGGACCCCGCCGCGGTTGATCGTCGAGTCGGACCGGCCGTAGATCAGGGCGGTCTCGCGCGAGGTGATCTCGATCCAGTCGCCGTGGCGCCAGATGCCCGGGTACACGCTGAAGTAGCTGTCGCGATACCGGGTCCCATCCGGATCGCCCCAGAAGAACACGGGCATCGAAGGCATCGGCCGGGTGATGACGAGCTCCCCCACCTGGTCGATCAGCGGCCGTCCCTCGGGGTCCCACGACTCCACCGAGGCTCCCAGCGAGCGCGCCTGGAGCTCGCCCTGGTAGACCGGCAGCGTCGGCACGCCACCGACGAAGGCCGTGCACAGGTCGGTCCCGCCGGAGGTCGAGAACAGCCACATGTCGGCGGCGAACTGGTCGTAGACCCAGCCGAACGCCTCCGGGGACAACGGCGATCCGGTCGAGCCGATCGCCTTCAACGCGCTCAGGTCCCGCGCCTCCCCCGGCCTGACCCCGTCCTTCATGCAGGCGGCGATGAACGCGGCGCTCGTGCCGAAGCAGGTCATCCCGGTGTCCGCCGCGAGATCCCACAACCGTCCCAGCGACGGATACCCGGGGTTGCCGTCGTACAAGACGATCGAGGCCTCGCTCAGGAGCATCCCGACGATGAAGTTCCACATCATCCAACCGGTCGTCGAGAACCAGAACAGCCGGTCACCGGGCTGCGCATCCAGATGCAGACGGGCCTTCTTCAGATGCTCGAGCAGGATTCCGCCCTGGCCGTGCACGATCGGCTTCGGCAGCCCCGTCGTTCCGGACGAGTACAGCACCCACAGCGGGTGGTCGAACGGCAAGGATGCGAATTCCAGATCCGAATCGTTGGACCCTAGGAAGCCGGATTCCCAGCCGGAACCGTCGAGATAGCCGAGCCGGACGACCCTCGAGAGCGACGGAATTTCACCCGCGATCCGGTCGACGATCTCCGAGCGGTCGAAGTCCTTGCCGCCGTACCGGTAGCCGTCGATGGCCAGCAGCACCTTCGGCTCGATCTGCGAGAAGCGGTCGATCACGCTGCGCGCGCCGAACTCCGGCGCCGCCGAGGACCAAACAGCCCCGATCGAGGCGCAGGCAAGCAAAGCCGCCACCGTCTCGGGGATGTTCGGCATGTAGGCCGCGACGCGGTCGCCCTCGGACACACCCAGCGCACGAAGCCCCGCAGCGATCGCGGCTGTCTGCGAACGTAGCTCGCCCCAGGTGAGCCGTTCCAGCTCCCGACTCTCCGACGCATGTTGGATGGCCAGCGCCGAGGGGTCCTTGCCGGCGAATACGTGCTCGGCATATGACACGCGCGACCCGGGGAACCACTTCGCCCCCGGCATCGCGTCGCTGGCCAGGACCCGCTCGCCGCCCTCGGCAAACCGGACTCCGCAGAACTCGACCAGCGAGCCCCAGAAGGCCTCGAGGTCGTACACCGACCAGCGCCACAGGTCGTGGTAGCCCTCGAACTCGAGCTCGTGCTTCTCGGCCAGCCAGCGCATATAGCGCGTCAGCGTCGCGCGCTCGATCCGTTCCGGACTGGGAGTCCACAGGACCTTGGGCTCGGCGACCGCCACAGGAGTGAGTATCCCGTAGTAGCGTTGCGCTCGCATGCCAGCCGGTCGCAAACCGAGCCCGCCGTCGCGCGCCGACGAGCTCGCGGACATCGTGCTGCCCGACCAGGACGGGCACGACGTCCGCCTGGGCGATCTGTGGAGCGAGCGCCCGGTCGCGCTCGTCTGGCTGCGCCACTACGGCTGAATCTTCTGCAAGGAGCACGCGGTCCAGTTGGACCGCGCCCGGGGTGACTTCAAGGCGGCTGGCGTAAACCTCGTGCTGATCGGCCAGGCCACGCCACGCCACGCGGCGCAGTTCCGTAGGCGCCAAGGCGTCCAGGTCCCGGTGCTGGCCGACAAGGACCGGGTGAGCTACAGGGCCGTCGGCGCCAAGGTCGGCGGAGTGACCGACCTGTTCGCGCCCAAGGTCATCGCCAAGGGCGCGGTCACGATCGCCCGCCAGAAGACGATCCAGGGCCGCACGATCGGCGACGCCAACCAGCTCGGCGGCGCGGTCGTGATCCTCCCGGACGGCCAGATCACCTGGTCGCACATGGCGGCGGACGCGGGCGACAACGCCTCGCCCGAGGAGATCCTGGCGGCGATTCACGAAGCCGCGGCGTAGCTTTCCCGGCGTGTCCGAAGTGCCGATCCTGGCGCCGTTCCCCGGCACCGTCGTCGCCGTCCGGCATGCTCGCCACGATCCGGTGACGGCGGGCCAGACCATCGTCGTGCTCGAGGCCATGAAGATGGAACACGAGGTCGTGACTGAGGTCGACGGCGACGTCCTCAGCGTCGACGTGGCGATCGGTGACACGGTCCAGGCCGGACAACGGCTGGCGCTGCTCGCCTCCCGTGCTGGTACGTACCGGTACGGTACGTACCAGTCTTCAAGCAGAGACCTTGACTCGCGTGACGACCTCGCCGCGGTGCGGGCCCGCCACGCCCAGACGCTCGACGACGCCCGGCCCGACGCGGTGGCCAGGCGCCACGACCTCGGCAGGCGGACAGCCCGCGAGAACCTGAACGACCTGATCGACGAAGGCTCCTTCGTGGAATATGGCCCGCTGATTCATGCCGCCCAGGAGCGCCGGCGACCCAGGGAGGAACTGATCGCCCGCACGCCGGCGGACGGACTGGTCGGCGGCACGGCGACGATCGAAGGCGCGCCGGCGGTCGTCATGTCCTACGACTACACGGTCCTCGCCGGCACGCAGGGAATGCGAAACCACCTCAAGAAGGACCGACTGTTCGAGATCGCCGAGCGCCGGCGCCTCCCCGTCGTGCTGCTCGCCGAGGGCGGCGGCGGCCGGCCCGGCGACGTTGACTGGCCGCACGTGGCCGGGCTCGACGTCCGCGCCTTCCACCTGTTCGCTCGGCTAAGCGGCCTGGTCCCGCTCGTCGGCATCGCCTCGGGGTACTGCTTCGCCGGCAACGCCGCGCTGCTCGGTTGCTGCGACGTGGTGATCGCCACCGAGGACTCGAGCATCGGCATGGGCGGCCCGGCGATGATCGAGGGCGGCGGCCTCGGCGTGCACGACCCCCAGGACGTCGGACCGATCGACGTGCAATTCGCCAACGGCGTCGTCGACCTGCGGGTCGAGCACGAGGCCGCCGCAGTCACGGCCGCCAAGCGCTACTTGTCGTACTTCACGCGGGTCGGCACGTCGGCGGCGCCGCGTGACGCGCATGATCTCCGGAGTCTGATCCCGAGCAACCGCAAACGGGTCTATGACATCCGCGCGGTCATCGACGCGCTGCTCGACGACGTCCTCGAGCTGCGCGCCGGCTTCGGCCCAGGGATCGTCACCGCGCTCGCGCGGACGCACGACGGCAACCCTCTCGGCGTGATCGCCAACAACCCAGGCCATCTCGGTGGTGCCATCGACGCCGCCGGCGCCGACAAGGCCGCGCGCTTCATGCAGCTGTGCGACGCCTTCGATCTGCCCATCCTGTTCCTGTGCGACACGCCGGGATTCATGGTCGGTCCGGAGACCGAGAAGACCGCCACCGTGCGCCACTTCAGCCGGCTATTCCTCACAGGTGCCAACTTGAGCGTCCCCACCGGCACGATCGTGCTGCGCAAGGGATACGGACTGGGTGCGCAGGCGATGGCCGGCGGCTCGTTCAAGGCACCGCTGTTCACGATCGCATGGCCCACGGCTGAGTTCGGCGGCATGGGCCTCGAGGGCGCGGTCCGGCTCGGCATGCGCCGCGAGCTGGAAGCGATCGAGGATCCGGACGAACGGGAGCGGGCCTACAGCACCGCCGTGGCGGCCGCCTACGAGAAGGGCAAGGCCATCAACATGGCCGCCTACTTCGAGATCGACGACGTGATCGATCCGGCAGACAGCCGGCGGTGGATTCAGACCCTGTTCGATCCGCCGGCCGAGGGCTGGAGGAAACGTAAAGGCAAGCGCCGGCCCTACGTCGACGGCTGGTGAAAGACAAGCCGCGGACCGGCCGGCGGCCCCGGACGGGAGTCACGATCCGGGACCGCCGCCGGCCCCCAGCTGCGGGATTCGGGGAGTCCTTCCGCATTGCGACGAGGCGCACTGTCGTCGCGATTGGCGAGACTACGAGGACTGCCGTCAGTTCTCCGTAAGCGACGACGGAAGCGTCCGGCGTCAGACAGTTCGGGTGCGAAGTGAGGCTCTCACGGCCCGAGCGGGCCGATCGTCGGGCCGCTCTGGCCGGCGTCCCCGCCGGCGACACTGGGGTAGTAGCCGTACTGGTAGTACTGGGACGACGGCGTTTGGCCCCCGCCGGCCGGTGATCCGAGGCCCGAGTCCGGCGTCGGCACGGCGGCCGCGAACAGCCGGGAGAGCAGCAGCAGGAGCACGGCGCTGCCGGCCACGATCCACAGCACGATGACGGTGCGCCGCAGCCACAGCGCGGCGGTCCTCGAGTTCGCGGTGGCGATCGCCCCCGCCACGGCGGGCCGCGCCACCCCACCACGCGCCACCCCACCACGCGCCACCCCACCACGCGCCAGCCCACCACCCGCCAGCGCGGGACCCGCGATGCGAGGACCGGCGATAACTCGACGCGGCGCCACCGGCGCAGGCGCGACCGGCGCGGCGGGCACAACCGGCATGGGCCGGGGCGCCGGCGCCGGCCCTGGGTAGCGCTCGTTCAGCCGGCCTTCGGCGAGCAGCCCGCGGAGCGCGTGCTGCCACTCGCCGGCGGCGGGACGGTTGACCCCGACATCCCCCAGCGCCCGGTACAGCAGGTCTCGCAGCTCGATCGGGACGTAGCGCAGGTTGGGAGCGAGTGCGCGCGCATCGTGCGAGCGGGCGAACAACCGCAGAATCACGAGGCCGAGCTTGTACGCGTCGGCCACGCGCGTGTCCGATGACTCGTCGAACTCCGGCGGTATCTCCCAATCGCCCGTTTGAACGCTGTCGAGCGCGGTCCGGCCGCGGAACGCCATCGAGTCGCAGTCGATGAAGCAGACGGCCGCACCGCCGGCGCCCCCGAACGCGACCAGCAGGTTGTTGGGCGCGATGTCGCTGGCGGCGATCCCGTTCCGGTGCAGGAAGTCCAAGGCGCCGCTCACGCGTTCAGCCACCTGCGCCCGCCGATTGGTATCCAACCGGATGCCGAGGCCCCGCAGCTCGAGGTAGCCGTCCGCGCCAAGCAGATGCTCGAGCGTCAACAGCACGCGCTCGCGACGCCCGCTCGGCATCACGAACGGGACCGCGAATCGCGCACTCACATCGCGCATCAGGATGCCGACCGCCTGCGGGCCGGAGTGGACCACGGCCAAAGGCCAGGCCGTGAGGCCGTGCAGCCAGGCCTGCTGGTCGCGGGCCAGCGAGCGGCCCCACGCCACCATCTCGGCCAGCACGTGCGCCGCACCGGGCGGGGGCGACCGGCGGTAGAGCTTGACGACGAGCGCGCCGGGACCGAGCGACGCGGGCGCGAACTGCGGCCGGTACACCCGGCCCTGGCCTCCCACCCGGGAGATCGCGGTCAGCTCGCCGAGGTCTTCGACCCGCACGGCCCGCGGACGGGTACTCACCTCGAACAGCGACGCAAGCGCCGTCATGGCCGCCTCGGAGCCCACACCGCGACCAGCGTGCGGTCGTCGTCGTAGGTGCTGCGGCTGAAGTCGAGCAGCCGCGCGAAGTCGACCACGTCCGGGGGGATGGCCAGCTCGCGGGCGAAGGCCCGCCCGAGCTCGCTCTCGCCCCCCGCCAGCGGCAGCGCCACGCCGTCAGTGCACAGCAGCAGCGCGTCGCCCGGCTCGAGCGCGCACGTGCCGACGTCGACCGACCGCGCATCTCGAGGCAGCGCCTGCACGCCACCACCGATAAGACCGTCCTCGCTCGCCCGCGAGTCCACGACCGGATCGTAGTGCCTCCCATGGAGCCGGAACGACGGCGAATCGCCCACCGCGGCGGCGTGCACGGAAACCGCGCCGGAATCACCAACCGAAACCACCGCGACCACCAGCGTGGTGGCGAGCGACACAGCATCCACGCCGGTTCGCTCCCCCTCCGAGATGAGGGCCCAGGCCGCCTGGTCGAACGCGTTCGCCCAGTCCACCGCGGCGGCGTCCCCATGAGCATCGAGCTGGCGCGTCACCGCCGCCGTCGCATACCTGACGGCCAGCGCCGCCCCGAGATCGGAGCGAGCCGCTCCCGACACCCCGTCCGCCACCGCGGCAATCAGCGTCTGCGTCTCGGAGTGCAACCCCAGGCACAGGTCGTCCTGCCGGGGCCCTCCCACGAACCGCTTGTGCAGCCCACGCACCGATGCCGCTCGGACCGTTAGGCCGAACGCGGTGCCGCCGTCGGCGATCGTGTCCGGCCGGTACGGCTCGCCTGCGGCCAGCCGTGGTTCGATCGCCGGCGCGGGCTCCCCGATCGTGAGCGGGCCGCGCGCCAGCCGGACCCGCCGGCGAACGGCCCGAGGCGGCGCCCCGGACCCGGCCGTGGCGGACTCCCCGGCGGCCACGGTCGGCCGCTACAGAAGCGGCGCGTCGAGTTGCACGAACCCCTCCGGCTTCTCGAACTCGATCGTCTGCTCGCCACGGTCGAGCCGCTCGGCCGAGGCGACCATCGAGTTCAGCATCGAGGAGGCGAACTCCGCGATCGCGCCCGCGGTGGACGCGCCCGTCGTCATCATGAACCCGTAGCGCGGCGCGGTGGCGAGCTCCCGGATTACCTCCGGATCCGCGTCCCCCACACCGAAGGCGAGCACGTTGGGCCGCTCCCGAAAGCCGGGGTCCTTGAGCTCCTCGAGGCGGGTGCGCCATTTGTCCGCCTTTTCGGTCGGCTGGCCGTCGCTCAGGAAGAACACCGACGGGCGGTGGACCTGATACCCGCTGCTCTTGAGCAGCGCGACATCGGCGGGGATCGTCTGGCGCAGCGCCTCCAGCGCGCACGCGTAGCTGGTGCCGCGACCCCGCGGCGCCAGCGTCGGCAGCACGAGATCTTCGGATAGCTCGGACAGCTGCAACCGGGTCTCGGCCGTGTCGGCGAACGTGATGATGCCGAAGCGGACCTTTTTGCCGATCAGCGGGTGCTTGGCCACCTCGTCGCGCAGGTCGATCAGTCCCTGGTTGACGGCGGCGATCGGATCGCCGGCCATCGAGTGGGACTCGTCGCCGACGAAGTACATCGGCAGCACCTGGCCGATCACCGTCGGGGCGGGCCCGGCGGCCGGGGAGCCCGTCGTGGGCTCCGAGGCCGCCGCCGCCGAGGCTTCCAGCTCCGGACCCGCCGGCGCCGCGACCGGCGCCGGAATCGTCGGCTCAGACCCGCTGTCACCGAGGCTCAACGGCGCAGTGGGCGGGTCCAGGTTCCCTGGGGAGTTACTCGGAAACCTCATCTTCATCATCCGCTCACGCCCCCGCAGTCGTATTCGTCCCGCCGCTCGGTGGGCGCGCCGGAACCAGGATGCTCTGGCAGGCCTTGCTGGCGGACATGAACTTGGGGTTGGTGCGAATGTTCGACTGGAAGATCGGCCCCTTGCCCGAGAAGTTCGGGTCGGGCAGGTCGTAGCCGTGCTGGCGCACGCACGTCACGTACTTGGTGATCGTCGTGTGCGAAAGCCGTCCGGCGAAGTTCCCGCCGCGGAAGCCGAAGTTCGCGCCGCAGGCCTTGAACGCCTCCTGCATCTTCGGGTTGTTCGCGAAGGCACCGCCGCCGCCGAAGAACCCACGCCGTGGCGTCGAGCCCGTCCCGGTCGTGCCGGTTCCGGTGCCACCGCCCGGAGGAGCGCCGGCCGGACGCGACGGCAGCCTGACGCCGTGCTGCTTCAGGCAGGCGACCAACGCCGACCGGCGGGCACTGTTCGCGCCGCCGGCGCCAGAACTGGCCGCCGCCGTTGTGGTGGTGGTGCCGCTCGCGCTGCTCGTGCTGCTCGAGCTGCTGGCGCTGCCGCAGGCCGCGATGACGCAACCGAACGCCAGCGCGACAAACATGTAGAGCGCCCCCCGGGGTGCTTTACCTATGAGTTTCAACCTTCTGTTCCTTTCCTGAATCGATCCTGCTCATCCGCCGCCGCCGCCGAACAGCGAGCCGACGGCGGACGATGCACTGCTTCCGGAGCTTGAGCTGCCCGAGCTACCGCTCGAGCCGCCGAAGGGGCTCGCGCCGGTGTCGTTGACGGTGGTCGCGCTGACCGTGCCGTCCGAACTCTTGGCCCCCGCGACCGTAACAAGATCGCCTGGGCGTACAGCGTCCTTACCCACGGTGACGCTCTTTGAGACCTTGGTCGCGCTCGACAGCGTGACCTTCACCATGTTGCCGGAAGTCTCGGTGACGTACAGCGTATCGCCGCTGATCGAGCTCACGGTCCCGATCGTGGCGCTGCCCCCGGCTCCGCCGCCGCCGAACAGACTGCGGAAGGCCCCGCCGCCGCCAGCGCCGCTGGCACCGCTCGCGCCGGAAGCCGACGCACCCGTAGCCCCGGTGCCCGTACGCGCGGCCCCGGTGCGGGTGCCTGTCCCCGTTCCGGCGAGGGCCGAGAGAGCGCTCGTCGTTGTGGAGTTCGCGAGCTGACTCTTCTCGACGCGCACGCCTACGTAGAAGCCGATCGCACCCAGAACCACCGCGAGCGCGGCCGCCGTCCAGGGGTTGAAGAACCGCCGCCGCGGACGGCGCGGAAGCTCGTAGTCCTGGTCCTCTTCCTCGTCGTACCCGCCCCAATCCTCCTCCGAAGCGTCGGGTGCGGGCGCGTCGGGGGCGCGCCCGCCGGGATCGGGCGCGTCGTAGGGCATCGCTTTCATGGGAACTTCCTCTGGCTCGTGGGACGGACGGCTGGTCATTCGAAACGCAACGCCTCGATCGGCCGGAGCGCGGCTGCGCGCCCGGCGGGATAAGTGCCGAAGAACAAGCCGGTCAGGACGCCGGCGCCGAACGCGAGCACGACCGAGTAGGGCGCGATCACCGGCTCCACGCCGGCGATCTTGAACTGGCTGCCGACGACCCCGGCGATCACCCCCGCGATCCCGCCCAACAGGGAAAGCAGCAACGCCTCGACCAGGAACTGGATCAGGATGTCGCTGCGACGCGCGCCGACCGCCTTGCGAATCCCGATCTCGCGGGTGCGCTCGGTGACCGACACCAGCATGATGTTCATCACGCCGATTCCGGCCACCAGCAGGGAGATCGCCGCGACCTCGCCGAGCAGGGTGGTGAACACCTTGCTGCTCGCGGTAGACGTCTGGATGATCGAGCTCTGGTTCTCCACCTCGAAGTTGCTCGTGTCCTCAGAGCCCGGGCTGGGCGGATCGAGCTGGTTGAGGATGTCGGTGACTTCGACCTGGGCGGCGTCGAGCTGTTTCTGCGACTTGGCCTGCACGACGATCTGGCTGATGTTGCCGTACCCGGTCAGCGTGTCCTGAACCGCGGTCAGCGGCGCGATCACGACGTCGTCCTCGTTCGTGGTTCCGTTCGAGCCCTTGGGCGCCGTGACGCCGATGATCTGGAAGTTGGTGCCGTTGACCTGGATCGTCTGGCCGACGGGATCCGCGCCACCGAACAGCTCGCTGACCACCGTCGGACCGACCACCAGCACCCGATTGTGCTGCTGCACGTCGGTGTTCGTGAACCACGAGCCCTCGGCCATCGTGTAGTTGCGGGCCTGCTGGTAGGACGGTGTCGTGCCGACGAACGACGATGGCTGGTAGGTCGTCTCGCCGGAGGTGAGCGTCACGTCCTCCGCGTTGACGACGGGCGAGGCGCTCTTCACGTCCGGATCCTGGTACGGGTTCTCGAGCGCGCTGGCGTCGGCCTCCGTCAGGCCGGTGCTGACGGTCGGGCCAGAGCTTGACCCGCCCCCGCCCAGGCCGCGGAACAGTCCGCCGAGCGTCGGCGCGCCGCTCACCAGGAGCACGTTCGAGCCGAGCTGGTCGATCTGGTTGGTGACCGCGGCCGAGGACCCGGTGCCGACCGAGATCAGGATGATCACCGAGGCGACGCCGATCATCAGCCCGAGGATCGTCAGGCCGAACCGGAGCCTCTTCGCGGTGAGGCCGCCCCACGCCACCCGGATGGTCTCGCTCATACGACCTTCTCCTGCTTGACGGCGTCGGGATTGGCGGTGTCCTCGACGATCCTCCCGTCGCTGAGGCGGATCAACCGGTGCGCGTGGGCGGCCACGTCGGCCTCGTGTGTGATCAGGATGACCGTCCTGCCCTCGCTGTTGACCCGTCCGAACAGGTTCAGCACCTCGGCGGAGGAATGCGTGTCGAGGGCGCCGGTCGGCTCGTCGGCCAGGATCATCGCGGGGTTGGTCACGAGCGCGCGCGCGATCGCGACCCGCTGCTGCTGACCGCCCGACAGCTCGCTCGGCAGATGGTCGACGCGCGTGCGCAGCCCGACCTCGTGCAGGGCGTGGAGGGCCCGCTGGTGGCGGTCCGACCGATTCAGCCCGGCGTACAACAACGGCAATTCGACGTTGGCGAGCGCCCGCGTGCGCGGAATCAGGTTGAAGTTCTGGAACACGAAGCCGATCTCGTGGTTGCGGATATCGGCCAGGGTGTCCTCATCCAGGCCCCGCACGTCCAGCCCGTTCAACCGGTAGACCCCGCTGGTGGGGGCGTCCAGACAGCCGATGATGTTCATCAGCGTCGACTTGCCGCTGCCGGACGCGCCGATGATCGCCACGTACTCGCCCCGCTCCACGCGGAACGAGATGCCGTTCAGGGCATGGACGGCGATGTTGCCGACCGCGTAGGTCTTGTAGACGTCCTGAAGGTCGACCACCGGGACGTTCGGACGCCGCGGCCGGCGCCCGGGGGGCGGCGCGGCCGCCTCCTCAGCCGGAGGGGACTGGTGCCGCTTGAGCCTGGCCGCGAGCGCTCGCTGGCCTCGCTCCACGGCCGGGCGGCGCGCCGGACGATGACCGCGCGGCATCAGCCACCTCCCGCGCCGCGGAAGAACGCGCCGCCGCCGCCGGCGAAACCGCCGCCGCCGAGGCCCCGCAACCCGCCAGCGCCGCCGCCGAGGCCGCCCAGCCCGCCGCCGAGCGTCCCGGAGCCGGTGGTCGAGGTCGAGGTCGAGAGCGACGGTAGGGTGATCGTGATCTGGAGCTGATCGCCCGCGCTCACGCCGCTGATGATCTGGGAGCGGCTGCTGCCGCGCAGGCCGACTACCACCTGCGTTGGGACGACCTTGCCGTTCTTGAGCAGGTCGACCGTGGCCAGCGACCCGCTGCCGGTGATGGCCTCGTTGGGAACCGTCACGCCCTGCGCCTGCCCGGTGATCACCGTGGCCGATGCGCTCATGCCCGGCTTGATCTGCGAATCGGTCTGGTCGAGGGTCAGGGTGGCGTCGTAGGAAACGACGCTCGAGCTGGTCGTGCCAACCAGCGAGACCGAGCTCACATGAGCCGCGAGCTCGACGCCGGACAGCGCGTCGAGGCTGACCGTCGCAGGCTGACCGACGTGGACCGAGGTGATGTCGGACTCGCTGAACGCCACGGTCATGGTCAGGGTGTTGGTGTTGACGATCTCGGCGAAGCCCGAGCTCGACGACGAGCTGCTCGAGGAGCTCGAGCTGCCGCCCAGGCCGCCTGCGGAAATGGCCCCGGTCGCGCCGCTGCCTGACGACGAACTCGATGAGGACCCACTCGAAGAGGAGCCGCTCGATCCTCCCGTCGACACCGTTTCGCCCGGGGTCAGACTGGACAACGAGACGATTGTGCCGCTGACCGGAGCGTAGAGCTTGGTCGCGTTGAGCGCGACCTCCGCGGTGTGCACGCTGGCCTGGGCGGAATACACTTCGGCCTGCGCGGAGGCGATGCTGCCCGGGGAAGGTGTGCTCGTGGTCGTCGTCGTCGGCGTCGACGTGGTGTGCGAAGCCGAGCCGGTGCCGCTCGAAGAGGAGGAGCCTTTACCCGGTGAAGTGCTGGGGACGACCACGGTCACCGTCACGCTCGGCGTGGTCTTGGTCACCTCGGTGCCGGTCTTGGTTTTCGTCGTCGACGTACCCGGTTCCGGCTTCGTCGGCGACGTACCCGTGCCCGTCGGCGACGTACCCGTGCCCGTCGGCGACGTCCCCGTGCCGGGGTGGTAGGCCGCGTACTCCACCGTGCCGGCGGGCGCGGCATAGCTCGTACCGGAGGCCGAGCCGCTCGAGCCCGACCCCGAAGAACCGGAGCCACCGGACCCGCAGTCGCTGGTCACACCCTGCAGACAGCTCAGGTTGTCCTCCGCCGCGGTCAGGTTCGACTCCGCCTGATTGAGCGTCAGTTGCGCGGACGTGGGATCGAGGTCGGCGATCAGCTGTCCGGAGTTGACGTGCTGGCCGACCGAGACATAGACGTCCTGCAGCGTCCCGCTGGTGGCGAAGTTGATCGTGTCGTTGGTGCCGGCCGCGACGTTCCCGCTGCCGGTGACCGTCGTTTGGACCACGCCCTGCTCGGCGGTGACGGTCTCCTTTGTCGTGCGGGCCGAGCTGGTCGGCGGTCCGATCTCGGTGATCGCGAGCGCGATCACCACGATGGCCACGGCGGCCAGCACGTAGAGGGACCAGGGTCGAGCGGGCTTATCCCGGCGAGATCTCATGGCGGAGGACGGTAGGTTGTCGGGAAGGATGTAAAGCGCCGGCGCGCAGAGCCGTCGGACATAGACGTCACGACGAGGCGAGTAGTAGCGCCGTGAACGTCAGCTTTGCGTAAGCACCCTTGCGCTTTTCTTAGGAATGATCGTGACCCGCGGGAGGGCGGGCAGCACGACGTGGATCTCGAGCCCCCCGGAAGCCGGAGCATTGATCTCGAGCGTGCCTCCGTGCGCCTCGACAACCGAGCGCACGATCGACAGGCCCAGGCCAAAGCCGCCGACTCCCCGGTCGAGCCGCCGGAAGGGCTCGGTCAGCGTGCGGGCGTCATCTGGATCGATCCGCGGCCCGCTGTTGGCGACGGTCAGGTGCACGTGCGACCCTTCGGTGTGCGTGGAGACGCTCAGGAAACCGTCGCGGACGTTGTGGCGGATTCCGTTGTCGATCAGGTTGGCGATCATCCGCTCGAGCAGCGCCGGGTCGCCGCGAGTCCAGGCCGGTTCTAGCTCGTCGCGCACGCGCACGTGGGCCTCCTCGGCCCGGGCCCGCAGGTCGGTGATGCAGTCGGCGGCCAGTCCGGCGAGGTCGGCGGGCTCCTCGCGCCCGGCCGCGGCCTCGCTGCGAGCCAGCATCAGGAGCCCCTCGATCAACCGCTCGCACCGGTCGACGGTCTCACGGACGGCATCGCCCATCCGGCGGAGCTCCTCTACTGTCGCGTCGGGATCGGCCAGCGACACGTCGACCTCGGTCCGCATGATGGCCAGCGGGGTGCGGAGCTCGTGCGAGGCGTTGGCCACGAAGTGCCGCTGGCTGGCGAACGCGGCGTCCAGCCGGCCCAGCATGCCGTCGAACGTGTCCGCCAGCTCCTGGAGCTCGTCGGCCGGGCCCTTCAGCCCGATCCGCTCGCCCAGGTTCTCGCCCGACACGCGGCGGGCGGTGGCGGTGATCGCCCGCAGCGGGCGCAGCGCCCGCCCGGCCAGCAGCCAGCCGGCCACGACCGAGACAATCGTCATCGCGCCGAGCGCCACCGCGTATTCGATCAGAAGCCGGTGCAGCGCGTCGGCGCGCAGCTGGGCGCGGATCGCATTGGCGAAACTCGCCGCGGTCGAGCCGGGTCCGAACCCGGGCGGGCGGCCGAAGAGCGATGGAGGCGCGAGCCCGAGTTTGCGCAGTTCGTTGCGATACGTGTCCGGGCCGTTGAGGTTGTGGCGGACCAGCTCGTAGCCGATCGTCAGGAGCACGGCGCCGGTGACCAGGAAGACCAGGCCGTACAGCGCGGTCATCCGCAGCCGGATCGTCGGGGCCGGCAGGCGGAACGCGGCCCTGCCCATCCGCATCAGGTCATCCGATAGCCGACGCCGATCACCGTCTCCACGACCGGCGGCTCGCCCAGCTTGCGTCGGAGCGTCATGATCGTCATGCGCACCACGTTGGTGAACGGATCGGTGTGCTCGTCCCATACGCGTTCGAGCAGTTCCTCGGCGGATACGGTAGCCCCATTGGCGCTCATCAGCACCTCGAGCACCCCGAATTCCTTGCGCGTCAGTTCAACCGGGGTCCCGGCCCGGGTGACCTGGCGGCGGGCGGGGTCGAGCACGATGTCGCCGTGCTCGAGCACCGGCGGGCGGCTCGGTGTCGCCCGGCGGGCGAGCGCGTGGATGCGCGCCACCAGCTCGGCGAAGCGGAACGGCTTGGGCAGGTAGTCGTCGGCGCCCAGCGACAGGCCCTCGACCAGGTCCTCGAGCGCGCCGGCCGCCGTCAGCATCAGGATGCCGGTCTCGGGACGCTCACCGCGGACCGTCCGGCACACGACGTCGCCGTGAAGCCCGGGCAGGTCGCGGTCGAGCACGAGCACGTCGTAGCGGACCACGCGCGCCTTGACGAGCGCGTCGGTGCCGTCAGGCGCAAGGTCGACGGCCATCCCTTCGCGGCGTAGGCCGCGCGCGATCGCCTCGGCCAACCGCTGCTCGTCCTCTGCAATCAACACGCGCATAACAAAACTCAGGATGACGAGCGGAGCGTAAGAAGTCCATAAGCGGCAAGATTCGCCCGCCCCGGCAGGGGTACCTATTGTTACATTGATCGACGTTACATCAGATCGTGTTAGGATCGCCACATGCCTGATCTCGCCGAGCGCGGCATGGCCGTGGGGTTGCGTGCGCTCAACCGCCTGGCCAGCAACGGCATGATCGACCGCCTCGGCCTGCGCGACTCGGCCGAGCGCGTGCTCCATGAGGCCTCCAAGGCGACGATACGCACCGCCACCCGCGCCGGTCGGACGTTCGCGGCTACGCAGAAGCTGTCAAAGCCGGCCCGCCAGCCGCGAGCCGGTCGAAGCGACCTGTTCGACCTGACCCCCGACGACGAGCAGCAGATGCTCCGCGAGTCGGTCCGCGACTTCGCCCTGGCCAAGCTGCGTCCCGCCGCCGACGCCGCCGATGAGGCGTGCGCCGCCCCCGAGAATCTGCTCTGCCAGGCCAACGAGCTCGGGCTGACCATGGTCGGGGTGCCCGAGGAGCTCGGTGGCGCGGTCTCGGAGCGTTCCGCGGTCACCACCGTGCTGATGGCCGAGGCGCTCGCCCAGGGGGACATGGGGATCGCGGTGGCGTGCCTCGCGCCCGCCGCCGTCTCCGCCGCGCTCAGCCTGTGGGGCGATGCCGACCAGCAGGCGACCTACCTGCCCGAGTTCGTCGGCGACAACGTGCCCGCCGCCGCCCTCGCCGTGCTCGAGCCGCGCCCGCTGTTCAATCCGCTCGAGCTGAAGACCCGCGCACGACGTGTCGACGGTGGCTTCGTGCTCGACGGCATCAAGTCGCTCGTCCCGCGCGCGTCAGATTCCGAGCTGTTCATCGTCGCGGCTTCGCTCAAGGATTCGACCGGCGCCCATCCGGCGCTGTTCGTGATCGAGTCGGGCGGCAAAGGGCTGGGCGTCGAGCCCGAGCCCGCCATGGGCCTGCGCGCCGCCGCCACCGGCCGCCTGGTCCTCGAGGGCGTCAAGCTGCCGGCCACGGCGCTCCTCGGAGAGCCAGGTGCAGACACCATGACCGAGTGCCTCCAGCTGGGCCGCCTCGGCTGGTGCGCGCTCGCGGTGGGGACCGGGCAGGCCGTGCTCGACTATCTGATCCCGTACGTCAACGAGCGCAGGGCGTTCGGCGAGCCGATCTCGAACCGCCAAGCGGTGGCGTTCACGGTGGCCAACATCGCGATCGAGCTCGACGGGATGCGCCTCGCCACCTACCGCGCGGCCAGCCGCGTTGATCAGGGCATGCCGTTCGCGCGCGAAGTGTCGCTCGCGCGGCGGCTGTGCGCCGAGCGCGGGATGGCCATCGGGTCCGACGGCGTGCAGATGCTCGGCGGCCACGGCTACGTCAAGGAGCATCCGGTCGAGCGCTGGTACCGCGACCTGCGGGCCGGGGGCGTCATGGAAGGAGGGGTGCTGGTGTGATCAACCTCGAGACCCCCCGCAAGTTCGAGTTCCTCGTAAGCCAGGCCCACCAGGTCGCCACCGAGATCTTCCGCCCGAACTCGCGCAAGTACGACGAGGCCGAGCATTCCTACCCCAAGGGGCTCGACATGCTCGCCGCCGTGATCGACGGCATGAACGAAGGCGGCGCGCTGAGCGGCGCCGGCGCCGGCGCGGTCGGTGGCGGGCCGAGCGGCTCCAACGGCGCGAGGGCCGACCGCGACGGCAACCGCAACGGCTCGAACATGGCCAGCCTGCTAGGTCTGATCGAGCTCTGCTGGGGCGACGTCGGGCTCCTGCTGACGATGCCCCGCCAGGGCCTCGGCCAGGCCGCGATCGCCGCCGTGGCCAACGAGGACCAGCTGAAGCGCTTCGGCGGCAAGTGGGCCGCGATGGCCATCACCGAGCCCGAGGCGGGTTCCGACTCGGCGGCCATCCGCACGACGGCGCGCCTCGACGAGGAGACCGGCGAGTACGTGCTGAACGGCGAGAAGATCTTCGTGACCTCGGGCGACCGGGCCGAGCTCGTCGTCGTGTGGGCGACGCTCGACCCCAAGCAGGGGCGCGCCGCGATCAAGTCGTTCGCGATCGAGCGCGACAACCCGGGCCTGAAGCTCGACCGGCTCGAGCACAAGCTCGGCATCCGCGCGTCGGACACCGCGAACTTCGTGCTCACCGATTGCCGGGTGCCGAAGGAGAACCTGCTGGGCAGCCCCGACATCGAGCTGGGGCGCGGGTTCTCCGGGGTCATGCAGACCTTCGACAACACCCGGCCGCTGGTAGCCGGCATGGCCATCGGCGTGTCCCGGGCGTGCCTTGAGCGGACGCGCGAGCTGCTGTCAGAGGCCGGTGTCGAGATCGACTACGACGCCCCGCCCCACTCGCAGTCCGCCCCGGCGTCGGAGTTCATCGCGATGGAGTCCGACTGGGAGGCCGCCCGCCTGCTCACCCTCCAGGCGGCGTGGATGGCCGACAACAAGAAGCCCAACTCGCTCCAGGCCTCGATGGCCAAGGCCAAAGCGGGTCGCACCGGCACCGACATCGCGCTGCGGTGCGTTGCCCTGTGCGGTTCGATCGGCTACGGCGAGGGCGAGCTGCTCGAGAAGTGGGCCCGCGACGTCAAGATCCTCGACCTGTTCGAGGGCACCCAGCAGATCCAGCTGCTGATCGTGGCGCGCCAGCTGCTCGGCAAGACCTCCGCCGAGCTGAAGTAATTTTGGGCCGCCTTCGGCGGCGTCCGTGGGGCCATGCGACCCCGTCCGGACAGGGATCGAACCCCGGGTTGCCCACTCAACCCGGCGCCGGCCACTCCAGCCAGTACTCGACCCCGCGCCGGCCACTCCAGCCCCGCGCCGCACCCCACGCCGGCCACCACTCCACCCCACGCCAGCCACTCCAGCCCCGCACTGCACCCCACGCCGGCCACTCCACCCCACGACGGCGCCCCAGTCAACGATGCACCACTTTCCGGTGACGGAAAACTCCGCACTCGCCACTCGGCCACCGGGTGAATTCAGATTCACCCGGCTATAGCACGGCTAACGCCGCCCTCG
>Ga0187769_10000019_pt1 | contig 79535 bp, 72 predicted proteins | sample 0116_SJ02_MP02_1_FD_133140 | JGI IMG/M metagenome (GOLD analysis project Ga0187769, IMG submission 133140) | Tropical peat soil microbial communities from peatlands in Department of Meta, Colombia - 0116_SJ02_MP02_10_MG | ecosystem: Environmental > Terrestrial > Soil > Wetlands > Peat | place...
CATCCGTGCCGCAGATTTAGGCCGGAAGCCGACTTTTTCCTGATAGCAGTGGGGAGAAAAGCCGCGACCAAGGGATTCGACATTTCGAAAAGTCGAGGGAGCTTTAAGGGAGCAATATGTATTTCCTTGCATGCCTCATCGTTCCTTTTCAATGACTTAGGATTTCCGCACATTTCCCGTAAGTCCTTGAAATCCCTTGCGTTATTGCTTTCGATCCCCACCGCCCCTACCAACATCCTTCGCTATTGCAAGCAGTTAGAAAATCACGATGGCGCTCAAGCAAGAGCTTGCTTGTGTTGCGCGTCCGCACGCACTTGTTTGGGCTGACTGCGAAAGAGACCTTCAGCTTTTATCTTACGTTTGGCCTCGCTGAATCTGTGGTGACAGGGCCCCCGAAGCATGCTGCTCTGCGAACCTCCTAACCAGTTCTGGGATTCGCGCAGGACCGACTTCTTCGACCTCGTAGGTGACGCGCAGATGGGGTTTCTTGAGCTTAATGATGTGGCTGAGATCGATGGGTGTGGCAACGAGCACCAGGTCGCAAGGAACCGAGTTGATCGTGTCTTCCAGTTCCTGCCTTTGTTTGGGGCTGTAGCCCATGGCGGGAAGGAGATTGGTCAGGTGGGGATAGGTTTGATAGGTGCTGCGAATCGAACCTGCCGCATAAGGCCTTGGATCAACAACCTCCGCTGCGCCAAACTCTCGAGCAGCGATCAGCCCCGCTCCGTATGGCATTTCGCCGTGTGTCACTGTCGGCCCATCCTCGACCACTAGCACACGGCGTCCCTTGATGTCTCCCGGCGCGGCGACTGCAACCCGAGATGCAGTCTCAATAACGGTTGCCCTCGCGTTGACGGCCTGGATATTCTTTCGGACTGCCTCTACGGCCTCTGGGGACGCGCTGTCCACCTTGTTAATCACTACTACGTTGGCGCGCCTCAAATTCACCTCTCCGGGGAAATACGTCAGTTCGTGGCCGGCGCGGTGAGGATCGGCAACCACGATCTCCAGGTCAGATGCAAAGAAGGGCGTGTCATTATTGCCGCCGTCCCAGACAATGGCGTCGGCCTCCTTTTCCGCCGCTCGCAATATTTTTTCGTAGTCAACGCCGGCATAAACGACGGTGCCCTGGCGGATGTGAGGCTCATATTCCTCACGTTCCTCGATAGTGCATTGATATCGGTCGATATCCGCCAATGTCGTAAACCGCTGCACCGCCTGGGCGGCCAGGTCTCCGTAGGGCATGGGGTGGCGAACGATAACGGGCTTTAAGCCATTGCGCCGCAGTTCGAACGTCACCAGACGAGCGAGCGGGCTCTTGCCACAACCGGTGCGAACCGCACACACGGAGACGACCGGCACGCGAGCTTTGAGCTGCGTATGGTCCGTCGCAAGCAGCCAGAAATCGGCGCCGGCAGCGACAGTACGAGAAGCCAGATGCATGAGATTCAGGTGGGAAACATCACTGTACGAAAAAACTGCAGCATCCACACCGAGCGTAGCTACGAGATTCTTCAACTCTGATTCCTCAAAAATCGGAATGCCATCGGGATACAGATGGCCTGCGAGCTCTGAGGGATAGCGGCGGTTCGCAATTCCAGGAATCTGAGCGGCTGTAAATCCAACCACGCGATACTCGGCTTGATCACGGAACACGACATTGAAGTTGTGGAAATCCCTCCCCGCGGCGCCGAGGATCAAGATTTTTTTCACGGTGGGACCTCGTCTTTCTGACGACACGGAACCACACTACGCCAGCTTATCGCGGGAAGCCTTGATAAGCATCACACAAGGAAGTCATGTGACCCAAATCACTGTCCTTGGCAATCGCTGAGTATATGAAACACAAGTATGCGGCTTTCATGGCCGTGTGCAATTGGGTTCCGGGCAGAACATACACAGAAGGGGGCCTCGGTTCGTCAGAGGGGCCCGACCGGAAACGTAGAGGAGGAGGCGCAACATGCCGATCGGAGAAATCTGCATTCGCGAGGTGATCATTTGCAATCGAACCACGAACGTCCTGGAGGCAGCTCAGTTGATGCGCAGGTATCATGTGGGCGACCTGGTGATAGTTGAAGAATCAGCCGGGAAACGCGTTCCTGTGGGCATGATTACCGACCGCGACGTCGTTATCAGCGTCATTGCGGCGCAGGTCGATCCCACCACAGTCACCGCAGCTGATCTGATCAGCCGCGAACTTGTTTTCGGCAGGGAAGACCAGGGTGTATTCGAAACGATAGAACACATGCGGGCGCATGGAGTCCGGCGAATGCCCGTTGTCGACCAACAAGGAGCACTGGTCGGGATCATTTCCGTTGATGACTTGATCGACTTGCTCGCCGAGGAACTCAGCCAATTGGCGAAGTTAATCGCGAAAGAACAAGCCCATGAGGTCCAGGCAAAGCCGAGCAATTCTTCTGGGCTCTCTTCTTTTGCGCGGTCGGCCGGGCGGTAAGGATCCTGCCAGCCTCTAAACGATTCTTTCAAGGTTCATATCGCTCGTCTGAACGGTTCACAGGGAGATGCCCGTGTGAATCAGCATTTGCGCCGACCGTGTCAGAACGTATTTGTTAGGCACGGTCAGGTTCAATAAGTGTCCCCAGTCCATCCAATCTGGTTCAGGGCACGAAGCTCCCAATTTAATCCCTGATGAATCAAAAAATCGGCAGTGTTTAGGCCTGGCCGTGCGCAATTTAACCGATATGCGCCTGCCACGGGTAGGCTGCAGCCCGATGCGAGGACTGGGGGCATCTTGTATCCCCATTAGCCAGTTGAAGGCCTTCGTGCACAAGTTGTGACCGAGATCACATCAGATTTCCTCGGTCCTTGGGAGATTAAAGATGCAGTGGAGGTTCCCAACGATTCGCGGTGCGGAACTGACCAAAGAAGTCCGGACACGTAGCCTGCGGGAACATCCCTGAGGCGATTCTTAGAAATAAGGAGAATCAAAATGGCAGAAGCACTTGCAACAAAGCGTGCGGAAGAACCGAAGGCAGTTGCCCCCACCCGAGCGGGAAGCCTGATTGAGCGAATGGACGAGATTTTCAGCGCCATTTCGCGAAGAGCGTTTGATATTTTCGAAAGGGATGGCCGCGCTTTCGGCCGTGCACTTGACAATTGGCTTCGCGCTGAGCGGGAACTATTGCATCCTGTACACATCAACCTTACCGAATCGGGCGACGCCCTGGAGGTTAAGGCCGAGGTGCCGGGCTTCAGCGAGAAGGAACTGGAAATCAACGCGGAGCCTCGCCGCTTAACCATCGCAGGCAAGCGGGAAACTACGAAAGAAGAGCAGAAGGGTAAAACCGTGTACGCAGAGGAGTGTTGCGATCAGATCCTTCGTGTCGTTGACCTTCCGGAGGAAGTCGAGGCCGATAAGGTGGCCGCGACACTGAAGAACGGCGTTCTCGAGATAACACTTCCAAAGTCGACGAAGTCACGGAGCGTTCGGATCCAGCCGAAAGTCACATGAGGCCCGGCCGAAGTGTAACCTTGGTATCAACCATGAGCCCGCCGGGCAGCGAACCAGTCGGATGGCCGCCCGGCGGAGCCCGAAACGGGGTGAGAATGGAGTTTTTTTCGGCATAGACAAGGCGCCTGATCGCTGCTCCCATGCCCCCATGAACCTGAGCGACGTAGGGAATGAGGTTCTAAGAAAGCGAATTCTGCTAGCAGATGCTTCCGGCGGGCCTCGCGAGACTCCGGAAGAGATGATTGCACGTGTGGCCTCCACAGTGGCTAGCGTCGAGCGGCGATACGACGGTTCAGCGGAAACGCGCAAAGCAGCCGAGGCGTTTCGCAGCATCATGGGGTCGCTCGATTTTCTTCCAAATTCCCCGACGCTCGTAAACGCTGGACTGCCGGGCGGGCAACTATCCGCGTGCTTCGTGCTGCCAATCGAAGATTCGATGGACTCGATCTTCGGAACGCTGCGCGACATGGCTTTAATTCAAAGGACAGGCGGCGGCACCGGATTCTCGTTTTCCCACCTGAGACCTCGCGGCGATCCGATTGGCTCGGCACGCGGGCGATCGAGCGGCCCGGTTTCATTCATGAAGCTGTACGACTACGCCTCGGAGACGACCCGCCTGGGTGGCGCGCGCCGAGGCGCGAACATGGGCCTTCTGAGATTCGACCATCCCGACATTCTTGAATTCATCGCATCCAAAAGCGACCCGGCCGCTTTGCACACGTTCAACGTTTCCGTTGCTGTTGCAGACGAGTTTATGGACTGCGTCAAACGCCGCGCAGAATACAATCTGATCAATCCTCGCACCGGGGAGGCAGTCGGACGTCTGAACGCGCGCCAAGTGTTTGATGCGATCGTGGACTCCGCTTGGAGAACGGGCGATCCGGGCCTCATATTCCTGGACGCGATAAACAAGGGGAATCCGGTTCCTTCGATTGGCGCGATCGAGGCAACGAATCCGTGCGGCGAGCAGCCTCTGCTCGCGTATGAAGCTTGCAATCTCGGATCGATCAATGTTTCGCATTTCGTGCGTGATTCCGGGATCGATTTCGAGCGGCTTCGTCAAGTCATTCATCTGGCCGTTCGATTCTTGGACGATGTAGTCGATGCCAACCACTACCCTCTGCCGCAAATCGAGACGCAAACTCTCGCGAACCGCAAGATCGGCCTGGGAATCATGGGATTCGCCGATCTGCTGTTGCTGTTAGAGATTCCTTACAATTCACGGGAAGCGCTGGCAGTGGCCAACCAGGTGATGGGTTTTGTGGCCAAAGAGGCAGAGGCGGAATCGAGTCGGCTGGCCGACGAGCGGGGAACTTTTCCAAACTATTCTCGAAGCATTTTCACGGGATCGGGAATCACACGACGGAATGCGGCGGTGACGACCATTGCACCTACAGGGACAATCAGCCTTATCGCGAATTGTTCGAGTGGAATCGAACCGTTGTTTGCGCTTAGTTTTGTTCGGCACGTTTTAGAAGAACGCCGGGAGTTCCACCTTCACCCCCTTTTCGAGAAGATGGCTGGACCGTACCTCAAGGGGGAAGTTCGCGACCGAATCCAGCAAACCGGTAGCGCCTGGGGTGTACAAGAAATTCCGGAATCGATTCGCCGCATTTTTGTGACGGCGCATGACATTGATCCAGAGTGGCATGTACGGATGCAGGCTGCGTTTCAAAAGCACGTCGAAAGCGCAGTAAGCAAGACGGTGAATCTGAGGAGAACGGCAACACGGGCAGACATCGAAACGGCCTTTCTTCTAGCCCACGAATTGGGCTGTAAAGGGGTCACTGTCTTTCGCGACGGGTGCAAAGGCGAGCAGGTATTGGAGCCTGGCGAAGGGGAGCGCGTCGGCCCGGCGGGAGTTCAGCGGTGCCCGGAATGCGGTGCTCCGATGGCTGAGATGTCCGCTTGTGTAACATGCCTTTCGTGTGGCTATGCGTTTTGCACGATCTGAGTGCCAATACGACACGCAGAAGGCTAGGATTGATCTCGCTCGTCAGGGCGAAAGAGAACTGCTTAGACTGGTTTCTTGAACGTGTGGATACCAAACGCTTCGTGTTCGATTCATCGAAATGGAATGAATAGCCAACAGGAGAAAGTACGGAGCATTCGACGCGATGGCGCGGACGCGCCTGCATTCAGCGTTGCAGAGCGCATGGCGGTGGGCCGGAGCTTGCGCAAGAAGGTCCCACGGGCGCTACAGGGAAAATGGATTGTTTCGAGCGAGCGTCCCGACCCAATTGAAGTGCTGAAATATTCGGATCGCGGCCGGCTGCCGGAGCTCCTGCCAATCCGCTACGGACGAATGAGGCAGTCGCCCTTCGCGTTCTTCCGCGGGTCCGCAGCTTTGATGGCGCTGGACCTCTCGAGGACTCCCGCCACGGGGATTCGCGTGCAGGCCTGCGGCGATTGCCACGCGGCAAATTTCGGGGGCTTCGCGAGTCCGGAGCGCCGCCTATTGTTCGACATCAACGATTTTGACGAAACGCTCTCGGCGCCCTGGGAATGGGACGTAAAGAGGTTGGCCGCAAGCGTGGTCCTTGCGTCGCGAGAACTCGGCTTTTCCGATAGGCGCTCGACAGACGCAGCTTCCGACATGGTTCGGGGTTACAGGGAGCACATGCGAGAGTACGCGCATATGCGCGCGCTCGACGTCTGGTACTCGCACCTGGATGCCCGGATCTTCGTCAAAGAAGCGAAGACGCGCGCGGAAAGAAGGGATTGGGAGAAGATCGAGGAGAAGGCGCGCTCGCGGACTTCCGAGCACATTTTTCCGAAATTCGTGCAGGCTAAGGACGGGCGGGCTCAGATCCTTGACCATCCGCCGCTTGTATACCATCCGCGCAGCAACGACCTAATGCGGAAGCAAGTGATCGAGATGTTCCATCGGTACCGGGAGACTCTTCCTGAGGAGCGGCGCGTGATCTTGGATCGGTATCACATCACGGACGTGGCGCGAAAGGTCGTCGGAGTGGGCAGCGTTGGTACGCGCTGCGCCGTGATGTTGCTGATGGCGGGCGAATACGATCCTTTGATCCTGCAATTCAAGGAAGCGCTTCCCTCAGTGCTGGAGCCGTACGCGGGGAAGAGCCGCTACAGCAATCACGGAGAGCGCGTCGTCACCGGCCAGCGGATGCTGCAATCTGCGAGTGACGTATTCCTCGGCTGGACGCGCGACGAGGAAGGACACGACTATTACTTCCGGCAGCTCCGAGACATGAAGATGAAGGTCGATCTCGACCGGATAAGCAAAGCCGACTGGCTCGAATATGTTGCAGTCTGCGCGTGGGCGCTGGCACGGGCTCATGCGAGGACAGGAGACGCGGCAACAATCGCCGGTTATCTGGGGAAGAACGACAGATTCGATTGCGCGATTGCGAAATTCGCGAAGAGCTATTCTGACCAGACAGAACGGGACTTCGCGAGCCTCAAGAAGGCCATTCGAGCCGGGCGGCTCAAGGCCAGCGCGCACGCCGCCTAGGTCACGATTGCGAGCCCTTAGCAGGAGGGCTGGTGCGGCCTTCCATTCCAGCAAGGACCATTTTGTTGCTTCCGGGGATGATCATCTCGAATATCGAATCCACGGTTGTGTAGTCGTAGTAGCCGAGTCGCGCGATGGGGCGGATCTTCAGGACATCGATGCGGCCATCCGCGCGAATCACGTCGTCTTTGATGTGGATTCCGATGACACGGCCGATTACGACGTCAGCGGTTGCAAGAGTTGTTTTGCCCGGAAGACGAAGGGTCTGGTAGTGAACGCATTCGAAGTGAATGGGTGACTCCGCCACACGGCAGGGCTTGACAAGCTTCGATTGCGCTTTCGTCACGCCTGCAAGTTCGAATTCATCCACTTCAGGCGGCACCTCTTCGGCAGACTTGTTGACGGCCTCCCGAAGCTGGTATGTCGCCATGTTCCAGACGAACTCGGCAGTCTGCTCTGTGTTGACCACCGTATCTTTCCGAGTGCCGCGGGTATTTTGACCGGCCGAAAACATGACGTAGGGAGGATCGAAGGTCAGCATCTGGAATTGGCTGAAGGGCGCGAGATTGTGAATGCCATCGCGGCTGATCGTGGAGATCCACCCGATAGGCCTGGGGATTACACATGACTTGAACGGATCGTACGGCAGTGCATGGTCCGTCTTGCCGGGCTCGTAGAACATGATCGCTCTCCTCGGGTGTGCGGCGCACGATTATAGACGATGTGCGCGAATACAATCCGTTTGACTTGGTGCGGACGCATTGGCAAAATGGTGCTACGTCATGGAAAACAGCTGCACACAGTGCCTAGCCTCAGGAGCGAAGTTTGAAGCTCTGAATCGCCCCACCCAGGAGTTGAGCCCCAAAGGCCGTCCGGGCGCCTGATTGTATCTCCTTCTGAATCAGTAAATTGCCGTGTTGTATCCTAGCTCGTAGACTCTCAACAAACGGAAGCACGAATGCTCTGATTCCTCGCGCGTGCGGGCGAAAGCGCAAGCTCGGCTGATAAGGAGAATCAAAGTGGCGAGCAGCAACGAAAGGAGAATAGGTTTGGAGGCCGATTGGCGCACGAACCCGCGCTGGGCCGGGATCACGCGTCCCTATAGCGAGACGGACGTTGAGAAATTGCGCGGCTCGCTGCACATCGAGCACACCGTTGCGCGGCTTGGCGCCGAACGATTGTGGAATTTGCTGCATTCAGAGCCGTACGTCGCAGCCCTGGGAGCTATGACCGGGCTTCAGGCAGTTCAGCAGGTCAGCGCCGGACTACAGGCGATCTACGTCAGTGGCTGGCAGGTGGCCGCGGACGCGAACGAATCAAACGAAACTTATCCCGATCAGAGCCTCTATCCAGCGGACAGCGTTCCGCGTCTTGTGCGCCGCATCAATTCGGCGCTGGTGCGCGCGGACCAGGTGCATCACGCGGAGGGAGACGATTCGACCTATTGGCTGGCTCCGATGGTCGCCGACGCCGAAGCTGGATTCGGGGGCAATCTGAATGCGTTTGAACTGATGAAGCATATGATCGAGGCCGGCGCCGCTGCTGTTCACTTTGAGGACCAGCTGTCATCGGCGAAGAAATGCGGGCACCTGGGCGGCAAAGTCTTGGTGCCGACCTCTGCGGCAATTAACAAGCTGGTTGCGGCGCGGCTCGCAGCGGACGTGATGGGCGTGCCCACGATCTTGATCGCCCGCACCGACGCCGAAAGTGCTGCGATCCTGACCAACGAAGGCGACCTGCGCGACCGCGAATTCATCACCGGCGACCGGACTTCGGAAGGCTTTTTCCGCGTGCGTGACGGCGTCAAGGCCGCGATCGCGCGCGGGATATCGTACGCCCCGTATGCGGATCTGCTCTGGTGCGAGACTTCCAAGCCCGACCTAAAGCAGGCGCGCGAGTTTGCCGACGGCATTCACGCGAAATTCCCGGGCAAGCTGCTGGCGTACAACTGCTCGCCTTCGTTCAATTGGCGCAAGAACCTGGACGATGCGACCATCGCGAACTTCCAGCGCGAACTTAGCGCGATGGGCTACAAGTTCCAGTTCATCACGCTCGCGGGCTTCCACGCTTTGAATCATTCCATGTATGAACTGGCCCTGGGTTATAAGAACTCCGGCATGACCGCCTACTGCAAGCTGCAGGATGAAGAGTTCCGGAACGAAGACGACCACGGTTACGAGGCTGTCAAGCATCAGCAATTCGTCGGCACGGGCTACTTCGACGCCGTACAGCAGGTGATCACGGGCGGTACGGCCTCGACGATTGCGCTCGAAGGCTCGACGGAAGCTGCGCAGTTCACGAAGGTTAAGCGCACAACGAAGTCCGCCGAAAAGACGGCGGCGGATGACTAGATCCGCTTGTTGCTTGACAACTCCGCGAAGCTCCATATACGGTATCGGTTTGCAAAATTCTTCAGGAAGGCCGCACAGACGAACTGCTCTTGAACTCGCGCGAATCCTGAAAGACAGCGATCATTCCTGACTTCAACCGGGAGATAGAGAATGCCGCACAAGCTGAAGAACGTGCTCGCGCGTGTGCCGAGCGACATCGAAATCGCACAGGCTGCGACGCCGATTCCGATCGACAAAATCGCCGCCGATGCGGGCATCCTATCCGAAGAGCTGGAGATGTACGGCAAGAGCAAGGCCAAGGTGAGTCTCGGGGTGCGCGAGCGGCTGAAGGACGCCCCCAACGGAAAATACGTCGTGGTCACGGCGATTACGCCGACTCCTCTCGGTGAAGGGAAAACCACAACGACGGTCGGTCTGAGCCAGGCGATCGGCGCGCACCTTGATAAGAAAGTTTTTACGTGCGTCCGGCAACCGAGCCAGGGCCCCACGTTCGGGATAAAGGGCGGCGCCGCAGGCGGCGGTTACAGCCAGATCATCCCGATGGAGGAATTCAATCTTCACCTGACCGGCGACATCCACGCCATCACGGCTGCAAACAACCTGCTCGCCGCTGCGATCGACACGCGCATGCTCCACGAGCGCACGCAGAAGGACGATCAGCTTTTTGAGAGGCTTTGCCCCCCGGCGAAAGACGGAAGCCGCCGGTTCTCCCCTGTGATGCTCCGGCGGCTGCGGAAGCTTGGGATCACGAAGACAGACCCTAACCTGTTAACCCCGGAAGAGCGCAGCCGTTTCGCCCGCCTGGACATCGACCCCGGCACAATCACTTGGCGGCGCGTGACCGACACGAATGACCGCATGCTGCGACAGATCACGATCGGCCAGGGGCCAGAGGAAAAGGGATTCGAGCGCGTGACCGGGTACGACATTTCCGTCGCGAGTGAAATCATGGCTATCCTTGCGCTTACGACTAGCCTTGCCGATATGCGAGAGCGGCTTGGCGCAATGGTCATCGGGACAAGCCACGCGGGAGAGGCTATCACGGCGGATGATATCGGCGTCGGCGGCGCTCTCACTGTGCTGATGAAGGACGCGATCTATCCAAATCTTATGCAGACACTCGAGGGAACTCCGGCCTTCGTCCACGCCGGGCCGTTTGCGAATATCGCGCACGGAAATTCTTCCATCGTCGCCGACCAGATCGCTCTGAAACTCGTCGGACCGGACGGCTACGTTCTCACGGAATCCGGCTTCGGCGCGGACATTGGGATGGAGAAATTTTTCAACATCAAGTGCCGGTACAGCGGCTTGATTCCCAATTGCGTCGTGATGGTCGCGACGATCCGGGCTCTCAAGATGCACGGCGGCGGCCCCAAAGTCGTGGCCGGGCAGCCGTTGAACCACGCCTACACCGAAGAGAACCTCGAGTTGCTGGAGAAGGGCTGCACGAATCTGCAGAAGATGATTCAGAACGCGCGCCGCTTTGGAATTCCGGTGGTTGTGGGTGTAAACCGCTTCTACCATGACACCCCCGCTGAAATCGAACTCGTCAGGAAACTAGCACTGCAAGCCGGAGCGAGCGACGCGGTTATGTCGAATCATTGGGCGGAGGGCGGAGCAGGGGCCGTGAATCTGGGCAAGGCGGTAATCGCTGCATGCGAGAAGCCGTCGAAGTTCCAGTTCCTCTATCCGCTGGAGATGAGCATCAAGCAGAAGATCGAAACGATTGTGAAAGAGATGTACGGGGGGAGCGGGGTCGAGTATCTGCCCGAGGCTGAAAAGAAGATCGCGCTCTATACCCGGCTCGGATTCGACAAGCTGCCCATCTGCATGGCGAAGACGCACCTGAGCCTCAGCCACGACCCGAATTTGAAGGGCGCCCCGACAGGGTTCACAGTTCCAGTGAGAGATGTACGTGCAAGCGTGGGCGCCGGCTTCCTGTATCCGCTCCTAGGGACCATGAGCACGATGCCGGGCCTTTCGACCCGCCCCGGATACTACGAGATCGACCTCGACCTGAGCACCGGGCGCGTGATCGGTCTTTCCTAGCCGCGCATTTACGTTTTCGTCCTGCGTTCGCAGCTCTGGGTTAGAGTGAGGCCTCGTCTCTTTCCGGAGCATCCGCGCCATGGCAGAGCGTCGCCGCAAGAATCTCAGAACCCTGATCCGTCACGCGGCCATAGAAAAGCGCGTCCGCAATGTGGCGCGCCAGATTACGCGGGACTTCAAAGGCCAGCGCGTTCATCTGATCGGCGTTCTGAAGGGCGCGTGTTTCTTCCTTTCCGACCTTGCGCGCGCAATTGACCTCGAGACATCCATCGACTTCATCGCCGTTGCGAGTTATGGACGGAGCAAGGAATCGTCGGGACAGGTTCGCGTTCTGAAGGACCTTGACAGCAGCATCGCGGGACTGAACGTCATTCTCGTGGAAGACATCCTCGATACTGGCCGGACGCTTGGCTATTTGTTGCGTGTTCTTCGCCAGCGCCGACCGAAGGCGCTTCGCGTCGCTGTTCTTCTGGATAAGGCGGCTCACCGAAAAACGCCGATCAAGCTGGACTATGTAGGCTTCATGATTCCTAATGAATTCGTCGTGGGATACGGGCTGGATTATGCAGAGCGGTACCGCAACTTGAGGGATGTATGCATTCTTCCCGCGCCGCTTCGGTAGAACCAGGGATGCCAGAGGGCTTCTAATCTCTCGTCCGGGGTGCAATTCAGCGCCTGCTATAATGATCGCGCGTGGTCTCGTGCCCGCGCGAAGGGGAATCGGGGTTCCGCTCGCGCATTCGGCTACCGCCAATGGACTCACCTGAACTCAATCCGGTACAGGAAATCCCTGCCGAGACGCTGGCCGTCCTCTCGGAAATCAGCCACGAGATCAATGCATCGCTGAATCTGGACGAGGTTCTCGCTCGCGCGGCGGGGCTGGTGAAGAAGCTGATCGATTACGAAATCTTTTCCATCCTCCTGCCAGAACACAACACGAACAATCTCTATGTGCGATTCGCGATCGGACACCGGCAGGAAGTTGTCGAAAACTGGCGGATCCCGATCGGGGACGGGATTATCGGCGCAGTTGCGCAGACCGGCCAGCCAATTCGCGTCGGCGATGTGCGAAACGATCCGCGGTATCTTCCCGCAGTCGAGGAAGTGCGCTCGGAGCTGGCGGTTCCTTTGATCGTCCGCGGGCGCGTGATCGGCGTGATGGATATCGAAAGCCGAGAGCCTGACTACTTCACCCCCGCGCAGCAAGCGATTCTGACACTTGTGGCCGGGCGTGTCAGCACGGCCGTGGAAAATGCGCGGCTGTATGAGAACGCGCAAAAGCAGGCCGAGACACTGCTCCTGCTGAATGAAATCGGCCGTGAAGCGAACTCGACGCTGCACGTCGAGGAAGTCTTACGGCGCTCCGCCGAGCTGACGAAGCGCCTGATCGACTACCAGATCTTCAGCATCCTGCTCCACGACGAGGCCAGCAATTCGTTCCGCCACCGCGTAACCGTGAAGTTCGGCCAGCACGTGCAAGAGAAGTCGGCCGTCCCCGCGCATGAAGGAATCGTCGGCGCGGCGGCAAGGCTGCGCCGCCCCGTGGTCGTCCCGGACGTGTCGCTAGACCCGCGCTACCGGATGCTCAATCCCGAGACGCGCTCGGAACTGGCTGTTCCGATGATTTACAAGACGCGTGTTGTCGGCGTGATGGACCTGGAGAGCCCACAATTGAACTATTTCACGCCGGACCATGTGCAGGTGCTGTCGATCCTTGCGGCGCATCTTGCTGTTTCGATCGAAAATGCGCGTCTCTATGAGCAGGTAGCACGCGATGAGAGCCGCATGGAGCGCGACCTGAACGCAGCGCGCCGGATTCAAGGTGCGCTGCTGCCGCGCTTGCCGGGACCGGAATTCGGGCTGGGAATTGCAGCGCGCGTCGTTTCGTCGCGCGAGCTGAGCGGCGACCTCTACGACTTTCTGCGTTACGGGCCGCAGGATTTGGGCATCGCCCTCGGCGACGTGAGCGGGAAGGGAAGCGCCGCGGCGCTCTATGGCGCTGTCGCCGTTGGAACATTGCGCAGCCTCGGATCTCTTAAGCCGAGGCCCGCGAACATGCTTCGCGCCGTGAACGGCTTTCTTGGCGAACGGTTGATCGAAGGCAGGTTCATGACGCTGTGCTTCGCTTCCTGGAACAACCGGCGTCGGCTATTGCGGCTCGCGAATGCTGGGCAGGAGCAGCCTTTGCTGCTTCATGCAGGACGATGCGAGCGGATTCCAATCGCCGGTTTCCCGCTAGGAATTTTCGAGGATGTCACCTACGACGAGAGAAGTTTCATTCTCGATTCAGGCGACGTCGTGGTGTTCTATTCCGACGGCATCGGCGACGCGCAAAGCCCGGCAGGAGAATTCTTCGGTTATCGCCGGGTGGCGGCGATCGTTATGGAGAGGCAGAAAGAAACGGCCGATGCGATCGCGGATGGAATCCTTGAGGCGGCAGACAGCTTTTCGGGAGGTCTGCATCCAGTGGACGACCGCACGCTTGTCGTCCTGAAGGTACACTGACGATCGTCGGCGAGTTACCAGCGCGGTAAATCAGCGTTCGCCCCACCTGAGTTTGCTGCGTAATACCTCGAAGTGCGTTTTCTTGGGCGGGCGGATGAGAGTCACGCGATTCGTCGACTTGGTAATCGAGACGCGGTCCTTCGGATTCAGTTGAAAACCGATCTGCCCGTCGAGCGTGACGTAAACAGCTTCGTCTGCTGCCGTGAAATCGAGATCGATGCGCGCCGAGTCAGGAATGACGAGCGGCCGGTTCGTCAGCATGTGCGGGCAGATGGGTGTGATGACGAACGAGTCGAGCTCCGGGTCGATGATGGGGCCCCCGGCGGCAAGTGAATAAGCGGTTGATCCTGTCGGGGTCGCGACGATGATTCCATCGGCGCGGTAACGGCCGACGTGGTTGGTGTCCACATAGACGTCGAAATCGAGCATGCGCGCCCGGGCGCCTTTGTTTGCCACCGCGTCGTTCAACGCGCACTGCTTTTCAGTCGGGCTCCCAGCGCGGATGATGTCTGCATCGAGCATCATTCGTTCGCTTGTCCGGTGATTCCCAGACAGCGTTTGCTCCAAAAGCGGATAGAGTTCGTCGAGGGTCACGCTCGTAAGAAAACCGAGCCCGCCCAAATTGACAGCGAGAATCGGGACCTTGTGGTTTCCCAGGGCGCGCGCAGCCGAAAGCAGCGTGCCGTCGCCTCCCAAAACGATCAGAAGGTCGATCTTCGCGCCGAGCTCTTCGCGCGCGAACCCCTTGACAGATGGATCGATGCACGCCTGCGTTTCATTGTCGACGAAGACATTGATCTTCCGCGACCGCAGCCATTCCACCAAAGGTGGAACCACGGTGCAGACCATGTCCCGAATCGGCTTGCAGATGATGCCGGCAGAGTGAATCATGTGTGTGGATGCAGCATTTTATGCTAGTCGGCGCGCCGCGCGTGCAGAAAAAACTCCTGATTTCCTTCGGCGCCTTTGATGGCGCTGGGTTTCACGCCAAGGATCTCGAGTCCTGATTCGCGCGCCGCCGTCTGGACGCGCTCGATGGCCCTTTCGTGTAGCGCCGGGTCGCGTACAATCCCACCTTTTCCAACGTCTCGCTTGGCAAGCTCGAACTGCGGCTTGACGAGAATTAGAAACTCCGCTTTCGCCGAAGATGTGGCCACAACTGCAGAGAGCACCTTGGTGACAGAAATGAATGAGACATCCACGACGACGAAATCCACGGGCTGGCCCACGTCGCCAAGAGTAAGATAGCGCGCGTTTTTTTGAATGGGAACGACGCGCGAGTCCTGACGAAGCTTCCAGTCAAGCTGATCAATGGTTACATCCACGGCGAAGACCTTCTGAGCGCCACGCTGCAGCAGGCAATCCGTGAATCCGCCCGTTGAGCTGCCGACATCCATACAGACTTTGCCGCTTGGGCTGAGGCTGAAATCCTCAAGGGCAGCCTCAAGTTTCAGGCCGCCGCGGCTCGCGTACTTGATTCGATCGCCGACAATTTCAATGCTGGCGTCGGTCGCGACCTGCGTTCCAGGCTTGTCAGCACGACCAGCGTTGACGCGAACTTGTCCCGCGAGGATGAGCGCCTGAGCGCGCTCGCGCGACGGAGCAAGTCCGCGACGCACGATAAGAACGTCGAGCCGCTCCTTGCCGGGTCTCGGCCTTAGGTGCTGACCAGGACTCGATTTGGTCGGGGGGAACGAATCGGACTTCATAGGAGCGTAATTAAGCCCGGCGCGCGACGAGAAACTCGGCAAGCTGTTTCAGGCGCGCGGCGCGTTCCCCGAAGGGGCGGAGCTCGGCCAGCGCTTTGGACTCGAGTTCCGCGGCGATGGCGCGAGACTTCTCGATCCCGAAGAGCGCAGGGTACGTGGCCTTCTGCTGGGCCCGATCCTTGCCGGCCGTTTTCCCAAGAGCCGCGGAAGATTCCTCCACATCCAGCAGATCGTCCACGACCTGAAATGCAAGACCTGCATTCTCTCCGAAACGGCGCAGCCGTTCGACATCTTCATCGCCAGCGCCTCCGGCGAGCGCTCCGCCTACAATCGCCCCGCGAATAAGCGCTGCGGTCTTCGACAAATGGATGTACTCAAGTGTCGCGACATCCACCGGCTTTCCGCCGGATTCGACATCTGCGACCTGGCCTCCGACCATCCCGTTGACAGTTCCTGCAGCCGCGCTGATTTCCGAGATGACACGCACACGGCGCGCAGGCTCAAGCGGCGCGGCAGCAAGGGTCTGAAACGCCAGGGTCAGAAGGGCATCGCCACCGAGAATGGCCATCGCTACGCCGAAGACCTTGTGATTCGTAGGCTTGCCGCGCCGGAGGTCGTCGTTGTCGAGGGCGGGCAGGTCGTCGTGGATGAGCGAGTAGGTATGGATGAGCTCGAGGGCGCAGCCAACTTGAACAGCGCCTTCGAGCTTTTCGGTGAACATCCGCGCCGACTCCAGGCAAAGAATGGGCCGGATTCGCTTGCCACCTGCAAAAACGCTGTATCGCATGGAGCGATGGATGGACGATGGGCGTGTATCTTCCGAGGGGAGTAGCCGTTCAAGTGCGGCTTCGATTGCTTTGTAGTCGGCTTCGAAGAAATCAGGAAATTTCATGCGAGGTATGCTGGTAGCGCCGCGTTCTCGATCGGCTTGAGGAGCGCAGAGCCGTCAGGGGGCCTCATCTTCCGGCTCGAAGGGCTCTGCCGCGATTTTGCCGTCCGCTTTCTTGAGGAGAATTTCGACGCGCTCTTCCGCGTCTTCCAGTTGCTTGCGGCATTCGGTCGAGAGCTTTACGCCCTCTTCGAACAGCTTCATCGCGTCGTCGAGCGAGAGCTCCGTGCTTTCCAGGCGCTTGACGACCTCTTCGAGCCGCGCGAGCGACTTCTCGAAGTCACCCCTGCGCTGTGGCTCGGCTGCTTTGTTAGCGGCGGTGCTCACGGTGTATCTGAAAGGCATTCTAGCGCAGGCTGCGGAGCGTCAACAACGCATTATCTGCTTAGAGAGGGGCGGCTGACGGAAGCCGGCGTGAGGCCTATCGCCCTTGCGCCGCGATTCTCGGGAGATGCACAATGGGCGCATGGCTCTAGAATTCACGACGTCCTACGTGGCAGATTCGCTTTCCATCCTGCGCTACTACAAGAAGCTTGGGGAACAAGCCATGGCGCAGGTTCCTGATGCCGCACTGACCGCGCAGTTGGATGCGGAATCCAATTCCATCGCGATCATCGTCAAGCATCTCTCCGGGAACATGCGCTCGCGCTGGACGGATTTCCTGACCAGCGACGGTGAGAAACCCTGGCGCAACCGCGATTCGGAGTTTGATTCGCCGCCCCAGACACGCGCGGAAATCCTGGCGCTGTGGGAGGCCGGCTGGAAAGTCCTTCTCGAAACGATGGCTTCCCTTACAGAAGCAGACCTCACACGTACGATTCGCATCCGCACGGAGCCCCACTCGGTGATGCAGGCGATCAATCGAGGCGTCACGCATTGCTGCTATCACGTCGGGCAAATCGTGTTCCTTGCGAAGCATCTGGCCAGTGACCGTTGGACCAGCCTGAGCATTCCTCGCGGCAAGTCTTCCGAATTCAATTCTCGGGTAAGCGCAGGCGAGATTTCGCAACGCTAGTCGCCCAAGTGTGGGTCCTCAAATAGCGCGTTCTGCATTGCCTCCAAGCTGGTTTGGTATGCTACGGCCACGCAATGGGGCCCGTGGATTCCTCCTGTGAGGCATGGCGTCTTGTTAGAATTACTTCGAATGGGAGGCGTCCTGGCTTCGGGGGCTAACCTGGAATGAGCGCGCTGCACCTATTCGGCGTTTTCTTCCTCATCGCGATGAATGGCTTCTTTTCGGCCGCCGAGTTCTCACTGGTGGCCGTGCGCCTTTCGCGTGTACGTCAATTGGTGGAGCAGGGCGACCCGCGAGCGCGAATCGTCGAGCACCTCATCGGCGACCTGAGCCGCGTGGTGTCGGGAGTACAGGTCGGGATCACGATCGCGAGCTTGTCCCTTGGTTACCTCGGCGAAGTTACGCTGGTTGGAGTTCTCAGCCCGCTCCTGGAGCGGATTGCGCGCCCATGGGCAACGGCGCTCACGCACCTGGTTGCGATCATCCTGGTGTTCGGCCTCCTTACGATACTTCAGGTTGTTTTCGGCGAGATCGTCCCGAAGAGTGTGAGCCTGGCGCGCGCGGAGCGCGTGGCGTTGCTGGTCGCACGCCCGTTCCACTGGTTCCTGAATACTTTCAGTTGGGCGATCGACCTGCTCGACGGCTTTGCGGAAAAAGTAGTTGCGGCCATGGGTATCGCATTGCCGCACAGTCACACGCTCGTGCACTCGCCGGAAGAGCTGAAGGTGCTTGTCCAGCAGGCGCTCGACCACGGCGTTATTCCCGCCGGAGAGGCGCGCTTTGTACAAAACGCGATGGAACTGGGACAGATTCAGGTTCGCGAGGTGATGGTGCCTCGGCCGGACATGCATGCCTTGCCGCTTGGAGCAAGCCTCGAAGAAACGATGAGAATGTTTGCGACGACGCAGCGATCTCGGATTCCCGTCTATGAAGGATCGCTCGATCACATTCGAGGATTTGTACACATCAAGGACGTCATCTGGGCCTTGCTTGACCGCGCCCACCGGACGGGGGAAGCCGAGACCCCGCTTGCCTTTCATTTGAAGGATCTATTGCGCGATGTATTGATTGTGCCGGAGACCAAGCCCGCGAGCGAGCTACTTTTCGATTTCCGGTCGAGAAGGACAGGTCTTGCCATAGTGGTGGACGAGTTCGGCAGCATCCTTGGCCTGGTCACGCTCGAGGACATCCTTGAGCAGATGGTGGGAGAGATTCACGACGAATTCGATGTCGTCGAGCGCCCGCTCGCCGTGCCCGACGGCGGGATGATGTTCGATGCGGGAATGAAGATCCGTGACCTCGCGACGCAGTACAACATCGAGATCCCCGATGACCCATCGTACGAAACCGTGGGAGGCTTCGTCCTGAGCCGCCTTGGATTCATTCCGCGCGGCGGAGAGAGTTTCGAGGCGGAGGGCTATCGTTTCAGCGTGATGGAGGTGGACCGCCGGCGCGTTTCGCGGGTCAAGATCAGGCCGCTCAGGCCCGCTGCGGCCCCTGAGTTGGCGCCGGCCGCCGAGCCGGCGAAATCCGCGGCAGCGCCTTCCAAGGGACGCCGCGCGAAATGATCCGCTACTTAACTCTTCGTTTCCTTCTTGCCCTGCCGGCGCTCTGGTTGATCGTAACGATCGTCTTTTTGCTCGCGCACATCATTCCGGGCGATCCCGTTCAACAGATGCTGGGAGAAGGTGCCCGCCCAGAGGATCTCGTCCAGCTTCGCCATTCGCTTGGCCTCGACCGGCCGATCTTATCCCAGTACGCACACTATCTTGGAGGCGTGCTGCGCGGCGACCTTGGGGAATCGTTCCGCTTCCAACAGCCAGTGGCGCGCGTCGTCCTCTCGCACTATCCGGCGACGTTGGAGCTGGCGGTGGTCGCCCTCATTGTCTGCACGCTGATTGCGATTCCTGCCGGCTTGCTCGCTGCTGGGCGCCGTGGCAGGCCCACTGACCATTCTGTCGGAGTGTTCACCCTGCTCGGTCTCTCAGTGCCGAATTTCGCGCTCGGTCCGGTCTTGATGCTGGTGTTTTCGGTAATTCTTGGCTGGCTGCCGGTGTCAGGACGCGGAGGGCCGGCGCATCTGGTTCTTCCTGCAATTACCCTCGGTGCTGGGCTGGCTGCAATCCTCACGCGCATGGTGCGAACGTCGGTGATCGAGGAGCTTTCGAGCGATTACGTTCGCACGGCGCGTGCGAAGGGACTTTCAGAGTTTCAGGTGTTGTTCCGACACGCGTTTCGTAACGCGCTGATTCCGACGCTTACGGTCCTTGGTTTGCAGTTCGGCACGCTGCTCGCCGGCGCGATCGTTACCGAGACCATCTTTTCCTGGCCCGGCATCGGACGTCTGGCTGTGCAGGCCATTCAGTCGCGAGACTATCCCTTGCTGCAAGGATGCATCCTCCTCATTGCGGTTTCCTACGTAGTGGTAAATCTTTTGACCGATCTCGTGTACGCGTGCGTTGACCCGCGGGTGCGATTCGAATGAGCGGGCTGCGAGACTTTCTGCGCCAGAGCGGGCCCGGCCGCTGGGGTCTTGCGCTGACGCTGCTTCTCGTAGCTCTGGCACTGATCGCCCCCTGGCTCGCGACGGCGAATCCGACGGTGCAGAACCTTCCTTCAAGGCTGGAGGGTCCGAGCGCCGCACATTGGATGGGTACGGACGAACTGGGCCGCGACATTTTTTCGCGCGTGGTTTACGGCGCGCGAGTTTCGATGCTCGTGGGTGCATGCGTCGTGCTTGGGGCTGGGATTGTGGGGCTTTTGATCGGTTCAATCGCCGGCTATTCGGGCGGATGGGCCGATCGGCTCGTGAACGTCGTGCTGATCAACGCGTTCCTTTCATTTCCCGGAATTTTGCTGGCGATTGCATTTGCGGCGTTCCTGGGTCCCGGCATCGGGAAGGTCATTCTGGCGCTGATCGTCACCGGGTGGGCGGGATACGCGCGCCTTGCTCGCGCGCAGATTCTGCAAGCGAAGGAAATGGAATACGTCCTTGCTGCGCGTTCTCTCGGCGCATCGCCTGTGAGGATTTTGCTGCGCCATTTGATTCCGAATATTCTTCAGCCGGTGTTTGTGCAGGCGGCCATCGGAATGGCGGGAGCGATTCTCGCGGAATCGACGCTCAGCTTTCTCGGGGTGGGCGTTCTCGCGCCGATGCCCAGCTGGGGTGCCATGCTCAACGACGCGCGCAACCATCTGTTCGATGCGCCCTACATGGTGCTCTTTCCAGCGCTTGCAGTAATGATTGCGGTTCTCGCCTTCAACCTGCTCGGCGACGCTCTTCGCGATTGGATGGATCCTCGAATGAGGTCCTACCTGGCTGTCATTTCTTTGACGCGATAGGCGTGACGATTTGGGGCTGCTTTCAAGGAGATCGCGGTTGGTTACTGGCCAACCTCGACGGTCACTTCTGCGCCACGCGTAATCCCGAGCGTTCGTGCGGCGCTTGCCTTGTTCACCGAGATCTCGAGATATCCGCTTGATCCGATAATTCCGACAGCTTCCCCTGCGGCGCCCTGGGCAAATGTCGGAACGATCTTGGTCACGACGGTGTTTCCTGCGCGAATGGTGAGCTTACCGTTTGGCGCAGCCAGGGCTGGCACGTCTTGAGCAGTGAGGTTCGTGATCAGGTTTCCGAACTGGTCCACGCGCAGCACGATCCCCTTGATGGAACTGCCCGCAGCCTTCGGCTTGGGTATCGCGAACCGCGCAAAGTCCGTGATCTGTTCCCCGAAGGCGGAGGTCTGCCACGATTTCGAAAGCCACGCGGCGACAGGGGCGAAGATATCGCGTCCGTGAAAGGTTTTGCTCACGGGCTGCCGGAAGTAATGCTCGGAGATGATGTTCCAGACGTAAAGGGCTTCCGTCTGGTCGTACACCGAAGAAAGAACGCCGTTATCAGGCGCGACAAAGTAGTGCTGATCGCTCGCCACGAGGACTGGTCTGCGCTGCGTTCCCACGCCTGGGTCCACAACAACCACGTGGATTGTTTTCGGAGGGAAATACTTGTAGGCCTGGCCGATGGTGAGCGCTCCATCGAGAATGTCGTGCGAGAGGACGTTGTGAGTGATGTCGATGATGTTCACTTCGGGATTGATGCTGAGAATCACGCCTTTCATGGCTCCCACAAGGTGGTCGCCCGTTCCGTAGTCCGTAGTCAGCGTGATGATAGGTCGTGCCAAGGTCTGCTCCCGTGGACGGTGGCGGTTGAAAAAATGCGCTGAGCCGCATCTCTGACGCTAGCGGACGCGCAGAAATCTGTCAAAGCCAACCGGCAAAGCTGGCGCGATTGAGTAACGCATGCGTGCGCCAGTAGCCCTCATGGAGCGCGGTCACAGGCCGGTCTTTCAAGGAAAGAGGGGCTGGTTACTCGGAATACAGATCGATCTCGCCGACGCCACCTTCGATATTCATCTCGATGGCCACGGGAGTCTTGCCATAGGCGTCGTTCGTGTACTCGTCACCTTCGCGATGCAAGCCCGGCGCATTCACCGAGCCGATCCCTCCCGATGCGTGCACCCGAAATCCCACGTTCCGTGGCAGGTGAACAAGCGCCTTGCCCGCTCCTCCCTGGATATCGGCGTCCAAGTTAGTCTTGCGGTCGCCGGTAAGGTCGAGATTCAGTTCTCCGGCCCCCATTTCGATATTGAGGCGATTCAAGGGTAAATCCCCCAGGCGCAGGTTGCTCTGGCCGGCGCCCATTTGCAAATTCATGTCCAGCGGCACGGAGTTACCGAAGCGCAGAATCCAATCGTTGTGCGAAGTTCCGAAGTGAGGGCGATTTGGCCCCTGATTTAGAGTGAGCTGGCCGTGATCGCCGGAGACCGTGTAACTCACCTCGGGTTTCCCGTCGCTTAGGTCGTAGTGGAAATCAGCGTCGAGCAGATGCGTTGCCCCGCCCTGCATCGTGAGCCTGCCCGCCGGCATTTCGAGACTTGCGCTGACGGACTTTGCACCCTGCAAATCGATGGATTGCGTGTCGTGCATCGGGCTCACGGGACCGTAATACCAGGCATCGCGCCAGTCGCCTCGCCAGTCGCTGCGGGCCCACTGGCGCCCATGCCAGGCCAGGAGCGAGAAGACCACAACCAAAGCGATGACGGCGACTACGGTTCCCGAGATTCCTGAGCTCGGCTGATCGGGGTGGTTGCGAACCCAATAGCTATCCCAGATCTTCGCCACGCCGATGAAAACCAGGATCAACGGCCAATAGTGGGCGAAAATCCACCACGCGTCGAAGTCGGGGAAAAATCTGGCGAATAGAAAGAGGGCGCCAATTGCGATCAGAATTATGGGTCCAATCAGCGACCCCCTTCGAGGTCCTACCGTATCCGGCATGACTCACCTCTCACCAGCTAAATACGCACCGGGACGGTTGAATGTTCCACATTCCGAATCGTTATCCGGAGCCGGTGGTTTCCACGCGACATCGTCTGCGGGGCTGGCCTATAATACCGTTTCTCGGCCCAGAGCTAACTCACGCCAATGATTTCGATTCGTCCCGCCACCGTCAATGATGCAACACTGCTCTTGGACATGATCCATGAGCTTGCCGAATACGACCGCCTGGCCGAAGAGGCATGTGTGACAGAGGACGACATCGTTCGCGACGGATTCGGCGCCGTCCCCAAGTTTCGCGTGATTCTTGCAGAATGGGACGGCCAACCCGCCGGATACGCCCTGTTTTTCGAATTCTACTCCACGTTCCAGGGACGCGCGGGTTTGTTCCTGGACGATCTCTTCGTCCGCCCGAAGTTCCGGAAACAGGGGATTGGCAGGGCGCTGCTTGCCCACGTCGCCGACGTCGCATGGAAAGAAAGCTACTTCTGCATGCGATGGGAGGTGCTAGCCTGGAATACTCCGGCCATCGAATTCTACCGCAAGCTCGGCGCCGTGTTCATGGACGACTGGAAGGCCGTCTGCCTGATCGGCGAGCCGCTGCAGACGATGGCTGCGGAAGCCAAGTAGCGCGCTGCGCCGCATCCGATTCCTGTTTTCTTGACCCCCCTTATATCAATCGCTATTCTGAATCTTGCAGGGACGCGCCATGCGCATCTACCTTGACTACAACGCGACGACCCCAGTGGACCCGCGAGTCCGCGACGCGATGTTGCCCTATCTCGGTGATGAGTTCGGCAACGCCGGCTCGATTCACACAGAGGGCCAGCGCGCCCGGGCGGCGGTGGACGCCGCTCGCGAATCGGTGGCGGCGCTGCTCGGCGCGAAGACTGCGGAGATCGTGTTTACGAGCGGTGGAACGGAGGCGGACAATCTCGCGATTCTGGGGAGCGTGGCCACGTCGAACAAGCCGCGCAAGCATGTCATCACAACTGCCATTGACCATCATGCTGTGCTGCACAGCTGTGAAGCCCTCGAGAAGCAGGGGATTGAGGTCACGGTCGTTCCAGTTGGACGTACGGCTGGTTCGCAGGGCGTCGTCGATCCTGAGGAGGTTCGGCGAGCGCTGCGCCCGGAAACGGTCGTAATCAGTGTGATGCACGCGAATAATGAAATCGGCACGATTCAGCCGATCGAGGAAATCAGCAAGATTGCCCGGGAAGCAGGGGTCGTGTTCCACTGCGACGCGGTGCAGTCGGCGGGAAAGATTCCGCTCGACGTGAACCAGCTAGGCGTGGATTTGCTTTCCATTTCGGCGCACAAGTTTTGCGGACCCAAGGGCGTCGGCGCTCTCTACCTCAGGCCGGGGATTCCTATCGCACAGCGTTTTCATGGCGGACATGCGGAGCGCGATCGACGACCGGGCACGGAGAACGTCCCGGGGATTGTCGGCCTCGGCAAGGCAGCAGAGCTTGCTCGCACGCTGCTCCAGGACGACGCGTCCCGCATCCGGTCCTTGCGCGACCGCTTGGAGGAGACGCTTCTGCAGAAGGTTCCCGCGGCGCGCGTGAACGGCGACCGCTCTCGGCGCGTTCCGAACACCTCGAATCTGACGTTCCCCGGCACAGGCGGCGAGGCGCTTGTAATTGCGCTCGATCTTCAGGGCATCGCATGTTCGACGGGGGCTGCGTGTTCGTCTGGCTCGACGGAACCCTCGCACGTTCTGACTGCAATTGGCCTTTCTTATGACGATGCCCGGTCAAGCCTGCGGTTGAGTCTTGGGCGCCCTACCACTTCTGCCGAGATAGACCGCGCCCTAGAAATCATCCCCGGCGTCGTCGAACGCCTGCGCGCGCTTTCGCCGCGCCAAGTGGCTGCTGTGCCCGCGCGGTGAACTTCATGGGGACTTCGTTGCAGAGGAACTCGCCCGTGAGCTCTACAACCCCGAACGCCGGCATAGTCGCCGTGGGAATGTCCGGTGGAGTGGACAGCTCGACTGTGGCTGCCATTCTTCGCGAGCGGGGCCAGTCCGTCATCGGCCTCACGATGCAGCTCTGGAACCAGCGCCGCCTGCCCCAGCTCAGCGGCGACGGGCATGTTCAGCACCGCTGCTGTTCGCTCGATGACGTGTATGACGCGCGTCGCGTCGCTGAGCACCTCAACATTCCGTTCTACGTGGTGAACTTCGAAGATGCGTTCGAGCGGACGGTCGTTCGCCCATTCGTTTCCGACTATCTCGCCGGACGCACGCCGATTCCATGCACGCTGTGCAACAACCACGTCAAGTTCGATGAGCTTCTCGCGACCGCGCGGCAAATCGGGGCTGATCGCATCGCTACGGGACATTACTCCCGGGTGCGGCACAACCCGGCGACGAACCGTTATGAACTTCTTCGCGCCGTCGACGAGTGCAAGGACCAGTCGTATTTTCTTTTCGGCCTCACCCAGGAACAGCTTGCGCGCACCGAGTTCCCGCTTGGGGAGCTATCGAAACACGATGTGCGCGAAATTGCGCGGCGCTTGGGCGTTCCCGTTGCTGAAAAGCCCGAGAGTCAGGAGATATGTTTCGTTCCGAAGGGCAGCTACGCGCGGTTCATCGAGGGGTATTTGCAGGAGCAGGGAAGCGGTATAGGCGCGGATTCGGGCGAAATCGTGATGACTACCGGTGAAGTCGTGGGGACCCACAACGGATTACATAACTACACAGTCGGGCAGCGCCGCGGGCTCGGCTTTGCCGCGGGGCGTCCACTCTTTGTTGTTGCGCTCGATCGTGGGAGGAATCGTCTTGTCGTTGGCGAAGATTGCGAGCTCCGGCAGACGACCTGCGAAGTTCGCGACGTGAATTGGATTCCCTTTGAGACGCCTTCAGAGGCGATCGCGGCCCACGTCCGAATTCGCAACCGGCATGAGCCTGCGGTGGCAGAAATCACTCCCATTGGTCTGAACCGCGCGCGCGTCACATTCCGTGAGCCGCAACGCGCGATCACTCCCGGGCAAGCGGCAGTTTTCTACTCGGGCGAACTGGTGCTCGGTGGGGGTTGGATTACGGATACTTAGAAGCCGCTCGGCTTCAGATGAAGAGCTCTTCGTCCTGAACGGATTCGTCAGCAGCGGGGCGCCGGCGGCGCTCGCCGCGGATGAAGTCGAGGCCCGCCTTCAAGCCCTTGAGAAGCGCGGACGCCTTGTTCACGGGCTCCCAAAGTTTGCTTCGAAAGGTTGAACCCGCCTCTTCAATCACTTCGAGCGTACCGGTCAGGATCTGATCGGCGCGGATTACCTGGATACGCAGGCGTTCCGTCGCCTCGGTGAAGACGCGATCCACTTTTTGCGCCTGGCTGCGCGCGAGGCGCGTCAGTTCCGCGGCGTCGCCCATGATGCTAAGGATGCGGTCTTCGGAGTCTTCGAGGATCCGGTTAGTCCGGAGAAGAATGGGATCGACGCGCGCCTGGAAAAGGGAGGCGATGCGCGTGAATTGGCGCACGGCGACGCGCACCTGAACGAACATGGCGAGCAGAATCGCCATCTGAATCACGATGGCGATGGTCGCAACCACGATGAATGCTGCGATCCATCCCGACATTCAGACTCCTCCGCGGATCTTACGACGCTTTCGATTCGCGCTTATAGGTTTCCTTTGCAGCCTCAATGGCGTCCTTCTGCTTGGCCATGATTTCCTTGCTGCGCTCGATCAGGTCTTCGGCGCGCTCACGCAGTTCGCGGGCCTTTCGCTGCGCGTACTCTTTGCCTTCCTCAGCTTTCCCCGCGAGGTACTCGCGCGTTTCCTGGCCGGACTTCGGAGCAAACAGGATCCCGATCAACGCCCCGATGCCGAGCCCGACGAGGAAGTAGCTTACCTTCGCGCCCACGTTGTCGCTCATACAGCACCTCCGCCCTCACCCTAGCATAGGCCCCGACCGCAGGCAAGCAGCAGAAAACGCACGCCTTCCCGCACACCGTTCACATCTCCGCTTGCGGCAGGTCGATCGGCCGCTCACGATGGAGGATTACCCAGTCGCCCTGTTCGGCGAGCGCCTCGCGTCCCAGATCCACGAGCACGTTAGCGGCCCGCAGGTTCTGAGTGCAATCCGTCGTAAACGCGCTGGGCCTGCGGGCGCGGAAGCTCCGCCGCTATCTCCTCGACCGTAAGCTCGCGAAGGCGCGCGATGCTTCCGAAACGCCGCAGCAGCCTATGCGCGGTGCGTTCCCCCACGCCGGGAATCTCGACCAGCGACGACCGCAGCCGGCGCGTTGTCCTGCGTTGCCGATGAAATGTCACCGCGAAGCGATGCGTCTCGTCGCGAATCTGTTGAATCAGATGCAGCACCGGCGAGTGATGGTCTATGACAATCGGATCGTTCTCGCGCCCGAGGACGTACAGGATCTCTTCTTTCTTGGCGATGCTCACCACGGCTTGATTGATGATTTCCAGTTTGTCCAGCGCCTGCGCCGCCGCATGGAGTTGCCCCACGCCTCCGTCGATCAGAATCAGGCTGGGAAGTGGCTTTCGCTCTTCCTGCAGGCGACGATATCGTCTCTCGACCGCTTCTCGCATGCTGGCAAAATCGTCGCGGAGAATCCCCCGAGACTTGTCGGGGCCTTCCGGCATCGCTTCGCCGCGGATGATGAACTTCCGGTAGTCTGATTTCTTCATCTTGCCGTCTTCCCATACCACCATGGATGCCACCGTGTCCGACCCCTGAATGTGGGAGATGTCGAAGCATTCGATGCGTCTTGGAGGCTCGGGCAGTCCGAGTGCGGATTCGAGAGCTTCGGCAATCGCCTTCGAGCTGGGGCGTAGAACGCGGAATCTCTGTACGAACGAATGTCTGGCGTTCTTCTCCACAAGTTCCAGAAACGCATGCTTCTTGCCGCGCTGCGGGTTCAGGATTTCAACGCGGTGGCCGGCGGCCTCCGATAGAACTTCCTCCAGAAGCGCTCGGTCCTCGAAATCCATCGGAACGTGGATATAGCGGGGCAGATACGCAGCGTCCAGATACAATTGTTTGAGTAAAGAAGGAAGAAACTCCACAGGGTCGAATTCCTCGAGGTCTTCCCAGTAAAAGTCGCGGCGGTCAACGACGCGTCCAGTGCGCACGTGAAACAGATTTACGGCCACCTGTGGCGGCTCGGCGTACCATGCCAAGACGTCCGTATCGTCTCCTTCGGCCGCTGCGATCTTCTGCCGCTCCTCCATCTCAGCGAGAGTACGGAGCAGGTCGCGATAGCTGGCTGCCTCCTCAAACCGTTCGGCCTCCGACGCGCGTTCCATGCGTTCGGAGAGGCTATGAGACAGATCGCTCCGCCGGCCTTCCAAAAACAAGCGAACGTCGCGGGCAGCCTCGGTATAGCGCTCGTCGGCTACCAACCCAGCACATGGCCCAAGGCAGCGGTGAATGTAATATTGCAGGCATGGCCGCGGATGTCTCCGGTCTAGGTCTACGGTGCACGACGGGACCAGAAAATGCTTATGGATGAGATGAACCATGCGGTAAGCAAGGCTTGCCGGAAAGTACGGTCCGAAATAGACCGAGCCGTCCTTGTTCAAGCGGCGGGTGACATAGACGCGCGGATTCTTCTCGAAAGCCGTGAAGCGAATATAGGGGTAGGTCTTGTCGTCGCGCAGCAGGATGTTGAACTTGGGTTTGTGCTGCTTGATGAGGTTGTTTTCGAGCGCAAGCGCTTCTCGTTCGTTGTCAACGACGATGTAATCGAGATCGACGATCTCTCGTACGAGCGATCCTGTCTTTGCATCCTGCCAGCGCGATTCGAGAAAATAGGATTTGACGCGGTTTCTCAGCGACAGCGCTTTGCCGACGTAGAGAATCTTGCCTCCGGCGTCTTGAAACAGGTAGACGCCCGGCTGCGCTGGCAGTTGGTCGACTTTTTCGCCGAGTTCCATTCCGAGGGCGCTAGAATGTTCACGGCAGCGCTCCCCACTGAGGAGCGCGGCCGCGAGCAACTTTTATCATAGCAAACGCACTCTAACGGGAACCAGGAAGCCCATGTTGAGGAAAATTTGCCGGATTGCATTCATCGGGACGCTTGCACTTGCACCCACCGTGCTTGCGCAACAGAATCCGCCAGCTGGAGGCTCATCCGCTCCCCCGCCGGCAAAGTCGGGGCAGTCCCAGACGTCCGCTTCGGGCGACTCAAGTGGTCCTCCGCCCGCAACGGCGGAGCAGGATGTTGATGTCGGAACGTTTTACCTGCACAAAGGAGATTTCGATGCGGCCATCCCGCGGCTGGAAGAAGCCGTTCGCTTGAAGCCCATGTACGGACAGGCACGTTTGTTGCTGGCTGAGGCCTATGAAAGGAAGGGCGACAAGGCTGACGCATTGAAGACTTACAAGGATTACCTGGATGCCTTCCCGAAGGCGCGCGACGCTAAGAAGATTCAACAGAAGATCGAAAAGCTATCCCGCGAGTAGGATCAGTTCATTCACCTGAGAACCGTCTCAGGAAGCTCATCGCCTTCGAGTAGTCCGCGAAACGCCTTTCCTCTCGCCGAAACGCGGCAGAATGTGACTCCCTCCTGCAGCGGGCGAACTTCATGGGATGCTTCTGGTGCAGCATCTCGTGAAATAGCACGTAGGACACGACGTATTCGGGAACGGTCGGCCTGTCGAGCCGGCGGTTGATGACGATCTGATGGAGCGCCGGGTCGAAGCAGCCGAGCTGCGTTCGCCACGAGCGGTTGCTCCACCCAAGACGCGGCAGAGGAAGCGCACCGTCGAAATACTGGTGATTTAGCGCGTCGAATAGAGGTGCGAGGTCATGATGCGCACCCGCAGGGCGATGCTCCATTTTTCGCGCGCGACCCTTGCGCATCACGAGCAGCCTCCGGCGCGTGTGCCGGGCGTAGGAGAACTGCCTGTAGGCTTCTAGAAGGTCCGCAGGGGGCCGCCGTCTGTAAAGTTTTCCAAGAAGAATCGAGGCCGCTGCCTCGATGACGACCCTGGGTGCTTGCCTCATTATGTCTGACAGGCGAACATGCGCGGTGTCATCCCGCAAGCGGATCGTATGTGTAAGGTCCACGTAGGGGTGGTATTGGACGATGAAATGCGGTGGCCGCCCTTCGCATCCGAGGCGGGTGTAGATGCGCTGAAAAACGCGCTCGCCCCCCGGGACGATTTTTCCACTACGTAGCAGCTGTTTCACGGCTTTCGTCGCACCGGAGGGCCTGGCATCTCCTTTTCAGCGTCGGCAATATCATTGAGAGCGTCCTTTGTTCCGTCGATTGCATCTTCCAGAGTGTCGCGGTAGATGTCGAGTTGCGGCCCGTCCTTGTCGTATTTCAGGAGAATATCGAGGAAGGCCTTCTCTTTCTCTTTCATCATTTTCAGCACATCGCGGACGTTCAGCTGCTTTTCGCGGGCAAGCGCCAGTTGGTCCGCGGCATCGTCAACGCAGCCCGCATAGCCGTTTAGCAAGCCGTTCAAGACTTCACCATGGCGTCTTTCGGGTGACGTGCGGTTGAGTTCGTAGTCAAATTTCTTCAGGCGGTCATCGGCAAACGCAATGTACAGCTTGATCCGAAGCGAAGCCGAATCGGCGTCGCGAATCTTGTCGGCTTCTTCTTCGCTCAGATAATCCTTCTGGGGCGCGAGCTGCGCTGAGGAGGGGCGTACGGATACGATGGCAGCAGCCGCAAGGATTGCGGAGAACCCCCAAGCCGTGAATCGAAGCATTACATTTCTTCGTTCCATGGTTCACCTATGGCACAGGCGCCGCGGACTTCGACTTCTTCTCGGGTGGCCGCGGAAAGAGTTCCTCGATCAGATGATTGTTCATGTCGCTGAGATCCTTACGAACGTCACGAAACGGGGCCTGCTCATCACCGGTCATACTGACAAGCAAAGCGTCGAGGCGGCGGATCGATTCCGCCAGCGAGATCTGCAGCTGCTTGAAGCCGTTCGGGTGGTTCTCGGCGTCGATGCGGAAGCCATCCAGTCCCTTCGTGCAAACGCGCGCTTGGTCGCGATAGCGCTGGAGCATAGCGAGGGCGTCAGCGATCCGCTGTGCCTCGACGTCCCTTGCAATCTCGCGGAACTCTGCGTCCCCAAGATCGGGCATTAACCTCGCCTTTCGGATTGGATTCGTCTCCATATCAAAGCGAGAGCGCAGATCGCCGATTCGGCCTTGCGGGACAGCCGTGGCCGCAAAGACGAGAGCCGTAATGACGGACGCGCACACGCCTATCCCCTCTCTCAAAAGTCTACCTCTTTTTTTCTTCTAGCTCGCGCTTCAGAGCCCGGACGCGCGCCGCGGAGGCGAAATACATGTCGTTGTTCTGGTCCTTATTCAATTCAAGGAACTTTTGATACGCTTCGAGGGCTTGGGCAGGCTGCTCCAGTTTATCGTAACAGGTCGCACGAACGAACCAGCTTTCCGCGGGAAGGTCCTTCCGTTTTGAAAGAGCGTCAAGCGAACCCAGGGTGGCGGCATAGTTCTGCGTCATGAACTGCGCAACGACGAGTTCACTGAGGATATCATCTGCCTTCGGATCCATGCCGTGCGCGGCGGCTAGTTGGCGCGCGGCGTCGGCGTAGTCTTTCTTCTCGAGGTAGACGTGGCCGAGTCGGGCGGCAATGGTCACATCCTGCGGAGCCATTGATTCCGCTTTTTGAAGCGCCGCGACCGCGTCGTCGTATCGCTTTGCCTGGTAGTAAATCTGAGATCGCATCTTCAGCGTACGCAGGTCTTCCAGGCGCGTCGCGGCTGCCCGATCAAGTTCGGCGAGCGCTTCGGCATCTTTCCCGAGATCGATAAGCAAAGAAGCGCGCTGAACTCGGACCTCGGCGTCATCTGGTTCCAGTTCGCAATAGAGCGCGAGTTCTCGAGCAGCCTCTTCAGGCTTCTTCTGGGCAATGAGTGTATTCGCCAACCCGAGCTCGGCTTTTGCAGCTTCCGAGTCGTCATGATGTAGCTCGATCGCCGCCCGAAACTCGGGTTCGGCCTCTGCCGGGCGGCTCGCATCGAGTAGAGCCGTTGCAAGGCTGTAGTGAATTTCGAAGTCCATGCCGTCGATCTTATCCGCAGCTCGAAATGCGTCAATCGCCTGAGACAATTTGCCGCTGCGTTCCAACGCTTTGCCAAGCAGCAGAGGCGGCCGCGCTTGGCCGGGCATCAGCTCGACGGCTTTCTGAAGAGGCTCGATGGCGCCAGTCGGATCATCTGAGAGGAGCGTCAGAGCGAGATTGAGGTACGCAGCGCCCATCTTGGGATCGAGCGAGATCGCCTTCTCATATTCGGTCCTGGCGTCAGCAGGCTGCTCCATCGCGGTGTAGACGTAGCCGAGATTGTAGTGAACGGTTGCGTCGTCGGGCTTCTTCGCGAGGTAATCCTGATAATCCTGCACTGCTGTGGGGTAGTCCTGCCGATCTATAGCCGCTTGCGCGTCGGCGAGCAGGCGGTTGAGGGCCTGCGCTGCGGAGTTCGTGCTCGAGCTCTTGCGTGGAGGATAAGTCGTCTGAGGGGAAGCCGCGACCGCGGCCGTGAGCAGGGCGCACACGGCGCAGCACGCAACCGGCTTCCGAAGCATCGTCATGCAGTCGAGGAGTTAACCTCTCGTCCGTTCAAGCCTACCTGTGGGTGTTGGCCGCTGTGGTTCACGCCGTTGCGGGTGTTCAAAATACGCGCGAGGAACTTCCCAGTATGCGACTGAGAATTTCGCGCGACTTGCTCCGGAGTCCCAACGGCAACGACGCGTCCACCTGCATCCCCGCCTTCGGGCCCAAGGTCGATTACCCAGTCGGCCGATTTAATCACATCCAGGTTGTGCTCGATGATGAGCACAGAGGCTCCTCCGTCGAGCAACTTTCGGAATGCGGTCAACAATTTCTGAATATCGTCGAAGTGCAGACCGGTCGTCGGCTCGTCGAAAACATACAGAATTCCTGCATTCTCCTGCCGGGTAAGATGCGACGCAAGTTTCAAACGTTGCGCCTCTCCGCCTGAGAGAGTCGTCCCTGACTGACCGAGCCTCAAATAGCCGAGACCGACTTCCTCCAGCACACGGAGCCGCGCGGTCACCTTCGGATGCGCCGCAAAGAACGCTAGCGCTTCGCGCACGGTCATTTGCAATACGTCGTGGACGTTCTTTCCGTTGTACAGCACCTCAAGGACGCTGCTTTTGTAGCGAGTCCCGCGGCACTCGTCGCAGATGAGTTCGACGTCCGCCAAGAAACGCATCTCGACAGTCACGGTCCCGTCACCCTGGCACGCCTCGCAACGCCCCCCGGGGATATTGAAGGAGAAATACCCCGGTCCGTAACCGCGCTTCTTTGCGTCCGACGTGCCGGCGAATATCTCGCGGATAGGATCGAACGCTTTGAGGTATGTAGCTGGATTCGAGCGCGGCGTGCGCCCGATGGGCGACTGGTCCACCATCTCTACGGCCGCGAGCGCGGAATCGCCTTCGAGGCGATCGCAAAACTCGCGCCAGTTTCCGCCAGTTCGCTTTGCTTGCAGGGCCTTGTATAGCACGTCGTACACGAGCGTGGATTTTCCGGACCCGGATACGCCAGTCACAGCGACCAACATGCCAAGAGGAATCGTGAGGTCGATACCTTTCAAGTTGTGGCTGCGCGCCCCGAAAATCTTCAGAAACTTCCCGTGCGGCTTGCGCCGGCGCGCCGGCACTGCGATCTTCAACTCGCCCCGCAGGTAGCGGCCTGTGAGCGACTGCATATCCGCGAGCAACTCGTCGCGCGTTCCTTGGAAGATGAGCCTCCCGCCGTGCTCTCCCGCGCCGGGTCCGAGGTCGAGCACGTGGTCTGCGGCGAGGATCGTGTCCGGGTCATGTTCGACCACGACGAGCGTATTCCCAAGTTCCCGCAGACCCTTCAAGATGTTGATCAAACGGCCGGTGTCTCGCGGGTGCAGACCGATAGACGGCTCGTCGAGGACATAGAGCGCGCCTACTAGATGCGAACCCAGGGAAGTTGCGAGCTGTATCCGTTGAGCTTCGCCTCCGGAGAGGGTCGAAGTCAAACGATCGAGAGTGAGGTAATCCAGGCCGACTTCGTCCAGAAAGCGCAAACGTTGCTGAACTTCTTCGAGAACCTTTTCCGCGATTACGGTTTCAGCCGGGCTTAGCTGCAACCTGTCGAAGAACGGCCGGGCTTCCTTTACGGTCATCTGGCAGACTTCCGTGATTGACTTGTCGGCTATCTTGACGGCGCGCGCCTCGGCGCGCAGCCGCGTTCCCTTGCAATCAGGACATGTCGCATAGCCACGGTAGCGGCTCAGGAAGACCCGCACGTGCAGTTTGTACTTCTTCCGTTCGAGCCAGCCGAAGAACCCTTTGACTCCCGGAAAATCTTCTTTGCGGTCTCCCTCGAGGATCGCGTCCCGTTGGGCTGCTGTCAGGTCGCGAAACGGGACATCAACGGGGATTTCCTTGGCGCGCGCAAATCGGCGCATGTCGACGGCGAGTTGACGGTAGCGCGGCTTGGTCCACGGTTCGATGGCGCCATCCGCAAGCGTCTTTCCTCTGTCGGGGACAACGCGGTCGAGATCGAAGTCAATGGTGTTTCCGAAGCCCTGGCACCGCGGGCAGGCGCCGTACGGGTTGTTGAACGAAAAAAGGCGCGGCTCTGGCTCTTGATAGACCGCCCTACATTTCTTGCACTCGAACCGCTCGTTGAAAACGAGCCTTGTAGGCCCGTTCGGCCCGTCCGCGGGGAACTCTAGAGTTGCCTCGCCGCGGCCCTCGCGGTAGCAGATTTCTATCGAGTCCACGAGCCGCGAGCGAACCTCAGGCGAGAGAACCAATCGATCAACTAGCACATACACGGGCTTCGCAAACTCGACATCCAGTAGCTCTTCAGGCGCCGCAAACTCAAAGACCCGGCCGCCCTGGTACAGCCGATTGAACCCTCGCTTTCGCAGGCTGACGAGTGCCGCGCGAATCGCCTCTGAGTTGGGAGTGACCGGTTTTCGCGGGCGCGTCGGGGTGGCTGTTGCGGCTTCCGGCGAAGTCTTCAATTCATAGAGGACGTAGAAGCGTCGGCCTTCGGTAAGTGCCAGTACGCGCGAAGCGATTTCATCGAGCGAATCCTTGCGAACCTCTTCTCCGCACTTCAGACAAAAGGTATGGCCCACACGTGCGTAGAGCAGGCGCAGATAGTCGTAAATCTCCGTCGCTGTGGCGACCGTTGATCGCGGATTTCGCGTCGAGTTCTTTTGGCGAATGGAGATGGCGGGGGCGATCCCGGTGATTTCATCCACGTCGGGTTTTTCGATGCGCTCGAGGAACTGCCGCGCGTATGCGGAGAGCGATTCGATGTAGCGGCGCTGTCCTTCGGCATACAGCGCGTCGAAGGCGAGGCTCGACTTGCCCGAGCCGGAAACGCCTGTCACGACCGTGATGGCGTTGTGAGGGATCGCGAAGTCGATGTTCTTCAGGTTGTGGACGCGAGCGCCACGAACGCGAATTTCTTCGGCGCCCTCGTGGATATCCGGAGCCTCGCTGCCTGCACCCGGACGCTGGGTGGCGCCAACGTCTTCAGTGGGCTTCGTCGGCATGAGCTTAAACAAATGATTATACGCGTGCGTGCGAAAGGCGGCAATCGGGCCCCCGTATAAGCAAAAACGAGATTAGGGGAGGGAACTAGTCAGCGGAAGAGGCTTTCGGAGCGTAGTATCCCGTGCGCGTACGGACGAGGAGCTTGCCCTGTCCGCGCGGAGGAACCACCTGGACCTGCACGGAACGGAAGGAACCATCCTTCATCGAATTGGTCGGATAGTATCCGAGGGTGTACTGGTTGCGAATTTCTCTCGCGACCTGCTCGCAAGTTGGAGTTACTTGGTCGAGGCCTGCGGGGAAGTAGGCCCTTCCTCCGGTCGCCTCCGCAAGCTCTGTGAGCACCTTTTTCGCGCGACGAACGTCTTTCTTTTCATGTTCGAGGTCGTCCTGGCTGAAGACCCCGATGGTGTAAATCGCGGCCCCGGATTGCTGAGCGACCTTCAGCGCATCGTCGAAGGTCTTCCGGCTCGCGTCGTCCACGCCGTCCGTGACAACAAGGAGCACTTTCTTGTCCTTATGCCCTTTCTTCAGATGGTCGAGTGATCCGATAACCGCATCATAGAGCGCGGTGCTGCCTCGCGTGTCAATCCGGGAAAGCGCCTCATTGAGATTCTGTTGGTCGCTTGTGAAATCGCCATCGGAATCCAGGTAGTAGTCCTCGTTAAAGTTGACGACGAACGCCTCATCTTGAGGATTGCTCGTTCGCACGAATGTCATGGCCGCGGCGTTTACTTGATCACGCTTCTCCCGCATGCTTGCGCTGTTGTCGATGACGAGGCCCATGGTCACGGGGATGTCATCGCGCGAGAAAAACGAAAGCTTTTGCTCGATCTTGTCCTCGAATACCCGGAAATTCGGCTGTTTGAGATCAGCGATGAACTGCCCCTGCGAATTAGCCACAGTAACATGCAGGACGACGAGCTCAACCTCAGACCGCAGGCGATGGTCTTCAGGCGCCTGTTGTCCGGTCATGTTATAGCCCGGAGGCGGAGGAACGTTGATCGGCGCGGTCGAGAGAGGCAGCTCCGTCTGGCCATCTGCAGGCACAGTCAGACAGATAGCAGCCAGAGAGAGAAAAAGGAAAGGAAGAATTGAACGGATCCCGAAACTAATGTCCCGGCGCGAAATACCCCGTCTTCGCGGCCACGGTGAGTGGCGGGAGGCCCTTGGGCGGGCGCAATTTGACCTTGATCTTTCTCCACTTGCCGTCATGCGTTCTGTCGCTGGGTCTATATGCAAGAACATACTGATTGCGCAACTCCATGCTGATCTTGGTCGCGATATCCGGAAGGTCGTTCAAGTTCGAAACAGTGAACGTCCGGCCGCCGGTCATCATCGTCAGATCGTCCAGAAGAAATGGGCCATTCCGTTCCTCCGGTGTCGGCCCGCCTCCGGGTTCGTACAACCCGATGGCGTAAATCTGGACATCCGCTTCTCGAACGAACCTGCGGATTTCCGTTTCGCTGTACCGACTATGATTATCGCCCCCGTCAGATATGATGAGCAAAGCTTTCTTTGTGTTGTGTGCTCCTTTCATCTGGCTCAACCCTAGATAAACGCCGTCATACAGCGCGGTCAGCCCGTGCGCCCCGGTGTACATCAGTCGGTCTTGCAATTCATCCACGCTCGCAGTGAATTGGCTGACGAGCTGCGCCCGGTCGTTGAAGTCGACGAGGAAGAATTCGTCTTGCGGGTTCGCCGTGCGGAAGAATTGCACGGCCGCCTGCTTCGATTTGTCGATCTTGTCCGCCATGCTGCCGCTCATGTCGAAGATCACGCCGATCGAAACCGGCACATCCTGGCTCGAGAAGCCGACGATCTCCTGCTCCACGTTGTTTTCGAAAACGCGGAAATTCTCTTGCTCAAGGCCAGTCACAAGGCGCCCGAGCGGGTCCGTGACTGACACACCGACGAGAGTCATCTCCGTCTCGCTGCGGAGCGGCTGGCCTTTCTTGATTCGTTGTGTTTCGGAAGGATCGGAACCTTGCGGACCGGCGGGAACTTGTTGAGCAAGAACAGGCAATGCAAACAGGAGGAGACTGCCCAAAACCGCGCACGCCGCTCCGGCCCCCCGGTTCACCCTCGGCAGCGCGGCGCGGAATCTCAAAGCTCCCCCAAACGCCTACGCTGTGATTCTATCACCAGGTACCTTCAAATCAAGGGTCGTACTAGGAGGCGCTGATTTGGTTACTGCGTTCTGCTCATTTGACTCCTCACTGTCGATAATTGTTTTGGTGCACCAAAGCTGTTCATTGTGCCGTGCTAGTATGGTGCGGCAACCGGAAGGTCTTCGAAATCTATGGCCGCATCTTTGTTGAAAGTCCTCGCGGTAATACCGGCGCGTCATGCCTCGACGCGCTTCCCCGGCAAGCCGCTTGCCCCAATTGCTGGCAAGCCGATGATCCAGCATGTGTTCGAGCGCGTGCGGCGCGCGCAACTGATTACGCAGGTCGTAGTGGCAACCGACGATGCGCGCGTCAAGGCCGCCGTTGAGGGATTCGGCGGGGAAGCGATTCTCACACGCCCCGATCACCGCACCGGGACAGACCGTGTGACGGAGGTCGCTGCGCACCTTCCCTCGGAAATCTACGTAAACGTTCAAGGTGACGAGCCGTTGATCGATCCCGGGACAATCGATCTCGTTGCCTCTGCCATGCTTGAAGAGGATTCAATTCAGATTGCGACGCCTTGTTCCGCGATTATGCATCGAAACGACATCATGGACCCCAACATCGTGAAGGTGGTCCGCGATTTCGAAGGAAATGCGCTCTATTTTTCTCGGGCCCCGATTCCGTGGGTGCGTGATGCGGGCGAAGCGGTTTCCGCTCGTCACTGGAAGCACATCGGCCTGTATGGCTACCGTCGCGATGCGCTGCTCGAATTCCCGACGCTCCCGCCCGGTGAGCTCGAATACGTCGAGCAACTCGAACAACTACGGTGGTTGGAAAATGGCTTTAAAATCCGCGTCGTCGAGACCGAATATGACGCGATCAGCGTCGACGTCCCTTCTGATATCGAGCGGGTGGAGAGACTCGTAAAAGCGAGTGCGACTTAGCGGAGGTTACAGAGGGGTTTACGACCTCACTGCAACTGGAAGTGAACCTCCAAGTGCGCGCGGATGGCCACGGGCTCACCGTTCAGGTAGGTCGGCCGGTATTTCCAATGACGCACGGCATCGAGTGCGGCTTGCGCGAGCAACGGGGGCCCTTCCACAAGCTGCTCCTGAACGACATTGCCTTGCTCGTCGATTACCGCGTCGATGATCACCACTCCCTGCTGCCTTGCCGATCGGGCGATTACCGGATACACGGGCGGGGGAGTTGAAATCGCTTCCGGCTGCTTGACATCGCCGCCAACGCGGATGATCTTTCGCTCGGTCGCGGCCGGCGGCGCAGGAGGCTTCGGCGCTGCGACGCCGCCCAGAATTCCCCCCAGGACCCCGTCCGTCTGTCCGCCGGGCACGCCTCCAGCAACCCCGATCAACTCGGACGGCGGTTCTTCGTCATGAATGATCGCGATTTTCGCGGGAATTGCAACCGGCGCCGTGAGCTTGCTGGGTTGATACGCGTGAGGAAGAACCTTGGCAATCTTCTGCGCCTGCAGTGGCGCGGGCGCCGCGGCTGGCGGTTTAGGTGCCACCAGGAGCATCGACTGGAAGTCTCGAAGATTGATCGTCTCGGTAAGGAATAGTGGCGCAACAATGATTGCAGCTACGATGACGATGTGAACGAGTAGGGACACAGCCCAATCGAGAGGATTCCTTTTTTCACCGTGCCACGGGACACGAAGGACTCCGTTCAAGAAGGTCTCTTGAGCCTGTGCACTGGTCTTCAGGCGAAGGCCGACGTTGGCGCCGGGTGGAACTCCCCAGACGGCGTCGTGGAAGACCTCGACCTTGGCGTTTAGCATTTCAATCCTCCTTGTTACATATAGCCCCGATGCAGATGTTGGGGCTGCGACTGAAATCACGAATAAATGTGATGTGGATCACACACCTGTGGCCCGCATTAGCTGCGATTTGACAGAACCGCGCTTTCACTCCATAATGCTTTGTACGCTCATTCCCTCGGAGGACTTTGAGCCCTTTGCCGACCGGCCCGAAGTACATATTTGTTACGGGCGGCGTGGTTTCCTCTCTCGGCAAAGGCGTTGCGGCAGCCTCAATGGGCTGCCTCCTTGAAAGTCGCGGCCTGAAGGTCACCCTGCAGAAATGCGACCCGTACCTGAACGTCGATCCTGGAACGATGTCTCCCTATCAGCATGGGGAAGTGTTCGTCACTGACGATGGGGCTGAGACGGACCTTGATCTCGGCCACTACGAACGATTCACTTCGGCGCATCTGACGCGCGACCACAACTGGACAACTGGTCGCATCTACGAATCGATCATTGCAAAAGAGCGGCGCGGCGATTATCTCGGGAAGACCGTGCAGGTCATCCCGCACGTCACGGACGAGATCAAGGCTGCCTTCCGCAAGGTTGCGGACGACGTGGATATCGTCATCGTCGAGATTGGTGGCACAGTGGGCGACATCGAGTCGCTGCCCTTCATGGAAGCGATTCGCCAGATGCGACTGGAATTGGGAGCCGAGAACGTCGTCTTCGCCCACCTCACGCTCGTTCCTTTTATTGCTACCGCCGGCGAACTGAAAACGAAGCCCACCCAGCACAGCGTCAAGGAAATGCTCAGCATCGGAATTCAACCGGACATTCTCATCTGCCGCAGCGACCGCCCGCTAAGCACTGACCTCAAGGCAAAAATTGCACTCTTCTGCAACGTGGCAGAGGGCTGTGTGATTTCTGCTCCCGATGTCGGCAACATTTACGAAGTTCCGATGACGCTCGCGGCCGAAGGTCTGGACGAGCAGATTCTGCGCTTGCTGCGGCTTGAAGCTCCGCCGCGAAACCTCAGCAAATGGCTCGCGATGCTCGAAACGCTCGAGCATCCACAGGGCGAGGTCCGGATCGGCGTGGTCGGGAAATACGTGCAGCTCGAAGATGCTTACAAGAGCCTCCGGGAAGCGCTAATGCATGGTGGCCTCGCCAGCCGCCAGCGGGTCGTAATCGAATGGATCGAGGCAGAGGACATTGATTCCCCGGCGACAGCCGAACAGCGCCTGCGTCATGTGGACGGAGTCCTCGTTCCGGGTGGCTTCGGCAAGCGCGGCATTCAAGGCATGGTCCACGCTATTACTTACGCGCGCGAAAATAAGGTTCCTTTCTTTGGGATCTGCCTCGGGATGCAATGCGCGACGATCGAATACGCCCGCCAGGTTTCAAAACTGGAGCGCGCGGATTCGACGGAATTTGATCCTTCGACCCCGAATCGCGTGATCTACAAACTGCGGGAATTGCTTGGCGTGGACGAGATGGGCGGAACCATGCGCCTGGGCGCCTGGCCGTGCAAGCTCGAGCCCGGTTCCTTCGCTGCGAGGGCATATGGCGCGACCGAAATCTCCGAGCGCCATCGCCACCGCTACGAATTCAACTGCGAATACGAGAAGACACTTACCAGCGCAGGATTTAAGATCACTGGGCGAACCCCTGACGGGGTTTATGTCGAGATCATCGAAATCCCCGACCATCCCTGGTTCGTCGGCTGCCAGTTCCATCCGGAATTCAAGTCCAAGCCTCTCGCGCCGCATCCGCTCTTCGCCGCTTTTATTCGCGCGAGCCTCGAAAACCGTCGGCAACGGCACGGTGAGGCGCACTCAACGGACGCACGAGCCCGCACCGCCGACGCTACAAGCGACTAGCGCCGCGCAGTAGCCAGCAAGACTTCTGGATTAACACTGGGAAGGACAGTACCGCTTCGGCTTAGGCGGCAGCGAGATGCTGCCAGACGGTGCCGGTAAATTTCAGTTGGAAGACCCCGCCCTCGTCCGCATGCAGAAAATAATCGCCCGTCGGGATTCTCTTGGCGCCCTTCGATCGCACAGAACACCGCTCCCACCGGGCCGCGCCGATACTGCGGCCGTGCTTATTTCCCCCGTCCACGAGCTGAATTCCGTAGTCAACACGGTATTCCACACCCGTGGGCCGCGTAGGCACTAACCGCCCTGATCCCTTACGCTTACGCACTTCTTTGTTCATGCATAATTTGATGCTTTTCGGGCGCGAAAAGTTTCCTGATCGTCCTATTACCTCTGAGTCGACGGCAATGGAACTCGATGGAAACAAGCGTGTTAAGTGAAGAGATGACCTCTACTCTTGGATGGCTCAGCAAGGTACTTGCAGCCCGGCCCAGCTAAATAGCTCTTGGAGCAAGGCATTAGATAGGTCCGGACGATCCTCCCCCGCCAGATTCTGGTCGATTTCGTATCGCTGGCTTTTCAGGTAGTAGGTCAGCATCCGATACGAGGCTCGGTAGACTTTCACCTCCTCCGGGTCGATCCTAACGACCTGTCCCGGAATGGCTGACGTGAGTTCATCCCGCATGTAGATGGCGCCGAAACTGAACAGCCTCCATTGACCATGGCGCCGTTCCGCACGGTACAGGAATCGCGCGTAGGTCGAAAGCATCAAATCGACGCCCTGGATTTTCACCGGTAGATCGATGATTCCGATCAGGCTCGCAACAGCGCGGTCGCCGGAGAGGCTCACCGCGATGGGCGCGAGGCGGTGCTTCGCGAGTACGCCGCGCTTTGCCATGTCTATCGAACCCGCGACGAAATCGGGACCGCTTCCGCGGAACCAGCTGATCCGCACGACCGAATCCGGCCAGAAGCAGTCGCGCATCGTCTCCCATCGGCCCAGATCGCGGCTTTCGCGTTCCCGCAAGATGAGTTGTGTGATCGCTGTTATGTCGGCGCTGTCGGCCACATCCTTGGGGACGTCCATGGTCACCGTTCTCCTTTGTTTTTGCGCGAGGCATTATCCCACGTCTCCACTTCCACATTGAAAACAAAGGCGAACCCGCATAGGCTGGTAAATCGCATGACAACCCCACGCAGCTTTCTGATCGGCAAGATTCGCGTCGGCGACAACGCCCCGCTGTTTCTCATTGCCGGCCCGTGCGTCATTGAGTCCGAAGCTCACGCCATGTTCATTGCCGAGCACGTCTCCGCCGTCGCCGCCGACATCGGAGTTCCGCTTGTCTATAAAGCCTCCTACGACAAGGCCAATCGCTCCTCCATTTCGTCCTACCGGGGCCCGGGCCTCACAGAAGGGTTGCGAATTCTGAGCGAAATCAAGAAGCGGACCGGCCTGCCCGTCCTCACGGACGTTCACGAGGTGTCGCACGTAGGGCCTGCTGCAGAAGTCTGCGATGTTCTCCAGATCCCGGCATTCCTCTCGCGCCAGACGGATTTACTGATAGCCGCGGGGAAATCCAGACGCGCGGTGAATATTAAGAAGGGACAGTTTCTTTCGCCGTGGGACATCAGCAACGCCGTTGAGAAGGTTGCTGGCACGGGGAACGAAAAGATTATCGTCACCGAGCGCGGTTCGACCTTTGGCTATCGGAATCTGGTCGTGGACATGCGCGCAATTCCGATCATGCGGAAGCTCGGCTATCCTGTGGTCTTCGATGTGACGCATTCCGTGCAGCTACCGGGCGGGGAAGGGAAGTCGAGCGGCGGCCAGCCGGAGTTCATCGAGCCGCTCGCTCGCGCAGGCGTGGCCGCCGGAGCCGACGGAATATTTCTTGAAGTTCACGAAAATCCGGCACTGGCGCTTTCCGACGGGACAAATGCGCTCGCCTTGGAGAAGCTTCGACCGATGCTTCAGCGGATTCTGCGAGTTGGATCCCTCGTTCGCGAATGGAATGGTGCGCGATGACGACGGCAACTGCGAAGCGCGCGAAAAAGCGGAACGGATCTCAGCCGAGTTCGCCCGGCCGCGAGAGGGCGCTCACTCCGCTTGCTACAGCCAAGCGCGTACTTCGCATCGAGGCTGACGCCATAGCGGGCCTCATGGAGCGCCTCGACACGCGCTTCGACCGCGCCGTCGAACTCCTCCATGCCTGCAAAGGTCGAGTTGTCGTCACCGGCCTGGGGAAGTCTGGATTGATCGGGCGCAAGGTGGCTGCCACGTTTTCGAGCACGGGCACACCGTCACTCTTCCTGCATGCGGCAGAAGCGCTACACGGCGATCTTGGCACGCTTACGGACGCGGACGTGCTCCTCGCGATTTCGACAAGCGGAGAAACGGAGGAACTGATCGAATTGCTGGAATCGGTGAAGCGCCTGGGAATTCGTCTCGTTACGCTCACGGCCCATCCGCGCTCCACACTCGCTCTGGCAAGCGACATCGTGCTCGATATCGCCGTGAAAGAGGAGGCCTGCTCGCTGAATCTCGCGCCGACGGCCTCGACCACGGCTGCTTTGGCTATGGGCGATGCCTTGGCCATTGCGCTCCTTGAAAGGCGCGGTTTTCAATCCGACGACTTCGCCGCGCTTCATCCCGCCGGACGCCTCGGGAAAAAGCTTCGCCGCATCGAATCCTTGATGCATTCCGGCGACGCCATTCCGCGCGTCACGCCGAAGACGAAAATGCCCGACGTCATCTATGAGATGAGCCGCAAGGGTCTCGGCATGACCGCTGTCACGGAACCGGACGGCCGGCTGCTCGGAATCATTACTGACGGCGACTTGCGTCGAATGATGCAGAAGAGCAAGCAGAATGTGCTGGAGCTCACGGCGGGCGATTGCATGTCGAAAAATCCGGTGACGCTTCCCCGCACAGAGCTCGCGGCCGCCGCTCTGCGCCTGATGGAGCAGAAGAAGATTACGTCTGTCCTCGTTGTGGACGCGGCAAGCAAGCTCGAAGGCGTAGTCCACATCCACGACTTGTGGACCTTGCAGCTTTTCTGAAGGTTCCGCGACGATGGCGATCCGCGAACTCAAATTCCCACCGAAAATCACACGCCGCGCAAAGAACATCCGCGTTCTGCTGATGGATGTCGACGGCACCATGACCCCGCGGTACGTCTGCCTGCAATCGTTTCCCGACGGAAGCGTCGCTGAAATGAAGATGTTCAACGCGCACGACGGAGCGGGCCTCAAACTCGCGGCGATCATGGGAATCCGCACCGGCCTGATCACGGGCCGCGAATCGACCGCGACGGCCCGCCGCGCTCGGGAGACGGCGATGGAGTTCGTGATTCAGGGCCAAGGGAAGAAGCTGGAGGCCTACAAGGCCGTCCTCTCGCGCGCGGGAGTCACCGACGAGGAAGTCGCCTATGTCGGCGACGACATTCCCGACCTCCCGATCCTTGAACGCGCCGGGCTCGCTGTTGTCGTCGCGGACGCGACTTATGAAGCGAAGCGCGCGGCGCACTACATCACCGTCGCGAAGGGCGGGGAAGGGGCCATCCGCGAAGTTGTCGAGCTGATCCTCAAATCCCAAGGAAAATGGAAGAAGGCCATCCCTCTCGCTATCGCCTGACACCGACTGCTGTTGGCACGATGAGACCCCGTCTGCAACGCTGGCTCTCACTCGCGGACGTCCTTCTTGTGCCCGCATTCATTCTGTGGTTCATCTGGCGATTGCAGTTCACGGCGCGTTGGACGTGGATACTCTTCCCGGTCTGGCTCGCCGCGAGTTTTGCGCTCCGTCGGGACACTCCGAAAACTCTCGGATGGCGCGCCGACAATCTTGGAGCCGCCACAAAGCAGGCGCTCGCGGCATTCGGTGCGATGGCCGCGGTCCTGATCGCCATCGGCCTGGCTCTTGGCGCGCGTGTGCATCCCTTGTTGAGCCAGTTCGAGTGGCGCAGGGTGGAAGGTTACTTCGCGTTTTGCGTCCTGCAACAGGTGGCGCTTAACTCGCTGCTGCACAACCGGATGATGTCACTTGTCCGCGTCCCGTGGGCTGCGGCATGCCTCACCGGACTGGTCTTTGCCGCATGCCACTGGCCGAACCCCGTGCTTGTCCCGCTGACCTTCGTTGGCGGCGCGGTCATCGCGTGGTTGTTTGGGCGCGTCCGCAACATCATCCCGCTGGCCATCGGGCAAGTGGTGCTGGGCTTGCTCGTTTCGTGGGCTTTCCCGATCACATGGCACCACCACTTGCGCGTCGGCCCCGGTTACTACACAAGCGGATTTTCGACTAAGTTGGCGAACCTTGGCGAAGGAAATCCTGGGCTGGCAATGGGAATCGAACGCGCGTCCTTTTCCGCCACGGCATATCCGGGGGCGACTAGCGACCGCGATACTATTCGGTGAGAAGTATGGCGACATTTCAAGACCGGCGCCGCGTCTCGCATTGCTGGAGCTCTGCGGGTGGGTGATGCTGATCACCGCCGCAGCCCAGTTAAATTGCTAAATGGAAAAGAAAAGCTGTATATGCAAAGTCGGAGGTACGGGCTTGCAGCCAAGGGTGTGCTCGACCAGACATGGAAGGGGCGAAGGCGACCAGTCGCGCCAGGCAGGAATCATGCCAACAATCTGGAAAGGCATCAGATTAGCAGTCTTAATTGTTCTTGCTTGTTCGCGGCTTCATGCGCAAGGCAACTACGAAATCCAGGTGTATGGGTCCGACACAGTCGCACCGGGGCGCACCATGGTGGAACTGCACAGCAATTTCACGTTTGAAGGCTTCGAGACAACGGAGGAGGGCGTTCTTCCAGACGAGCACCAATTACACGAAACCGTTGAGATTACGCAGGGCTGGACGGATTGGTTTGAAACAGGATTCTACATCTTCACCAGTTATGGTCCGCATCAGGGGTACAAGTGGGTAGGCGATCACATTCGTCCTCGAGTCCGCGTACCCGACAAATGGCATTGGCCGGTTGGGGTAAGCCTTTCGACGGAAATCGGCTATCAACGCCCCCTCTTTTCTGCAGACACCTGGACGTGGGAAATTCGCCCCATCGTAGACAAGGAGTGGAAGTCTTGGTACGTGGCCGTAGATCCCGCTCTAGAGATTTCAATTCATGGCCCAGACTCAAAGCAGGCCCCCGGTTTTTCTCCCAGCTTCAAGGTGGCTTATTCGATTACCCGAAAACTCAGCGCGGGAATCGAATACTACTCGTCACTTGGACCGATCAATGAGATTAACCCCTTGGCCCAGCAGCAGCACCAAATCGTCCCCGCGATCGACTACGATTTCGGGCCGAACTGGGAGTTCAATATCGGCGTGGTCCGTGGCTTGACCCCCGGTACCGAACCTCTTCTGGTTAAGATGATTATTGGGCACCGGTTCCGCTTTATCACCCCGCATATCCCCCGCATTTCGAAAGCGAATCCAGAAGCCGGGGGAGATTGATTGTCGTCCGCATCGAGCTTCGGGCGCGCCGTCGTATTATTTGCGCTGATCCTCTTACCGCTTTCCCTGTGTTCCCAAGACAAACAATCAGGATCAGCAGATTTTGCACCCCCTCAGGGCCTTCCTCCGATCCCGTGGCCAGCAGACAATCCTTATTCACCCGCGCGCGCCGAGCTCGGCAAGATTCTCTTCTTCGACGGGCGTCTCTCAGCCAATGGCGTCGTATCGTGTGCTTTCTGTCATGATCCGGACCACGCCTTCGCGGCGACCACGCCGCTATCTACTGGCGTGAACGGGAAACCGGGTACGCGCCACGCCCCGACGCTCATAAACCGTGCTTGGGGCAAATCGCAATTCTGGGATGGTCGTGTTCCCGCTCTCGAGTCGCAGGTGATCGTTCCGGTGACCAACCCCGATGAGATGGGCATGACGGCGGATTCGGTCGTCCAAAGAATCGGCACTATCAAAGGTTACGCGCCGCTCTTTGCTGCTGCCTTTGGAGACGCTACAGTTAGCTTTGAGCGCATTGCGAAAGCTATCGCGACGTTTGTGCGCACAATCGTGTCGGCGAATTCTCCCTACGATCGCTATCTCGCCGGCGACAAGTCCGCGCTGACGAAACAACAGAAGGACGGACTGGATTTCTTCAACAAGAAGGGCGAATGCGCCGAATGCCACTCCGGCCCGAACTTCACCGACGAGAAATTCGCTAACGTGGGGATCGGCATGGATCAAGTCCATCCCGATGCTGGGCGTGAAGCTTTCACGAAGAAGGGCGGCGACTTCGGGAAGTTCAAAGTGCCGACCTTGCGGGATCTTGCCGTCCGGGCCCCGTACATGCATGACGGCAGCGTCAGGACCCTTGGCGAAGTCCTCGATCTCTATGCGAAAGGAGGATTGCCGAACCCTCATCTGGATACACGCCTTACTCCCTTCTATTTAGACGAGCAAACCAAACAGGCTCTGTTGGCTTTTCTCGATGCGCTCAATGGGGAAGGCTGGCAGAAGATCAAGCCACCTACAGTCTTCCCGCAATAGCGGTCACAACTGCGGCATGTGGGTAACACTATTCTTCTGTGACGGGCTGCAAGAATGTCTTTGGAGCGGGCGATGGGAATCGAACCCACGTCCGAAGCTTGGGAAGCTTCTATTCTGCCATTGAACTACGCCCGCTCGGGAGTGGATCGAACGCAGAATAGCATCGCGGAAATCCGGGCGCAAGAATGTGGCGGAAAAGGGGCAGTCTCAATGATCGTGAGAAGGAGAGATCCCTCGCTCCCCGCCGATCCGAGGTCGCTCGGGATGACGACCCCTATCGGGTCGTCACTTGATCTCCGGATAGTCCAGGTAGTACCGGTGGAGGTCCGCGGCCGTCATCTGCCCTTTGCGGACGCGGATGGCCGTCGGTTGGGCAGGATCCCCTGAGGAAGTCATCCATACGGTGTCACCGGCGCGAAGGTCTGAGAACTTGATTGCTTTCCCAGTTTCGTCGACGAACTTCGTCTTATCGGTGACATCCACGACAAGAGTAACCTCCGTGGGGCGCTTCAGGAGCAACGTGGATTTGGCTAGATCTATGGAGGCGACGATAAAGAATGACTCGCCATTTGCCGTTGTCACATCTTTGGAAGGTGAGAGTGCTGGTTGCACCTTGAGCGCGGGCTGGGGCGCCCCCGGCTGCTGCTTTTGCTGTTGCTGCTGGGGCGGCATGCTCTTCCCGTGATGAGGGAACCCACCCGGGGGAGGCTGCATAGGAGGCCCTCCCTGAGCAAAGGTGCCCGCCGCAAGCATGAGCTCGGCTCCGAGTGCTGCGCCGAGGACCAAGGTGCGTGTCCACTTATTCATAGCGCAGCGCCTCTATGGGGTCGAGCTGCGCCGCCTTGCGCGCCGGGTAGAAGCCAAAAGCAATTCCCACGCCGGCTGAGAATACGACCGCCACGATCACAGACAATGGAGAAACGAATGTGGACCAGCGCAGCATCTTGGACACGAGCACCGATCCCCCTACTCCAAGGGCAATGCCAATCAGGCCTCCCAGGCAGCTCAACACGAGCGCCTCGCTCAAGAATTGCCATTGCACGTTCTCTTCTGTCGCTCCGACGGCCATGCGTACGCCGATCTCGCGCGTTCGCTCGGTCACGGAGACGAGCATAATGTTCATGATCCCAATCCCGCCGACGATCAGCGATACCGAGGCGATAGTCCCCAGCAACATCGTCATCGTATTCGCGGTCGCCACGGCGGCCTGGGCCTGCTCGGTGGGGTTGCGGATGATGAAGTCGTCATCCTCGCCAGTGCGAAGGTGATGCCTTTGGCGCAGCAGGGCCCCAATGGAATTCTGTACGGGGCCCATCGCATCCTGGGAAGTCACGGAAATCATCATCATTTGAATCCAGCTGATCCCTGCTATCTTCTTCTGCACCGTTGTATAAGGCATGATCATCATGTCGTCCTGATCCTGCCCATTGCTGGATTGCCCCTTCGCCTGAAGCACGCCAAGAACGCGGAACGGCAGATTCTGCACCCTTATAACTTGGCCGACGGGATCTTCGTCTCCAAAGAGCTGCTGCGCCACCGTGTTGCCGAGCACGCAGACGTTCGCGGCCATATCCACGTCCCGCGCTGAAAACATACTCCCCGAAGCAACCGGCCAGCTGCGAATCTGTGTGATGTCCGCCGACGTTCCATTCGCACGCGTGAGCCAGTTCTGGTTCCCGTTCACCACTTGGACGGACGCACCGACGACGGGCGAAACCGCCACAACGTTGGGGACGTGCTGAAGTACTGCTTGGGCATCATCGTCGGTAAGAGTCTTGGTCGCACCGCTTCCCATGCGGACGCCACCGGTATTTACGCTGCCCGCAAAAACCATGACGATGTTGTTGCCAAGCGCTTGAATCTGTTGCTGGACTTGCGAGCTGGCGCCCTGGCCGATTGCTACCGTGCAGATTACGGCCGCGACGCCGATGATGATCCCCAGCATGGTCAGGACAGTGCGCAATTTGTTTCGGGCGAGCGCTCTGAGCGCCACGCGAATCACTTCTCTTGGGTTCATGACTTTGCCTCGATTTGCATGCCTACCTCGGCCCGGGTACGTTGCCAAAGCCCGGCGGACGCTGGCCACCCTGCGCAGAGGGCGTCTGCTGGGCCGCGGTCACAAGGACATCACCTTCTTTCACGTTGCCCTGCAAGACTTGCGTGTTGTTGTAGTCCGTGATTCCCACCTGGACGGCGATCGGAGTAAGCATCTTTTTGTCCGAGCCCAGCTTCCAGACAACCTGCCAGCCGCCTAGGTGTGTTGTCGAAGCTTCCCGTGAAATATTGTTGTCCTTATAAATCTGCTGGAGCTCCTTGGGCTGCAAGGCAGGCTTGAAAGTCAGCGCCGGGTTCGCAATCAGCAAGGCGCCCTTGGCGTGGCCTGTCGGAATCGTTACATACGCGGTTTCTCCGGGCAGCAGCCTCTCATCCGGATTACTGAAATCAATGACTGTGTTGTACGTCACGACGTTCTGGATCGTGGTTGGGTTCAGGCGAACTGTGCTCACGCGGCCCTGAAAGAGCTCTGTGGGAAACGCGTCAACAGCGAAGGTCACGGGCATGCCGACCTTGATGTTCCCCGTATCGGACTCGTCAGTCGCAGCGTAAACCTGCATGCGGGTAAGATCCTGCGCGACCGTGAAGACGTTCGGTGCCTGCAAGGCGGCTGCGACCGATTGCCCGACGTCAACATTGCGCGCTACGACCGTTCCGTTAATCGGCGAAAGAATCGTCGTGTATTTCAAACTAGTTTCGGCGCTGTCAAGGCCTCCACGCATGGCGGTCACTTGAGTTTTTGCCTGCGCGAGTTGCGCCTTCGCTTGCTCCAGTGCTGCCTGGGCGGCTTGGACATCCGCTACCGCCTGTCCCATGGTGGATTGCGTCAGTTCGTTGGAATCCGCCGAAATCACGCCTGAGTTGAAGAGGTCCTGCGAGCGCTTCGCTGTCGCTTGTTGATAGGTCACGTTGGCTTGGGCTTTTGCAACGGCCGCCTCATCCACTTGGACGTTGGCGGCGAGTGTGACGAGGTTTGCCTGCGCATTTTCCAGATTGCCGCGCGCCTGCGTCACGGCCGCTTCATATATGGCGGGATCGAGCTGGGCAAGGACCTGCCCGCTGCTCACGCGCGTGTTGAAGTCCGCGAAGATGTACTGCACGGTGCCGGACACATAAGAACCGACGGGCACCGTCGTCAGAGCGTTGATGGTCCCTGTAGCCTGGACGACAGATGTGACATCACCACGACGAACGGCAGCCGTTGTGTATTTCGGCTCGTTCGATCCACCCGCGATCAAGTGCCAGACTATAAGGGCGACGATCAGGCAAATCGCTCCGATAACGTATGCGCGCTTGTGCTGTCGATAAGATTCCGCCAGTGACATGAGTCTCCGCTTTCACCATCCACCGCATTCCGAACGGCGTAGCCCTGTCGTCCATCTTAGGACAGAGCTTGATTCGCTCGACCTCTTTTTCTGACGCATCATCAGAGCCGTCGGTTTCCTACCCGGCTAGGGTCCCGCCTCAGCCGCGGATGGGGCGCTGCGCGTTCAAGCCGGTGCGTCTCCATGGTAGAGTGGGCGGCTCAAGAAAGCTAGGGAGGGGAAGTGGCATACGGGAATCTGCGGGATTTTCTCAAGAAGCTCGAGGCCGAAGGCGAACTTGCGCGCGTTTCCGCGGAAGTCAACCCGATCCTGGAGATGACGGAGATAACGGACCGCACTGTGAAATCCGGTGGCCCCGCACTTCTCTTCGAGCGTCCCAGGGGTTCCCGAATTCCGGCCGTCACGAACTTGGTTGGAACCGAGAGGCGAATGAATCTTGCGCTTGAGGTATCTTCTCTCGAAGAGATTGCCGATCGCATCTCCTCCATCCTTGATTTGCAGTCTCCGCAGGGCTTGCTGGACAAGGTGAAGATGTTGCCTAAGCTGGCTGAGCTCGGCAACGTCTTCCCGAAAACCGTGCGCAGTGGTGATTGCCAGGAAGTCGTGCGTACGGACGGCTTTTCCTTGCTAGATCTGCCTATCCTCCAGTGCTGGCCGCAGGACGGCGGACGCTACATCACCTGGCCGATGGTGATTACGAAAAATCCCGATACCGGCAAGCGCAACGTGGGCTGTTACCGAATGCAAGTCTTCGATGCGCGCTCGACGGGAATGCACTGGCAGACGCAAAAGCATGGAGCGGAACATTTCCGGAGTGGTCGCGCGAAAAACCCCAAGGGAAGAATAGAGGTCGCGGTAGCTATCGGGGCTGATCCTGCGACGTGTCTCTCGGGCATCCTGCCTGTTCCGCCAGACATGGACGAGTTTCTCTTCGCTGGTTTCCTGCGCCGCGAACCCGTCGAACTCGTTGCATGTAAGACGGTCAATCTCGAAGTCCCTGCGAACGCCGAAATCGTTCTGGAGGGTTATGTTGAGCTAGAGGAGATGCGCACGGAAGGCCCTTTTGGCGACCATACCGGCTTCTACTCCCTCGAGGGGCAGTATCCGGTGTTCCATGTGACTTGCATGACGCATCGCAAAGAGCCGCTCTACCTCACTACCATCGTCGGCCCGCCCCCGCAGGAGGATTATTTCATCGGCCATGCAATCGAGCGCGTTTTTCTTCCGGTGATGAAGATGCAGCACCCGGAAATTGTGGACGTGGCAATGCCTGCCGAAGGCATTTTTCAAAATCTGATGATTGTTTCGATTCGCAAGAGCTACCCGGGCCACGCGCGCAAGACAATGAATGCAATTTGGTCGCTGGGCCAAGCGATGTTCACGAAAGTCATTGTTGTTGTGGATCACGACGTGAACGTTCAGGACCCGCGCGAGGTCGTTTGGAAGGCGCTTTGCGCCATTGATCCTGAAAGAGACATCCAGTTCGTGCTTGGGCCTGTGGACACGCTCGACCATGCTGCGCGGATGCAAGACTTCGGCTCGAAGATGGGAATCGACGCTACGCGCAAGTGGCCCGAGGAAGGATATCAAGGGCGCTGGCCAGACGAAATAAAGATGGACGAGGCGACGAAAAGGCGTATCGATTTCATATGGTCCCAGCTCGGTATCGCATCCACACGGTCTCAGCAACGCCGTTCCTAAGACGGCTCTACGCGTAGCCAAAGCGCGCAAAACCCTGCGTTTTCGACCCTTCCTGTCCGGGTGGCCGGGTTTTACCAAAAGCACACGCTGGAAACATGCTGGTTGACAGCCCTTGTCACGGATGTAATAAACGGTGACAGGGAGCGCGTACCGGTTCTATCAGTACTTCCGCTCTTCACCGTCTTGGATGAAGCCCTTCGCGGGTCGGGGGGCGAAGTAGAAACGAACGGCATGAGGGGTTTCTCAGGCGACATGTAGTCGGGTAAAGCTGCATGGAGTCCATCCTGTAGGACGGGTGGATTCAAGAGTGAGGGGCCGCGCGATGTTCAATCTGAGGAAAACTAGGTCGCTAATTGGCCTGGACATTGGCTCGAGTTCAGTTAAGGCAGTCGAGCTGAAGAAGGCAAGAGACGGCTACGAGCTGGTCAGCTACGGCTTGGAGCCCCTGGCACAAGATACGGTCGTGGACGGCGCGATCATGGACGCGCCATCCGTAGCCGAAAAGATCATCGCCATATTCGACGGTCAGAAGATCAAGAGCAAGGATGTCGCGACATCTGTTTCGGGCCACTCGGTGATCGTCAAGCGCGTCAGCATGCCTCTGATGACGGAAGAGGAGCTGTACGACCGGGTGCAAGCCGAAGCCAGCCAGCATATTCCCTTTGACATCGCCGATGTGAACCTCAGCTATCAACTGCTGGAAGCCACCGAGAATCAAATGGATGTTCTCCTCGTGGCTGTCAAGAAGGACAAGATTCTCAATCACACAAACGTTCTCGCGCAGGCCGGCAAGACACCGGTCGTCGTTGACATCGACGCGTTCGCACTCCAGAACTGCTACGAAGTGAACTACGACCCGGATCCTTCCCAGGTCGTCGCGCTGCTGAACATTGGCGCGAGCGTGATGAACATCAACATCATCCGCGGCTGGACGCCGCTATTCACGCGTGACGTCTCCGTCGGCGGAAACCAGTACAGCGACGCACTTCAGAAGGAACTCGACCTCAGCTTCGAGGACGCCGAAAAGCTCAAGATGGGCGGAACGCTGGCGGGCGTCAGCGAGGAGCAACGCACAGCAATTCTGCGGTCCGTGTCAGACATTCTGATCCTTGAGATTCAGAAGACCTTCGACTTCTTCCGTGCCACGGCCAGTGGCGAGAATATCCGTCGCATCGTTGTTGCCGGAGGGACGGCGCGCGTTCCGGGTTTGCTCGACTTGCTCAAGGAAGAATTCGCGATGCCTGTCGAAGAGCTCTATCCGTTCCGCAAGATTGCAATCACCCCTGGGCGTCATGACGAAACTCAGCTTCGGGAATTGGCGCCGCGCTTGGCCATTGCAACCGGGCTGGCGCTGAGGAGTTTTGACACGCCATGATTCGGATCAACTTACTAGGGCAGGCTCGTCCGAAGGCTGCCAAGCAGGCGGTGCCGCTTGAGGCGACTGTTCAAATTCTCTTTCTTGCCGTCGCCATTGGCCTGGCAGCCGTAATTTTGGGAATCACCTACTATCAGCAAAAGAGTCAGCTGGATGACACCAATAAGAAGATTGCCGCCTTCCGGGCCGAGAAGGCCAGCCTTCAGCAAATCAAGGCGGATGTGGATCGTTTCGAGAGCGAAAAGGGCGTCCTCCAGCAGCGCATCAACGTCATTGAAACGCTCCAAAAGAATCGAAGTGGGGCGCAGGATTTGCTCCAAATGGTTGCCAACACGGTTGTCCGCGTGGACCAGCTCTGGCTGACTTCCATAACGAAGAGCGGCGACTCCCTCGACATCGAGGGCGTGGCGGGTTCGATTAACTCCGTCGCCAACTTCATCACCGAGCTGAAGCGCTCGGGGTACTTCGACAAGGTTGAGATCGACAACGCCAAGGAGAACGATCTGCGGCCTTCGGTCGAGACGTACGCCTTCAAGATGAAAGTGAATATCGCAGCGTTGCCCATGCCGCCCGCCGGAACAGCGACAACGCAGCCAGCCGGGGCGACAACGACAGTCACCGCACCGCCCAAGGGGAGGAGCTAGCCATGGCAACTGCCTTCAAAGAATGGCCCTGGCCCCTGCAGGCACTCTTCTATCTTGGCCTGACTGTCGTACTCGTACTCGCGGGATTTTTTGTTCCCGGCTCGCCGCTTGCGAGCGTGCGAACACAGTTGGAGAGCGCCCAGTCGGAATTGAAGCCGCTCGAAACTGAGGTTCAGAACCTCCGTGTTTACAAGCAGCGGCGCGCTGAACTGCAGACAGAAATGGACGCCCTGCAGAAGCAGCTTGCAACGCTCCAAACAATCGTTCCGGAAGACAAGGAAATCGATCAGTTCATCCTGATGCTGCAACGCTCCGCCCTGAGCTCAGGAGTCTCGATCCGCACGCTCACGGCAAAACCTGTGGCGCAGAAACCGTTCTACTTCGAAATGCCCTTCGACGTGGAAGCCGACGGTCCGTACTACTCGGTTCTGGATTTCTTCTCGAGGCTTGGACGCCTTTCGCGGATCATCAATGTCGGCGACCTGAAATTGACCGCGATCGGCACAGGGGTAAAGTTCCATATGACGCCAGGAACGTCCGTCGCGGGAACATTCTCCATCACCACATTCTTTACGAATGCGTCTCAGCAGGCGCCTGCAGCCCCTGCTGGCACGCCGGCGAAACATTAGGGCGATGACGATGAGACTTTCAAAGGTAATCGGAAACGTCCTGCTTCTCGGGGGGCTAGCACTCGCAGCAACCACAGGTGTTTGGGGGCAGGCAGCTCCGGCGGCGCCCGCGAAGAAAGCCGCAGTGAAAAAGTCGGCTTCTTCCACGGCGCCAAAGAAGGCCGCTGCGAAAGCACCTGCAAAGCCGGCACCGAAGCCGGCCGCAAAGGCCTCCGCGAATCCAGCACCGAAGCCTGCGCCTACCGAGGCAGCGGCGGCTCCAGCAGAGGCCCCTGCAGCCACCGATATCGCCAACAAGCGAGATCCGTTTGTGCCCTTGATCACGGACAGGAAGGACAACGCCGGCCTCCATCTGCCGCCCGGAAAAGCCGGGCTGGTGATTTCAACGGTTCGTGTGGATGGGGCCGTCCGTTCGGCTGGCGGAATGATTGCAGTCGTTTCAAATCCTGAAGAGAGGGTCTATTTCATCCGGGAAGGCGACCATCTGTATGACGGCGATGTAGAGAAGATCGGTTTGGACGGCGTTACGTTCAAAGAGAACACGAAGGACGCTTTCGGTAAGCCTGTTGAACGAATGGTGACGAAACGAATCTACGCGATTGCAGGAGAGCAGCAATGAGGATCATGTGGCGGGCGTGGGGGCTGGGCGCGTTCATAGCGGCCGGCTTGATTTTGTCAAAAGGGGCGCTGGCGGGCGATTCGCCGGTCGTCCATGTAAAGGCGGTGGTGGAAGGCGGCGCCGTGCAGCTGCAGGCACAGGCGAACGGCCCTTTTGAGTACTCCACATATCGCCCGAGCGAGAGTCTCTACGTGCTCGACCTGAGCGGTGTCTCTGCTGCGGATCCGGGCGGAGCGCGCGTTGTTGCGTCGGACCTCGTGAAGAGCTATCGCGTTATCACCTACGCGTCGGGTGAGAAGCCCGTTGTACGCGTGGAAGTCCTCTTGACGCAGGGTCTCGAGCCTCGTATCGAGCGGAAGGACGCTCAGAATCTCACGCTCTTAGTGTCGCGCGTGAGCGCCTCTTCTCAATCCGCATCGAAGCCTTCGGTGGTACCGGCTGCGGCCAGGCCATCGGAGGAAAAGAGCTCCTCCTCTGCGGCGCAGACAATCAATCAGGTTCACCTGACCGAGAACGGCGGCCAGACAGATGTGAATATCTCTGGGTCGGGACCTCTCACGTATCACGCCACGCGCCTCCAGAATCCGGAGCGATTGGTTCTTGACTTCGCCGGCGCGCGGCTGGCGGCCTCCGAACGGCATCTGGCCAGCAACCTCGATCCGGTTCGCGAGATCCGCCTCGCCCAATTCACGCCTCAGGTTTCTCGTGTCGTGATTGACCTGCGTGAGCCCGCCTCTTATACCATCAATGGCGAAGGGAACCGGATCACAGTCTCGTTTGAATCGAAGCCGGCATCGAGCAAGTCCGCCGCGCCAGTTGAGCCAGCGGCAGCCATAACGACTACCAAGTCGGAAAGGACGACAGCTCCCGCAACAGTTGAGGTGTCAGCATCCGCTGGGCCTGCCTCCATCCCGGCCCCGGCGACTGTCCTGCCTGTAGCCCTGACGCAGCCTTCCTCTTCCTTGGCGGCCCCGGCGCGGCCTCAGGAGGTTTCGACTCCGGTAAGCATGGCACCCCTGGCCGCAGCGGTCGCATCTCCCGCCACGGTACCTGCTGCGCCCTCACAGACTGTTGCAGCGGACCCGGGAGGAGCGGCAGGCCAGGCAGCCGCGCCCACACCGGCAGCCTCCACCAAGTTCTCAGGCGAACCGATTTCGGTCAACCTCAAGGACGTGGACCTGCGGGACTTCTTCCGCCTAATCCATGAGATCAGCGGCCTGAACGTTGTGGTTGATCCCGCGGTCAAGGGCAGCCTGACGATCGTCCTCGACGATGTGCCGTGGGACCAGGCGTTGGAAATCGTCCTGAAGAACAATGGCCTCGACAAGCAGCTCGACGGCAATGTTCTTCGTGTCGCCACCAAAGACACGCTGAAGAAAGAAGCCGAGGAGAACCGGGATCTCGCCAAGGCACAAGCGGAAGCAGCCGATGTCATTACGACAACGCGCGTGCTGAGCTACGCCAAGGCGACAGACATGGCCGCCACGCTGAAGAAGTTCCTCTCTTCCCGTGGCGACGTGATTGCGGATGATCGATCAAACACAGTCATTATCCGCGATATTCCCAGCACTCTTCCTGTGATGGACAATCTGATTCGCCAGCTCGACCGCAAGTCGCAGCAGGTGGAAATTGAAGCCCGCGTGGTTGCAGCGAACCGGTCGTTCTCCCGGGAAATCGGGACCCAGTTTGGCGTTTCGGCCGGAAACGGAAGCCGCAGCAACCTGATTAGCGGTGCGGCCGGTGCCAGCCCGTTCACCCGGACGGCGCCCCCTCTGCCGCCTGTCATTGTTTCGTCGGGCGCCGGCGGAACCACGCCGACATCAGGACAAATCCCCCTTATGTCGAATTTGCCTGCTTCAACCCCCACGAGCGGTATCTCGTATAACTTTACTTCGACGAACTTCGCCTTGGACATGATCATTACGGCCGCGGAATCGCGTGGCGTTGGCAAGCTGCTCTCAAAACCCAAGGTGATCACGCAGAACAACGAGAAGGCCATTGTGAAACAGGGAACCAAGATTCCCGTCCAGACCATCGTGAACAATACGGTCTCCGTCCAGTTTGTGGATGCCGTGCTTGAGCTCGACGTGACCCCCCAGATTACGGCGGAGGGCACGATCTACATGGATGTGAACGTCGAGAACGACCAGATTGATCAGGCAATCCCACGCGTCGAGGGCATCCCTGCCATCGACACGCAAGAAACTGAGACGAAGGTGACTGTCAATGACGGGGCGACCGTGGTTATCGGTGGAATCATCGTCACCACGCAGAGCACCGCGATTCAGCAGGTTCCGTTCGTCGGGAGCATCCCGTTGCTCGGAAACCTGTTCAAACACACGACTGTCACCTCCAATTCGAACGAGCTGCTCTTTTTCCTAACGCCCCGAATCCTCCCGAGCTAGCGCTCGTGAAGCTTTCGTGGGGAATGCCTGCCTGACGTGGCGGCGGGAAAACTAAGCGGAACTGCCAACCGGAGCGGGCCCATGGATAGAGTGGGTCGGCTCCGGTTGCTTCTTTCCGACCTCGGCGCTGACGCCGTCCTGGTTTCCCACCTTCCGAACATTCGCTACCTGTGCGGGTTCACTGGCAGTGCGGCTGTGCTCCTGGTGGACGCCTCAGCCAGCATCCTCTTCACCGACAGCCGTTACACATTTCAGGCGCGCGAGGAGGTGTCAGGTGCGCAGGTCAACATCGTAAAGCAAAACCTGCTACGCACCGCTGGAGAGTCTTTGCGTCCTCGCCGAGGCCGTCGCCGAGTGGCCTACTCTCCGGCCAATCTCACGGTGTCGCAGATGTGGGGCCTCCACGACGCATCCGGCGCGAAAGTCCGTTGGGTTGAGGATCACAGTTGCGTCGAGAAACTGCGCGCCGTGAAGGATATGGACGAGTTGGCCGCAATGCGTGGGGCTGCCGACATCATCAGCGGTGTTTTCCGCGATGTGCTCCCGCTAATTCAGGAAGGAGTGACGGAGCTCGACCTGGCGGCCGAGATTGAACACCGCATTAAGAGTCGAGGTGGGAGCGGCCCATCGTTCGAAACCATTGTCGCCTCGGGCATCCGCTCGGCCTGGCCGCATGCTCGACCTACTCCCAACCCACTCAGGAAAAGCGAGTTGGTCGTCCTAGACCAGGGTGCTATACTCCGCGGTTACTGCAGCGATATGACCCGCACCGTTTCCCTTGGGCGGGCCTCCAGGGATGTCCGGCGTATGTATGAGGCTGTCTTGGAGGCGCAGGAGGCGGCCAAGGCGGCCATTCGTCCCGGCGTCCGCGCTGCCGCAGCGGATCGTGCAGCACGATCGACTCTGAAGAAACGTGGCCTGGCCCGGTACTTCACGCACAGCACAGGTCATGGGCTGGGCCTCGAAGTCCACGAAGCCCCGCGCCTCGGCAAAGGCGAAAAGACGGTCCTACAGGAAGGCATGGTCGTTACCGTGGAACCGGGAGTCTACCTGGAGGGCCTGGGGGGCGTGCGCATTGAGGACGATGTCCTGATAACATCTACGGGCGCTCTTGACCTCACGTCTGCGCCCCGGGATTTTCTCGAGCTCTAATGCCGAAGAAGCCAAAGCCTGAGTTGACTACGGAAGTCCGCGGCGTTGACCTTGCGGAGGTGGAACGCCTGCTTGCGTTCATGCAGAAGCACGGCCTGGAGGAGTTTGAGTACGCCCGTGGCGGCGTTCACATCCGCCTGAAGAAGCCGTCAAGCGCTCCCGCTCCTGGCCAGCGGGCAGTATCTCATCATGAGGCTGCGCGCGAGGGTTCGCACATCGCCCCATCAGGGGCGGGGGCAGAAACGCCTCCTTCCCCCGCCGGCGCAGCAGATGCGCATATCATCAAATCGCCGATTGTCGGTACGTTTTATGCCGCTCCAAGCCCCGATGCTGAGCCCTTCGTGACAGTTGGTGCCCGGGTGGATCAGGGCCAGGTCCTATGCATTATCGAAGCGATGAAGCTTATGAACGAGATCGAGTCCGACGTCGCCGGCGAGGTCGTCAAAGTTTACGCGGAGAACGGAAGTCCGGTCGAGTACGGCGAGGCGCTGTTCGGGATCCGGCCGGCGGGAAAGAAGTAGTCCCCAGCTATCCTATCCCTCAGCCCCTGGCACACCTCCTGAGGCTATGTTCAAGAAGGTTTTAATTGCCAATCGCGGGGAGATCGCGCTGCGCATCCTTGCAGCGTGCAAGGAACTCGGCGTCCGTACCGTTGCGGTTTACTCAGAGGCCGACCGTAATTCACTGCACGTCAGGTTTGCCGATGAGGCCGTCTGCATCGGCCCTGCGCGCAGCTCGGAAAGCTATCTCAACATTCCCCACGTGATCAGCGCTGCGGAGATCACGGACGTGGATGCCATACATCCCGGCTACGGGTTCCTCTCCGAGAGCGCGAACTTTGCGGAGGTCTGCGAGGCTTCGCACATCACGTTTATCGGTCCCGCGCCCGGAGTGATCCGTTTGATGGGCGAGAAAAACATTGCCCGGGGCGAGATGGAAGCTGCCGGCTTGCCGGTGGTTCCAGGAAGCCCCGGCATCGTGGAGAACGAGGATGAGGCCAAACGGGTGGCTGCGGACATCGGCTACCCGCTCATGATCAAGGCTGCCGAAGGCGGCGGGGGCCGCGGCATGCGCTTGGTGCGCACCAAGAAAGACCTGGTTCAAGCATTCAATACCGCGCGCGGGGAATCGCAGCAGGCCTTCGGCAGCCCGAACGTCTATATCGAGAAACTTATCGAGAGGCCGCGCCATATCGAATTCCAAGTGCTTGGAGATAGCCACGGCAACGTTATCCATCTGGGAGAACGCGAATGTTCAATCCAGCGGCGCCACCAGAAGGTGATTGAGGAATCTCCCTCGCCCGTGCTCGATGACGCGACGCGCACTACGATGGGCGACAAGGTAGTCGAGGCACTCCGTAAGGTCGGCTACTCGAGCGCCGGCACAGTTGAGTTCCTCCGCGACGAGTCGGGAAGCTTGTACTTCATCGAAATGAACACCCGCATTCAGGTGGAGCATCCGGTCACGGAGATGGTCACGGGCGTGGACCTTGTAAAATCCCAGATTCGTCTCGCAGCCGGCGAAAAACTGGGCGATGTAGTCGGCCCCTTCCAATCGAGCGGTCACGCCATCGAGTGCCGCATCAACGCCGAAGACCCCAATACCTTCGCCCCTTCGCCCGGCCGCATTACAACTTTTCGTGTGCCCGGCGGCCCGGGGATTCGCGTGGACACGGCCGCACACGCGGATGCCGTCATCCCGCCGTATTACGATTCGCTCGTGGCAAAACTTATCGCGCATGGCCGAGACCGCGCCGAAGCCATCGTCCGCATGGAGGGCGCGCTGGACGGCTTTGTGGTGGAGGGAATCAAGACAATCATTCCTCTCCACAAGCGAATCCTCGCTGATCCCGATTTTCGCGCCGGAAACTTCGATACCCAATTTCTCGAGCATCTCCCTCCCGCCGCAGCAAAGTAGTATTCTCTTGCGCGTTGCAGTCGTCTCGGAGGCAATCTCTGTTTCCGGCCCTCTACGCCATCCTCGATCCCGCCTTCACGCCCACCCCGATTGTTCCCTTTGCGCGAACACTGGCCGAGGCGGGGGTGCGGCTGATGCAGCTGCGAGATAAGCGCTCGTCTGGGACGAAAACTTTTCTCGAGGCGAAAAAGCTCGTCTCGGATTTGTCGCCTCTGGGCGTCCGCGTCATCGTGAACGACCGGCCGGACATCGCCGCAATCGTCGGCGCGGGGGGCGTCCACGTCGGCCAGGAGGACCTGCCGGTGGAAGAAGCACGCAAATTCTGTGGCGCGGCTCAGTGGGTGGGCGTTTCGACACACAACATCGAGCAATTGCAGGCCGCCCTGCGGACTTCGGCGGACTATGTGGCTGTGGGGCCTATCTATCCGACGGCAACAAAAAAGAATCCGGATCCTGTCGTCGGTGTCGCGTTTCTTCGCGAGGCGCGGCGGATGACCCAAAAACCACTCGTAGCAATAGGAGGAATCACTCTGGATCGCGCCGAAGAGCTGTATCAAGCGGGCGCGGATTCTCTTGCTGTGATCAGCGATCTCCTGAGGGCGCCTGATCCAGCAGCGCGCGCCCGCGAATACCTTGCAATCGCAGCCCGTGTCCGCGCTGCGCGTACTTGAGGGCAGGGAAATGGCAGAGCGATCACAACCGGTTGAGTCATCCACCGTGCAGCCTTATAGCGAGCTGGTCAAAGGTCTCGGCCTTTTCGACGCGACCATGCTGGTCATCGGTTCGATGATCGGCTCGGGAATCTTCATCGTTTCGGCCGATATCGCGCATCAAGTGCAAAGCCCTGGGCTTCTTATCCTTGTTTGGCTGGCGTCAGGATTCATGACGCTGATCTGCGCGCTATGCTTCGGGGAACTGGCAGCCGCGATGCCTCACGCTGGGGGAGTGTACGTCTACCTGCGCGAGTCGTTTGGCCCCATCTGGGCATTTCTATTCGGCTGGACGATGATTCTGGTCATCCACTCGGCCACGGTCGCTGCGGTCGCGATTGCGTTCGCGCGCTTTACGGCGGTGCTCGTCCCGTGGTTCTCAGCGTCCCACTGGATCCTGAAGATCGGCACGTTCGGCCCGTGGAGATTCTGGTTCGGCGAACTCGGGCCGTACAGCGTCGGCCTCAATCGCCAGAACCTGCTCGCCATCGTCTCCATTGCATTTCTTGCTTGGGTGAACACGCGCGGTCTGCGCTCCGGCAGAATCGTGCAGAACGTTTTCACGGTCGGAAAAACAACAGCGCTCGCGGCCCTTATTCTTGTTGGAATCATTTTCTCCACAGCCGCTGCCCGTGCCGCGAACTTCACCGATTTCTGGCGCCATGCAGGCTGGTCCGCGATGCACTCGTATCCGCCGGACAGTCCGCAGTGGATGATCGGGACCCTGACGCTCGTAGGCGTAGCGACGGTTGGCTCAATCTTTGCCCTCGATGCCTGGTGGTACGTCACATCCACGGCCTCGGAAGTAAGGAATCCCAGCCGCAACCTTCCGCTCTCGCTGGGTCTTGGTGTTGGCATCGTCGTTCTGCTCTATACGCTTGCAAACTTGGCTTATCTGCGAGTCCTTCCGCTATCCGGCGATCCGCAAGGCGCGACGCCGCTGGCCCGCGGAATTGAGTTCGCGAGCGATGGACGGGTGGGGACAGCTGTCGTCCAGGTTGTTCTTGGGCCGACGGGCGCTGTCGTGATGGCCGTGGCGATCCTGATTTCGACCTTCGGCTGCAACAACGGTCTCATTTTCTCGAACGCCCGCATCTACTATGCGATGGCGAAGGACGACCTCTTCTTCAGCCCCGTCGGGCGGGTGAATCGCCACCACGTGCCGAGCGTCGCGATTCTCGTTCTGTGCGGCTGGGCCGCGATCCTCTGTCTTTCGGGTACTTACAGCCAGCTGCTGGACTTCATCGAGTTCACGGCGCTGCTTTTCTACATTCTCGCCGTTATGGGACTCTTCGTTCTTCGCTGGAAGCGCCCGGATATGCCTCGCCCCTATCGCACTTTCGGATATCCCTTTCTCCCGGCCCTTTACATTCTCATGGCAGGGTTTCTCGAAATCCAACTGTTACGGTATAAACCGCAGTACACTTGGCCGGGGCTGATTATCGTCTTGCTGGGCCTGCCGGTGTATTTCATTTGGAAATGGGCAGTAAAACAGCCCATCCGATCGTAGGCAAATTTCGACCGCATCCCTGAATGGGGAAGGGAATCTCGAATGGGCAGTCCGCTGCTGCTGACCAAGCCTCTCCACGTGATTATGGAAGAGTCCGAAGCCGAGCATGAGCACACCCTCAAGCGCGCGCTGGGACCGACGAATCTGATCTCCCTCGGGATCGGCGCGATCATCGGAACCGGCATTTTCGTCCTCACCGGGCACGCCGCGGCTAACTATGGCGGACCGGCCATCGTGCTCTCTTTCGTATTAGCAGCTGTCGGCTGCGTCTTCGCAGGGCTTTGCTATGCAGAATTTGCGGCCATGATCCCAATCGCCGGCTCCGCCTACACATACGGATATGCCACGCTGGGTGAGATTTTCGCCTGGATTATCGGCTGGGACCTGATCCTCGAATACGCGTTTGGAGCCGCGACAGTGGCATCGGGCTGGAGCGGCTACGTCATCAGCTTCTTCCAGGATCTCAGGATTCACATTCCGCCGGCCCTGGCGGGAACGCCGGGCACGCAATTCGTTTTCTACAACCATCGGTGGGAACCTCTCGGTCGAATCACGCCGACGCTGCAGGCTGCGAGCGTTGACCCTGCAAGCCTGCCGCATGCGACGGGGGTCTTTAACCTCGTCGCTTTCCTTGGAATCGCAATCGTCACCACCATTCTTGTCATCGGCATCAAGGAGTCGGCAAACCTGAACTCTTTCATCGTTCTCGTCAAGGTCGGCGTACTGCTCATCTTCATCGGCCTTGGCGCCTCGTATCTCACAGGACATTCAACCCTGCTGAATAGCAACTGGCATCCTTTCCTTCCAGCGAACGCCGGCTCCTTTGGAGCCTTCGGGTGGTCCGGCGTCGTAAGAGGCGCCGGCGTGATCTTCTTCGCCTATATCGGCTTTGACGCCGTTTCCACCGCTGCGCAGGAAGCCAAGAATCCCAGGCGCGACATGCCCATCGGAATATTGGGCTCGCTCGTGGTCTGTACGATTCTGTACATCTTAGTTGCAGGAACATTGACGGGTCTCGTGAAATACACGGCGCTCAACGTGCCGGACCCGATCGCCGTGGGAATTGACCAGACCGGCGTACGCTGGGGCAGCTTCCTCGTCAAACTGGGCGCGATTTGCGGCTTGAGCAGCACGATGGTCGTCATGCTCCTCGGTCAGTCGCGCGTCTTCTTCTCGATGTCGCACGACGGGCTTTTGCCGGGCTGGGCCTCCAAGGTGCACGGGCGATTTCGCACCCCGTACCTCTCTTCGATCTTCGTGGGGATCTTCGTGGCCATTTTTGCGTCCATCATTCCCATCGGAATTCTAGGAGAACTCGTAAGCATCGGGACGCTTCTGGCCTTCGTGATAGTCTGCGCCGGAGTCTGGGTCCTTCGCCGCAAGCATCCTTCGACTCCCCGCCCGTTTCGCACGCCGTGGGTTCCCTTTGTGCCGATCATGGGCATTCTCATCTCCCTGCTGATGATGGCGGGCCTTCCGGGCGACACTTGGATACGCTTGATCATCTGGCTGGTCATCGGCTTCGTGATCTATTTCTCCTACAGCCGCCATCACAGCCGGGTCCAGAAGGACAACCGCGCTGCGCCCTGATTCGTGATAGATTGCCATTCTTGAAGCTTCCGGGCCGTTTGGGTGCGCTCGGACACGTGGTTCAAGTCGCTTGCTCCTTCATGAGCCGCATCTCTCTCCGCCGATTGGTGGTCGCATTCCGCCGGACCTCCCGGTTCGACCAGGCTGCAATTCTGGTCTTGCTCCTGTACATCCTTGTGCGTCTGATCCGCCATTTCGGCTACACGATTCCCGGCAGTTCGTTCCTCGGATTTCTAAGCATCATCGCAGCCATCTGGTGCGTGTTTCGCCTGATTCCATGGATTCGCCGAAGCGTTCTCTGGCGACTGCGAAACCGTTTGATCGTCGCGTATCTGTTCATGGCCGTGATCCCGGTCGTTTTGCTGATCGGGATGAGTGCCATAGGGGTTTCACTCTTGGAGCTTCAGATTGGCGCGCATCTTCTGCGCGACGACCTCGACGAACCTCTCTCTATCCTTAGTGCCGATACGGACACCATCACCGCCGCGCTGAGCCGCGAGCCGGGAATCAAACCCGACCAGCCCGTGCCGCCTAATTCCACTGCGGTCGTGGATCCCATCATTTTGCGTCCGGGTGTGGCGAGCGTGGTTACAGCCGCGCGGAAGCAATGGCCGGATATTCGCGTGTATCTAAACCACGGCCAACAGGTGGTTCGCGCGGCCAATGGCAAGCAGTTCAAGGGCCTTGCAGAATTCCGCAATCAGCTCTGGTTCGCCTGCGCCGAGTCGATCCCGGTCGAAGGAGGCACGGCCACCGTGCTGGTGATTGCTCCCCTCACCTCCGAAGTTCTCGACAGCTTCCCGGCGAATCTCGGTCCCATCGAGCTAACCCTTCTCGAGCCCGCGCCTGCCGGTTCCACCCAGGGTTTCCCCATCGAAATTGAGGGCCGACGCTACGTTCTCGGCCAAACGATCTCGAGCAAGCGGCGGACAGTCGCGCCGGCGACGCATTGGTTCGACCTCCGCATTCCCGGCGGGTCTACGCTGACGGCAAAGCGCGCCGACATGGGGCCGGATACCGAGGACCGTCCGGTTCTCGTCCGCTTCTCGTTGCGGCTTTCCGCGGTCAACAAAGACTTGCTCACGTCGGTCGGCGCTCTCGGCCCGTTCCTGATAGAGGTTCTGGTCGTTGCCGCTGCCATATTCCTGATCCTTGAGATTGCCGCGCTGGTCACGGGTATCGCGATGACGCGCACCATCACGAGTTCAGTTGCCGACCTTTACGACGGGACCCTACACGTCCGCCGGGGCGACTTCAGCCATCGCGTCCAAGTGCGGCGGCATGACCAGCTCGGGGCGCTCGGTGATTCCTTCAATGAAATGACCAGCTCGATAACAGAGTTGATCGAGGAGCAACGGCAGCGCCAGCGCCTGGAAAACGAAATCTCCATCGCGCGCGAAGTGCAACAGCAGCTTTTCCCGCACACGCTGCCGCGCCTTCCGGGTCTTGAGCTGGCTGCGATTTGCCGCCCGGCGCGCGTCGTCAGCGGCGATTACTACGATTTCATCCCGCTGGGTCCGAGCTCCGTGGGCATCGCGCTTGCCGACATCAGCGGCAAGGGAATATTTGCAGCGCTCCTCATGGCCAGCCTGCAGGCGGCCCTGCGCAGTGCGGCGACTATTGACGGCCAGCGAGGTGCGGCCGAAATCGTCTCGCGCGTGAATCGCCATCTCTTTACCAACACAAGCGACGATCGCTACGCAACGTTGTTCTATGCCGTCTACGATTCCTCCACAAGGACGCTCACGTACACGAACGCGGGCCATTTGCCGCCCTTCCTAATCGCAGACGGTAAGATTGACGTCCTCGATCAGGGAGGAACGGTCGTGGGGCTCTTCGAGGACGCCGTATACGTAGAGTGCTCTCGGAAAGTCGAACCGGGAAGTCTCCTGGTGGCTTTTAGCGACGGCCTCACGGAGCCGGAAAACGTTTACGGGGAGGAATTCGGAGTGGCCCGGCTTCAGACCGAGATTCTGCGGCACCGCGCCACGCCGCCTCCGCTGCTCGCGGAAGAAACCGTTGCTGCCGTCGAACAATGGGCAGGGACGCCCGACCAGGCCGACGACATCACCCTAGTCGTCGCCCGCATGGGCTGAAAAAGTCTCCCATCGGCCATTCCGCAACGCGAACGCAACGAACCCTTTTTGTCACTGACAGGGAACAGTTTTCATTATACTGGCCTCTTCCCGGAGGCAAGCCGCGTCCGTGAATCCTCAACCATGAAAATCCTGACCCCCGCTGAAATGAGGGAAGTTGACCGCCTGACCACGGCACGCTATCGCATTCCCAGCCTTGCCCTCATGGAGAATGCGGGGAGGAGCGTCGCTGAGTTCATCGCATCGCGTTTTCCCGACTTCAAGCAGCGCCGTATCGGCGTTTTCTGCGGCAAGGGCAAGAATGGCGGCGACGGGTTTGTCGCTGCGCGCCATCTGCGCAAGATGGGCGCGAAGCCTTCTGTCTATCTCATCGGCGATCCGGCTCACGTGAAGGGCGGCGCCGCCGCAAACCTCAGGCGCTGGAGGACTGTCGGCAAGCTCAAGGTTGACAAGCCAGCGATGAAGGGCGGCTGGGGCCCCTTCACTCCGGATGTTTTGATCGTGGACGCACTTCTCGGGACTGGCGCCCGCGGGCCGCTTGAACGCCGTCTCGGGGAAGTTGTTAGCGCGATCAACGGCAGGGATTCCGGTTGCTACGTCGTCGCCGTGGACATTCCCTCGGGCCTCAACGCGGATACGGGAGAGGTCGCGAGCACGGCTGTCGTCGCCGACGCAACTGTCACGTTCACTGCGCCTAAACTTGGACTGCTCCTGCACAATGCATCGAGCCACGTCGGGCAGCTTGTGGTTCGCGGTATCGGCTCGCCTGACAGCCTGATCGAGGAAACCGGGAAGGGAACTCTGCGCTGGACGGGGGCGCGCGAATTCTCCGCCTTCGCTCGCCCCCGCATGGTCGAGGGGCACAAGGGCGATTACGGCCACGCTCTGATTGTTGCCGGCTCGGTTGGTAAGAGTGGCGCAGCGGTTCTCGCTTCATGGGCCGCGCTGCGCGCGGGTGCCGGGCTTGTGACGGTCGCGACGCCCGAGCCGGTTCTCCCCATCATCGCGGCCCACACCCCGGAAGTCATGGCCGAGCCACTCGCCGCGACGAAGGCCGGAACCGTCTCCGAGCGATGCTTGGAGGGCAACCTATTCGCGTCCCTTCTCGCCGGGAAGCGAGCGCTGGCCATCGGCCCCGGCCTTTCGACTCACGCTGAAACGCAGGCCTTCATTCGCGGCGCGGTGAGGATGCGCGGAGGGATTCCCGTTGTCCTCGACGCCGACGGATTGAATGCCTTCGCCGGAAACACGTCCGAACTGCGGAGCCCGGGCGCACCGATCTGTCTCACGCCCCATCCTGGAGAAATGGGCCGGCTTCTCGGATGCACTTCATCGGAGGTTCAGGCTCGTCGCGTCGAACTCGCTTGCAAGGCTGCGACTGACTGGAACGTCTGCGTGATCCTCAAGGGCCACCAGACCGTCATCGCTTCACCCAGCGGCGAAGCCTACATCAACTCGACGGGAAATCCCGGAATGGCCACAGGCGGCACCGGCGATGTCCTGACAGGCATTCTTGCCGGTCTGGTCGCGCAGCATGGCCAGGGATTGGACCACTCGCATTACGCCCGCCTGCTTGCCTTCGGCGTCTACCTGCATGGCCTCGCGGGCGATATCGCCTATGAGGAAAGTGGCAGCGCGCCGCTGATGGCCTCCGATCTGATCCATGCCCTCCCGCGCGCCTTCCGGCAGTTCTATGCTGAGTGCGGCCGTGCCTAGCCGCGAAATTATCACTCACTCCACAGATGAGACTATCCAGTGCGGGCGCGAAATCGGCGCTCACTTGAAGCCTCCGATTCTTATTCTTTTATCGGGTGATCTCGGAGCAGGGAAGACCACGCTCGCGAAGGGAATCGTCAGCGGCCTGGGCGCCGCGACCGAGGAGGAAGTCACGAGCCCCACATTCACGCTCGTTCACAAGTACGAGCGCGGAGCGCGGGCCTACCACATTGATCTCTACCGCATCACCGACGCGCACGACCTGGAAACCCTCGGCCTGGAAGATGTTTTCGCCGAAGACGCGGTTGTGCTCGTTGAATGGCCCGAAAAGCTCACTCTGCGTACAAATTGGCCCGTTCTGCGCATCCATCTGGAGCACGTCTCTGAGGATTCCCGCAGCATTTCAATCGAGGATTCAGCGGCCGCGCCTACAGCCCCATAATCTGGAATCCGGCATCCACGTAGATCACGTTCCCGGTCACGCCCCGCCCCAGATCGCTCCCGAGGAAAACGGCCGCATCAGCCACCTCAGCGATATCCGTGTTGCGGCGCAGTGGAGCGTGTTTTGGAATCTCTTCTAGGATCTTCGAGAACTCTTTGATCCCTCGCGCGGAGATGGTCTTGATGGGCCCCGCCGAAATCGCATTCACGCGAATCTTGCTCGGCCCCAGTTCGCTCGCGAGATATTTCACCTCGGCCTCGAGCGCGGCCTTGGCCACTCCCATCACGTTGTAGTTTGTGACCACGCGTGTCGAGCCCAGATACGTCAGGGTCATTATCGCGCCGCCGTCGGTCATCAGCGGCGCGAGCGCCTTCGACACGGCGACCAGCGAGTACGCGCTCACATCGAGCGCGAGCTTGAAGCCGTCGCGCGACGTTTCGATGAACGGCCGGTTCAAGTCCTCGTGATTCGCAAACGCCAGGCTGTGGACCATCACATCGAGCCTTCGCCCCGTGGCCTTCACCGCGGCGGCAAGCCCGTCGATGTCTGCTTGTTGTTGCACATCGCACGGGAAAAATGCAGCCGCACCGAGTTCCCGCCCCAGCTCTTCGACCGTCGGCTTTGCCCGGTCATTCTGATACGTGAGCAAGAGCGTCGCCCCCTCGCGCACGAATGCCTGCGCGATGGCATACGCGATGCTCCACTTGTTCCAGACTCCGAGGACGATTGCGGTCTTGCCTTCAAGTAGTTTCGACATGGCCGGCCATTTTACCCTCAAACTGGCGATTCGGCGTCGCGATGGTCTCTTCCGCAACCCTTCATATGCATCTACTTGAACAGACGCGCGATCTCGCGAATCACGTCCTCCAAGAACGGCCAAGCCACAGCCAACGCAGCAATCAACGCGACCAGCTTGCGCAGCCGCTGCCCGTCCGACGGCGCCGCCTTTGCGCCCGGCAGGTGCCTTCGGCAGTACCCGCCCGCGACAGCCCTTCGACTGCATCGCTCTCCTGCAGGCCCAAAGTACAGGCATGGCCCCTGATCGGCGGGAGGGGTAGTGGCAGCCTCGACTTCCACTACGTCAACGGAGAGCGTCTTCTCCCAGGCCGCACTTTCGGCCTCGTAAACCTCCTCCCCATTGACCCTTACGCGCCGTTCCATTGCGCCGCCCTTTTCGTGTCCGATAAAGTTATTACTTGTCCGCTATCGGGTCCCGAATGCCCGAAACTCGAACTGCGCCGCCTGCCACCCATCCGCCCCGGATGAAGCTTGAGCCGTATTCCGCCGAGATTCGCCTGACGAACCTGTCCCTCGGCATCGATAACATCCATTATGACGTCTTTCTCAGCCCCCGCTTCGTGGATTTCACGCGGAAGTATCTCCTGGATTTGCTCCGCCAGGCCATCAACATCAACCTGCTCTATGGAAAGGATCGCGACAGCAAGTCGGCGGGCGGCCCCGAGCACTCGACCTTCCGCAAGCTCCTGACGGAAATCCTTCAGGAGTCCCTGACCCGCGCGAAATATCAGCAGTCCATTGAGACCGACGTCCTCCACCGCCTCGCGCTCCTGAAATTCATCATGCAGGAGGCTGGCAACCAGTTTTCGAGCATTTTGGTTGAGTGCAAGGATTGGATCCGCGCGCGCGGCGAGCTGTACGAACGCAGCGAGCAGGCCCACGTCATGCGTTCGAAGATCTCCGCGCTCCAGGCCGATCGCAAGAACGTCATCCGCCAGGTCGGCGAGACGCTCTGCCGCATCTGGCGCGAGGTCGAAGACGGCACGCTCTCGAAGGCACGCCGCGCCCTTTTTGGCGACGATTTTCACGATACCTACCAGATTCTCCAGAACCGGTTTCTCTTCGTCGAAGGCGGCAGCAACGACCACATGTTCCTCGAGCACTATGTCCTGCTCGGGAATTTCGTAAACGACCCCGATCGGTTCGAGGTGTTCGACGCGCTGCTCCTCGACTTCGTCCGCGAATGCGTTCTTTCCGGCGACGGCGGCGACGATATTTCGAAGGCGCGCAAGACGCACGAGCGGCTTCTCGAACAGGCGCGGCTGCTGCGTTCGGAGCTCGAACGCGTCGAAGAAGAGCGCGAGGAAATAGCGGGCCGCGCCGGCGACAACGCCGATTCCTTCCCCTGGCTCTTCAAGCGTAAGCAGGGCGTCCCAGCCGAAGCCAAGCCGGAAGTGGAAGAGCTTCGCCGAAAGTCCGAATCCCTGGAAAGAAACCTCGAAGAACTCGAACCGCAGATCGAGTCTGCCAAGCAGCGCATGGACTTCCTCGCAGAGGATTTTCAGAGCCGCCTCGGCGATTTCCTGAACCAGCCCGTGAACGCGCGACGCATGTTCGATGCCAGCTTCAGTGAAGAAGGGGAGACCTCCGAGGAGCGTGCGCGTCTTCTCGAAGAATGGATTCACCGTCTTGAAGAGCGTGACCTGCTTTTCCACGTGCTCGCGGGCTATGAGCTGCGGAAGATTTATTCCGAGTATTGCCCGCCGATCCACCTGCAGCAATTGAAGAAGGCCCTCGTCAATCGCGACGAAGCGAAGCGTGTGGAGCAAATCCTCGAACAGTTCCCGGCGCGCAAGATTTCCATCAAGAAATTCGACGAGGCTTCCCGCGCCATCCGCCGCCGGACGCATGAGGAAACCCTTGCGATCGGCCTGCAGTTCGCCGAAGACTTGATGCGCATCCGGCGCGACCGCCGTAACTACCAACAAGTTTCCGCGTGGCTCGAGCGCATAAACCTAGTGCGCTCGGAGCGCTCGCGCGAACTCTCCCGCGCCAACAAGAGCCTCTACGAATTCCTGCACCCCGACGAAGGCCGTCCCGCCGACGACCCGATCATCAATCACGTGGTTATCAAGGCGGACGTTCGCGGCTCGACCAGCATCACGAAGGATCTTCTCGCGCGCGGCATGAATCCGGCCTCGCACTTCAGCATGGCGCTGCACGAGCCGGTGAAGCGCATGCTGGAACGCTATGGCGCGGCAAAGGTCTTCATCGAGGGCGACGCTATCATCCTCGCCATCTACGAAACCGAAGCCACACGCGCCACGCAGCGCGCGGTCGCAAAAGCCTGCGTACTGGCGCGCGAAATTCTCGCGGTGGTCGCCGCGTACAACACGCGGGCGAAGTCGGGCGACCTTCCGCCGCTTGAGTTGGGCGTCGGCGTGGCGTTTCAGGATTCCGCGCCGTCTCTGTGGATGGACGCGGACTCGAAGATCATGATTTCGCGCGCTCTCAATCTCTCCGACCGCCTCTCAAGTTGCGCAAAAATGGCCAAGCGCCTCTTCCAGACGAACCCCTCGCCGTTCAATGTTTTCCTCCTCCAAACATTGATGGACGACACGGCCGCAGACGAAGGCGAGGAACTACAGGTGCGGTACAACCTCAACGGCATCGAGATAAACGAAGAAGGGTTTCAGAAACTGAGCGCCGAGATCTCACTCGCCCCGATGGGCGGGAATTTCCCGCTGCCCTGGGGCAAGGAGCGCGTGCAACTCTACTTCGGGGAAGTGCCGATCGGGGAATCTCTCGAGCCGATCGTGGTCCGCAAAGGGTTCGTCCACCAATTGCTGCCCGGCGGGAAAATCGGTGCGGCGGGCACTCGCGCCTACTACGAAGTCTGCACTGACGCGAAGCTCCTCGACCTCGCCCGCAAGCACGCCGGCAGTCCTTCGAAGTCCTAGCCGCTCTACTTTGTCCGTAAGCTTGCCGTCCCACGTGAAAAGGGCTCAATTTGACCGGCGTGATTTCTTGACACTTGTTTCGTGCCGTCTGCGCATATTTTCAACGACTTACGGTGCAAAAGACCTTGCAGGAGTTGACACCCGTTTGTCCCTCGAGAGCCGTCAGAGGCGGTGGAATCACATCGTGTGAAGGCCAGGGCGAAGCTCCGTTTGTAGCGTGGGCTACGCTTTCAATCCATTCAAATTGTCAAAGAGCGCTCCGGCCCTTCCTGAGGGCCGTCGTGACGCGCCGATTGCGCGGCGCGCCACGTTTCGACGCTAACGCATTCGAGCGATCATCTTCAATTGTGGAAATTACGGATACGCAGATTTGCGGGCTCCAGTACGCGCCGCTTACGTGGGGCGGAGATTCGAGTACCTGCTGCGGGTGAGATAACGCACGCGTTGTCATTCCGAAGACTTAGCAGCTCGATTTCTACGCATTGCTCTCTTGGCGCGCAGAAATCGAGCGACCTAGCGATGGATGAGGAATCTCGGCGCCTGGACGGCGGACACCTCCGCTTTCTTGCCTCGGGGGCGAGAAGGAGCCTGCCCGCCGTGGCGGGTCCGGCTTGCCCTGAGTGGTTTCTTGCGAAGGGTGACTCGTCGTCCTTCTTCCCGTAATATCCGTCATGGAGGCGAAAGGAGTCCGGTGACTTTCGTGGCCTTCAAAGCCATTGATCCTGTCCTTCGCGGCCAGGATGGTGGGTTCGACTCCCACACGCTTCCGCCAACGCTTCGTGTGTAACTAAACCATGGCACGCCGCAAGAAATCACGCTTTAAGGTTCCCAAGGAAGCTCGCCGACGGGCGCGGCTCGGTATCGGCATGCCTCCCACTGAGCGCACCATTCCGAACAAGCGCGAGAAGCCGCCGAGGCACAAGAAAACGCTACGAGAGTTGCTGAGTGAGGGGTGAGGAAGTCAGGTGGTAGGGCGTAGGGGGTAGGGTGAAGACCCACCCTCACAAACCGAGGATGGGGCACCCCGAGGAACAAAAGCAGATCCCTGCCTCGCCGGCAGGCGGGATGACAGCCGAAGAGAGATCCTTCGGCTTCGCTCGGGGCAAGCAGAATAACGGTGGACAGGGGGGCCGTGCCGGGCTGCCCTTCATTCCTCAGGGCAAGAAGGACCCTGCGCTACGTTCAAACCTTGTTGAGATCGCGATTAGTGAATATTGCGGTTCTTCCGGTTGACGTAATCCATCAGCAGGTACTGCCCGAGAGTGTAGGGAGTGGTGAAGTAGGCCTTGCCGCGGCACAGTTCCGTGATCTTCTGGACGAAGTGCACCAGGCTATAGTCGCTCGCGAGCATGAACGTATTGATCAAAATTCCTGCGCGCTTGCACTTCGCGACTTCTTCAATCGTCTGCGTCACAACCAGCGGATCGAGCCCGAAGGCGTTCTTGTAGATGCGCCCGTCTTCGAGGGTCAGCGCCGAAGGCTTTCCGTCGGTGATCATTACGATCTGCCGCATGTCCTTCTTCTGCCGCGCGAGGATTCGCTGCGCGAGCCGCAGGCCTTCCCGTGTATTTGTGTAGTAGGGGCCGACCTGCACGCGCGCCAGTTTGCCGAGCGGAATCTCCTCGGCGCTGTCGTGAAACAGGACGCAGTGCAGGGAATCGCCGGGATACTGCGTGCGGATCAGGTGCGAGAGAGCCAGCGCCACGCGCTTCGCCGGAGTAAACCGGTCCTCGCCGTAGAGGATCATGCTGTGGCTGCAATCGAGCATCAGCACCGTCGCGCAGGAGCTTTGATACTCGCATTGATGCACCATCAGGTCTGGGTAGTCGAGTTCGATGGGAATGCCGGCGCCGTTGCGCTGCACGGCGTTGAAGAGCGTTCCGCTGATATCCATGTTCAGCGTGTCGCCGAATTCGTACTTCTTCGATGTGCCGCCGGATTCGACGCCCGTCGCCAGGTCGCGCGTATCGTGCCGCCCGAAGCTGCTTTTTCCCAGAGACGCGAGCAGGTCCTTTAGCGTCTTGAATCCGAGAAAGTCGAGCGCCTTGTCCGTGATCTCGAAGCGCGCCTCGACATTTGGCTGATCCTTCCCGATCTGGCCGCCCGGCGTTTTCGACGGCGGAGGCGTCACCTGCGCCGACTGCTGCTGCGTGACGTAGCCCTCCTGCTCCATGCGGTGGATGATCTCGTCAATCATGTCGCGCAGCTCTTTGTTCTGCGAGAGGTCGGGATTCTGCATCAGCTTTTCGAGCAGATCCGGAGGGACGAGATCGCCCTCCTGCAGCGCGCGCAGGATGGCCTCGCGGAGCTGGTCCATGTACTTCTGCTGTGACTGCTCCATGTCCATCTCGTAGATGCCGTACTGCGATTCGAACCCGCTCTGGAGGAAGAAGTCGGAAAGGCGGCTCATCAATTCCTGGAGGTCAATGTCCTCTGCGGCGCCCGGCGCATATTTCGAATACTTCGTGTATTTCATGTCAGTTGAACTGCCGCCGGGGCATGCGTCCGCCGGAAGGCTCCCGCGGGTCCCGCGGCTCCGGTGTCTTGCGAGCCTCTGCGAAGTAGCCGCGTTCCTCGCTGCGGCTGATCCGTTTGTGGGCCCACAAGCCCTCGAGGATGAACTCCGCTGCGCTCGCCTGGACGGCCGCGTCATCCTTCGGCCTCACGCCGATGGCGCTGAGATGTTCGAAGAGCCCCTGAATCTTCTTTAGCTGTCCGAGCAGTTCGGCGCTGGACGCGTTCGCAGCGACCTTCAGCTCGCCGCCCATTTCGAACCATTGCACGACGGGCTGAAAGTTCACGTCGGCGAAATATTTCGTGAAAGTCTTCCCAACCGCGGCGCGTATCAGCTCTCGCGCAATGTTTTCTGCGCCGCGTATTTCGCCTTCATATTCAAGCTCGAATTTCCCAGTCATGGAGGGAATCGCCGCATAGACATCCGCCACGCGCGCAACCACCGCGCCATCCCGGCTGCGCACCGCGCGCTGCTCGGCGCTGCTGAGCACGTTTTCGAGTGTGCTGATGGGCAGCCGCTGGCTGACGCCGGAGCGCTTGTCGACGCGCTTGTCTTCGCGGGCCTGGAACGCCACTTCTTCCACGACCTCGCGCACGTAGTCCGGAATCTGCACATTGCGCTTGCCATTGCGCTCCGTCCAGGCCTCTTGCGCAGTAATGGAAATTCCCTCGGCTACCGTGGCCGGATAGTGGGTGCGAATTTCAGAGCCAATCCGATCCTTGAGCGGCGTAATGATCTTCCCGCGCGCCGTGTAATCCTCCGGATTCGCCGTGAAAACGAGCAGGACGTCGAGTAGCAGGCGCACCGGATAACCCTTAATCTGCACATCGCCTTCCTGCATGATGTTGAACAGGCCGACCTGAATCTTTCCGGCCAGATCGGGCAGCTCGTTGATCGCGAAAATTCCCCGGTTTGCTCTCGGCAGCAGCCCGTAGTGGATCGTGAGCTCGTCAGAGAGATTCCGGCCGCCCCGCGCCGCCTTGATCGGGTCCACGTCGCCGATCATGTCCGCAATGGTGACGTCCGGCGTGGCGAGCTTCTCCACATAACGGTGATCTCTCGACAGCCACGCGATCGGAGTGGCATCGCCCTCCGTCGCAATTCGCTCTCGGCAGACGCGGCAGAGAGGATGATACGGGTTGTCGTTGATCTCGCACCCGGCGATGACCGGCACCTGCGTGTCGAGAAAGCCGACCAGCCCTCGCAGAATCCGCGACTTCGCCTGGCCTCTCAGCCCAAGCAGTATGAAATGATGTTTCGAAAGGAGGGCGTTCGTGATTTGCGGAATGACGGTGTCGTCGTACCCGTGGACGCCTGCGAAAAGGGTCTCGCCCTTCTCCATCTTCTGCAGCAGGTTTTCGCGCAGCTCCTGCCGGACGGTCCTCTGGCCGATCCTCTCTTCGGACCACTGGCTGCGTCGAAGCTCTCCCAGATTCGTGGGTTGTGGACTCATTCGTTCACCCGTTTGATCAGTACGTAGCGGCGCGCACAATCGCGCCGCTCCATTCTATTATAGTGAATCGCTTCGCGCGCCGATACCCTCGATTCATGAAGGGATTGATGCTAATTGAGCGCGTGCCCGTTGCCGCCCGCGCGTTTTCGGGCCTGCTCGCGCTCGTTGAGTTTCGGCAGGAAGGTATTGAGCCACTCGAACACGCGGTCGCGGCGCTCGCCCTCGGAGCGCATTTCGAGAAGCTGCTGGCGCTCAGGTAGTTCCATCGGCAGAAGCGCGGCCATGCGATAGGAGAGTATCCCGGCGTTAGCCGCGCTCGGATCGCTCCATGGCTGCCCGAAAAGAAGCATGTGGCATTGGTGAAATGAGGCAAGAAGTTGTTCTTCCTTCTCCGGCTTTAGCGGGGTCTGCTCGTCCGTTACGAACTCCGCCAGCCCCTCGTAGTACGATCTCTCGTCGAACACTTCGAGGAGCCTGAAAACAGCCCGGCCCTCCGCTAGAATGTCCATCCGCCCGTCCGGATAGTCTCGAATCTTCTGCACAATGTCCGCCGTGCAGCCTACTTTCGCAGCGGAGCTTGTCGTCGCCAGAAGCATCCCGAACGGGATCTTCTCCTCCAGGCACCGCCCGACCATCTCCTTGTAGCGCGGCTCGAAAATGTGCAAGGGCAGCTTCATCGTGGGAAGCAGCACGACGTCGAGAGGGAATAGTGGTATTCGCAGAGGTCGTTGCATACTCGGAACGGTCCGGCCGCAGCGCGGAAACTATTTCAGTGCCGTCAGCGCCGCCTGCATCTCATCTCGCGCGTGCGTATCACCCTCCTTTTGCGCCACAACGACGCCATCCGACAGGAGTTTGCGCGCGTCCTCGAGTTTTCCCTGGCGCGCCAGCAGCTGCCCGAACTGGAAGTAACCCGCTACGTAGTTGGGGTTTGTTTCGAGGAGCTTGCGGAAGTGGTCAGCAGCGGCCTGATCGTCACCGGCCTTTGCGCACTCCAGGGCCAGTCCGTACCGCGCGAACGCATCCGAGGGCTTGCTGGCGACGAACTGTTCCAGGATTTCGCGGCGTGACTTTGGTGCGGTGGCCATAGGCTCGACAGCGCATTATAGCCGCTGGCAGAGTTTGCTCCAAACTCACCCGTCGCGGGCGGCTTATCGAGTTTCGGACTTCGCGTTTCGATTTTCTCCGCCGGAGAGACGCGCTTTCACGGCTTCCGCCGTCTCGAAACCCTGCTCCACGCACTTTCCGATCGACGGCCCGTGCAGATAATTGCCCGCGAAAAAAATCCCCGGCGACGTGCGTTCTCCATCGCGGATCGCTCCGACGACATGACCGTGCCCCAGGTTGTACTGCGGCAATGCCTTCGGATGTCGCCAGATGGCCGCCGTCACCGGCGCGCCGGTAATCTTCAAGATGTGCGTGTGGTCGCTCTGAACGATGGCCGCGATTTCGCTGTCCGGCTTCTCCATGATAGCGGGATCGGTCGTGCCGCCCACGAAGCTCGTGAGCGCCACTTTTCCTTCCGGTGCGCGTCCGGCGAAGAGCGATGAATTCCAGACGATACCCAGCGTGCGGCGCTGCTCGCTGCGCGGGATCAAGACACCAAAGCCGTCGAGCTCCTGGGCGCACTGCTTCGCGTGGTATCCGGTCCCGATGACTCCAACTGTCGCGTAGGCGATCCCGGAAAGTCTGGCCGCAAGCGAAGGCATCGTTTGTCCCAGAAGCTGGCTCGCGACGTAAGCTGGCGCGGCCATCACCACCGCCTGGGCGCCGACGCCCTCATACCCGCCGCGATCGGCCACGCGAATTTCGTACGCGCTGCCCGTCTTCGAGAGCGCCGTCACTCGCGCGCCCGTCCTCAAGCCGTCGCCGAGTGCCTTTCGGAGAGCCCCCGTCAGCGTCGCAACACCGCGCTTGAACGAACACAGTGGCGGCGGCCCTTGCTTCGCGCCTTCTGCCTTTTCAGGCCGCGATTTCATGGCTCCACGCAGCACGCTGCCGTATTCCCGCTCCCATTCGTCCAGGGAAGGGAACGCCGCACGCAGGCTGAGTTGCTCCGGGTCGCCCGCATAAACGCCAGAAACGAAAGGCGCCACGAGGTATTCGAGAATTTCGTGCCCGAACTTCCGCCGCACGAACTGCGCGACCGATTCTTCTTCGGCCGGCGGTTTCGACTTCCGAAACGCCTCGGCGACGACCCTTAGCCGCGTCCCGGCGCCCAGCAGGGAAGTGGTCAGCATGGCTTGCGGGGTCATGGGGATTTTCGCAAGGCGCCCGTGGCGCAGCACGTACCGCGGCGCGCGCGCATCCGCCTCCAGAAGCTCGTCTTTGATTCCCAGGTCGCTGATCAGGTCGAGCAGCGTCTCCGTGCCCTGAAAACTCTGCGGCCCGGTCTCG
>Ga0187769_10000020_pt1 | contig 78230 bp, 77 predicted proteins | sample 0116_SJ02_MP02_1_FD_133140 | JGI IMG/M metagenome (GOLD analysis project Ga0187769, IMG submission 133140) | Tropical peat soil microbial communities from peatlands in Department of Meta, Colombia - 0116_SJ02_MP02_10_MG | ecosystem: Environmental > Terrestrial > Soil > Wetlands > Peat | place...
CGAGCAGGTCGCGCGCCTCGGCGCACACTTGGCGGGCCTTGCGCGTGTTGTTCAGCTTGGCCAGCCCCGCGATCGTGTCGCTCAGTTGACCCCGCTCGGCCAGACGCCCGATCTGGAGGCAGTAGAGCTGCATCGCAGTGACTTCGGCCAGCATGTTCACCAGGCGCTGCTGGATGATCTGGAAGCTCGCCAGCGGACGCCCGAACTGCTCGCGGCGCTTGGCGTAGGCGAGGGCCGTGTCGTATGCGGCGACGGCGTGCCCGAGCGCGGCCCACGCGCACGTGCTCCGCGTCCCGGCCAGCACCCGCGCGGTGTCCTTGAAGCTGTTAGCGCCGGCTAAGCGATTGTCCTCTGGCACGAACACGTCCTCGAGGGAGATCTGCGCCTGCCAGATCGCCCGCAGCGATCCCTTGCCCTCGATCACCTCCGCCTCGTATCCGGGAGCCCCCTTTTCGACCAGGAACCCGTTCACCGCGCCGTCGTCGTTTCGCGCCCACACCACCACGACATCGGCGAGGCTGCCGTTTCCGATCCAGCGCTTCGCGCCGTTGAGGAGATAGCCGCCGTCGACCTGGCACGCGCTGGTGGCCAGCGACACCGAGTCCGAGCCGTGATCGGGCTCGGTCAGCGCGAACGCTCCGAGCTGCTCGAGCCGCGCCATCCCGGGGAGCCACCGGCGCTTCTGCTCCTCGGAGCCGAGCATTGCGATCGACTGCATGGCCAGGCCGGCCTGCACGCCGAGAAACGTGCCGAGGCTGCCGTCGCCCCGATTCAGCTCCATGTGGACGAGCCCGGAGGCGATCGGATCGAGGCCGGGGCAGCCGTAGCCGTGGATGTCCTCGCCGACGATCCCGAGTTCGCCGAGGCGGCGGATCAGCGGCCACGGCATCTCGGCCCGCTCCCAGTAGCCACCGATCACAGGTAGCACTTCGTCGTCGATGAACAGGCGCACCCGGCGCAGGACGTTGAGCTGCTCTTCGGTCAGCTGCTCGCGCACGAAGAAATAGTCGGTGGCCAGGGCATGGCCCAGGTCCTCAAACAGGTCAGGGGTGGTCAGCATTTCTCGTCCTCCATTTGGTTAAAGCTCTGGTTCAGCAAGCGCGTGCGCGATCGCCCGGTAGGTCTTGCGGTTGAAGATCAGGCCGACGTGGCTGCCGCTCACCTCGACGCATTCGGCGTACGGGACGAGCGCGGCCTGCCAGCGGACCACGCCGTCGCCCTTCGAGTAGATGCTGGTCAAGCGCACGCGGTCCGCGGGAAACGGGCTGGCGAAATCGCGGGCGAACCCGCAGTCGCATCCCTCCGTGAGGCAGCGGGGAGACCGCGCCCGGCCGCTGTGCAGCGCCATCCTACGTGCGGCCCCCACCGCGCCCTGGGTCGCGTAGCTGGTCGCAAGCATCCGCCGCAGCCCCGCGCCGGCCGAGATCGCATGCGAGACGAGCTCGGGGCGCCGATGGCCGAGCGCTCGTACGTAGTGACCGCCCCGGCTGTGACCGACCAGCGCCACCCGCCGCCCGTGACGCTCGTAGAGCCCCTCGAGGCGACGCTCAACGCGGTCAATCGCGCGATCCGAGCAGCCCGTGTTGGTGACGAACCCGCACAGGTGCGGCGAGTATCCGATCCGCCGCAGCCACACCGCGAGCACCAGCAGCGTCTGGTCGCCGGCGCCGAAGCCGGGCAGGAGGATCACCGAGCGGCCCTCGCCGTGCGGGACTCCATGGCCACGAAACACCGGGTCGACAAGCAGCCGCCCGAGCTCGAGCTGCCAGCGGGTCTCGCGCAGGTGCTCGCCTCGCCACCGCTCCTCCGGAATCGGCGGGAGCTCTTCAGTTGGCGAGTACATAGCTGCCCGGCGCCTTTCCATGAGCTCTGTAAGTCGCGTTGCCGAGCTTGTTCGGCGCGGGCTTCAGCTCGCCAGAGCGCTCCGCCAGCCAGGCGTCCCAGTCCGGCCACCAGCTCCCCGGCAGCTGCGGCGCGCTGATCACAAATTCCTCCGGCGTGTCCGGAAGTTCGTCGACGACGCGGAAGCTCGAGCGGCTGTCGGGGCTGGGCGGGTTGACCAGCGCCTGGATATGACCGCTCCGGGAGAGGACAAACCGTCGCTTTGCACCGAACAGCTGCGCGCCCTTGTACGCACTCTCCCACGGGACGATGTGATCGTTCGCGCCCGCGATGAAGTACGTGTCGACGTCGACCGTTCCGAGATCCACTGGATCGCCCAGGACCTCGAGCGCACCGGGCTGGGCGAACGCGTTGTCCAGCCCGATGAAGATGAAGTCACGGTGAAGGCCTGCCGCCAGCCGCACCGTGTCCTGGTTCCAGTAGAGGACGTCGAACGCCGGCGGCGCCTTGCCGAGCAGATAGTTGTTGACGACGTAGTTCCAGACCAGATCGTTGGGGCGTAGCCAGGTGAACACACCAGCAAGCGCCTGCCCGTCGATGTATCCCTTGCGGGCCGATTCGGCCACCGCGGCGGCGGCTACGTCGCGGGTGGCCAGTGCCGACACCGTGCCCTCGGTCTCGTTGTCGAGCGCGCACACCATCAGCGTCAGGCTGGCGACCCCGGGCAGCTTCCCGGTCGCGGCGAGATGGCCGAGGAGCCCCGCCGTGATGATCCCGCCTGAGCAAGCCGCCGCCAGGTGCACCGCGGGCTGGCTGGTGATCGCTGCGACCGCGTCGCGGGCCTCCGCGACGGCGGTTGCGTACGTGTCGAGGTCAAAGTCGCCCTGCTCCTGGCCTGGATTGCGCCAAGAGATCGCGAACACCTGCTGTCCCTGCGCCACGTAGTACTCGATCATGCTGCGTCCGGGAGCGAGGTCGAGTACGTAGAACTTGTTGATCGTCGGCGGGATCAGCAGCAGCGGCGTCTCGCGCACCTGATCGGTCGTCGGCGTGTACTGAATCAGCTCGAACACGTCTGTCCGGAGGACCACCGATCCGGGTGACGCGGCCAGGTTGCCGCCGACCTCGAACGTGCTGATGTCGACCGTGGCCGGCATTCGTGAGGGAGTGCCCAGGTCATGGACGAACTGTTTCGCGCCGCGGACGAGATTGCCGCCCCCGGTGTTCACGATCTCCTTCAGCACGGTCGGATTCGACCACGCGAAGTTGCTCGGAGCCAGAGCGTCGAGCACGTTCCCGGCCGCGAGTCGGGCGCGCCGCTCGGCACGCCAGTCGACCTCCGCGTCGGAGATCAGGCCGTCGACCGTCTCACCCACCGCCAGGTATGCCTGCAGAACACGACGCAGGAGCCAGTTGCCCTCCCACGCGGGGTCGGCGAAGCGCCGATCACCCTTCGCCGGCACCAGCTCCGAGCGACCCGCGGCGGTCCGGGCGAGCGCGGCGGTGAGCCCTCCGGCCCGCGCCACCGCCCGCCGGGGATGCCGGACCAACCCGGCGCCAACCTTTACTCCTGACCCGGGAGCCAGGAACCTTGGCGGCCCGCCCACCGCGGCCTCGCCCAACATCACGTCGAGCCCGGAACGGACCGCCCGGCTCGTTCGCCGGGCCTGGGACGGCTTGGTGGTGGTTGTCGCGCTGTCGGTCATGGATTTCCTCCGGGTTGTGCGTGCTGGATAAGGCTCGCTTTCCGGGGGCCCCGGCGCAACGGGTCGGCGCCCCAAGTTCCCGCTCGCCCGTTTGTGTGCCGCGTACAATCGCCGGCGAGGAGAGGCCTGGGCCGTGAACCGAGACCGTGCGATCGTCGCCCTACGTCAGGCGCTCGAGCAGCGGCTTGACGATCTTGCCGACGAGGCGACCGCCAAGATCGTGACCGAGATCCCGGCCTACCGGAGCTTCGACGAGCCGTTGCGTCGCGACGTCCGCGCGCACGTTCTGTCTCACCTGCGCGCGAGCCTCGAGAGCCTCGAGCTCGACCGCGAACTCACCCGCGAGGACCTGCTGTTCGTGCGCCCACACGCCGCGCGCCGCACGAAGCGCGTGTCGCTCAGCGACTTCGTGCAGGCGTTCTACGTCGGCGAGCGGGTGCTATGGGACACCGCGCTGTCCCTCGCCCACGACGCGGACTCCCAGCGGGCGGCGCTCGCCTTCGCCTCGCACCTGCCCCGCTACTTCGAGGTCGCGACCACGCACGCGGCAGAGGTGTACCTCGAGGCCCAGGAGCAGCTCGCGGCCACCGGGGAGGCGGTCCGTCGCGACCTGCTCGAGGATCTGCTCGCCGGGCGGACCCTCGAGCCCGGACCGCGTCTCGACGCGGCTCGCGCCGCGGGGCTCGAGGACAGCTCGTCGTTTGTCGTGATCTCCGCCGCCGCCGAGTCGCGCCCGAGCGACGAGGAGCTGCTGCGCGGCGGTGCAGCGGCGCTCGCACGTGCCGCGGGAGGCCGCAGCCTCCCGCTAGCGGTCGTCCGCCACGAGGAGATCGTGGTCGTGGTCGCCGCGGGCCCGGGGCAAACGGCGTCGCCGGCTCCGCGGCTCGTCGACGTCCAGCGCCGACTCGCCGACGGCGGCCTGCCGCTGGCGGTGGCGGTCAGCACCGCGGTGCCCGACCTGGCCCGGGTCGGCGAGGCCTATCGCGAGGCGAGGACGTTGCGGATCGCTCGGGGCTGGCGACCCGGCGTCGTTGCCCTCTCTGATCTGAGCGCGTTCGAATACCTCACGCTCCGGCCGAATCCCACAGCGACCCGCCTGATCGCCCCGGCCATCCACGAGTTCGTGGCCCAGGATGCGCAGGAGGGAATGCCGCTGATCACCACTCTGCGCGAGTACGTCGCGTGTGATCTGAACGCCCGGCGCGCCGCCGACAGCCTCCACATCCACGTGAACACGGCCCACTACCGCCTGGCGAGAATCGCCGAGCGGACTGGGTGCGACCTGCGCAAGGTCTCGGACCTGCTCGAGATCCTGATCGCCGCTCGGCTGGCCGACGCCGCGGCGAACGGGCAGCCGGCGCACTAGCGGCGACCCCGACGATCGAACTTTGTCGGCGGCGCCTGACGGCGGCGCCTTATTGGTTGCGGCCCACAATCGGCGGGCCTGGAATTCGGCGCGCGCTCCCATGGTCGGGGCGCGGCTGCTGCGGGACGCTCTCCAAACCCCATCCCCCGAGAGAAGGACCGCCGATGAACGAGAACCTCGCCTACAACCTGACCAACACCGCGGAGCAGCATCCCACGCGGCCGGCGCTGCGGCTCGAGGAGGACGTGCTGACCTACGCAGAGCTCGACGACGCCACCGCTCGCGTCGCCGGGTTCCTGCGCGAGCACGGCGTCGAGCCCGGCGACCGGGTGGGGATCATGCTTCCCAACGTCCCCGAGTTCGCGATCGCGTATTACGGCGTGCTGCGAGCCGGCGGGATCGTTGTCCCGATGAACGTGCTGCTCAAGCGGCGCGAGGTCGCGTTCTACCTCGGCGATCCCGAGGCGAACCTGCTGTTCGCCTGGCACCAGTTCGCCGACGCCGCCGCGGAGGGCGCCGCGGAGGTCGGGGCCGAGTGTGTAGTCGTCGAACCTGACGAGTTCCGCCAGCGGCTCGAGGTGTCCGAGCCGGTCACTGAGGTGGTCCCACGGGCCGCCAACGACACCGCCGTGATCCTCTACACGTCGGGCACGACCGGTAAGCCAAAGGGTGCTGAGCTCACGCACTCGAACCTGGCGATCAACGCGGACGTGATGAAGCAGGTGTTCTCGATCGGCCCCGAGGACGTCATCTTCGGCGCGCTCCCGCTGTTTCACGCCTTCGGGCAGACCTGCAGCTTGAACACGGCGGTGAGCGCCGGCGCGGAGCTCGTGCTCCTCGCGCGCTTCGACGCCGGGCGCGCCCTGGACGCGATCGACCGTTACCGCGTCACCGTGTTCGAGGGCGTGCCGACGATGTATTCCGCGCTGCTGCACCATCCCGAGCGCGAGCGCTACGACGTGAGCGCCCTGCGCCTGTGCGTGTCGGGCGGCGCCGCCCTACCGGTCGAGGTACTGCGGGCATTCGAGGAGGCATTCGGATGCGTGATTCTCGAGGGCTACGGCCTGTCCGAGACCTCGCCGGTGGCCTCGTTCAATCACCCCGGCCGCGAGCGTAAGCCCGGCTCGATCGGAACGCCGATCGAGGGCGTCGAGATGAAGCTGGTCGACCTGCACCGGCACGAGAGCCAGTCCGGCGACGCGGGCGAGATCGCGATCCGCGGGCACAACGTGATGAAGGGCTACTGGAAGCGTCCCGAGGCCACTTCGGATGCGATCGACGCCGACGGCTGGTTCTACTCGGGTGACATCGCGCGAGTTGACCAGGACGGTTTCTTCTTCATCGTCGATCGCAAGAAGGAGCTGATCATCCGCGGCGGCTACAACGTGTACCCGCGGGAAATCGAGGAAGTCCTCTACGAACATCCCGCGGTACGCGAGGCGGCCGTAATCGGCATTCGCCACCCCGAGCTCGGCGAAGAGGTGGGTGCGGCGGTCGCGCTCAAGCCCGGCCAGGAGGTGACCGAGGCCGACCTGCGCGACTACGTCAAGAGCAACGTCGCCGCCTACAAGTACCCGCGGCACGTCTGGTTCTTCGACGAGCTTCCCAAGGGCCCCACTGGAAAGATCCTGAAGCGCGAGATCAAGCCTCCCACTGTGGTCTGACACACGACCGCAAGCTCACAGTCACATCACCTACCCATCCGCAGAGGAAGGAGAAATTCACATGTCTGGCCGCCTCAAACAAACCGTCCCGCTCGCAATCAGCATCGGCCTGCTCGCATTCCTGTGGTCGGAGTTCACCCTGAACTTCAACCTTCACTGGTTCACCGTCGCCGACGGCGTGTTTGGAAAGTTTGGACTGCCGGAGAAGTTCCAGCTCGTGCTTCCGGCGACGTTCGTGACATGGGGGGTCTACTTCATGCTCGGGGCCGACCGCACCGCGCTGCGAAAGACGCTGCTCGCGTGCACGACGGGCACGGTTGGCGCGATCGTGATCATGACCCTCGGGCCCGCGCTCGCCGGGCTCCCGAGCTTGTGGGGCATCGCGCTCGCCATCGCTATCGTCGGCGGCGGTCTGGTGCTCCTCTCGGCACTGTCCGAGCACGACGCGCTGCCTGCCGCGCCGGCGTTTGCCTGCGCCGCCGCGGTCCTGTTCTGGTGGTTCGCCACCGGCCTCGACAACTACGTCCCGGGCGCGGCCGGCCCGCACACCGTGGCCGCGCTCGGCCTGGCCCTGACCAGGCACCCGCTCGCGGCGGGTACGGGGGCGCTGGGCGGGCTGCTGTCGACGCCGTGGCAGTGGGTCGCGCTGAGCTCATGGGTGTCGCTCCTGTGCGGACCCGTGCTGGGGTACCTCTCACACGTGCTCTCCTCGGTGCCGGCCCGGCTCACGGCCTCTGCGGAGCCGGTTCGCCCCGAGGTCGCCGCCTGAGAGCGAGCGGCTCACGCAGAGGGCGCGCGGCGCGTCGCGGCGATAGGTCGTGGCGCGCCGCGCCTTCGCGCCGCTCCCCGCGCCTCTGGCAGGCACGAGGAAGGATCCGCCCCCGGTTGGGGTCTTCACAAGTGACCCGCCACATCGGCGGGTCCCGAGAAACTTCAAACGTGGGAGCAAGAATGACCAATCTGGGAACAGCGCGGTTGCGCGTCGCGGTGCTCGCCGCGCTCGCGACTTCCGCGCTGGTGCTCGCCGCGTGCGGGAGCTCCAGCAGCTCGAGCACGAGCTCAGCCACGGCCGCGCCGGCCGCGTCCAGCTCGACCTCCTCGACGTCCGCGACCACCACCCCCGCGGCGGCGGTGAGCGGTACCACGATCGGCACCGCCACGGCGCACGGTCACACTTACCTGACCGGTGAGTCGGGCCGGTCCGTCTACCTGTGGGTGGCCGACAAGGGCAACACGTCCAGCTGCTCGGGCGCCTGCGCGCAGGCGTGGCCTCCGGTCACCACCAAGGGCAAGCCGACCGCAGGGGCGGGCGTGACCGCGGCCGATCTGGGCACGACCACGCGCTCCGACGGCAGCGAGCAGGTCACCTACAACGGCCACCCCCTGTACTACTTCGTCGCCGACAAGACCGCCGGGAGCACCGCCGGCCAGGGCAGCGACTCGTTCGGCGCGAAGTGGTGGCTGGTGGACCCGTCGGGCAGCGCGATCACCACCGGCGGCTCGTCCAGTGGCGGGGCGTCAACCGGCAGCTCCTCTGGGAGCGGCTGGGGCTAACCGATCTAGGACCCGGCGAACGTGTCGGAGGCGACGGCGGGTGCCCGCGCCCGGGCGGGCACCTCCGTGCTCCGGAGCGGCGGGCTCCCCCGGGCCCGCCGCGAAGCCGTCCCGCCGCTGCACCCGTGGGCATTCCTGGGTTTCGCGGTGGCCTCGTTCGGAGGCCCGCTCGCGCTCGCGGCCTCCGGCGCGCCCGGTCTCGCTGCCGAAGCCGGCTCCTCGAGCGGGCTGGCCATGCTCGCGGGAGCCGTCGTGTTCCTCGTTCCGCTGGCGATCTGGCTGCGCTACTCGCGCGAGATCAGCGGCTCGGGCGGCCTGTACGCGTTCGTCGAGGCGGCTGCCGGGCGGCGCGTGGCACTGGTTCAGGCCGCGATCTGGACATTCAGCTACCTGCTCTACGTCGTCTACACCACGGTGCAGATCGTCTACGACCTGCTCCCAAGCGTCATTCCGGGCGTCGGCCGCTACCAGACGGTGCTCGCCCTGGCGATCCCGGTGGCGCTGGTGACGGTCATGCTGGCGGGGCGCGCCGCGGCGTTCCTGGTGGTGGGCGTCATCGCCGCCGGACAGCTCGCGCTGGCGGCAATCCTGGACGGCGTCACCCTCGCGCACATCTCGACGCCGATCTCCAGCTTTGGCGCCGGCGCGGGCGCTGGGGCCGTCGCCAAGGCCAGCGCTCAGACCTCGCTGCTCTACGTATGCGGCAGCCTGCCGCTCTTCCTCGGCGGCGAGCTGGCCGCGCCGGCGCGGACGATCCGGCGCGGCATCACGGCCGCGTTCCTGGCGACCGCCACCGTGATCGTGCTCGCGGTGGCGCCGCTGGCCGCGATGCCGGGACTGCTGGGAACCGCGGTGCCCGGCGTGAGCGTGGCCGAGCAGTTCGCGGGCGCCGGCCTGGCCAAGGCGATCGGCATCGGCGTGGCGGTAAGCACCGCCGGCGTGATCCTGTGCGAGTACGTGGCGCTGACCCGGCTGATTCACGCGATCGGTCGGTGGTCGATGCGATCCATCGCCGCCGGCATCGGCGTGGTGGCGCTGGTCGCCGCGCCGCTGAGCCTGATCGACCCGGAGGGCTTCTACAACAGCCTGCTCAAGCCGTCGGAGGTGGCGCTGTGGCTCAGCCAGCTGATCGTGTTCGCCGTCTACCCGCTGTTCGCGATCAGGCGGCGGCTGCGGGCCTGGCCGGCCCTCGCTCTTGCCACCGGCGCCAGCGCGTTCGCCGTGTACGGCCTCATCACGACCCTCCAGCAGGCATCGAGCTGAACCGCCGCTTGGCATAAGACTCGGACTATTTCCGAGAAATCCGCCAAGCGCCCGTCGAGTAGGCTCCGACATACCGGTGAGCGAGCTGAACGCACAGTGGCGACTGGCCGCGAGACCCGTCGGTCTGCCGAAACCGTCTGATTGGGAGTACGTCGAGGAGCCGGCGCCCGAGCCTGCCGAGGGACAGTTCCAGGTGCGCCTCGAGTACCTGTCACTCGATCCGGCCATGCGCGGATGGATGAACGACGGCCGCTCCTACGTCCCGCCGGTGGCAATCGGCGAGGTGATGCGCGGCGGCGGGCTCGGTCGCGTCACCGACTCGCGCCACCCCGACTTCAACGCCGGCGACCTGGTGTCTGGGATGTTCGGAATCCAGCGCTACGCCCTCTCCGACGGACAGGGCGTCAGGAACGTCGACACCACGCTGGCGCCGGCCCCCGTCCACCTCGGCACGCTCGGCATGACCGGCCTCACCGCCTACTTCGGCCTGCTCGACGTCGGCCGGCCCGAGGCGGGGCAGACCGTCGTCGTGTCGGGCGCCGCCGGCGCCGTAGGTAACGTCGCGGGCCAGATCGCCCGGATCAGGGGCTGCAAGACGATCGGGATCGCGGGTGGCCCGGAGAAGTGCGACTGGCTCACCGAGGAGCTCGGCTTCGACGCGGCGATCGACTACAAGGCCGGCGAGGTCCGGGCGGAGCTCCGCCGACAGGCGCCGGAGGGAGTTGACGTGTACTTCGACAACGTCGGCGGCGAGATCCTCGACGAGGTGCTGCTCCGCCTCGCCCGCCATGCCCGGGTGGTCATCTGTGGCGCGATCTCCCAGTACAACGCCGACCAGCCCCCTCGCGGCCCCGCCAACTACATGCAGCTGCTCGTCGAGCGCGCGTCGATGACCGGATTCCTCGTGTTCGACTATGCCCAGCGCTACCGCGAGGCGATCGCTCAACTCGCCGATTGGCTCCAGACCGGCGAGTTGATCTCCCGCGAGGACATCGTGCGCACCGGCCTCGATCGGTTCCCCGACGTGTTCCTGAGGTTGTTCCAGGGTGACAACGTCGGCAAGCTAATCCTTCAGCTGGACGGCGACCACGCATGACGGCGCCGCTCCAATCCGAGCTGCGCTTCTGGCCCGAGCTGGCAGGCCTCCTGAGCGATCCTCTGTTTTGGAATCCCACCCGCCCGCCCCCGATCCATCTCCCACCCCGCCGGACGGCGAGACAACCTGTGCTCCTGATCCCGGGCTTCCTCGCCGGCGACGCCTCGCTGACGGTGATGGCCGGCTGGTTCCGTCGTCGCGGCCACCGCGTCCGCACCAGCGGGATTCGGTTCAACGTGGGCTGCTCGGGACGGGACCTCGACCGCCTCGAGTCGGTCATCGATGCGTTCGGCGAGCCCGTCATCCTGATCGGCCAGAGTCGCGGCGGGACTCTCGCGCGGGCGCTGGCGGCACGCCATTTCGACCGGATCGCCGCGCTGGTCATGCTCGGCGCGCCCGTGCTCGACCCGCTCGCGGTGTCGCCGTCCGTGCTCAGGACCATCCGCTCGGTCGCCTTACTGGGTGATCTGGGCATGCCCGGGCTGTTCTCCACCGACTGCCGCGACGGCAATTGCTGCGCCGAGTTCCGCTCGCTGCTCGAGGCGCCGCTGCCCGAGGGGGCGACGGCGCTCGCGCTGTACTCGCGCACGGACGCGATTGTCGACTGGCGCGCCTGCCTGGATCCCCACGCCGAGTGCGTCGAGATCGACGGCAGCCACTGCGGGATGGCGGTCAATTCCCAGGTCTATCGAGAGCTCGAGCGGCTTCTCGACAGGGCGCCGCCGTCAGGCGCCGCCGACCAATCTGAATGACGGCGCTCGCGACCTCGACGCGTGCGGACCTCGCCCAATGGGCTCGTTGGGCCATCCCCCGTTGGTCGGTGCCGGCGGCGATCCGCGCGATTCGCGCGATGGTCTGCGTCTGCGGGCTGTTCGCGTTCACGGACAAGGTGATCGGGAACGCCCAGATCGCCACGTTCGCCGCCTTCGGCAGCTTCGCGACGCTCGTGCTGGCGTCGTTCGCGGGGAGCTGGCGCGACAAGTTGCTCGCCCACCTCGGGCTGGCCATCGTCGGGAGCGTGCTGCTGACGATCGCCACGATCGTCAGCTCCTCCACCGTAATCGCCGCGATCGTGACCGTCCCCGTGACGTTCGCGGTGTTCTTCGCGGGCATCACCGGCCCCAACGCGGCGTCCGGGGTCACGGGTGCACTGCTCGCCTACGTACTTCCCGCGGCGTCTGCGGGAACGATCAGCATGGTCCCGGACCGCCTAATCGGCTGGTGGCTTGCGTCGGTCGTCGGCACGACGGCCGTGCTCCTGTCCTCGCCGCGCTCCGCCGGCGGCAACCAGCTGAGCGCGGCGGCGTCGAAGCTCGCGACAACGCTCGCCGACGAGCTCGACGCCGCGTTGCGCGGGGAGGCCTCAGCGGACCACCTCGCCGCCGCCCTCGAGGCCAAGAGGGGCCTGCTCTCGGCCTTCACATCAACGCCATACCGGCCCACCGGCCTCGACACCACCGACCAGGCGCTTGCCAACTGCATCCAGCTGCTCGAGTGGTGCACGTCGCTGATCGCCGACGCGGTCCACGAGCGGCACGACCTCACCGACGCGGCGCCGTCCGACCGCGAGCTCATCGCGAACTCAAGGTCGGTTCTGCGTGACACGGCGACCCTTCTCGCGGGCGGAGAAGCACGCCCCGACATCGACGAGCTCGAGCGCTGCCGCGCGCAGGTCTTGACCCGGATCGAGCAGTCGAGCTCGCAGCCGATTGGGCGGGGCGATCTCCGCGAGGCGGCCCAGATCTCGTTCCACTCCAACGCCGTCGCCGTCGCGGTCGTCGGGATTGCCTACGAGGCGATGATTGCGTCGCGGCTGGCGGATCCCGAGTGGCTGGAGGCCAGGCGCGCTCGGTGGTACACCGGGGGGACCGCCGTCGCGCGGACCGTGCACCGCGTGTCGAGCGTCGCCACCGAGGCGTACACCCACGCGAGCGTGCGATCTGTGTGGTTCGTCAGCAGCATCCGAGGGGCGGTCGCGCTGGCCGTGGCGGTGACGATCGCCGATGTGACCACCGTCCAGCACGGCTTTTGGGTGGTGCTCGGCACGCTGTCGGTCCTCCGCACGAACGCGGCGGCGACCGGCGCCACCGCGCTCCGTGCGCTCGCCGGCACCGCGATCGGATTCGTGATCGGCGGGGCGCTCGTGGTGGCGATCGGGAGCGACCAAACCGCGCTGTGGATCGTTTTCCCGTTCGCGGTGCTGGTAGCCGCCTACTCGCCGGGGACGGCGCCCTTCGCCGTCGGCCAGGCGGCGTTTACCGTGATGATCGCGATCCTGTTCAACCTGATCGTTCCGGTCGGATGGAAGGTCGGCGTGGTGCGGATCGAGGACGTGGCGCTCGGCTGCGCGGTCAGCGTGGTGATTGGCACTCTGTTCTGGCCGCGCGGAGTCGCGTCTCTCGTAGGCGACGACCTCGCCGACGCGTTCCGCGCTGGTGCCTCGTACCTGTCCCAAGCGGTGCAATGGGCCGTCGGAGCACGCGCCGCCGAGCCCGACACCGCTGGTGAGGCGGGGGCTGCGGGCGTCCGCCTCGACGAGGCGCTGCGCGGGTTCCTCGCCGAGCAGGGCACCAAGCACATCCCGAAGCAGGACCTGTGGCGCCTGGTCGGAGGCTCGCTCCGGCTCCGTCTGACCGCGCACGCGGTAGCGGAGATGCCGGGAGACGCGACCGGCCTCGACGCGGCCCGCGCCGTGCTGGAGCGCCGCACCGCGACGCTCGCGTCCTGGTACGACAAGCTCGCCGAGCAGGTCGGCAGGCCGGATCACCGCGCCGTGTCCGAGCTCGAGCCGCCGTCGCTGGCCGCAGCCGGGATCGTCGACGACTCGTCAGGGTCTCATTACGGGGTCTGGCTGTGCGAGCACCTCGATCACCTCGCCGAGCACCTGGGCGAGCTCGTCCGGCCCGCGGCGACCGTCGCGAAGATCCGCAGCCGTCCCTGGTGGCGTTAGTTCCCTACTCGACCGACGGTCCCCAGCGCTCCTCGATTCGGCCGTAGCGCCAGACGGACAGCGCGATCGCCCAGGTGAAGACGAACATCCCAACGATCACGAAGCCCAGAGTGTTGATGTTGACGTTCTCGAACCGGTTCCAGAACGGGCCGGACAGGTTCAGCTCGGAGGCGAGCAGCCCGCCGAGCTCGATCGTCCCGACCACGACCGCGACCGCCACCGACAGCCCGGTGATCGTGATGTTGTAGAAGACCTTGCGCACCGGCCTGGAAAACGCCCACCCGTAGGCGAAGTTCATGAACGACCCGTCGATCGAGTCCATCAGCGACATGCCGGCGGCGAACAGGGTCGGCAGGCACAGGATCGCGTACCAGGGGAGCCCGGCGCCGGCGGCTCCGCCGGCGAGCACCAACAGCGCGACCTCGGTCGCGGTGTCGAACCCCAGCCCGAACAGCACCCCGATCGGATACATCTGACCCGGCCGGCTTACCGCCCGGGTGAGCCGACCCAGCAACCGGTTCATGAACCCCCGTTTTTGCAGCTGCTCCTCGAGCTCCTGCTCGTCGTAGTGGCCGGTCTTCATCTCTCGGAAGACCTTGATGATCCCGAGCAGGATCCCGATGTTGATCGCCGCGATGACGTACAGGAACGAGCCGGAGACGAGCGTCCCGATCCAGTTCGTGACCTGATGGAGGTTGGAGTTGTCGTTCTTGACCGGCCCGTCAAGGGCCCGCACGCCGACGGAGATCAGGAACGCCAGGGCGAACACGATCGTCGAGTGCCCGAGCGAGAACCAGAACCCCACGCTCACCGGGCGCTTCCCCTCGGCCATCAGCTTGCGCGTCGTGTTGTCGATCGCGGAAATGTGATCGGCGTCGAACGCATGCCGGAGTCCGAGCGTGTACGCGGTCACCCCGATCCCGATCGTGAACGCACCCACGGTTCCGAGCTCGTAGTGCCTGGGGGCGACCAGCGCGATCAGCGTCAGGAACCCCAACACGTGCAGGCCAGCCACAAGCGAGCCGTGTATCCGAACAGCTCCCTGATGCGCCGGCGTACCGGATCAAGCCGCGTCGGCGGGACGGACGTCACCTTGGCGCACCGTTCGCAGTAGAGGTATTCGACCTCTTCTTTGCCGACACAGCCCAGCCGAGTGAACGTGGCGGATCAGTCCCCGGTGCTCCAAAACTTCCAGGTTGCGGTAGACCGAGGATTCATCGATCGACAACTGCTGCGCGAGGTCGCTCGCGGCGACCGGGCCGTCGGCCGCAAACAGCGCCTCGAGGACAAGCCGCCGTGGGGTCGAGAGTCGAAGCCCCGATCGGCGCAGCGCCTGCTCCGCCTCAAGGAGGCTGTCGACCGCGAGCGGAGGGACATCAGGCGAAACAGTCATCCCCCGGGCGCCCCGAACGTTGAGCGCAGCGTCCGCACCAGCGTTCGCGCCCGGTCCGTCCCCCGGCGCCCCGCCCACGGATGCGGCCCCTGCGCCCACGGGTGCCAGCCGAGCGTGCCGTAGTGCTCGCGCACGAGTGCCTTGAGCTCGCCTCGGTGGGCGCCGCACGCGTGGCGCTGCGGCCCGTACATGCCGCGCCCGTGCCAGGTCAGCCAGCGACCGGGCTCGGCGTCGACGTACTCCCCGTGACGGAGGTCCAGGAGTTGACGCTCGAGCGCGGCCTGGGTCTCGGCGTCGGGACGGACGCCGCAGATCTCGCATGCGAACACCACGGTCACCGGCATGTCAGCCCGTCGCCTCCGGGATGCGCGGCTCGCGCTCGTGGTGCCGCAGCGCGCCCTGACGGAGGCGACGCACCACCGGTCCCCATGTGAACCGCGCCCCCCGGGACGCCAGAAGCCCAAGGGGATTCGGCTCCATGAACGGCATGAACTTGTCCGGGAAGCCCGGCATCGTGCACGCGTTGCATATACCCCCCACGTTCGGGCACCCTCCGACTCCGCCTATCCAGCCCCGGAGCGGGACGTTGCACTTCGCCACCGGCCCCTTGCAACCAAGCTTCACCAGGCAGCCGCGGTGGTCCGCCGGGGTCCGCGCGAACTCGCCCTGCTCTGCAAAGCCCGCCCGTCCGCACCCCTGCTGCACGGTTCGCTCGAACAGCCAGCACGGGCGGCCGTGCGCATCGACGTCGATCATCGGCGCCGCCCCAGTGACGTGCAGCGCCAGGTGCAGCAACGTCTCGGTGATGTTGTCTGGCTGAGCCGGACATCCCGGGAGGTTGATGATCGGGACGCCGAGTCGGGAAGTCCAGCTCCAGCCGAGGTAATCGCGCAGCCCCATGGCACCGGTCGGGTTGTTCCGCATGGCCGGGATTCCGCCGAAGGTTGCGCACGTGCCCAGAGCCAGGACCGAAGCGGCACGGGGAGCCAGCCGGTCGATCCAGGTACACGTCGAGATCGGCTCGCCGGTGGCGGGATCGACGCCGAGCGTCGCCCAATACCCGTCGCCGCTAATCGTCTCGTTCGGCACCGAGCCCTCGAGTACGAGGATGAACGGGTCGAGCTTCCCCTTCGCCGCGTCGAACCAAGCGCGCATGAAGTCCTCCCCCGACTCGTACGCGAGCAGCGGGTTGTAGATGACCAATGGCGGTGCCCCTGGGAAGCACCCTCGAATCAGGTCTTCGAAGCTGGGGTTCTGCGCCGCTGTCATCGCCACCGAGTCGCCCTCGCAGCCCAGGCCGCTGGTCAGCCACAGCACGTGCACGGGATGCCGGTCCGCCCCGATCATCCGCTAGCCGATCGGGCCGTGGACCCGCCGTGGATGCGAGAGCGGTCGCTCGACGAGCGCCGGGTCGCGCTCGGCGAGCGCCTCGAGCTGGTGCTCGAGACTGCCGTGCAGGTGTAGATCGTCGGTCGTTCCGGTGACCAGCCCGGCCTGCGCCAGCCGCTTCAACGCGTGCGAGATAGAAGGGCGTTCAGCGGCGACCAGCTCACCGAGGAGGCGGTGGGTGAGTGGCAACGACAGCCGCACCCCGGCGGGCTCGACGTGCCCCCATCGACCCGCCAGATGCCAAAGCAGGAGCACGAGGCGAAGCTCGAGGCGCGGCTGCGAGGTGATCGCCCGCAGCACGTCGAGCTCCAGGGGACGGCGGCAGGCGCGCCGGGCGAGCGTGCGGGAGATCTGCGGAAACGGCCGGACTCGCTCGATGAAATCCAGATCGAGCACCGCCATCCGGGTGGGGCGCAGCATCCGCCAGGCGCACGTGCGCATGAGCAGCTGGTCGCTGGCCGGGCCGAGTGGCTGGAGCAGGTCCCCTGGACCGACCAGCTCGGCGGCGGTGCGCCCACTGACGCGGATCTCGACGACGAGCAGACCGTCGAGGACAAGCAGTCCGAGGCCGTCCGCCGCGACCTCGAACCAGGGCTCGAGGTCACACGCTCCGATCTCCAACTGGAGAACTCTCGCGGTCGCGAGCTGACGAGCAGCGATCCGGACGGGAACGTCGAGGTCCTCGGCGAGCTCGCAGTCGGCGTCGAGGACGTACGTGTACAGGGCGATCGACTCGGGCTCGGCGCCGGACACCACGGGGTGGCGGGGCCACCGTACGGGGCCGGGCTGAACCACCCTTCGGTCATCGCCGGACACGAGACACCCTCTCTGGTCTGTCAGACCACCAGCCGTCGAGGCGCGAGTCTATGGCTCCACGGATCCTCCCGCGCACCACGGCCGACGTTGCTTGGTAACCCACCTTACCCGCATTGACAATTTGGTCCTATCTGGTGGTAGAACACCGGGCGTGTGCCTGGCGATCCCTGGCCAGATCATCGAGATCGTCGATGACCTGAATCGGTTGGCCAAGGTCGACGTTGCGGGAGTGCGTCGCAACGTGAACGTGGGCCTGCTCGACGGCGAGGATGGTGGCGTCGGGCCCGGGGACTGGGTGCTCATCCATGTTGGGTTTGCGATCTCCAAGGTGGACGAGGAGGAGGCCCGGGCCACCCGCGATCTGCTGGTGCGGATGGGGGCGGACTACGAGCGAGAGCTCGAGGAGCTCAAGGCCAGCGTGATCGAGTGAGTGCCGACGAGTCCTGCGGATCGGAACACTGCATCACTTGCGGCGATGACGGCGTGCCGATGACCGTGTTGGCGGTCGATCTCGATCGCGCACTGGCGTTGTGCGCTCACGCGGACGGGCGCCGCGAGACCGTCGAGACGGCGCTCGTCGCGCCGGTCGCCCCGGGCGACGTGCTGCTCGTCCACGCCGGCACGGCACTCACGCGGCTCCTGGAGCCGGCGACGTGAAGTTCGTCGACGAATTCCGCGACGCCGAGCTCGGCCGCGCCGTGGCCGGCGAGATTCTGTCCCTCGTTGAGCCCGGCCGCCACTACAAGCTGATGGAGGTTTGCGGCGGCCACACTCATGCGATCTATAAGTACGGGATCGACGACCTGCTGCCGGCCAACGTCGAGCTCGTGCACGGGCCGGGCTGCCCGGTGTGTGTCATCCCGATGGGCCGCGTCGACGACGGGATCGCCGTCGCTCACCGCGACGGCGTGATCTTCACCTGCTTCGGCGACATGATGCGCGTACCGGGCTCCCAGGGCAGCCTGCTCGATGCCAAGGCCGCGGGCGCCGACGTGCGCATGGTCTACTCGCCGCTCGACGCGCTCCGGATCGCCAAGCAGAACCCCGACCGCGAGGTGGTCTTCTTCGCGATCGGCTTCGAGACGACCGCCCCGTCGACCGCACTCACGCTCAAGCGCGCCCGCTTGGAGGGCCTGCGCAACTTCAGCGTCATGTGCAGCCACGTCACGATCGTCCCGCCGCTGCGCGCGCTGCTCGAGTCTCCCGATCTGCGCCTCGACGGCTTCATCGGCCCCGGTCACGTCTCGACCGTGGTCGGAGCCCGGCCGTTCGAGTTCATCCCGGTCGATTACGGCAGACCGGTCGTGATCTCCGGCTTCGAGCCGCTCGACATCCTCCAGGCGATCGAGATGATCCTGCGCCAGCTGGCCGACGGTCGCTGCGAGGTCGAGAACCAGTACAAGCGCGTGGTCCCCTACGAGGGCAACCTGCGGGCGCTCGAGGTGATGGCCGAGGTGTTCGAGCTGCGGCCCCACTTCGAATGGCGTGGCCTGGGCTTCATCTCCCACAGCGGGCTGAAGCTGTCCGACGCCTATGCCGACCTGGATGCCGAGGCCCGTTTCAGCGTGCCCGGCGTGCGGGTGGCCGACCCCAAGGCATGCCAGTGCGGCGAGGTCCTCAAGGGCGTGATCAAGCCCTGGGAGTGCAAGGTGTTCGGGACGGCGTGCACCCCCGAACGTCCGATCGGCACCTGCATGGTGTCCTCCGAGGGCGCCTGCGCGGCCTATTACAACTTCGGCCGCTTCGCCCGGGAGCGACAGGTGGTGTGATGGGCGATCGGGCGGCGGTGTCCGAACGCGAGCAGAAGATCCTGGGGATCATCGAGACCGCGCGCGGGAAGCGCGCGAAGTTTCGCGACGAGCGGATCAACATGGCCCATGGCGCGGGCGGGAAGGCGACGCAGAGCCTGATCGAGGGGCTGCTGGCTCCCGCGTTCGAGTCCGAGGCGCTGAACGAGCTGGCCGACGCGGCCACGATCCTCGCCGGCGACGCCCAGATCGCACTGACCACCGACTCCTACGTGGTCAGGCCCATACGCTTCCCCGGCGGCTCGATCGGCGAGCTGGCAGTGAACGGGACCGTCAACGACCTGGCCGTCTCCGGTGCCCGCCCGCTCGCCCTCAGCCTGTCGCTGATTCTCGAGGAGGGACTCCCGGCCGAGGACCTCCGGGCCGAGGTGGAGGCGATGGCGGCGGCGGCGCGTGCGGCGGGAGTCGAGATCGTTACCGGCGACACCAAGGTCGTCGAGCGCGGGCACGCCGACGGCATGTACGTGTGCACGACGGGTGTCGGCGTGCGCGACCCCCGGGCCCGGCTTTCACCCGCGGCACTCCGGCCGGGGGACCGGATCCTGCTCTCCGGGAGCATCGGCGAGCACGGCACGGCGATCATGCTGGCGCGGAACGAGTTCGAGCTCGATGCCGAGATCGAATCCGACACGCGTTCGCTCTGGCCGGTGGTCGACGCGCTGCTGGACGCGGCGGGACCGGATCTGCGCTGCCTGCGCGATGCCACCCGCGGAGGTGTCGCCTCGGTGCTGAACGAGCTCGCGCGTTCCTCCTCGGTGGCGATGATCGTCCGCGAGGTCGCGGTGCCCGTCCGCCCCGAGGTGGCCGGAGCGGCCGAGATCCTGGGGATCGATCCGATGTACGTCGCCAACGAGGGCAAGCTGGTCGCGTTCGTCGCCGCGGAAGCGGCCGACCGCGCCCTCGGAGCGATGCGAAGCGTGCCCGGATGTGAGCTGGCGGCGGAGATCGGCGAGGTGCGCACCGAGCCGCCCGGAATGGTGCTGGTGGAGACGAGCTTTGGCGGCAAGCGGGTGATGGATCAGCTGGTGGGGGACCCGCTGCCGCGGATTTGTTGAAAGGGCGAGAGGAGACGGAATGTCGGCTTTGTCGAATGCCTATGCGAGGCAGAAGAAGACCGAATCCGTCACCGCGCATGTGCTCTGGATGACCACCGGGCTCAGCTGCGAGGGCGATTCGGTGGCGATGACCTCCGCGACGAATCCAAGCCTCGAGGACATCGTCCTTCAGGCCATCCCGGGGATGCCGAAGGTTGTCGTCCACAACCAGGTGGTCGACTACGCGGTGGGCCAGGAGTACGCGCAGGCCTGGTTCGACGCCGAGAACGGGGAGCTCGATCCGTTCGTGCTGGTGATCGAGGGCTCGCTCGGAAACGAGGAGATCAACGGCGAGGGCCACTGGACCGGCTTTGCCGTGAACCCGCAGGACGGTCAGCCGATCACGATGAACGAGTGGCTCGACCGCCTGGCGCCCAAGGCCGCGGCCGTGGTGGCGGTCGGGACGTGCGCCACCTACGGCGGGATCCCGGCGATGAAGAACAACCCGACCGGTGCCATGGGCGTGCCCGACTACCTCGGGTGGAGCTGGAAGTCCAAGGCCGGCCTGCCGATCGTTTGCATCCCGGGCTGCCCTGCGCAACCGGACAACATGACCGAGACGCTGCTGTACCTCGCGCTGCACCTTGCTGGACTGGCCCCCGCTCCCGAGCTCGACGAGGCCCTGCGACCGAAGTGGCTGTTCGGGCGCACTGTGCGCGAGGGCTGCAACCGAGCCGGGTTCAGCGAGCAGGGTGAATTCGCGACCGAGTACGGCTCCGACCGCCGCTGCCTGGTCAAGCTCGGCTGCAAGGGTCCGGTGGTCAAGTGCAACGTCCCCGTGCGCGGGTGGGTCAACGGCGTGGGCGGCTGCCCCAACGTCGGCGGGATCTGCATGGCGTGCACGATGCCGGGCTTCCCCGACAAGTACATGCCGTTCATGGACGAGGATCCGTGGGGCACAGCCGCGCAACGGATCATCCAGTACAGCTACGGCCCGATCGTGAAATTCATGCGCAAACGGCACATCAGGCAGAAGTACGACGTCGAGCCCGAGTGGCGTCGGCGCGGCCCAACGCTCACCACCGGCTACGCCAAGCGCTGGTGAACGCGCGCATCGGCCCTAGGCCATTCGAGCTCGGCACTTTCTGAGGAGACAACGATGGCAGTTGAGACGGGACAACGAGTCGTAGTCAAAGAGATGTCCTGGGATCCCATCACGCGGATCGTGGGGAGCTTGGGCATCCACACGGAGATCGACTTCACCAACCAACAGGTGCTCAAGTGCTACAGCACTTCGATGATCTTCCGTGGGTTCGACATCTTCATGAAGGGCATCGACCCGCGTGACGCTCACTTCATCACCAGCCGGATCTGCGGGATCTGCGGGGACAATCACTGCACCTGTTCGTGCCTGAACCAGAACATGGCCTACGGGGTGAAGCCACCCCCGCTCGGCGACCTCGCGTTCAACCTGGCCGAGACGGCGGACTACATCTTCGACCACGCGATCTTCAACGACTGCATGGCGAACGTCGACTTCTGCGAGCAGATGGTCAAGGAGACCAACCCCACGCTGCTGGCCAAGGCCGAGAACACGCCGGCCCCCGGGCAGGACATCCACGGCTACAAGACGATCGCCGACATCATGCGGGCGCTCAATCCGTTCACGGGCGAGTTCTACCTGGAGACGCTCCAGGTAGCGCGCTACACGCGCGAGATGTACTGCCTGTTCGGCGGCCGGCACACCCACCCGTCGACGATCATGCCGGGCGGCTGCAGCGCCGACATCACCCACCAGACGTGCACCGACTACTACGTGCGGCTGATGCGCTACTTCGACTACGTCAAGCGCAGCGTCCCGATGCACGACGACCTGTACGACTTCTTCCTCCAGGAACTGCCGGGTTACGACATGGTCGGGTTCCGGGAGACGAACCTCGTCAACTGGGGCTCCTTCGACGACCCCGACTACGTCGACTACGACTACCGCAACATGACCAACTGGGGGCGCAAGCGCTACATCACCCCGGGCGTCGCCATCGGCGGGGAGTTGGTTTCGACCGACCTCGTCGAGATCAACCTGATGATCCGCATCCTGCTCGGCTCCTCCTACTTCGACTCCTGGGAGAACGAGCCCACGTTCGTCACCCAGGATCCCCTCGGTAACCCAGTGGACAAGAACCACCCGTGGAACAAGGTCACTCTGCCGCGCCCGCAGAAGCGCGACTTCACCGACAAGTACACCTGGGTGGTGTCGCCGCGAATCTACGACGAGCGGACCGACACGCACGTGTGCTGCGACACGGGCGGCGGCCCGTTCGCGCGCCAGTGGTGCACGGCCAAGGCGGGGCTGGTCGACTTCGGCTACGCGAAGGCGACGGGTCACTCGATCCAGATGGTCCTCCCGCGCTCCCCCAACATGCCCGAGATGGAGCTCGAGTGGAACGTCCCTGAGAAATCGAACGCGATCGAGCGCGACCGCGCTCGCACGTACCACCAGGCATACAGCGCGCTGATCTCGCTGCACAACCTCGAGCGGGCGCTGGGGGAGGTTCGGGCGGGGCGGACCAAGAGCTGGAACAGCTTCAAGGTCCCGGAGAGCGCGGTCAGCTGCGGCTTCCACGAGGCGGCCCGCGGTGTGCTCTCGCACCACATGGTGATCCGGGAAGGAAAGATCGCGAACTATCAGCCGTACCCGCCGACGCCGTGGAATGCGAGCCCGCGCGACGTCTACGGGACGCCCGGCCCATATGAGGACGCCGTCCAGAACACGCCCATCTTCGAGGAGAACGGCCCCGAGAACTTCAAGGGGGTCGACATCATGCGGGCGGTTCGGTCGTTCGACCCGTGCCTGCCGTGCGGGGTCCACATGTACACGGGTGGCGACAACGTGCGCAAGGTGATGCACACCCCGACGGCGCTCGCATAGCAGGATGGACACAGAGCAGCTGGTCCAGCGCGTCCAGGAGCTCCAGGAACAGCTCGAGTCGAGCCATGACTCGGCCACCCGCGAGCTCGCTGAGGAACTGGTGTCTGCGGTGGTGCAGATGTACGGCGCCGGGCTCGAACGCGTTCTGACGTCCCTGTTCGAAGCCGGGCCGGAGGGGGAGGGGATCGCCGCGTCGCTCGCGGATGACCCACTCGTCGCGACGTTGCTGTTGATCCACGACCTGCACCCGGTGCCGCTCGAGCAGCGGGTCCAGCAGGCGCTCGACTCGGTCCGTCCGTACATGGAGTCCCACGGCGGCGACGTCGAGCTTCTCTCGCTCGACAACGGCATCGCCCGCATCCATCTCCAGGGGAGCTGCTCGGACTGCTCGGCGTCCTCGGTGACGCTCGAGTTGGCGATCAAGCGGGCGCTCGAGGAGGCGGCGCCCGATCTCGAGGGCCTGGAGGTCGAGGGGATGAGTGCCCGAACCGACGGCGGGGCGGGCGGGGCTGACTCAATGTGGATCGACGTCGAGTCGGTCTCCGAGCTCGCCGACGGTTCGCTCGCGCCGGTCAGCGTCGCCGGCCGCGAGCTGCTGGTAGCCAACATCGACGGCAGCCTGCTCGCCTACCGAGACCGGTGCGCGAGCTGCGGCGCACCATTGCACGGCGGGCTTCTGCTGGCCGGCGCACTGTCCTGCCCGGAATGCGCGCGGTCGTTCTTCCTCCCGAGCGCGGGCCGCTCCATGGATGACGATCGCCTGCAGCTCGAGCCCGTGCCGCTTCTGCACACGGACGGCCGGGTGAAGGTGGCGCTCGCCCAATGAACGACTCTCGCCGGCTGCTCGACGATGCCGTGGCTGCGCGCCGTCGAGCCGACCTGGTGTCGGGGCTTCGTGGCCTCGCCCGGACGACCACGCGAACGCCGCCGACGCAGCCCGTTGCCACCGACGAGGCGTGCGATCTATGCGGCATCGGGATCCCCGAGGACCACCGCCATCTCCTTGCGCTGTCCGAGCGGCGGATCGTGTGCGCCTGCGAGGCGTGCTGGGCGATCCGCTCGGGTGATGGCGACTATCGGCCAACGGGCAACCGGACGCTGTGGCTGCCCGGCCTTGACGTGCCCGACGATCTGTGGGCCAGCTTCCAGATCCCGATCGGGCTGGCCTTCTTCATGGGGTCGACGGTCACCGCGTGCGTGGTGGCGCTCTACCCGAGCCCGGGCGGAGCGACCGAGTCCGAGCTCCACTTCGACTCGTGGACCCGGATGCGCACGCTCAACCCGGTGCTGGACAACCTCGAGCCGGACATCGAGGGCCTGATCGCCAACCGGCTGACCGACCCGCCGATGTACGTGATCGCTCCGATCGACCGCTGCTACGCGCTCACCGGCACGATCAAGGCGCATTGGGAGGGGATCTCGGGCGGCCCGGGCGTGGAGGCGGCGGTGACGCAGTTCTTCGAACACCTGCGCGCGGAGGCCACGCCGGTGTGACGCTCGGAGTGGACGGCCCATCGACGCTCCCCCCGGCACGGACGGAGCCCCCGGACCTCGACTTCGAGGTGCTCGGGGCACGTCCGGTCAAATACGCCGCGGCGCCGATGTTGACGCTCGAGCTCCAGATCTCGGAGGCCGGCGGCCGCGACGTGTACATGGTCGCCCTCTCCATCCAGCTGATGATCGACCCGGCCCGGCGCCGCTACGACGACGCCACACGCGAGCGGCTGGTCGAGCTGTTCGGGGCGCCCGAGCGCTGGGCGGTCACCACGCGCAGCCTGGTGTGGGCCCAGCTCGACGTCGTCGTGCCCGCCTTTACCGGCTCGACCACCGTGGCTGTGCCGATCTCCTGTCACTTCGACCTCGAGCTCGCCGCGGCCAAGTACCTGCACTCGCTTCCCGACGGCGAGGCGCCGCTGGCGCTGCATTTCAACGGGATGATCTATTACCCCGACCAGGACGGCCGGCTCCAGATGGTGCTGATCCCGTGGTCGAAGTCGATCGACTTCCGGATGCCCGTGTCGGTGTGGCAGGAGACGATCGCGCACTACTACCCCGGGACCGCCTGGGTGGCGGTACGCACCCGGACGTTCGAAGCGCTGCAACGCCACAAGCTCGAGCGCGGGCTGGCGACGCTCGACGACTGCATCGCGGACCTGCTGGAGGAGGACCGAACCGATGGCTGACCGCGCTCTCGAGCAGCTCGTCGAGTCACTGCTGTGGGAGGGATACGCGCTCTACCCCTACACGCCCGGCGCGACCAAGAACGCCACCCCGACTCCGTTCGGGATCGTCTACCCGCCCGCGTATGCGGCCGAGTACGCCGGCACGTTCGATCACGCGCGGCTCGAGTGCGTGGCCGATCCCCGCCCGAAGTCGAGCTTCACCGCCACGCTGCGCTATCTGGCTCCCAGCGGCGACCGCCACGGGGCCACCGAGCGACGGATCGAGCTCGGGCCGGCGCCGCTCGGCGAGCGCGTGACGACGGAGTTCGAAGGTGGACGGCTCACGTTGCGCTCGGAGCAGCGCGGCGACGGCTCGGCACTCGTGCGCTGCTGCGTACACAACACCCGCGATGCCCCGCCTGGACTCGACCGTGCCGGGGCGCTGGCGCGGTCCTTGATCTCCACGCAGATACTCGTGCGCGTCTCGTCCGGGCGCTTCCGCTCCCCGCTCGGCGGACCTCCCACCAGCGTCAACACGTATCCGGTGCTGGCCACCGAAGCTGACGACGCGGTCCTGGGAACGTCCTACGTGCTGCCCGACCATCCGGAGATCGCGCCCGAGAGCCGCGGCGGCCTGTTCGACTCCACCGAGATCGAGGAAGCGCTCCTACTCCACGTGCAGGTGCTGAGCGACGGGGAACGAGCCGAGATCGAGCGCGCCGATCCGGCGGTGCGCGAGATGATCGCGCGCGCGGCGGCTGCGACGCCGGAGGACATCATCGCGCTCCACGGACGCGTCGAGATCCGCGACCCGGTGAGCGACGAGCCACCGCGCGAGCCGCCGAACCTGCCGGATCCCACGGCCGGACAGCCTGAGGCGATCGTCGACGGCGTGCGGTTCGCGCGCGGCGGAAGGGTCGTAATCCGGCCCGGCCCGGACGCCGACTTTCACGCCAGGATGCTCGACGGCAGGACCGCGACGATCGAGCGGATCCTCACCGACTACGACGGCAGGACTCACCTGGGCGTGACCATCGACGACGATCCCGGGCAGGAGTTGATGCGCGAGACCGGCCGCCTGCTGTACTTCTTTGCCCCCGAGGTGAAGGTGATCGACCATGACTGACGAGCCACTGCGGAGCATCCTGATCGCCGGCGTCGGCAACGCCTGGCTCCGCGACGACGGCTTCGGGGGCGAGGTGGCGCGCCGCCTCACCCAGCGCCCGCTCCCGGCCGGCGTCGACGTCATGGACGCCGGCACCGGCGGGCTCGACCTGGCCTACGAGGTCATGCGCGGCTATGACGCGCTCGTGATTCTCGACATCTCCAAGCAGGGCGGCGAGCCCGGAACCCTGTACGTGATGGAGCCCGACGAGGAGTCGGTCCCGAGCGGGATCGAGGACGGCGACGTGATCAACCCGCACGCCATGGACCCCCACACCGTGTTGCGGTTCGTCAAATCGGTCGGGGCGTGGCCGGGCCGGGTCATCGTGATCGCGTGCGAGCCGGCTGATGGAGAGGAAATGGGTTGGGGCTTGTCGCAGCCGGTCGGGGACGCCATCGACCGAGCTGTGGACCTGGTCGCCGAGACGGTGACCGAGCTCCGCTCCGGGGCGTACGCTGAGTGACATGCACGAGCTGTCCCTGAGCAGCGCGATCGTAAACACGGTGGTCAAGCACGCCGAGGGGCGGCGGGTCACGGTCGTCGAGCTCCGCGTCGGCAAATTCCGGCAGGTGGTCCCGGACACGCTCGAGTTCTACTTCGAAATTGTCGCGCGCGGGACCGTATGCGAGGGGGCGCGGCTCGTGCAGGAGGTGATCGACGTCCGTCTCCGGTGCAAGAAGTGCGGCCACGAATGGGAGATCGAGATCCCGGCGTTCCGCTGTCCCCAGTGCACCGGCGGTGACGTTGAGATCGCGAGCGGCAACGAGTTTGAGGTTGAGGCAATCGAGGTCGAGGAGGCCGAATGCATCGCACCAAGGTGAGGATCGTCGAGGATGCGCTCGACGCCAACAACACGATCGCGAGTGCCAATCGGGCCGACTTCGATCGGGCCGGGGTCAAGGTCGTCAACTTCATGAGCGCCCCCGGCGCCGGCAAGACGACGTTGCTCGAGCGCGTCGTCGCCGACCTGCCCGGGGTGCGCGTCGGGGTCCTCGAGGGCGACGTCGAGGGGTCGATCGACGCCGACCGCCTGGCCGGCCTGCACGTGCCGGTGACACAGCTGAACACGAGCGCCGGGTTCGGCGGCGAGTGTCACCTCGACGCCAACATGGTCCGCTCGGCGATCCCGTCCCTCCCGCTCGAAGCGATCGATCTGCTGCTCGTCGAGAACGTCGGCAACCTGGTGTGCCCGGCCGAGTTCCGAATCGGCGAGGACGCGCGCGTGATGGTGAGCGCGGTCACCGAGGGCGAGGACAAGCCGCTCAAGTACCCGTTGATGTTCCGGGCCTGCGAACTGGTGGTCGTCAACAAGATCGACCTTCTCCCCCACCTCGACTTCGATCTCGAGAAGCTCCTCTACAACATCGACGCGGTCCACCCCGACGTCGAGACGATCGTGCTGAGCGCGCGCACCGGGCAGGGCATCGAGGCGTGGCGGGAGTGGCTGGTCCGGATCGCGGCACGCGAGGAGGCAGTTGCTTGACCGTCGCCGCCGACCCGAGGGCGCGGCTTCAGGCGTTCTTGGCCGAGCGGACGAGGGCGAACGCGCAGTTCTTCGAGGAGGAGTGCGAGCGGCTGGCGCGCGTGTGTCACCAGATGGCCGAGCGGTTCGCCCGCGGCGGCCGGCTGATCGCGTTCGGGCGCTCGCCGGCGGCACGCTCGGACGCGCGCCATGTCGCGGTCGAGTTCGTGCACCCGGTGATCGTCGGCAAGCGCGCGCTCCCCGCGATCGGCCTCGCCGGCGAGACAGGCGACATCGCAAGCCAGGTCTCGCTGATCGCCGCCCCGGATGATGTCGCGCTCGGTTTCGGCGCCGACGATGACGACGGAGCGGCGGCGCGCGCGCTTGCGCTCGCGCGCGGGCGGGGCTGCTTGACGATCGCATTCGCGCCCGCCGGCGCCGAGTGGGAGTTCGAGCCGCCGACCACCGACCCCCACGTCCGTCAGGAGCTGGTCGAGACCCTCTACCACGTCCTGTGGGAGCTCGTGCACGTGTTCTTCGAGCATCGCGGCCTGCTCGAGGGCCGCAGCGAGCGCCGCGTCCACGACGCCGGCGCGTCGAGCTTTCTGTATCCGTTCCTCGACGAGCGTGAGAGCGACCTCGACGCCGTCCTCGAGGACGTGCGCCGGTCGGTCCTCATGAAGGCCCGCGACGTCGGCGCCCTCCGCGCCCAGACACTCACCGACAACTCTGACGTGCTCCTCCAAGCAGCCGCCGCGCTGCACGCGAGCTTCGACCACGGCGGCAAGCTGCTCGCGCTCGGCAACGGTGGATCGGCGACCGACGCGATGGATGTCGTGGCCGATTTCCGCGCCGGCGGCCACCCGGCGATCGACCTCACCGAGGATCCGGGGATCCTGACCGCGATCGCAAACGACATAGGCGTCGAGGCGATCTTCTCTCGACAGGTGATTGCGTACGGTGGCGCGGGCGACGTCGTGCTTGCCCTGTCGACGTCGGGCAACTCGGGCAACGTGATCCACGCGCTGGCCGAGGCCCGGCGACGCGGCCTCGTCACGATCGCGATGGTCGGCTACGACGGGGGTCGAGTCGCGAGCGAGGAGCTCGCCGACCACGTCGTGATCACCCGCTCGGAGCACATCCCGCGGATCCAGGAGGCCCAGGCGAGCGCGTATCACGCACTGCTGGAGCTGGTGGGATGAACGTCACTGCCCCCCCGCGCGGGCGCCGTCGCACGCGTGTGCGGGTGAACGGCACCGTTCAAGGCGTCGGCTTTCGCCCGTACGTCTACCGGCTGGCCGGCGAGCTCGGCCTGGGCGGCTTCGTGCTCAACGACGCTCACGGCGTCGTGATCGAAGTCGAGGGCGACCCCGGTTCCGTCGACCAGTTCCTCGCCCGGTTGCCGTCCGAGGCGCCGCCGCTCGCGGTGCTCGAGCAGGTGCTGGTCGAGGAGCGCGAGCCGAGCGGCGACCGCTCGTTTGCGATCCGCGAGAGCGTGGGCGGCGAGGTTCCGGACGCGCCCGTGACGCCCGACACGGCGACGTGTGACGACTGCCTGCGCGAGTTGTTCGACCCAGCCGACCGGCGCTTCCGTTATCCGTTCATCAACTGCACGAACTGCGGTCCGCGCTTCACGATCGTCCGCGGGGTCCCCTACGACCGTCCGCTGACCACGATGGCGTCGTTCAGGATGTGCGCGGCCTGCCGGGCCGAGTACGAGGACCCGGCCGACCGTCGTTTCCACGCCCAACCCAACGCCTGCTCGGACTGCGGACCCTCGCTCTCGTTGCTGGGTCCCGACCGACGGCCCGTAGGCGGCGACCCGCTCGAGGCCGTCGCCGGCGCTCTACGGGACGGCGCGATCGTCGCGGTCAAGGGGATCGGCGGCTATCACCTGGCCTGCCGAGCGGGGGACGAGCGTGCGGTGGCGGCGCTGCGGGCGCGCAAGCACCGCGAGGACAAGCCCTTCGCGCTGATGGCGCGCTCGCTCGACGCGGCGCGGACGCTGGTGTCCCTGGACGATCAGGCGCACGGGCTGCTGGCATCCCCGGCGCGCCCGATTGTGCTCGCGCCCCGGCTGGCAGCGGCGCCCGTCGCCGCGGCGGTCGCGCCGGGGGCTCCCGAGCTCGGGGTGATGTTGCCCTACTCGCCACTTCACCACCTGCTTCTCGCCGACGCCGGCACCGCCCTCGTGCTGACCAGCGGCAACGTGTCCGACGAGCCGATCGCCTATGACGACGAGGACGCGCTCGAACGCCTGAAGGACATCGCTGACCTGTTCCTCGTCCACGACCGGCCGATCCAGACCCGAACTGACGACTCCGTGGTGCGCGCGTCCTCGTCCAAGGCCGTAACCGCCGAAAAGATCCCGATCCTGACCGCGCTGCGCCGCTCGCGCGGCTACGTCCCGGCCGCGTTATCGCTCCCGCCACCGGGGACCTCGCGTCCCCTGCTCGCCTGCGGCGCGGAGCTCAAGAACACCTTCTGCCTGGCCAAGGGCGAACGCGCCTGGGTCAGCCACCACATAGGCGATCTCGAGAACTACGAGACCCTCCGCTCGTTCAGCGAAGGAATCGAGCACTTCGCGCGGCTGTTCGCGGTCGAGCCGGAGGTCGTGGCGCACGACCTGCACCCCGAGTATCTCTCGACCAAGTACGCGCTCGACCTCGACGGCGTCGATCTCGTCGCGGTTCAGCACCACCACGCCCACCTCGCGGCGTGCCTGGGCGAGCACGGCGAGCCCGGCCCCGCGATCGGTGCGATCTTCGACGGCACGGGCTACGGCCTCGACGGGACGGTCTGGGGTGGCGAGCTGCTGCTCGGCGACGCGCGCTCGTTCCGCCGGGTCGGGATGCTGAGGCCGGTTGCTCTGCCCGGCGGGGCGCGGGCGATCCGGCAGCCGTGGCGGATGGCCTGCGCCTGGCTGTACGAGGCGCTCGACCGGGAGCCCGCGATACCGGCAGCGCTCGCGAGCCGAGTCGACCCGCGGGCGTGGAGTCAGGTTTCCGGTCTGATCCGGACTGGCACCGCCTCCCCGGCGACGAGCAGCATGGGACGCCTGTTTGACGCCGTCGCCGCCCTGACCGGCATCCGTACGGAGGTCAACTACGAGGGGCAGGCCGCGATCGAGTTCGAGGCGGCAGCGGACCCAAGCGAGCGCGGAACCTACCCCGTCGCCTTCTCCGACCATGACGGGCTGCTCGTGATCGATCCGCGCGAAACGATCGAGGCGGTCGCGGCCGATGTCGCGGGAGGCGAGCGCGCGGCCGTGGTCGCATGCCGCTTCCACCACGCGATCGCCGGCGCGACGGTCCAGGCGTGCGCACGCCTCGCCGCCCTCCACGCCACCGACATCGTCGTGCTCTCCGGCGGCGTGTTCCAGAACCGCCTGCTGCTCGAATGGGTCCTCGACGGACTCCGCGCCAGCGGCCTGCACGTGCTCCTACCCGAGCGGCTACCCATGAACGACGGCGGCATCGCCTATGGCCAGGCGGTCATCGCCGCCACGACGCGATGACCGAGCCGATCTCGCAAGTGAACCAGATCCTCGGCCAGCCGATCTACATCGGCGGCGCCAACCGCCCGTTCGGCGAGCTCACGCGGGACGACGTCTTCACGCGCGCCGACGAGCTGCGCGCCGCCGTCGGCTGGGGACCGACCGCGCGCGTCGCGCCGGTGGCGCAGGCCTGGCGCGAGCTCGCGCTCGCGATGGAGCGCGCCGGCGCCGCCTCCGTGGGCGCGCTCGACCCCGAGCTGCTGGGCACGCTCGCCCCCAGGCTCTGGGTCAGGCTACCCGGATAAGCGAGCGGCTGTGAACCGGCGGACGCGCGCCAGCACCGGCTCGCGTTCGGCGGCCGCCCGCGCCGGCGCCGTGCTCATCGCGATTCCGGCGAGCACCGCCAGCGCCCCGATGATCTGCCCGCCGGTGGCGGGCTCGCCGAGCGCAAGCCAGCCGGCGGCGGCGCCGACGACCGGCTCGAGGTTCCCGTGATCGCCGCTGCGTCGCGTCCTGCCAGCAGCCGGGGCTGGACGACGATGAACCCGGCCGACAGGACCGCGGAGCCCAGGACCAGCAGATCCCCGTGAGTGGTCGCTCCGCCTCCGGCCGATCCCGCCACCAGCGCTATCCCCACGAGCGCACCCGCGTAACCCGCCCAGGTGAGCGGACGCGCGCTCGCCTGCCCCAGCCCGGCGGCGATCAGCGCCACGAGCACGGGGACTTGAAAACGATGGAATATTTTGTGAAATGGCGATTTCGCTTGATTTGATTGATTCGAAGCTGTTGGGCGAACTCCAGACCGATGCCGACCGCTCGAACGTCCAGCTCGCCCGCCTAGTCGGCCTCTCCCCCGCGGCCACCCTGCACCGAGTCCGTCGCCTCAAGGAGTCGGGCATCGTCCGCGGCGTGACGGCGCGGCTCGACGCCGCGGCCGTCGGCTTCCCTCTCCAGGTCTACGTCGCGCCACTCGAGCCGACCCGGGACGGTAAGTGACGTTGGGGCGCCGGCGCTACCGTAGGCCCCTATGTCGCGCGTCTCGACGCTGATGGGCGCCCTGAGCGACGAGCCGGTCGCGTGACTAAGGCGCCGCCGTCAGGCGCCGCCGACCGTTCCCCTAAGGCGCCGCCGTCAGGCGCCGCCGACCATTCGAATTCCGCGCCGCCGTGGTGGCGAAGCGCGGTCGTCTACCAGGTCTACATCCGGAGCTTCGCCGATGGGGACGGCGACGGCATCGGCGACATCGCCGGCCTGCGCAGCCGGCTCCCCTACCTCGCGGGGCTCGGGGTCGACGCGCTGTGGATCACCCCGTGGTACCTCTCGCCGATGCGCGACGGCGGCTACGACGTGGCCGACTTCCGCACGATCGATCCGAGCTTCGGCACGTTGCCGGACGCCCGGGCGGCGATCGCGGAGGCCCACCGACTGGGCCTGCGCGTGCTGCTCGACCTCGTCCCAAACCACGTCTCCGACCAGCACCCCTGGTTTCGGGAGGCGCTGGCGGCCGGGCCGGCGGGGTCCAGATCCGCGGAGCGGGCGCGCTTCATCTTCCGGGACGGACGCGGCCCGGCGGGCACGGAGCCCCCGAATGACTGGCGGAGCAATTTCGGCGGGTCCGCATGGACACGGGTCACCGAGGCCGACGGGCGTCCCGGCCAGTGGTACCTGCACCTGTTCGCGCCCCAGCAACCCGACCTCGACTGGACCAACCCGGAGGTCCGGGAGGAGTTCGTGGCGATCATGCGGTTCTGGTTCGAGCTCGGCGTCGACGGCTTCCGCATCGACGTGGCGCACGGTCTGGCCAAGGCCGAGGGGCTGCCCGACGCCAGCGGGGTCGTACCTCCGCCGGTCGCCGGAAAGCGGGTCGAGCACCCGCACTGGGACCGCGACGAGGTCCACGAGATCTACCGCACGTGGCGAGCCCTGGCCGACGAGTACGAGGATCCTAAGGTGTTCGTGGGCGAGGCCTGGGTGCACAGCCCGGAACGGCTGGCCCGCTACGTCCGCGCCGACGAGTTGCACACCGCGTTCAACTTCGACTTCCCAGTGACCCCATGGCAGGCGGAACGGATGCGCAGCTCGATCGACGCCACGCTGCGGACCCATCGGGCAGTCGGCGCCGCCCCCACGTGGGTGCTGTCGAACCACGACACGGTCAGGGAGGTGTCGCGCTATGCGCGTCCACAGGGCGTGGGACCGCTGCTCAAGCTCGACGACGTGCTCGCGCTCCCGGCGGACCCCTCGCGCGGGCTGCGGCGGGCGCGGGCCGCCGCGCTGCTCATGCTCGCGCTGCCCGGCGGCGCCTACATCTACCAGGGCGAGGAGCTCGGCCTGCCCGAGGTCGAGGACCTGCCGGACGACGTGCTCCGCGATCCCGGCTGGGAGCTCTCTGGCCACACTGCACGCGGCCGCGACGGGTGCCGAGTTCCGATCCCGTGGTCTGGGCCCGCGCCACCGTTCGGCTTCAGCCCTCCGGGCGCGAGAGTCCCGCCGTGGCTGCCCCAGCCGGCCTCGTGGCGCGAGCTGACCGTCGCGGCCGAGACCGGTGACGAGGGCTCGACGCTCGAGCTCTACCGCCGTGCGCTCGCGCTTCGCCACGAGCATCCTGCGCTCGGCGACGGCGAGCTCAGGTGGTTGCCGGCGCCGGCGGGCGCGCTGGCCTTCGCTCGCGAGCCGGGCTTCGCGTGCATCGTCAACGTGTCCGCCGGCGCCGTGGCCGTACCACCGGGCACGCGCGTCCTGATCGCGAGCGGCCCGCTCACCGCGCGCCACCGCGTCCCGCAGGACACCGCCGTCTGGGTCGCCGTGGGGGCGCGGGAAGAAACTCCAACATAGTCGGAGTTTCTTCCCGCGCCCGGCGGCGGTAGGCGGGGCGGATCAGTAGCCCTGCTGGCCGGGGCCGTAGCCCTGGGTGGTGCTGCTCTGCGGGGTGCCGTTGCTCTTCCCGCTCCCGGTGCTGCCACCGCTGGGCGCGGGCGCCGCGGTGACCGGCGCCGGCGCCGCCGAGGTCGTGACGGGAGGAGGAGGCGATTGCGTCGTCACGGGTGGTGCCGCCGTCGCGGTCACCGAGTGCCTGGTCGACGCCGTGGTCGCCACCGGCTTGGGCTTGGGCTTGTGCACCGCTTTGTGGTGCACAATCTTCTTGTGTTTCGCCGCCGGATCGGCGGTCGTCGTCGAGGTCGTGCTGGTGGCGGACGCCGCCGCGGTCGTCGTGGAGCTGGTCTTGGAAGTGCTTGTACCGCCGCAGCCGGCCACTGCCAGGGCGACCGCGATCGTGCTCAGCACCATTTTTTTCATAATCCCGCTCCGATTTTCGCTGCCAGGCTTAGGTGTTCAGGGTACAAGACACGCCGGGCGCAGGATTGTTCCGGTAGGTGCCCGACCGAACGGCTCCCCCGTCACTCGCTTCCGGGCAAACGCTCGCTAAGGTATCCACCGTTCATGGAGGGATCGGGAATCTCGTCCGTCCCGCAAGAGGCTGACGGCAACGGTGCAGGCGGGGATGCCCTAGCCCGCGCGGGCGGCACGGCCGCCCCGGCGGCCCTGACCGCCGAACCGCCCCCTGCCGAAGGCGGTCCCCGGCCGCGCTTGAGGCGTTTAGCTCCTAGCTCGCGATCGAGCCTGATCCTGACCGTGTGCTGCGTGGCGCAGTTCATGGTGATCCTCGACCTGAGCATCGTCAACGTCGCGCTGCCCTCGATCCAGTCGAGCCTGAACTTCACCTCGGCGGACCTGCAATGGGTCGTGGACGCCTACGCGATCGCCTTTGCCGGCTTTCTCATGCTCGGCGGCCGCGCCGCCGACCAGCTCGGGCAGCGCCGGGTCTTCGTCGCCGCCCTGATCCTGTTCTCGATCACGTCGCTCGTGGGCGGTGCCGCGGTCAACCGTCAAATGCTGCTCGTGGCTCGTGGCGTGCAGGGCTTCAGCTGCGCCTTCATGGCCGCCTCGTCGCTGGCGATCATCACCTCCTCGTTCCCGCCCGGCCCGCAGCTCCACCGGGCGATCGGCCTGTGGGCGGCGATGAACGGCGCCGGCGGCGCCGCCGGGACGCTGTTCGGCGGGATCATCACCCAGGAGCTCAGCTGGCGCTGGGTGCTGCTGATCAACCCCCCGATCGGGATCGCCACCGCGATCGTCGCCTGGGCGGTGGTCGCCGACCGCCGTCGCGGGGCGGCCGACCAGAGCTTCGATCTCGCCGGCGCGGTGACTCTGACCCTGGGCCAGATGGTGCTCGTCTACGGCGTGGTTGAGGCCGGGCTACGCGGCTGGAGCGCCTCGCTGGCGCTCGGCCCGATCCTCGCCGGGCTCGCGTTGCTCGCGGGCTTTTGCGTGATCGAGACGCGGGTGGCGTCCCGACCGCTGGTGCCCTTCAAGGACCTGACCAAACCCCTCCAGGTGGCCAACACGATCGTGCTGCTGTTCAGCGCGGCGCTGTTCCCGATGTGGTACCTGAGCTCGCTCTACCTCCAGCAGGTGCTCGGGCTCTCGCCGCTGCACGCCGGCCTCGCCTTCCTGCCGATGGCGCTGATGATCATGGTCGTCGCGCGCAGCGCCGGCAAGCTCGTCAGCCGCTTCGGCGTGCGGTCGGTCCTGACCAGCGGACTCCTGATGATGACCGCCGGAATGCTGCTCTTCACCAAGATCGCGGCGAGTGGCAGCTCGGTCGTCTACGTGGTCGTCCCTGGGCTGCTGACCGCAGCCGGGATCGGGATGTCGATCGTGCCCTCGACGATCGCCGCCACCCAGGGCGCCAAGCAGGGTCAGGCCGGCCTCGCGTCCGGTCTCGTCAACACCTCGCGCCAGGTGGGCGGCGGGCTCGGCATCGCGGTCCTGATCACGCTCGCCACCTCGCGCTCGAGCCACCTGATCGGCGCCGGCCACGGCGAGCTGCAGTCCCTTACCGAGGGCTTCCGCCTCGGCTACTTCATCGGCGCCGGCCTCTGTGCCGCGGCGGTAATCGTGACGCTGGCGTTCGTACCGCGGACGGCTCCAGCTCACGCCGCGCCGGGAACGGCCGCCCGGCGGTTCCCGATCGGTGCCGTGGTGGCGGCGGTGATCGCGGCCTTCGTCGTGCTCGACTTTGCCGTCGGTGGATCGCATGGAGCGCCGATCGGCGCCTACGTCACAGGCGACACCTACCAGTACGCGTCGGCGCCGGGACTCAGGCCGCCGGTGATCCGCACCGACATCCCGACCGACAGCAGCAAGCTGGCCCCGGGCTACATCTTCATGACGAACTTCTACGACCTGAATCACCCGCCGATGGTGGGCCAGAGCGGGCCGCTGATCCTCGATAACCAACTCCAGCCCGTCTGGTTCAGGCCGGTGCCGACGAACGTCGTGGCTGGCAACCTCAGCCTGCAGGTCTACGACGGGAAACCGGTGCTCGCCTGGTGGCAGGGCACGATCACGAGCACCGGCGCCACCGAGAGCGGCGAGGACGTGATCGTCAACCAGCACTACCAGACGATCGCCACCCTGAAGGCCACCGATGGATGGGTCCTCACGCTGCACGAGATCGCGATCCGGGGTCACGACGTATGGGTGACCGCCAACAAGGACATCCCGATGAACCTGTCCCGCTACGGCGGCGCCTACAACGGCGCGCTCACCGACTCGGCCGTGCAGGAATACGACCTGCGGACGGGCAAGCTGGTGTACAGCTGGGATGCGCTCAAACACATCCCGCTGAGCGATTCACGCGCCTCGCTCCCCACCAACGGCTTCCCCTGGGACGCCTACCACGTCAACTCGATCAACCTCCCCGGTGACGGGACGTTCGTCGTGTCGATGCGCAACGTCTGGGCGGTGTACCAGGTGAACATCGCCAGTGGGGCGATCGAGTGGACGCTCGGCGGTCCGCACTCGAGCTTCAAGATTGGATCGGGAGCCGACTTCGCGTGGCAACACGACGTGGTCACGTACCCGGGCACGTCGCTGATCTCGATGTTCGACGACCACTGCTGCCAGATCACCGGCGGCGGCACCTACGTCTCACCGACCGCGCCGTCTCGGGGGCTGGTGCTCAAGCTCAACACACAGACCCACACCGCTACGTTCGACGGCCAGTACAGCCACGGCAGCAACTTCGACTCCGACTACATGGGTAGCGTCGAGCCGCTGGCTAACGGCAACGTGTTCGTCGGGTGGGGGTCAGCGCCCTGGTTGACCGAGTACAGCTCCTCGGGCCAGATGCTCCTCGACGCGCGCCTTCCCGGCTCGGACATCACCTACCGGGCGATGGTCGAGCCGTGGGTGGGCTTGCCGCTCTACCCGCCCTCCGGAGCGGCGCGCCAGCATGCCGGCCGGACGACCGTGTACGCCAGTTGGAACGGCGCCACCCAGGTCGCCGGCTGGGGGGTGCTGGGATCGAGCAGCACGGGTGGGTGGACCCCAATCACGTCTGCTCCCAGATCCGGGTTCGAGACGGCAATACCGATCCCGCGCAGCGCCGCCCGTTATGAGGTGGAGGCATTCAGCTCGCGCGGCAAGGTGATCGGCACCTCACAGCCGTTCAGCGCGGCCGGCTGAGCTGCGCTGCGTCGGACGAGCGCACGTACAGCGTTCCGCCGGGGCCCGCGACGTTGATCCGCAGCCGCGGGGCACCGGCGGGAGGTACGAATGCGGGCGGCTCGAGCACCTGGCTGGCAAAGGCACCGCCGCCCTGCACGTCGACGGCGACGCCCGGTGGCGCGATCACGGTCACCGTCCCGAACAGGTTGTAGATCTCCAGCTCGACCTCCGGCCCCGGCAGCCGCGCCTGGCGCAGGTCAAGGACGATCGTGCCAAACAGCGAGCGCCAAGATGAGCGCGACGGCAGTTCCCACGCGCCCCGGCGAACCAGCTTCGAGCAGAGCGCGCGATGCTTCACCGGCTCGGCCGCCGGCAACGTCGGCGCCACCGCCGGCAGGTCCACGGTCAGCGCCGCGAGCTCGCGATCCGTCCGCGCTACCTGGGCCTGACCCACGCGATCGCTGAACTCCTCAAGCGTCAGGCGGCCGCTGGTAACGGCGTCTCGGAGGAGCACGATGCTCTGCTCGCGCTCGGCGTCGCTGGCGAGGGTCGGACGAGGCTCCGGCACATCGCTCATACCGGCCCAAAGGTAGCGCTCGTGGGCGGTAAGGCGCCGGGGCCGGGCGCGTAAGGGATACGAGCCGCCAGTCCGCTCCATCTGCCCGATGTGCAAATCGCGTCTTACCGGCACGATCAATCCAGTCGAATGAGAGGACGATCGTGATGACCCAAACGGACAAACCCACCGTGGCTCTACGCGTCGCGCGCGACAACGAGACCGGCGTGGTCCGACGGCTGGCCCAGCTGGACGATGCCCCGGCACCGTCCGGTGAGATCCTCCTCGCCCTGATCGACGGCGAGCCGGTCGCGGCGCTGTCCCTCGCCGACGGACGCGTGGTGGCCAACCCGTTCGTGCGCACCGCTGACGCGGTGGCGCTACTCGAGATCCGGGCCGCTCAGATCGCGGCCTCGGCGACGCGTCGCCGCCGCCGTTTGGCAGATAACTGGCGCTATGCGCGAGTTGTCGGCCGAGCGGCCTAGATTCCGTCTGTTGACGCGGTGAGATCAGGTCAGAGCACTTCGGAGAGCGCCGCCAGCTGCAACTCATCGATCGTGGCGGTGAGCTCGCTGACGCAATCGCGGATGATCGTGTAACGGATCACGCCCCGGCGCAGCCCGTAGTTCTGCACGGTCCGCTGAGCAGCTATCTCGTACAGGTGGGTTCCGTCGGTCAGATATCTCATGGTGTTGGGTCCCGTCCCGCGTAGCGAAGCTACACCCATGTAGCTTCTTGGCGAATCCCTATCTACCCGGCTCGCCCGGCACTTAACCCCATCATCGGTTGGAAAGCAACGTGCTGAAATACTGAAACGCGGCTGCCGGACGGACCGAGTCCTAGACCGCGGTCGGTGCGTCGACCAGGCCGGCGATGGCCAGCCGCCGCCGAACCAGGCCAACCGCGTAGTTCCGCCTCTCGGCATCTACGGCGTCGCCCCAGGCCGCCGCTGCCTCGGTGGCGCGCTCGAGCACGTGGTCCAGCAGGTCGGGCCGCTGGGCCTCGGTCAGGCAGCGCACGCCAAAGCCGACGTGCCACCGCTCATCCTTCTCGACGCGCTCCACGCCTTCGCGAATCCCGGGCAGAACGCCGTCGGCCAAATCGTCGAGCAGCGCTTTCTGCCCGGCGGAGAAGACGGCCCCCTCAAGGATCATGTGATAGAGCGCGACGCCGTCGAGGATCTCGGCGCGTCCCGCCGCGAGCTCGCCCGCCATCGCCGGGAGGCGCTGCTCGAACAGCTCGGCCAACGCGTCCGGTACGAGGGCTCGGGCCGCGGTCCGCCGCTCGGCCGGCGTGTCCCCGGGCAGGCGCATGACCTCGCCGGCGATGCGGTCGAACAGCTGCGTGTGGCGATCCTCATCGCGACGCTGGAGGAAGAACAGCCACATCATCATCGTGTCGCCGTGCTCGGCGCGGTCCGCGAACGGCACGAGGTGCTCGGCTACCGAGTCCTCGGCCACCCGGAAGCCGGCCAGCAGCGTGGTCAGGCGCCGGCGGCGCTCGGCGGGGAGCTCGGGCCACGCACGCGCGTCGGGGGCAAGGTCGATGGCCGTCGCGTCCCACTGCAGGCGGGCCACGATCTGGGAGTACGTGGCGAGCCGGGGGAACATCAAGAGCTCGGTGCGGTCAGCGGTGGGAACGCTGAGACCGCCCGCCCCGGCGGGGATGTACGGGTCTTGCACCATCAGAAATAGTTTGTCGAATCGGCCCTCGCGCCCGCCGGCCGTTTCACGGTGCGGTACACGAACTGGGGATGGTCGGCGGCGCCTGACGGCGACGCCTCAGGATCGGTCTGCGCCGACTCTCGCACGGAGACCACCTGCTCGTGGTGTGGCGAGAACCGGCACACGGGATCGGTGGCGGCTGCATCACCGGAAAGCCGCAGCGCCTGACAGCGGCACCCGCCCCAATCCTCTTCCTGCCGTCCGAGCGGGCACGACCGGCAAGGTTCCTGCATCCAACCGGTGCCGCGGAACCGCGCGAACGCGTCCGACTCGTTCCAGATCCAGTTCAGCGGGTGCTCGCGGACGTTCGCGAACTCAAGCCCCGGAATCGTCGACGCCGCCTGACAGGGGAGGACATCGCCATTCGGAGCGACGACCATCGCGGTCCGGCCCCATCCCCCCATGCAGGGCTTCGGCAGCTCCTCGTAGAAGTCGGGGAGGACCCATAGGACGTCCACCTTGGGGCCGACCCGCTCGCGGAAGCGCTTGACCGCCCCCTCGCCGCGCCGCAGCTGCTCCCACGATGGCAGCAGCGCCCCCTGGTTGAGGACGGCCCATCCGTAGTACTGGGTGTTGGCCAGCTCGAGCCGCTGCGCCCCGAGCTCGAGCGTCAGATCGAGCAGTTCCTCGATCCGGTCGAGGTTCTGCCGGTGCAGCACGCAGTTGATCGTCAACGGGAAGCCGAACTCCTTCGCCGCGCGTGCCGCGGCGATCTTCTTCTCGAACGACCGGTTCCCGGCGATGCGGTCGTTGTCCTCCGGGTCCGGGCTCTGGATCGAGATCTGCACGTGGTCGAGCCCCGCCGACTTCAAAGCCTCCGCCCCCTCGCGGTTCAACAGCGTGCCCGCGGTGATCAGCGAGGAGTAGAGGCCGGCGTCGCGCGCGCCCTCGCACAGCGCGACCAGATCGCGGCGCAGCATCGGCTCGCCACCGGTGAGCGCGAGCTGGAGCGCGCCCAGCCCGCGGGCCTCTCGGAAGACGCGAATCCAGTCCTCGGTTTCGAGCTCCCGGCGGTACCGGGAATCGCCGATGTCCACCGGATTGGAGCAGTACGGGCAGTGAAGCGGGCACTGGTAGGAGAGCTCGGCAATCAACGTGAACGGGCGAGTCCTCGGGGAGGACTTAGGCGCTTGCATCGACCAGCAGTCCCCTCTCTCCCATCGCCTCCACCAACCCCCGAACGTCGTCACCTACATCGGCGCCACCATACCGCTCGCTCAGAACCCCGATGATCTCGTCGACCGACCGCTCCCCGTCGCACAGCTCGAGCACCGCGACCGCCGTCGGATTGAGCCGCACGGCGCCTTCGGGAACGAGCAACAGATGCTCCTCGCGGACCTCGTCGTAGCTCAACCGCGCACCGGTGACGAGCCGTGGGTGCGTCATGTGATCGACACCTCCGCCTGTGTGTCCCCCCGCTCGATGGCGTCCAGCTGGGCCCACAGAACCTGAGTCTTGAATCTCAAAGCCGCCACCGCGGCATCCTGCTGGTCACGCGTTCGGCAGCGCGCCACCACCAGCTCGAGCGCGTAATCAGCGTCGCGCGGGGCCTTGACGAGCCGGGTCCGGAAGTACTCGAGCCCCGCCGGGTCGATCCACGGGTAGTGACGCTCGAGCGCCTCGAGTCGTACGCGGATTGCGGCCGGACCGAACAGCTCGGTGAGCGAAGAGGCGACGGCCTCGACCCACGGCTTCCGGCGCGCGAAGTTCACATAGGCATCAACGGCATAGCGAACCCCGGGCAGGACACCGCGCTCGGACTGGAGATCCTCCCGAGAGACCCCGAGCGCCTCGCCCAGCCGCAGCCACGACTCGATCCCGCCCCCTCCCTCGGTCGTGCCATCGTGGTCGATGATCCGCTGGATCCAGTGCCGCCGGACCTCGACCTCGGGACAGTTGGCCATGATCGCGGCGTCCTTCAGCGGGATGCACTTCTGGTAGTAGAAGCGATTCGTGACCCAGCGCTGGAGCTCGTTGCGGCTCAGCTCTCCCGCGTCCATCCTGCGGTGAAACGGGTGAAGGTGGTGGTAGCGCGCACCCTGCGCGCGCAACCGCGCGACAAGGTCTTCGCTCACAGCTCGACCTCGAGCCCGTCGTAGGCAACCTCGATCCCGGCCCGCGTGAGCACCTCGCGCTCGGGCGAGTCCTCGAGCAGGATCGGGTTCGTGTTGTTGATGTGGACGAGCGCCTTGCGCGGACGCTCCAGCCCTGCCAGCGCCTCGAGCGTCCCGCCCGGTCCCGACAGCGGCAGATGCCCCATGTCGCGCGCGCTGCGCGTCGAGATCCCGAGCCCCGCCAGCTCGTCGTCGCGCCAGAAGGTCCCGTCGACGAGCACGACGTCGCTGGCGGCGAACCGAGCCAGGATCCCTTCGTCGAGCCGGGCCAGACCCGGTACGTAGGTAAGGATGCCGTCGGTGGCTCGATCGCGGAACACGAAGCCGCTGGCGGTGAGCTCCACGCCCGACCCATCCAGATAGCGAGGCGCGTCACCGCCCGCGTCGAAAGGCTCCACCGTGAGGCTCGATCCTTCGAGCGGGGTCGCCTGTCCTGATTCGAGCGACCGCCACTCGGCGCCGCAGTAGCGCTCCAGGATCGGCAGCACGGGATACCCCTGCGTGAGCGCGCGCTCGACCCCATCGTCGCCGTAGACGCGCACCGGCGATGTGGACTCGCGCAGAAGCAGGAGCCCCGCGGTGTGGTCGATCTCCGCGTCGGTCAACAGGACGCCGGCGACCGGCGGCGAGCGTATGCCGTCGATCCCCGCGGGCGCGAGCGCCTCGAGCTGCTGGCGCGCGTCCGGCGAAGCGTTCACCAGGAACCACGGACCGTCGCCGCCGCGGATGGCAAGCGAGGACTGCGTACGGGGTTGCGCCCGCACACCGCCCCGCGCCGCCTCACACGTCGGACAGCGGCAGTTCCACTGCGGAAACCCTCCGCCGGCGGCCGAGCCGAGAATCCGAACGCGCACGCGGTGGCAGAAGCGGTGCGTAGCCCCGGCGCAACGCCCGAGGCCACGCCAGCTTCACGTCCTACCGGTGGTAGAGGTAGGAAGTGACCTCCGAGCACATCTCGATGAACTCAAACTTCGGCTTGCTCCAAACCATAGGATGCCTCTCCCTCTTAGAGTTCAACGTGCGGGTCGCATCTTACACACCGAATGCAAGTCGCTGAAACAGCGCTGTCAGACGATGAACGTCGTGGTAACAGCGGGCGGAACGGACTCGACGGGGGCCGATCTCGTCGCGGTCGCGGCTGGCGCTCGGGCCTCAGAACTTGGTGTCCCAGAGCGCGCCCTCGCGGACGCGGACCCGGTCGCAATCGTGTACCGGCAGTCAGGTCCGCCGCTCGCGGTGGTCGCACTCGAGCCGGACATCGAGGGGCTGCGGACGGCCGCAGCACGAGCAGTCCGGGCATGCCGGAACGGCGGAATAGTCGCGTGGGCGCTTGATCCGTCGCTCCCGCTCGCGCTCGAGGAGCAGGTGCGGGGGCTGGCCGAGGGCGCTGTGATCGGCAGCTACGACGGGCGTCGTTGGCGCAGTAGTGACCCGCCGCCGAGGGTCATGCGGTTCGTGATCTGCGGGTGCCCTGACGAGCTCGCGACGGTTGCCGACCGCGCGGCACTCGTCGCTCGGTGGACGAACGCGGCGCGCGAGATGGTCGACGCGCCGGCGAATGTGATGTCACCCGCGGGACTAGCCGATCGGGTAGTGAAGTTTGACCACCTGGTCAGCGAGATTGTCGACCCGGTCAGGGCGGGGCTGAGCGCACTGGCCGCCGTCGGCGGGAGCAGCCCGATCCCGGCGCGACTTATCGTGCTCCGACACAGCCCGGCCCGCGCGCCGCACGCGCCGCGGCTGGCGCTCGTCGGTAAGGCAGTCACATTCGACACGGGCGGTTACTTCCTGAAACCGCAGAGTGACATCGTCCGCCAGAAGGCCGACATGGCAGGCGGCGCGGCGGTCATCGCGGCGCTCGGCGCGATCTCGGAGCTCGAGCTCCCACTGTCGGTCACCGGCGTTGTGCCCGCCTGCGAGAACATGCTGAGCGGCACCGCGATCCGTCCCACCGACGTGATCACGACCGCCGCCGGCCTCACCGTCGAGGTCACGAATCCCGACGCCGAGGGGCGCTTGATCCTGGCCGACGCGCTCTGGTACGCGCGCCGGGAGGGCGCGACGCACATCGTCGACCTGGCCACGCTGACCGGCGCGATGCGCGCCGGCATGGGCGACGTCTACGCCGGCGTGTTCTCGCCCGACGCATCGTGGCGCGGCGCGGTTGTCGAGGCGGGAAACGCCAGCGGCGATCTCGCCTGGCCGTGGCCACTTCACCCGCGCTACCGCACGCTGATCGAGTCCGACGTGGCGGACCTGCGCAACAACGCCGGCAAGAGCTTCGGCTTTCCGATCGTGGCCGCGACCTTCCTCGCACAGTTCGCCGGTGAGGACCCCTGGGCGCACGTGGACATGCTCGGGCCGGCGCTTCTCGACGACGATCGCGGCGACGCTTTCGGGCGCGGCGCGTCCGGCTACGGCGTCCGCATGCTCGTCGAGCTCGCCACGCGGCTGAGCGTTACGCTGAGTGAATGAGCCACCAGGACGGCGACCACCGAGCCCTGACCGCGGCAACGCCGGGGCGCGTCGTCGACCCCTCCAAGTTCGACCTCGCCGCAGCGGAGCAGGCTGCACTGGAGCTGCTGCGCGCGATCGGCGCCGACCTCGATTCGCCGGGTCTACTCGACACGCCGCGCCGCGTCGCCGCGTCGTTCGCCGAGCTGGTCACGCCCGCCGAGTTCGACGCGACGCTGTTTCACAACGAGGGGTACGACGAGCTCGTGCTGGTGCGGGATATCCCGTTCCACTCGCTTTGCATGCATCACCTGCTGCCCTTCCACGGCCACGCACACGTCGCCTACCTGCCTGGAGAGACGATCATCGGACTCTCGAAGCTCGCTCGCGTGGTGGAGGCGTTTGCGCGCGACCTCCAGCTGCAGGAGCGCATGACCGTGCAGATCGCCGATTGGCTGGAGCAGGAGCTCGCGCCGCGAGGCGTTGGCGTGGTACTCAGCGCCGAGCACCTGTGCATGACGATCCGAGGCGTGCGCAAGCCGGGGGCGCGAACGGTCACCTCGGCGGTGCGAGGCCGCTTGCGCGCCGACGCGCGTACGCGCCAGGAGTTCTTCAGCCTTGTCGACAAACGCCAGTGAGCCGGCGCCCCTGATCGAAACCGTGGTGACCACCACCGGGTCAGACGGTGTGGTCAACTGTGCAGCGATGGGGGTCCGGTGGGACGAGCGGGAGCTCGTGTTCTGGCCGTTCGACGGTACGCGCACGCTCAGAAACCTGCGCCACCGGGGTGAGGCGGTCGTGCATCTGACCGACGACGTGCTCCTGTTCGTGCAGGCCGCGCTCGGCCACCCTCATCCCGCCATGCGGCCGGCCAGTCGTGTCGCGGGCTCGGTCATCGAGGAGGCCAACTCGTGGCGCGAGGTGATCGTGACCGAGATCACGCCCGACTCGTCGGGCCTCTCGCGCTCGCAGGTGCGGGCTCGAGTCGTCGCCTCCGGCACCGGGACCCAGCAACCCCTCGGCCTGTGCCGCGCGCGGCACGCGGCCGTCGAGGCGTCGATCCTCGCGTCGCGCCTGCAGTGGCTCGGCGTGGATCACGTCGCGGCCGAGCTGGACCGCCTTCAGGAGCTGGTGGACAAGACCGCGGGGCCCCGCGAGCGGGCCGCGATGGACTACGTGCGACGCTACGTGGCGGAGCGGACATGACCGAGATCGTCGTCAGCGCGCCGGCGCGGCTGCACTTCGGCATGCTCGACCCCGCGGGGATCGGGGCGAGGCGCTACGGCGGGTTCGGCGTCGGCGTCGAGCAGCCGCGCGTGGTCGTCGGACTCCGATCTCGGGCGGATGACCAGGTCCTCGTCACGGGCCTGCAGGCCGCCCGTGCAGCCGAGTTCACCCGGCGCGCGCAAGCAGCGTTTGCGTTCACGGAGGGGGTCGAGGTGGACGTGCACGAGGCCATTCCCGCGCACAGCGGACTTGGTTCGGGCACCAAGCTCGGTCTGTCGATCGCGCGCGGCCTGGCCGAGCTGGCCGGAATCTCCGCAGGACCCGAGCGCCTGGCCGCGGCGAGCGGGCGCGGCGCGCGCTCGAGCGTGGGCTCATGGACGTTCGCCGCGCCGGGCTTGGTGGTCGAGGCCGGCGTACGCGGGAGCGACTCGATCAGCCCGGTGGTGGCGCGTCACCCGATGCCGGATCGGTGGCGGTGCGTGCTCGCGCTGCCGCTCGGTGGGGAGGGACTCTCTGGGAAGGCTGAGGATAGGTTTTTCAGTGAGCTCCTCCACGACGGGCACGCCATCGAGCCGGCGGTGTCGCGGCTGCTGCTCACCGATCTGCTGCCGGGTCTGCTCGCGGCCGACCTCGATGAGTTCGGCGCGGCGCTCACCCAGATCCAGCACGAGATCGGATCGATGTTCGCCCCGCAGCAAGGCGGGGTGTTCCATCCGCGCGCGGCGCCGCTGGTCGATGCGCTGCTGGCGCTGGGGGTCGGGGCAGTGGGACAGAGCTCTTGGGGCCCCGCCGTCTACGGGATCGTGGATAGCCCCGAGCGCGCGACCGAGGTGGCCGACCGGCTGGGCGCGGTGGCGACCGGCGACACCGACATCCGCGTGGTCGACTTCGATCGGCGCGGCGCCTGGGTCGCCCGCGACGGCTCCTCCGGGGCGGCAGCCGCGTGAAGCTGCTGGTCAGCGTTGTTTCCGCGGAGGAGGCGCGGCGTGCGGTGGCCGGCGGGGCCGACATCATCGACGTCAAGGATCCGCTCGAAGGGGCATTGGGAGCGCCCTCGCCGCGCGTCCTGTCCGAGGTCGTGGGCGTGGTCGGCGACGCCGCGCCGGTGAGCGTGGCCCTGGGCGACGTGCCGGGTCTCCCCCACACCGCTGCGCTCGCCGCCCGCGGCGCGTCTGGGATCGGTGCCGACTACGTCAAGGTTGGCCTGCGCGGAGTGCACGAGCTCGACTCCGCGGTGGCGCTCCTCAGCGCGGTGGCGGGCGCCGTCGGGCCAGGCGTGGCCGTGGTCGCCGCCACCTATGCCGACGCCGGTGCGCTCGATCCGCCGGCGCTCACGCCGGGGTGTTTGCCGGCGCTGGTGCAGCGGACCGGCATCGCGGGCGCGCTCATCGACACTTTCACCAAGGATGGCCGCGGCCTCTACGGCTGGATGTCCGAGTCCGAGGTCGCCGATCTGATCGCGGGCACGCGCGCGGCCGGCGCCTCATTCGCGGTCGCCGGTCAGCTGCGGCTTGACGACTTCCGCCGAGTCGCGGCCGACGTGGTCGGGGTGCGCTCGGCGGTGTGCCGCGGCGGCGACCGGGCCGCCGAGCTCGAGTCAGAGCTGGTGGCGGCCGCGGTCGCCGAACTGCGCGGTGGGGGGCGGCGCTGTGACTGCGCTGGGGCGGGGTTCGCTGGCTGCTTCGGGGAGCCAGTCCCGTGTCAACGAGTAGATCACCAAAGCTGAACTTCGGTGTCTCCGGCGCGAGCTTGACCAGGCTCGGATCCGGACGGAAGTTAGTGTGGAGGATCGAGTTCGGCGTGTCCCACAACACCTGGGTGAGTGACACGTGTTAGCTGTGACCCGGAGCTGAACTTCGGAACTTTGGCGCTGAGGCCACGTATATGTCAGCCTCATCGCCAAAGTTCGGTGTTTAGCAATGGGTGATGCGCGTGCCGGGCCGGCGCCCCGGCGCGCGCACCACGACGCTTACGCCGGTCCGGCGCATCGCCTCCGGCAGGTACGCGTCCACCACCCGTCCGCCACCGGCCCGCTGCAGCGCCTCCAACTCCCCGGCCGTCAGCGTCGCCAGCGGCGGCTCATTGGACGGCCACCGCGGCAGCACTCCCGCCACCGGCTTCAGCAAGACCGCCTCGTTCGCTCCGATCGCGCCGGCCGCCAGCACCGCCAGCGAGTCACTCGTCACCTCCCAGGATTCCGGGACCTCGGGCCGGCCCTCGAACGCCGGCGCCGCCACAAGCAGCCCCAGCTCCCCGGGCGCCACCAGGCGGGTCAGGACCTCGGCCCCCGGCAGCAGCGCCACCAGCATCGCGCCGAGTTGATCCATCGCGCGCAGCGCCAGCGCATTCGCGAGATCGTCGGCGAGTCCCACCTGCGCGTCGACGGCGCGGACCGCGTCGGCAAACGGGCCGCCTCCGGGCACGACCAGCACCGGCCTCTCCCGGGCCAGCTCGATCGCCTCCGAGCACCCCCTGCGCAGTCCGTCCAGGCCCTCGTCACGCAGCAGGCCGCCGCCGATCTTGACGACCAGCGGGCAGCGCTCACTCACGGCCGAGGAACGACAGCGCCACCGCGGCGGCGACCTCGCCGCCCTGCCCTGCGAGCGGCGAGCCCGAATCGCCACGGACAGTCAACCCGCAGCGCTCCGCTGCGGCCCGGGCCAGGAAGGCGCCCACGCCGACGGCGAGCACGGGGGCGCCGGCGCGGACCCGAGCGGCCACGCGTCCAAGCGCGCCGGCAATCGAGGCAATCTGCGCCTCGTGCACCGCGCCGGCGAGCGCCTCGAGGTCGCCGTCGGCTAACTGCTCGGGATCCGCGCACACGACCCGCGCCAGCCGGGAGCGCACCTCGGGCAGCGACGCGCCCCGGTCGTCGGGGAACGAGCAGGTGCACTGCTCCGCGCGGAGGTTTCCCAGGAGCAGGTGCGCATCCGCGGTGATCGCGAACAGCTCCGACGACACCGGGCAGGGCTCGCCGCCGATCGGCACCTCGGACAGCACGGCCGCGATGTTGGTCCGCAGCGCGCCGGTGTACACGAGTTCGCCCGCGAGCAGCCGCTCGACGTCGGTGCGTCCGCGCGCAGCGACCTTCGCGTCGACGATCGGGATCACGTCGGTGGTGGTGCCGCCACAATCCACCAGGATCGCGTCGGGCAGCGAGCGCGCCACCACCATCGCCGTCGCCACCCAGTTCGCCGCCGCACAGCGCAGTGGCGTCGCCCGCGCCTGCTCGAGGTCGATCAGGGAGCCGTCCGTCGTTATCACGCGCAGCCGGCGGCCGGGCAGCGCGCGGGCGCTCGCGTCGAGCACGTACAGAACGCCCTCGCGCTTGCTGGCGAACACGTCGACCAGTTCAGCGGTCGTGGTCAGAGCGACCGGGGCGCCCTCCACCTCCAGCCGCCCGACCACCGACGCGATCACCTCGGCCATGGCGCCCGGGTCGCGCCACACCTCGAACGGCTCGGAGACGACCCGCGCGCGTTCCCAGTTCTCGCCGTCCACCACCGCTGCCTTCGTGTTGGCGCCGCCGACGTCGAGCCCGATTACCGGAAGCATCGCGGCATCATGACGCCGGCGAGGAGTAACTACCCGCCCGGCCGCGCCATCTCGGCGGCGAGTGCGCGACCAGGCCGATCCCGAGCTCGCCGAGAGTCGGCAGCACCTCGGCCTCAGGGTCGCGCGTCCACAGCGAGTACTCGGACTGCACGGCAGTCACCGGGTGCGTCGCGTGAGCTCGGCGGTGTCGAGGAACGTCACGCCAAGCTCGAGCGCGCCTTAGTGAGTCTGCGACGTACCCAAGAAGTCGACAAGGGAAGAGCCGATTCTGGTACACGCAATGCCATGCAGATCGTTCCGGTCCTCGACCTCAAAGGCGGCGTCGTCGTGCACGCCCGCCGTGGGCATCGCGCCGAGTACGCTCCGCTCCAGAGCCCGCTGGTCGAGGGCTCGGACCCGGTCGACGTGGCGCAAGCGCTGTGCAAGGCGTGCCGGACCAGAAACCTGTACGTCGCCGACCTCGACGCGATCGCCGGTAGGCCGCCGGATGAGGCAACGCTGCACGCCTTGTCAGCGATAGCGGAAGCATGGGTCGACGCCGGCGCCACCGACGTCGACCGGGCGGCGGTCCTAACGCGCGCCGGTGTCGCCCGCAACGTGATCGGCACGGAGTCGATCAGGCCGGGATTCCTGTCGGCGCGCGAGCGTGACCTCCCCCAGCCGCCGCTCGTCCTCAGCGTCGATCTGCGCGAAGGAAGTCTCGTCTCGCCCGATCCCGAGCTCGCCGGCCGCGAGCCCACCGCCGCCGCGGCCCTCGCCATCGCGCTCGGTGTGCGCGAGCTGCTGGTTATCGACCTGGCGCGCGTGGGGAGCGGATCCGGACCGCCGCTCGAGGCCGTCGCCCGGCTGGCAGAGGCCCTGCCCCGCGTTGCCATCTATGCCGGCGGCGGCGTGCGTGATGACGAGGACTTGCGCGCGCTCGAGTCGGCTGGGGCCGCCGGCGCCCTCGTCGCCACTGCCCTGCACGAGGGCAGGCTCACACTGTGACGAGCGACTCGCACGCTCGCACGACGCGCGCGGTGAGATCCTCGTCGCACACCGACTGGAGCGCCTGCCACCCGGGGATCCCGTTCACCTCGAGCACCACCGGCCCGCCGTCGGGCGCCACCAGCATGTCCACACCGGCGACGTCGACCTCCAGCGCGGCCGCCGCCGCCAGGGCCACGCCGCGCTCGTCCTCGCCCAAGGTAACCGCCCGGGGTCGTGCGCCACGCGCGACGTTGGCGCGCCAAGAGTCGCTCACTCGCTCCATCGCGCCGGCGACCTCGCCGGCCACGACGAGCACGCGCAGGTTCCGCCGGCGGGCCGACGCAACGGTGCGCTGCACGTAGTAGACCGCGCGCTCGAGCTCCAGCGCGCGGAACACCCGGTGAGCCACGTCTCGGTCCTCGACGCGCACGATCCCGTTGCCCATCGCGCCGAACAGTGGCTTGACGACGACGTCGCCGCCCAGCCGCTCGAATGCCGCCATCGCGCCGTCGTAGCGCTCGCATACGATCGTCGGCGGCGTGGGCACCCCGGCCCGCGCGAGCAATGCGCTCGCCCACGACTTGTCGACGGTGCGCTCGACCGCGCGCGGACAGTTGACGCAGCGCACCCCGTGGTCGGCAAGGACGTGCAGCACGTCCATCCGGAAGATGACCTGCTCGAGCGACCCGCGCGGGAGCCCGCGGACGACCAGCAGGTCGAGCGCGTCCAGCGCGGTGCCCTCGGGATCACGCACATGCACGCGGCCGCGCTCGCCGACCTCGGACTGAAGCCGCGTCGCGGGAATCGCCATCACTTCGTGGCCACGAGCGACCAGGGCCGCCAGCAGCCCGCGCGAGTGCCAAGAGCCCGACGCGCCCAGGACTCCGACCCGGAGGGAGCCGGTCAACCGCCGGCTCCGGCGAGAATCGCTTCGATCAGCTCTCCCTTTGCGTCGGCGTACTCGTTCATGTCCGCCCACTCGCGCCCGGCGAGCTCTCGCTTGAGCTGCTCGTAGGCGCGGCGGTCCTCGGCCGACTCCCGCAACCGGTCGCGGAAACGGAGGTGTCGCTCGACATCAGGCGCTCCGTCTCGCCAGAAGTGCACGTGAACGTCGTGCTCGGGGGTGCGGAACATCCGGTGAGCCGGCTCACGCACCCGCAGCTCGTATCCGGCCGCCTCCATCGGCGGCACGAGCGCGGTGTCGTCCTCGGGATCCTCGACCGCCACCAACAGATCAACGATTGGCTTCGCGCCCAGCCCGGGCACCGCGGTCGACCCGATGTGCTCGATCCGCAGCGCGACCGGTCCGAGCGCCTGTCGCACGCGGTCGCGCTCGAGCTCGAACCGCGCCGGCCAGGCGGGGTCGTAGTCGACGATCACGATCTGGCGTCGCTCGCGTCCGCCGATCAGTACCTGGCCGAGATAGGCATCTCGCTCGCTGGCGTCCATTTCGGCCTCAACCCTCGAACGAGCGCTCGAGCACCTCGGAGGCCAGCCCGCCCCCGTGGTGCGAGCGTCCAGATTCGGTACTGGTCAGCGTCACCTCGGCCGGGCTGAACAGCATCGGATCGATGTCGTAGAAGTTCCAGTCCGCGGCGGCGAGCAGCTCGCCGAACGGCGTGCCGAACGCGTCCGAGGCCGCCGAGGGCAGTCGCTGTGCCAGGTCGGCGATCTCGTCGTCGGAGCCCTCGAGCCACAGATGCACCGTCCCACCATAAAGAACGGCGTCGTTCGTGCGCCCGATCGCCGTCGGATCGTCCTTCGCCACCGGCGCGATCGGGCAGCACCCCCAGCCGTGGCGGACCCGGGCCGGATCGACGCCGAGCTCGTGCAGCTTGTGCAGCGCGGTCTCGACCACGCGAGCCGAGATCTGCACCGAGCCGCACACCGAAGCGGTGGGGGCGATAAGGAACGTGACCGCGGACGCCTCCACCCCGCAGCGCTCCGCGACCTTGTCGACGAGCTCAGCCGGCGGGTCCTGCCGCGTCTCCAGGCACAGCACGGCCCGGTTGGCCTGCTCGCGCCAGTCCAGCTCCTCGAACAGGTCCTCGGCCCGTGCCAGTGCCCGTCCGGGGCCGCTGGCCATCGCGAAGAAGTCGTCGTCCTCGAGCTTCCAGCCGGCGTACTGCGCGGCCAGGCACGCCGCCGCCGGTTCATCGACGGAAACGACGACGCCGGGCCAGGTTCGCTCGCCCACCGGCACCGGCACTGGATCGATCCTCCCAAGCCCACCCATGCAGGCGGCCGCAAAGCCGAGCCCGGCCCGGAGGCCGCCCCGGGCCTTCGCGCCGCAGTCGACGAGCCGGGCCCCGGAATCCAGCCTTCGCACCTCGATCCCCACGGCGATCGCGTCGTCAATCAGCGCGTCGACGAGCTCGGCGGCGCGTTCGTTCATCGACAGGCTCACGTCCCCTCCTCCTCGTCCTCCTGGAAGATCAGGATCTCGCCCCGCGCCAGCTCGGTCCGGTCGCCCGACCAGCGCCCCCAACTCCCATCCACCAACTCATCGCCGACGGTGAGTCCGAGTTCGCGCAGGCGCAGGAGCTGCAGGCGCAACGCGGGCGGGCGAAAGCGGGTGGCCAAGGCGTAGCAGGGAAGCGGTTGCACCGGTCGGCCGGAGACGAGGCTCCCCCGCTTGTTGCCGAGCCCAGCCTCGGCGCCGATGCTGCCCAGCGCGATCACAGTTCCCGCCAGCATCCGCAGCCCGGCGCCGCTCGCGGTGTTCCCGCCGACAGCCACCAGACCGCGCCGCATGCCGGCGCCGGCCTCCTCGCCCGCGTCGCCGGTCACGACGATCTCGCCGCCGGTCATCCCCACCCGCGCGCCGGGATAAGCAGCCCCGAGTCTTGCGCCGGCATCCCCGATGATCCGCAACACCCCACCCGACATCTCCGCGCCCGCCCACGCGCCCACGTCGCCCCGCACTTCAATCTCGCCCCTCGACATGCCGGCGCCAATCCCATCGAACCGACGCAGGTCGCCGACGAGGACGAGCTCCTCCCCAGCGCCCGCGCCAGACACCTCGAAGAGATCACCCAGGGCCGCCGTCTCGCCACCGCAGCAGACGTCGAGGGCGGTAACCGCGGCGGCGCTACGCCCGCACAGCTGCTCGGGGGTCAGCGGCGCGGCGAGCACTCGGGCCGGCGGCTCCGTCCGAAGCGTGAGCGTCAGAGTCATGGCGGATCGCGCAGCGCGTCGAGCGGGAAGTGAAATTCGCCGAGCTTGCCGCCGAAGTTCGCGGCGGTGACGTGCGTCGCGCCGGCCGCCGCCGCCGCATGAAGGCCCCGGCGCATCGACTCGCGCACCGCCTCCTCCGAGACGCCGTCGATGACGATCTCGAATAGCGCGCCGACGCCGTCCGGGACCAGCGAGTCGTTCACCTGGGCGCGCAGCGTCGGCGCCATCTGATGGTTGGTGGAGGCGGGCATCGACTTCGAGGTCAGCGCTCCCACCTTGCTGCCGCTGCGGACGATTCCGCCCGGGAACGGCAGCGCGATCCCCTCGCCGCGCATCGCGTCCGCGGCCGACTGCGCGGCCGCCAGCGCGGCGTCCTCGTCACCGGCCCCGATCACCAGGTTTCCTCCCCCCACGCCTCGGCCGATCCCGACCGACTCGGCGACGAGGAACTCGCCCTCCATCACCGGGATCCGCCAGAAGCGCTGGCGGGCGATCACCTTGCTGGCCTGAAAGCCATCGCCGAAATAGCGCAGGCTCCCTCCCAGCGCCGCCGTCGGCTCCGCCCCCGGCAGCCCATCGAAGCACGCGGTCGTGGGGCAGGTCATCACGCTCTGGCCCACCCGCTCGAGCACGCGTTTGCCCACGCCCTCGCGGTCCATCGCGAACAGCAGCACCGCGATCCCCGGCCGACCGTCCGGCGTCTCGTCGGCGGCCAACGTCCGCTCGATCGCGGCCTCGCACTTACAGCCGATCACCGAGGTGGCAAAGCCGGTCATCGAGCGAGCCGCCTCGAGTGCCCACGCGCCGGTGGCGGCCGTGATCAGCACGCGCGCATAGCGCATCGGGAAAGCCTCGGCGAAGGTGTCGTCGACGTGCGTGGTTCCCAGCGTGTAAGAGCTCATGTCGCCGCCTCCACGACATGTACCGGCTCCCGCAAAGCCGGATCGCGCACCGGGTAGTGCCCGAACGACACGGTGTAGCGCTCACCGAACAGCGGCTCGAGGACGCGGTTCACCTCCGGGTCGAAGCCGGCGCGGCTCGAGAACAGCAGCCCGTCGTCGGTTCGCCGCAGCTCGCCGTCCTCGACGACGACCTCGCCGCCCTTGATCACGTACCGCGGCGTGGCGAACATCTCTTCGCGGTCGGCGCGGTCGTGGTAGATCGTTACGTCGGCGTCGGCGCCGACCCCGAGGTGGCCCTTGTCGCGCAGGCCGAGCCGCCGGGCCGGCCCGGCGCGCGTGATGGTCGCGATCTCGTTCAGCGTGTACTCGCGGTCGACCCCATCGAGCAGCGCCGTGCGCCGGATCGCGCGTTGGTTCGCGCGGCCCAGCTGATCCTCCCGATAGGCGCGGTCCATCAGCAGCCGGATCAGCTTCGGGTAGGAGAGGAATGAGCCGCCGTTGGGATGGTCGGTCGACAACATCACCTGCCAGGGGTTCCTGCCGAGCAGGAACAGCTCGAGCCCGATCCCCCACTGGAGGGCGTGGACGTAGCTCCCGGCCCGATACGTGTACGGGACGATCCCGCAGCCGGTCTCCACCTCGGTGTCGTGGTTCAGCCATTTGTCGCCGCCGAGGTCGCGCAACGCCGCCGACACCGGGCCGTCGGCCGTCATCGTCACCGCTGGTCCGAACATCACCTGGCCGACGTCGGCGGTGATCTCGGGATGAGCGCTCAGGTAGTCGATCAGCTCGGGTGCGCGGGAGCGAATCTGGCCTCCCGTCTTCCCGCCGTAGCTGTGGAACTGAAGGTGGGCGAAGTGCGCCTGGCGCCCGCCGAGCGTTCGCATCGTGTCGAGGGTCGTGTCGGCGTTGCCGGGCACGCCGAGGTTGTTGGCGTGGACGTGTACAGGGTGCGGCAGGCCGAGCTCGTCGACGGCGCCACCGATGGCCTCGAGCACCTGACGGGGCGTCACGCCGTAGCCGGTCACCTCGTCGTCGAGCGAGTGGACGTTGCCGTTGTCCTGCTTGAACCGCTCCACCCCACCGGGATTGACGAGCTTGACGCCGTAGCCGCCGGTCGCCTCGAGCCACCACGCCACGGCGTCGCGCAACTCGGATGACGCGGCCCCGCCCGAGCGGCGAATGAGCTCGAACAGCACCTGGTTGTTGCCCATCAGGATCAGGAACAACTTGTCGATTATCGGCGTGTCGCGCAGCTCGGCGAGCACGTGCCGTGCGGCCAGCGGCGGGGCCGCCGCCTCGACCACGGTGGTGTAGCCGAGCAGCGAGTAGCGGTAGCCGGTGGCGAACGTGGAAGGGATCACGCCGCCGGTGCCCGAGCGCAGGAGCTCGGTCCGGTCCATGGGATGCCCGCGGCGCTCCTCGGGGGACAGCTTGCGAGCGGCGTTCACCTTCGGCCCCGCGATGTGGGCGTGGATGTCCACGCCTCCGGCCAGCACCACCATGCCGCGCGCATCGAGCCGCCGCGCCTCCGGCCCCACGTCGGCGACCACCTTCCCGTCCGCGAGGCACACATCGCCGATCTCGCCGTCGACGCCATTCGCGGGGTCGTGCACGCGGCCGCCGGCGATCCGGATCGCCGTCACCGCTGCACCGCCTCGAGCAGTCGCGTGAGCACCGCGGCCGCGGTCGGTGCGTCGTCCGGCCGCGGCGCCTGAAGCGCCAGCGGGACCCCGTCGAGTCGATGAGCCGTGCCACGGGCCGACACGCCGGCGGCGGCGGTGCGAATCCACACCTGAGCATCCGGTCCGGGCGGCAGGCTGCCGACTGCGATCTCGGCCGCGCCGGAAGACTCGACGAGCAACGCAACATCGAAATCGTCGAGCGGCCGCGTGGCCGTGACGAGCTCGGGATGACCGCTGGCGAAATCGACATTCCCGCTGTACCCGGACTGCCAGGCAAGCACGTCATCGGCGCTCCTGGCGCCGGGAGGGCCCAGCAGCTGCAGCGTGACCGCATGGCGCTCCTGGCACAGCGCACGGATGAGTTCGTGAAGGGCGAGCGCCCGTCGCTGCCCGCCGGCGCCCGCGGTCAGGCCCGCTCCGTATACGAATGCCATGTGCGGTGCCGCACGCACGCTCTCCAGCAGCCCGCTCAGCGGCTGATCGAGCTCGCGGGCGTGGACCGTTTCCGGTGGGCGGGTCCCAATCAACGCATGCAGGATCGTCAGCGCCTCCAGGTCCCGCTCGCGCGTCCAGCGAAGCTGCATCCCGGACCGCCCGGCCGTCGCCGTATCCGCGTCATCGACCACCGCCAGCATTCGCTCAGAGTCGCCGTCGAATCCGAGCCGCTCGAGCAGTCGCGGATGGGTGCGCTCGGGATCCTCGCGCCAGACCACGACGAGCCGCGAGCGATCGCGGATCTCCCCCAGCGTGGCGGTCGAGGCACCCCGCAGCGGGACCGCCGGCGCACCGGGCCAGAGCGCTTCGACGCCTCCGGTCGCCACCAGCGCCCCCAGCCGGTCGGCGAGGGCGACCGCGGCCCGCGCGTCCTCCACGGTGGCGCCGTCGAAGCCGTGCAGCAGAGGACGGCGCGCGCCGCGCAGCAGCTCGGCGGCGTGCGTCAGCGCCGCGTTCACCTCCGCCGGCTGACCCTGGATCGCCGCGGCCGGCGCGTTCGCCTGGCGCGCGCGCTCGGAGAACCATGCCGTGCCGAGAGGACACTCGGGCGTCAGGCGCACGGCTCCGTCCGCGTCCGAAACGAGCACGTCGTCGCACAGCAGGGCGCAGCCCGCGCAGGTGACCGGGCCGAAGTCAACCACGGGCGAGCGCTCCCCGTTCGAGCGCGGCCAGCAGCCGGGCGCCGCGTTCGGCCAGCTCCGGCACACCGACGCTGCCCGACACCAACGTGCACACCGGTGCACCCCGCCTGATCAGCTCCCCGCCATGGGGGATGTCGCGCACCAGGCCCTCCGGCCACCAGGCGGGATCGGGGGCGCGGAGGTCGCGGTCGGCGAAGAGCACGAGCTTCACCCTCGCACAACTCGTGCCGGGCGTCACTGCGGGCGCAGGAAGAATGGAACCCCGCACGCCTCCGACATGAGCGTCGAAGCTGCCGGGTCCGAACAGCTCGAGCCCGGCCGTCGGTCGCGGGTTCACCTCCACCACCCACGCATGGCGGCCGTCCCAGATCGCGTCCACGCCGAACGCCCCGCGCACGCCGAAGCGCGCCGCCACCTCACCGCAGACCGCGCGCAGCTGACCGTGGAGGTCGGCCAGCTCCCCGTCGGGCAAGCGCGGGGGTGCCACGTTACCCGTCCACTGAAAGCCGCCCCGAAGGTGCAGCTGCTCGGTGAGGCCGAGCACGGCAGCGCGCCGACCGTCGCCGATCGCCACCGCCGAGCACGACGTCCCGTAGACGCGGCGCTGCAGGATCTCGGTCGGGCGCAGGGCGCCCCCGGCCCAGCGCCGCACGCCGCGTCCGCCGCCGCCGAGCCGGGGCTTGCGCAACCAGGCACCGCCGGCAGGCCCGTCCGCAGGGAGCTCGTGGACCGTTCGCGTCTCGGGCGCGCGCGCGCCGGAGGCGCGCGCCGCCGCCGCCACCGCCCAGGGATCGCGGACCGCTGGCAGCAGCTCGGGCGGCGTCCCCAGCACCTCTCGCCGGCGGGCCAGCTCCGCCACGAGATCGGGTCGGTTCTCGAACCCCGCGCCGTACACCACCGCGTCGGCATCCACACCCTGCGCGAGCGCGGCGAGACCCTCGCTGGTCGGTGCCGTCGCCCCGGGAGCGACCGCGCGGAGGTCGACGTCGCCGAAGCGGTCGAGTGCCACAACGTCGTACCCGTCCGCGACCGCGAGCTGAGCGAGCATGCGAGCGCTCACCGCTACCACCAACACCTTCATGGCAGCCTCACCCCTGACAGCAGCGCGGCCAGCAGCGTCGCGGCCACCAGGTCGGCGGTAGTCCCGGGATTCAGCCGGTTACCGTCCGCCCGCAGGGACGCGTCGAAGTCCGCCAGCGCGAGGGTTCCATTCAGCACCTGACGCGCCGCAGCGCTGACCGCCTGTGCCGCCGCATCCCCCGCCTTACGCGCGATCAGGGTGTCCGGGTGCGCCGCCAGCAGGCCGATATGGAGCGAAACGATCGCGTCGAGCGTCCGCCGACCGGACGCCAGCGCCTGGGCGAGCAACGGCATCCCAGTGTCGAACACGATCGCGTACCCGGTCGCATATTCGGAGGCGATGCTGTCGCGGTGCGCGGCCGCGCCCATCGCCTCTCGTAAGGTGACGTGGGCCGGCGCCCTCACGTCGTGCTCGGGCGCGTCGCCGAGACCGCCGGGGCCGGCTCGCACGATCGCGGCGAAGGCCGCGGCGGCATCTTCGACATCGAGCCGCGCCAGGATCCGCCGCAGCGCCGGCCGAAGCGACTCGTCCGCCTGCCGAGTCACGGCGGCGCGGGCCAGCGGTGCGAAAAGGAGCACGATCCCGAGGTTGGTGTTGGCGCCTGCCGCGCGTGCGGTCGCCTTCACTCCGTCGGTGATCAGCTCGCCTACGGAGCATCGCAGCACGCGCCGGCGCGCGAATGCCGGGCCGAGCGCGAGCGCCGAACGCACCATGTCAGCGTACGTCGTGTCGGGGAAATCATGGGCGGGCGTGATGTTGCCCGGCTTGCTTGCTGACACCTCGAGCACGCACGCGAGCGCAACTTGATGCTCGAGTGGAGGCGCCGCCGACCCCATCATTGAAGGCGCCGCCGGCCATTCCATAACTTCACGCTCAGTCGCGAGTGAGCTAGGGTTGCGTTCACCCGCGTCACCATACGATAGGAGAGGAGACTCACGTCATGGCCATCACCCTGGCAACTGGCGAGGCTCTGGTAGGTGAAGGTAACGAGGTCGCTCACATCGACCTGCTCATCGGGTCAAAGAGCGGACCGGTCGGTGAGGCGTTCGCTCACGCCTTCGTCAACGAGTCGGAGGGGCACACCAACCTGCTGGCCGTGGTTACCCCCAACCTTCCGGCCAAGCCGGACACGGTGATCAGCAACAAGGTGACGATCAAAGGCGCAAAGCAGGCCGTGCAGCTGTTCGGTCCCGCTCAGGCCGCCGTCGCCCGCGCGGTGGTGGACTCGGTCGCGGAGGGCGTGATCCCCAGGGACCAGGTCGACGATCTGGTCGTAGTCGTCGGCGTGTTCATCCACTGGGAGGCGGAGGACGACAAGAAGATCTACGACTGGAACTACGAGGCCGTGAAGACATCGATCGCCCGCGCCCTGGGCGGTGAGCCGGGCGTCGACAAGGTGCTGTCCGAGACACCCGCGGCGCGCCACCCGTTCGCCGGCGGCGCCGAGGGGTAACGGCGGCCGGCCACGAGTCGTTGATCGCGCAGACCGGAGAGTTGCCGCTCGCCGGTCTGCGCACCGTCGTCACCGGAGCCAGCTGCGGAATCGGCAGGGCCATCGCGATCGCGTTCGCCGCCGCCGGCGCCCGCGTCGGCATCGGTTTCTGCCGCTCGGCGACCGCCGCGGAGGCGCTTGCCGGTGAGCTCGGCTCCAGTCCGGTGGGTGGGCGAGCGGGTGGGCATCCTCTCCTACGGGCGGACCTCAGCACGCTCGAAGGCTGCACGAGCATCGTGCGCGATGCGTTCGACGCGCTCGATCACGTCGACGTTTGGGTCAACAACGCCGGTGCCGACGTGCTCACCGGCGAGGCTAGATCCTGGTCGGACGAGCGTAAGCTCGAGGCGCTGATCGACGTCGATCTGAAGGCGACGATTCGCTGCTCGCGGCTGGTTGCCGGCCGGATGCGCGCCGGCGGCTGCATCCTCAATATCGGCTGGGACCACGCCACGATCGACGGAATGGCGGGTGACAACCCTGAGCTTTTCGCCGCCGTCAAGGGTGGGGTGCTCGGCTTCTCCAAATCGTTCGCGCGCTCGGTCGCCCCCAACATCCGCGTCAACGTGCTGTGCCCTGGGTGGGTCGAGACCGCGTACGGCGCCGGCGTCGACCGCGGCTTCTACGCCAAGGTCGCCGCGTCCACCCCCCTCGGTCGTTGGGGCCGGCCTGAGGACATCGCCGGCGCCGCGGTGTGGTTGGCCTCGCCGGCCGCCGCGTTCGTCACCGGCCAGGCGATCAACGTCAACGGCGGGACGGTTGGGTGAGTCCTAGCACGCTGTTCGTCACGGGCCGGCTCGCGGAGCCCGCACTACGGGGTGTCGTGGCCGAGTTGGAGATCGACCACCAGGTCGCCGTAATGAACATCAGTGTCGCTGCGCTGATGACCACGCGCTGGATCGCGAGGCGGCTCGAGGTGCCGGCGGGAGTGGACAACATCGTGATCCCGGGGCTGTGCGAGGGGGACGTTGACACGCTGCAGCAGGCCACCGGTCTGCCCGTCCGCAAGGGCCCCGCCGACGTCCGCGCCCTGCCCGAGTGGTACGGCCGCGAGGCGGTCCGGGCCGAGCTGGGCCCCCGCGACGTACGCGTGTTCGCCGAGATCAATGACGTGCAATCGCTCTCGCGCGAGCAGGTGATCGACCGCGCCGAGTACTACCGGGCCGCCGGCGCCGACGTGATCGACCTCGGCCTGTCGCTCGACCGCTCCTGGCTGACCGACGGGCCGCCGACGATCGCGGCGCTGCGCGAGCGCGGTCTTTCGCTCAGCATCGACACGCTCGACCCCGAGCACATCCGCATGGCCGACGCCGCAGGCGTCGACTACGTCCTGAGCCTCACCCCGCAGACGATCGAACTGGCCGCCGAGCTGCGCGCCACGCCGGTGCTGATCACCGAGGACCCCGACGACCTGGACGGCCTGGACCGGATGGCGGTCGCGCTCGAGGAGCTCGACCGTCCCTACCTGCTCGACTCGATTCTGGCCCCGATCAATTCCGGCTTCGCGGCCTCCCTGGCTCGCTACGTCGAAGTCCGCCGGCGCCACCCCGGGGCCGCGATGCTGATGGGGATCGGCAATCTGACCGAGCTCACCGAGGCCGACTCGACCGGCGTCACCGCGCTGCTAATCGGCTTCTGCCAGGAGGTCGGCATCGGCGCCGTGCTGACCACCGAGGTCATTGGGTGGGCGAGCGGGGTCGTGCGCGAGACCGTGCTCGCGGCCCAGATCATGCACGTGGCGCAGCGCCAGGCGCGGCCACCCAAGCACATCGACTCCGGCCTGGTTACGAGCAAGGATGAATCGATGCGCGCGCCCACCGAGGAAGACTTGCGCGCGATGCAGGCGCAGATCTCCGACCGCAACTTCCGTCTGTTCGCCGACGCCGATTGGCTGTATGCCTTCAACGACGAGCGGTTCATCCAGGAGACCAACATGTACGCGGTGTTCAACCAGCTTGGCGTCGAGGACGCGTCGCACGCGTTCTACCTCGGCAAGGAGCTGATGAAGGCCACGATCGCGCGCGGCCTGCACAAGAGCTATCGCCAGGAAGGCCCCCTGGACTGGGGCGTCTTGAGCTTTCCCGAACCTCGACGGGAGGACGTTCAATGAAGAAGATCCTGATCCAGCTGGACACCGACCAGCACCCCAGCCCGTTCGACGCGATCGCCGCCTACGACGCGGACGTGGACGTGGTAATGCCCTACGGCGCGATCACCGCCGAGAACCTCGCCGACGTCGTCCAGGGGGCGATCTTCCCGCGCGGTCCCGACGGCCTTGCCAACACTGCTTTCTGGGTCGGTGGGTCGAAAGTGCGCGACGGTGAGGCGGTGTTCGCGGCCGCCCGGAAGCTGTTCTTCAAGCCGTTCAAGCCATCGATCATGCTCGACTCCGACGGCTCCAACACGACCGCCGCGGCCGCGGTCGCGCGCGTTCGCAGCGCAGTGACGCTCAAGGACACCCGAGCGGCGGTGATTGGAGTGGGGCCCGTCGGGCTGCGCACGGCTGAGCTCCTGCACCGGGAGGGCGCGGAGGTCACGATGTTCACCTTTCCGCCCGACGTGATGGAGGGCGGGTACCGCCGCGCCTCCGGGATCACCGTCGCGCAGCAGGCGGATCTCGATGTGGTTGAGCCCGGCTCGAGCGACGAGCTCGACGCGGCTCTGGCCGATCGTGCGGTGATCTTTGCCGCCGGTCCCGCCGGCACCCAGATCCTGCGCCGCAGCGGCTGGGCGCAGTCAGGCGTGGGCGTCGTCGTCGACTACTCGGCGGCCGAGCCGGTCGGGGTCCAGGGCGTCGATCGCGGCGACAATCTCGCCGAGGAGAACGGCGTGCTCAAGCTCGGTGCGCTGGCCGTGGGCGGACCGAAGATGAAGCTGCAAAAGGCCTGCGTGCACCGCTTGTTCGAGACCAAGGGCACGGTCCTCGATCTCGAGGGCGTCTACGACGTGGCGCTCGAGGCGCTGTGAGTTATCCGCGGGACTTCGAGAAGACGAACTTTCCCATCGGGCCGTCGAGCGGGCCGTCCGGGTCAGGCCGCCACAGGATCGTGTCCTCGATCTTGCGCGCCAGCGTGAAGTCCTTGTCGGTGATCCCGCCGGCCGAGTGCGTGGCCAGCTTGACCCACAGCTTCCCCCAGGTGACGCTCAGGTCGGCGTGATGGCCGGCGGCCTCGCACAGGTAACCGACGGCGTTGACGGCCATCAGTGTGGTGGGCCAGCCGTCGGTGTTGTACTTGCGCCGGATCCACTTGTCCTCGTAGTACCACTCGCCGAGGCCATACTCGGACAGCTTCGCGGGGATCTCCTCCTCGCTATAGGTGCGCGGCTTTTCCGTTGTGCTCATGCCCGCATGATAAGGCGCCGCGGTCAGGCGCCGCCGACCAATTTCACAAGGCGCCGCTGTCAGGCGCCGACCTATTTCATATGCCCCGAGTAGCCGGTGTCGACCCCGGAACGGTGTCCGTCGACCTGTGCGTGCTGCAGGACGGCGAGCCGGTCGTCGAGCAGGTTTTCCCGACCGGGACGCTGAGCAAGGATCCCGCGGCGCTCCTGCAAACGCTGGCCGATCACGGACCCTACGACCTCGTCTACGGGCCAAGCGGTTACGGCCTTCCACTCCTCCGCGCAGCCGACGTCGGGGAGCGCGAACTGGCAGAGATGGTGCTGGTGCGCGCAGACGAGGCGCACGCGAACGCCGGCGTCGGAGGGATGCGCTCGCTCCTGCGAGCCCTGACGCGTAGCGGACTCCCGGTGGTGTTCGGGCCCGGGGTTATCCACCTACCCTCGGTGCCGCGTCACCGTAAGTACAACCGCATCGACCTGGGCACCGCGGACAAGGTCTGCGCGGCCGCTTGTGCCATCGCCGACCAGTCGGCCCGGCGCGGGATCGCGCCTGCTGACACGTCGATGGTGCTGCTCGAGCTCGGCGGCGCGTTCACTGCCGCGCTTGCGGTCACCGGCGGGCAGATCGTCGACGGGATGGGCGGCTCGTCGGGGCCAATCGGGTTGCGCGCCGCCGGGGCGCTCGACGGCGAGCTCGCCTACCTGCTGGGGCCGGCGCTCCGCAAGGACACGCTGTTCACGGGCGGAGCCCTGGATCCTGCGGGCGCGCTCGGGAGCGATGACCTTGAGGCGCTCTGGCGCGAGCCGGCATACGCCGAGGGTTGGACGGCGCTGCTCGAGGCCGCGGCCAAGGCGATCCGAGGCCTTCTCGTCAGCGCACCCAGACCCCTCGAGATCGTCGTCTCTGGCCGTCTCGCCCGCCTACCAGAGGTGACCGGGAGCCTGGGTTCGACGCTCCGCGACGTCGCCCCGGTGATCGTGCTGGTTCGCGGTGGCGCCAGCGCAGCCGCACGGGGTGCCGCGCTCCTCGCCGACGGACTGACAGGCGGCCGGCACGTGGGGCTGGTCGACGCGCTCGGGCTGAAAAAGGCCGGAGGTAGCGCGCTCGATCACCTCCGCGTGGCCGGCAGTGACACGATCTCGCTGGGGTAAGTGGTCTAATTCCGCCTGCGGGTGACCATCTCTGGCCGGGTGGTGAGTGACACTTTGACTGACCGGCCAGTGTCTACACCTATCCGGTTGGTCAGTGTCAGATACTGCCCGGTCAGTTAGTGGATTTCGTCGCTGACGGTCAGTTGCGTCACGGTCGCACCCCTGTTACGTTTCGGCAGCCCGTTTTTCGTACGGAAGGAGAGAGTCGCCGTGGCTGCCACTGCCGATAAGACGGTAATCGAAGGGCTGATCAAGCAGAATGGGACAACTATCGGGGCGGTCTTAGGCCGGGGCTCGGTGGGAGTGGCCGAGGAGGGACCCGACGGCAAGATGCACGCCACGGTTCGGATCCCCATGGACGAGCTGATCTTTGAGCCCAGAGTGCTCGTCATGCCGCACGGAGGCGACCTCGAGCTCGAGATCATCAACGACGACAACAATTCTCACTGCGCGGTCCTGCCGAACAACGGCGACGCGAAGTTCATCTGGCTGGTGAACTTCTCGAAGGGAACGGCCAGCCTCAACCTCGACGGCCCGGGCTACTACTGGTACGGATCCCGGACCGGAAACGACGAGGGCGGCGGCCTGACCGGCACGATCGTCGTCGGGGGAGAAGTCCCGGACGAAGCCAAGCTCGACCGTCCACCCCAGCCACGACCGTAGAAAGGAGCCGTTGATGGCAACTGAGACTGAGTACGTTGACGCAGGCGCGGCGGTCGACTTCCGGATTCTGAGCCCGGGGTTGGCGGGCAGTGCCCCCCCGGTGGCCAAGGGCGTCAACTACGACCGCATCCTCAACGCCCGCGATGCGGAGCCGCACAACTGGATCACCTACTACGGCGCCTACAACGGACAGCGGTACAGCTCGCTCGATCAGATCAACACCTCGAACGTCAAGGGCCTGACTCCCGCCTGGGTATTCCAGTGCGGGTCGGTGGGCATGCACTCGGGCGCGTCGACGTACTCGCTGGAGGCATCCCCGCTGGTCGTCGACGGGATCATGTACGTCACCGGCTTCGACGGCTGGATCTGGGCGCTGGACGCCAAGACCGGTCAGGAGCTGTGGCGCTATCACCGCGCCTCCCCGTACGACGTGCGCCTGTGCTGCGGCAACGTCAACCGCGGGTGCGCGGTGGCCCATGGTCTGGTCTTCATGACCACCCTCAACGCCCATGTGATCGCGCTCGACGCGACGACCGGCCAGCTCGTCTGGGACCAGACGTACGGCGACGTGCGGGCCGGCGAGAGCGCAACGGTCGCCCCGCTGATCGTGAAGGACATGGTGATCGTCGGCAGCTCCGGCGGCGAGTTCGGGGTGCGCGGCCACGCCGACGCGTTCAAGCTCGAGACCGGCGAGCGTGTGTGGCGCTGCTACATGATTCCCGCCCCCGGGGAGCCGGGGTCCGAGACGTGGCCTGCCGACGGTGAGGCCTGGGCGCGAGGCGGCGCGAACTGCTGGACCACGCCGACATTCGACCCGGATCTCAACCTCCTGTACTTCAACACGGGCAACCCATGCCCGGACTTCGACGGAGGAGTACGCGAGGGCGACAACCTGTTCACCAACTGCGTCGTGGCGGTCGACCCCGACAGCGGTCAGATCAAGGGGCACTACCAGTACACCCCGCACGACGTGTGGGACTACGACTCGACGATGGAGAACATCCTGTTCGAGATGGACGGGCGGAAGTGCTCCGGCCACTTCGACAAGAACGGGTACTTCTTCGTCCTCGATCGCACGGACTGCAGCCTGATCCGGGTCGTACCGTTCGTCGATCGCATCACCTGGGGCGAGATCGATGCCAGCGGCAAGGTGACGCCGCGCGTGTTCCCCGACGAGGAGGGCGTGCCGGTCCACTTCTGGCCCGGCCCGGCCGGCGCCAAGGAGTGGACGCACGCGTGCTACAGCCCGAAGACGGGGCTGTTCTACTGCCCGGTGCAGGACGTCGGTGCGACGGCCACACGGCGGCGCCGCGAGTTCAAGGAGAGCATCCCGTACTGGGGCGCGGGCGTCGCGGTGGACACCGAGGACGTGTCCGGTTACCTGTCCGCGATCGATCCGGCCACCGGTCAGGAGAGGTGGCGGTTCCGCAATCAGTTCCCGATGACCGCGTCCGTGCTGGCCACCGGCGGCGACCTCGTCTTCGCCGGAGACCCTGCCGGGATCTACAGGGCGTTCAACGCCAGCAGTGGAGACCTGCTGTGGGACTTCAACTGTGGCAGCGGCCACCACTCGAGCCCCAGCACGTACACCGTGGACGGCCGGCAGTACATCGCCTGTCCGGTCGGGTACGGCGCCTGGACTGAGGGGTTCTTCCCCGGGGCGCTCGCCGCACCCGGTGGCTCAGCGATCTACGCGTTCGCACTGCCGGAGTAGGGCACAGCTACCGAAGCGATATGCGATCTGACACGGCGCCCGCGCCGTGACAGATCGCGCGCCTCGACACTGACTCTCGCAAGCGCCGATGTTCGCGCTCATCTCTCTCGGCTTCACCCTGAGCCTGGACAACTTCCGGATGTCGATCGTGCTGGGGGGCCTCAAGCCGACCCTGCTGCGGTCGATCAAGACTTCCTTCATCTTCGGCCTCTGGGACGGCATCGCGCCGCTGGTCGGGATACTCATCGGCGACTTCCTGAGCAACAGAATCGACTCCACCGCCGACACGATCGCAGCGATCGGCCTCGGGGCATACGGGCTGTTCATCGTCGTCCGCGCGCTGGTGTCAGACGAGCACGCCGATCCGGATCTGCGGTTCGCGACGCGCGGACTGCCACTCCCGTTGAGCGTCGACAACGTGGCCGCCGGCGCGAGCCTCGGGTTGCTTGGATACTCGCCCTGGATCGCCCCGCTCCTGTTCGGGACGATCACGTTTGTGATGTCGGTCGCCGGGCACCAGATCGGCCGCACCGCGGCGCACTTCGTACCCCGCATCCGCACCGACCTGCTGACCGGGATCGCGTTCGTCACGATGGCGGTTTTGCTGGGAATGGGCGTCACCCTCCCCGGCGGCAACTGACCCCTTCAGTCGTTGTCTGAATCGACGGCGCGTAGTCCGGGCCGGCTGTTGGGCATCGACTCGTCGAGCTCCGCGGACAACGCGTCGCTTTCGAACCGGGCGAGTGCCTCCTCGCACGAGGCGACCGCCGCGGCCGCCTCCTGACCACCGGGCGCATCGAAGTAGTCGCGCGCACGGATGGCCGCGAGCCACTTCTGATGGCGGGCGAGGTCAGCGTCGGACTCCTCGAGCTCGGTGTACGTGGCCCGGCCGCGGCGACGCTCGAAGCGGAGCTCCTCGTGGAACTTGCGCGTGCTCTCGACCACCTCGCCGTACTCATCGGTCCGCTCGCGCTGGATCGCGTCGATGACCGCGGCCTCCTGCTTGCTGTCGGTCAGGTGGATGCGAAGCATCTCGCCGTGGCCGCCCTCCGCGCGCAGTCGGGTCACGAGCCGTGCCGCGGCGCGCGTGGTCTTGGGCGTCGCCGGGAGCAGGCACACGGACTGCTGCAGATAGTGAGCCCCCAGGCTGCGCAGGGTGCGCCACGCGTAGACGCGAAGCGTCGAGGTCCCGCCAGGCGGCGTCGAGACGGCGATCAGCAACCAGTCACGGTCCACGGGACCACCATGATCCCAGACGTCCCAAATCGTTCTTCTCCACATGTATCATGCGTTTCATGCTGAGCGCAACGCAGGCGTTGTCACGCGCCGACCGGGCGCCGGCGCTTCCGCTCCACGCCGAGCCGACGGCGGCCGTGTGGGAGCGCACGGGCAGCCGCCCGAGCGGGCTGAGGCCGGAGGAGGTCGCGCAGCGCCGCACGGCAGCGGTCCGGACGGAGGGCGGCAACACCTCGGCTGTCTTCGGCGAGATCGTCGAGTCGGTTGCGGAGCCGCTTCAGCTGCTGCTGATCGTGGTCGCCGTGCTTTCGGCGATCTTCGGCGAGCTTCGGGACGCGATCGCGATCTTCTCGGTGATCGTGCTCGTCCGTGCCGTCGAGGCGATCTCCGAGGTCCGTGCGAAGCGCGCGCTGCAGGCGCTACGCGACCTCAGCGCCCCCAACGCACTGGTCCGGCGAGCCGGCGTCGCGGTGGCGGCCCCGGTCGGCGCGCTCGTCGTCGGCGACGTGGTGCTCGTCGAGGCCGGCAGCGTCGTCCCCGCCGACGCCCGCGTCGTGGAGGCCAACGGCCTGGCCACCGACGAGTCGAGGCTGACGGGCGAGCCGGTGGCGGCCGCGAAGGGCTCCGAACCGGTGGACGCCGACGCGCCGCTCGCCGAGCGGTCCTCGGTGCTGCACGCGGGCACCGCTGTCGTGGCCGGCGCCGGTGAGGGCGTCGTCGTCGCGCTCGGCGACGAAACGGAGATCGGGCGTCTCGGGCGGCTCGTCGCACAGGCCAAGGAGCCGCCCACCCCGCTCCAGCGCACGATGACCGAGCTGGCGCGCGCAGCGCTAATCGCTGCGGTGTCGGCCTGTGTGCTCGTGCCGCTCCTCGGGGTCCTCAGGGGCCAGCCGCCGCGCCAGATGCTGCTCGACGGGCTGACGCTCGCGTTCGCCACGATCCCCGAGGAGCTGCCGATCCTGGTGACGGTGCTCGTCGCGCTCGGCGGCCTGCGCCTGGCGCAGCAGGGCGTCCTGTTGCGCCGGCTGCGCGCCGCCGAGTCCGTCGGCGCGCTGACGGTGCTGCTCGCCGACAAGACCGGGACGCTGACCGAGAACCGGCTACTGATCGAACGCATCGACGGCGCCCGGGAGCACGTGCTCGCTGTGGCGACGGCCGCCCACGGGGCGGCGGCGGCGCAGGACCCGGTCGATCGCGCGCTGCTCGAGGCCGCCGGTGAGCTCGCGTCGAGCGATCGCCTGGCCCGCTACCCGTTCGACCCCGTGCGCCGGCGCGAGAGCGCGGTCTGGCGCGATCCCGACGGCGCCTGGGTGGCCGTGAAGGGAGCGCCGGAGGCCGTCCTCGAGGTGTGCGCGCTATCCGAGACGGAGCGCACATCTGTACTCGCGCGTGTTGCGCGGCTCGCGGACGATGGGCTGCGGATCATCGCGGTCGCCGAGCGTCGCGTCGCCTCCGTGCCGCGCGACGCCGCCGACGCCGAGGCCGAGCTCGAGTTCGTCGGGCTGGCTGCGTTCCGCGATCCGCTGCGCGCCGGTGTCGGCGATGCCGTGGCCGAGCTCGCTCACGCCGGCGTGCGCACGATCGTCGTCAGCGGCGACCACCCGGAGACTGTCGCCGCGGCTGCGCGCGAGGCCGGCGTGCACGCTCCCGAGGTCCTGCACGGCGGCTCGCCGCTCGACGCCCTCGACGATGACGAGCTCGCCGGCCGGCTGCGCGGCGAGGCCGTCGTTGCGCGCGCCACGCCCGAGGACAAGCTGCGCCTCGTCCGGCTCCTCCAGGATCGGGGCGAGGCGGTCGCCGTGACCGGCGACGGCGTCAACGACGCGCCGGCCCTTGCCGCGGCGAACGTCGGGATCGCGATGGGCGCGCGCGGAACCGATCTCGCCCGCGAGGCGTCCGACCTGGTGCTCGTCGACGATGCGTACCCGACGATCGTCGGCGCGGTCGAGGGCGGTCGCGCGCTGGCCTCCCAGCTCCGGCGCGCGGTCGCCTTCTACCTGGGCGCGAAGATCGCACTCGTCGTGGTCATCGCCGTGCCACTGGCGCTCGGGCTGCCCGCCCCGTTCCAGCCGGTGCACATCGTCGTGCTGGAACTGTTCATGGACGTCGGCGCGTCGGTGGCGTTCGTCTCCGAACCCAGAGCGCCGGAGACGATGGATCGTCTCCCGCGCGATCCCGCCAGCCGGTTCCTCGACGGCACGCAGCTGTCCGCGATCGCGGTCACCGCCGCGGCGCTCACCGTCGCCGTGCTCCCCACGTTTTTCATTGTCCACGCCCGGTGGGGCACCGGCATGGCGATCGCGGCCGCGGTGGCCGCGTGGCTCGTCTCGAACGTGGCGATCGCGTGGTGCCTGCGAGCGCAGCCGGGTCTGCCGTTGCGCCGCAACATCGCGTTCCCGGTGTGGGGGCTCGCTGCGCTCATTGCCGCCATCGTCCTGTCGCTCACCCAGGCCGGGGCAACCCTGGGCGTCGAATCGCTGAACGCGGACGCTGTGCGCATCACGGTCGGCGTCGCCGCGGCCGGCGTGGCGATCGCGGCCGCCGGACGCGGTGCGCTGTCGCTGTCCCGGCGCCTTTGAGGGCCCCGCAGCCGCCGCGGCGCGATGCGCGATCATCCAGGTGTGCTGACACGCGCCGCGCGGTCACCTGAGGCCGAGCGGCTCGGCAAAGGCGGCGTTGGCCTGCGCCGCGGTCAGGTGATGGTTGACCACGAGCTGGTCCAGTACGTGGCGCTGGCGTAGCTTCGCCAGCGCGAGATGTTGCAGAGGGTCGTACGCCGACGGCGCCTGGGGCAGACCCGCGAGCATCGCGGCCTGCGCCCAGTCGAGCTGGTCAGGATTGAGCCCGAAGTATCCGCGCGCGGCGGCGACGTCGCCCCAGTAGCCGTTCCCGTAGTAGACCGCGTTCAGGTACATCGCGAGGATTTGCGGTTTTGAATACTCGAGCGCGAGCTTGACCCCGAGCCCGATCTCCTTCAGCGTGCCGAACAGCCCCGAGCCGTGCGGGTAAAGCTGTTTGGCCAGCTGCTGGTCGATCGTGCTGCCCCCCGGATCTTGACTCGTGTGCAGCGTGGCAACCGCCGCGCGCCCGGCGCCGTCGAGGACGTCGACGACGAAGTTCGAGTAGAAGTGCTCGTCCTCGACCGACACGACCGCGGCGCCGACCTTTGCCGGCGGGGTCGCGCCGCCGGGCGTGCCGTGGTGAAGCGCGAGGATCCGCTCCACCCGCTGCTGCGCGTCGCCGACGCTCGGGAGGATCGCGAGGTACGCGATGCCGGCCGCGACCAGTACCGCCACCGCCGCCAGGACGGCCAGGGCGGCCCGGATCGCCAGCCGCCCGCCGCGCGAGCCCCCGCGTACCCGCGCGCCGGACCGGGCACGCTTGGCTGAGCCCGAGGAGCTCGAGCTTCGATGGCCGCCGGTGGTGGGTGCCGCGGGTCTGCTCAACGCGGGATCGGTGCTCGCCTGATACGAGTGTGGCGCTCCAAAGCGGCCCCGAACCCTCCGCCGCCGCGGCCTTAACCGAGTCTTATGGGATTCGTCGGCGGCGCCTGACGGCGGCGCCTCAGGCGACCTCGACGAGCTCGTTCGTCTCGACCGGTTCGGGCGCGTCCTGGTGGTAGTACTTGCCGCCGCGCAGCCAGGAGGCGATCGCCGCGACCAGGCAGCAGCCCGCGGCGAAGTAGAACACGGTGTGAATGCCGCTCGCAAACGGGTCGGAGACCAGCGTCGGGAAGAAGCGGTGGCCGGTCAGATAGGTCGCGGTGGCGTGCGGAAGGTGTGGGAGCTCGGCTTTCAGCAGCGTCCCCATCGGGTTGTAGCCGAGGAACGACGCGAACAGGCTCCCGACCGGCGGCAGGTGCGAGATCTGAGTCGCGGTCGCCTGCGGCACCCCGTGCGAGGTGAGCCCGTGGTAGAGGAAGCCGGGCAGGGTCGAGGACAGCCCAACGATGACCAGGCTGAAGAACACGCCGATCGAGAGCACCGAGGCGGCGTTCTGAAACGTCGCGGCCATGCCGGCGCCCGATCCGCGCGCGTCGGCCGGCAGGCTGTTCATGATCCCGGTCTGGTTGGGAGCGGCGAACAGCCCCATCGCGGAGCCGATCAGGAAGATCACCAGGCCAAATTGCCAGTAGGTGAAGCTGACCGGCAGAACGATCAGTAGCAGGAAGCCGATGGCCGACAGAATCATGCCGCCGGTGGCAAAGGGACGGGCGCCGAAGTGGTCGGCGAGACGGCCGGCGAACGGGCCGATCAACAAGAAGCCGACCGACAGCGGAAGCATGTAGATGCCCGCCCACAGCGGCGTGTCGGCGAAGCTGTACCCGTGCTCGGGGAGCCAGATGCCCTGGAGCCACAGGATCAGCATGAACATCAGTCCGCCCCGCGACAGCGCGGCCAGGAAGGCGGCGACGCTCCCGCCGCTGAAGGCGCGGATGCCGAACAGGGGAAGGCGGAACATCGGCGCTGCGACACGTCGCTCGACGAACACGAAGATCACCAGCAGCACGATCCCGCCGACGAGCGCGGCGATCACGCCGGGCGCGGTCCAGCCCATCGTGTGGCCGCCGTAGGGAAGGATCCCGTACGTGATCCCGACTAGAACCGCGATCAGCCCGGCGCCGAAGGTGATGTTTCCTAGCCAGTCGATCTTGGCCGGCGTGCGCACGCCGCGCTCCTCCAGTTTCAGGTAGGCCCAAACGGTGCCGAACAGCCCGAACGGCACCGACACGAGGAACACCAGTCGCCACGCCACCGGAGCGAGCACTCCCCCGAGCACCAGCCCGATGAACGAGCCCGCGATGGCCGCGACCATGTTTATGCCGAGCGCCAGGCCGCGCTGGTCGGCCGGGAACGCGTCGGTCAGGATCGCCGAGGAGTTCGCGAACAGGAACGCCGCCCCGATTCCCTGTACGACGCGCATCACGATCAGCCACAGCGCCGCGCTCGATCCGGTCATCCAGGTCACGGACAGAAGAATCGAGCCGGCGGTGAAGACCGCGAAGCCGAGGTTGTACATCCGAACCCGCCCGAACATGTCCCCGACCCGGCCCAGGCTCACCACGAGCACCGCCAGCACCACCATGAACCCGAGCAGCATCCACAGCAGGTAGCTCGTGTTCGACGGGGTCAGCGGGTTGAGGTGGATACCGCGGAAGATCGCGGGCAGCGCGATGATCACGATCGACTGGTTGATCACCGCCATCAAGATGCCGAGCGTCGTGTTCGACAGCGCGATCCACTTGTAATGATCGGCCGGCGCGGCCGACGCGGCGGGCGGGATGGGTGGGATGGATCGGGCCGGTGGGGTGCGTGGGATTCCGTTCCCAGGGGCCTGGCCGTTGGCGCTCATCGCGCCAGCCGTGCGATCAGCTTGTCGAGGATTCCGACGGCGGCGGCGAGCGTCTCGACCTCTGAGTCCTCGAGCGACGCCATCTCCTCGTGCAGGAGCGCGCGATACTCGGCGCGCAGCCGCTCGAACACCTCCTCGCCCGCCGGGGTCAGGCTGACCAGCACCGCGCGGCGGTCGGTCTCGTCGGGGATCCGCTCCACCCAACCGCGCGCCGCGAGACGGTTGACCAGCAGCGTGATCGCCGGCTGCGTCACGCGCTCGTCGGCCGCCAGCTCCGTGATCCGCCGCGGTCCACCGCGCAGGTTGCGCAGCACTCCGACCTCGGTACGGGACACGCACACGGTGGTACGAGTCAGGAACAGCCGGGAGAGTTCGGCGCTCCGCTGCGGCAGAGCCTCCGCGATCTCGTCCAGCTGGGTGCTCCGCCGGTCCACGCTGCCCCTCTGCATGAGGCGCTTATATTAGCCACTAATGCGACTCCGGCGTCGTCTCCTTGGGTGCTCGAGGTGTTCGCCCGCCACCGCCGGCGCGGAGCGGCCCCCCGGGAAGAAACTACGACTATCCCGTAGAAACTTCCCAAGCGACTCAGGCGGGCTAAGTCCGCCGTTCGCCGAGATAGCCACTCTCTGACCACGGGCAGAAGGCGTTCGACGATGACCGGGGCCAAGCCCAGGCTGAGCTCGTCGAGTAGCAGCAGGCGGGGCCGTCGGCCGTATACAGCATGCACCCGTTCGACCGCGTCACCGTAAACGGAGACACGGTCGGCGTGTCGACCTGGTTCGGCTACAGCTACAACGAGGCGAAGATGCTGACGCTCGCCGTCGGACGCGGCCCATGCGAAGCCGGGCACCGAGGTCACACTCCTCTGGGTGAGGGGGGCGGCGGCACGGCGAAGCCGACAGTTGAGCCCCACGTGCAACGCGAGATCCGGGGGGTGGTCAGCCCGGTGCCGTACGTCGAGGTCGTGCGCCAGTCCTACGCGCCGGACAGCTGGCGCTCGGCCGCCGTGTGAACGCCCGACCGGGGGTCCCGCGCAACTTAGCTCGATGCCAGCTGCACGATCCCGAACGCCAGCACCGCGAGCCCGAACACCGCGGTCAGCGGCGCCACGACCGCGGGCCAGTGCGCGAGCATCCAGTCGCCGATCCGCCCGAGGATCCGCTCGCCGCGCTCCCCCGCCAGCGCGATCGTCACGACGATGGCGATCAGCGGCAACGTGTAGACGAGGCAGTAGAGGAGCAGCAGCCACAGCTTGCCGGCGTTCGACACGCCGGACCCGGCGATCAGCGCAATCGCTGCGAAGTAGGGAAACGCGGTGAGCAGCTCGAATCCGGCGATGCCGGCGCCGATCAACGCAGCGGGTTCATGCGGCTCGCCCCGATCGTGCGCTGCCTTACCGCTCACCAGAGCCCTGCGGCGGACCCACAGCACGGCACCGGAGATGACGAGCACGAGCCCGGCCCCCGCCACCAGCCCGTACTTGACCGGTGCACTCGGCTTCGGCACCAGGGCAAGGATCAAATCTCCGAGACCCAGGGCGAGGGCGAGTCCGAACGTGAACGTCACCGCCCACGCGCCCAACGTGAACGCCGCGGTTCGCCGGCGCGGGCGCCGGCCCGTCGCGACGAACAGCTCTCCGCCGATCAGCGACGGGTTTATGCAATCCGGCAGCGCGATCGCCACCACCGCCACTGAGAGCTTGAACATGCGGCTCAGGGCGGTGGTCCGGGAAGCGCTCCGCCACCCCTCCCGATCAGCGATTGGCTTCGAACTTCCGGATGAGGCCTACCATCGCGGTGTGCCGGTCGGGGCCGGCCGCGCCCAGCATCACCGAGCGTCCGGACGACAGGCCGTCGGTTTGGTAGGACTCGGCGATCCACCTGCCTTCGCGCTGCTCGATGAGCACGCGCTCTCGGCGCTTGTTCGCCTGCTCGGTCAAGAGGGCCACCAGGGCCTCGTCGTCGAGCTCGTCGTAAGGGTCTTGTTGAACTGCCATCGGACGGTCCCCCCGTCTCGTGTGCGGGATGCTGCCGCCGCATAGCGTGGCCCGCCTTCACATCCTGGGCAAGGGGGCGTGCACGTGTCGAAACCACAGGCCGGCACCCGAGGACTGCGGCTTAACCCCGATCAGGTGATGCGGCCGCAGTCACGGCATTGGAGCATCCCGTGCGTTCGATCTAAGCCGAAGGGATCGCCATGAGCACCGCAGCGAAACCGCGGCCGCGTACGACTGCGTCGAGTGAGCTCGACGCGCCGACGCAGGTCGCCGACGTCTTCGTGATCTTCGGGATCACCGGGGATTTGGCCAAGGTGATGACGTTCAACTCGCTCTACCGCCTGGAGTCACGGCGACTCCTCGATTGCCCGATCGTGGGTGTCGCGGTCAGCGATTGGTCGGATGACGATCTCCGCAGCCACGCCCGCGAGGCGATCGTGAATTGCGGCACCACGATCGACGAGGCGGTATTCGATCGCCTGGCCGCCCGGATGTCCTACGTCAGCGGCGACTTCGGCGAGCCCGAGACCTACAAGCGGGTCGCGCGCGCGGTCGGGGATGTCCACTGTCCGGTGTTCTATCTCGAGATCCCGCCCTTCCTGTTCGGGCGCGTGATCAAGGGCCTCACGGACGCCGGGCTGACAAAGACTGGGCGCGTGGTCGTGGAGAAGCCGTTCGGGCATGACCTGGAATCGGCTCGGGAACTGGCGGCGGAGATCCACCAATACATCGACGAGTCGCAGCTCTACCGCATCGACCACTTCCTGGGCAAGATGGGCATCGGGGAGATCCTCTATCTCCGGTTCGCGAACGCGATGTTCGAGCCGATCTGGAACCGGAACTACGTCTCGAGCGTGCAGATCACGATGGCCGAGAGCTTCGGCGTGGAGGATCGCGGCCACTTCTACGACCCGGTCGGGGCGCTCCGCGACGTGGTCGTCAACCACATGATGCAGGTGGTGGCCGCATCCGCGATGGAGGTCCCCTCCTCGGGTGACGCCGATGTGCTCAAGGACGCGCTCGTCTCCGCCTTCCGGTCGATGCCCGCGGCCGATCCGGCGCACTACGCGCGCGGTCAGTACGACGGCTACCGGTCGATCGACGGCGTCGCGCCGGATTCGAACACCGAGACATTCGCCGCGCTGAGGTTGGAGATCGACAACTGGCGCTGGTCGGGGGTGCCGTTCTTCCTGCGTACCGGGAAGTGCCTGCCGATCACACAGACCGAGCTTCGGGTTGTGTTCCGTCGGCCGCCCCGGCTCGGCTTCGGTGGCTGGTCGCGGGCGCCCGAGCCCAGCCAGCTGATCGTCAAGATGGATCCGTCGACCGGGATCCGCCTGCTGGTCGACGCGCAGCGCCACGAGACTGTCGAGCCCGAGCAGATCGCCCTCGACATGGAGTTCGCGCAGGAGGGCGGCGAGGGTCCGACGCCCTACGAGGTCCTCCTGCACGCCGCGCTGATCGGGGACAGCAAGCGCTTCACCCGCCAGGACGGAGTCGAGCAGTGCTGGCGGGTCATGGCGCCGCTCCTGGACAACCCACCGCCGGTACACCCCTATGCCAAGGGGTCCTGGGGGCCCGAGGCCGCCAATCAGGTTCTGGAGGGACACGGCCGCTGGCATGAACCCTGGGTGGGGTCATGAGCATCACGAGGTGACCAGATGAGTGACTACGACGTAATCGTGATCGGCAGCGGCGCCGGCGGCGGCACGCTGATGCATCGGCTGGCGGCGTCGGGCAAGCGGATCCTGCTGCTCGAACGCGGTGGGTGGCTGCCGCGGGAGCCGCAGAACTGGCTGGCGCAAAACGTGTTCGTGGAGAACCGCTACGTGTCGCCCGACACGTGGTACTACCCGGACGGCTCGTCGTTTGGGCCCGAGGTGCACTACTGGGTTGGTGGCGCGACCAAGCGCTACGGCGCCGCCTTGTACCGGCTGCGCGAGGGGGATTTCGGCGTGCTCAAGCATCACGGCGGGATCTCGCCGGCGTGGCCGATCTCCTACGAGGAGCTGGAGCCGTATTACACGCAGGCCGAGCAGCTCTACCAGGTGCACGGCGCCCGGGGCGAAGACCCCACCGAACCGCCGGCAAGCGCGCCGTATCCGTTCCCGGCGGTGTCGCATGAGCCGCGGATCCAGCAGCTCTCAGACGACCTCGCCGCGGCCGGGTTTCACCCGTTCCACGCTCCCTGCGGGATCATGCTCGACGAGTCCAACATGCCCTACAGCAAGTGCGTGCGGTGCGACAACTGCGACGGCTTCCCATGCCTGGTGCATGCGAAGTCTGACGCCGAGGTGATCGCCGTCAGGCCCGCGCTCGAGCACCCGAATGTGACGCTCTTGATCAACGCGGAGGCAGTCCGGATCGAGACAAACGAAGCCGGAACGGCCGTCACCGGGGTCGTGGTCCAGCACGAGGGACAGCCCGAAACGTACGAAGCCGACCTCGTGGTCGTCTCGTGCGGGGCCGCCAACAGCGCCAGGCTGCTGCTCGCCTCGGCGAGCGATAAGCATCCGAACGGGCTGGCCAACGGTTCTGACCAGGTCGGCCGCAACTTCATGTTCCACAACAGTCAGGCCGTGCTAGCGCTGTCCAAGGAAGAGAACCCCACCGTCTTCCAGAAGACGCTCGGGGTCAACGACTTCTACTTCACCGGCGGCCAGGACTTCGAGTTCCCGCTCGGGAACATCCAGATGGTCGGCAAGTCCCAGGCCCCGATGTTCCGCGGCGAGAAGCCCGGCGAGACGCGCTTCGCCCCCACCTGGACGCTACGAGACATCGCCCGCCACGCGGTCGACTTCTGGCTGTCGACCGAGGACCTGCCCCGGCCCGAGAACCGCGTCACGCTCACCGAGGACGGCCACATTCAGATCAGCTACACGCCCAGCAACGAGGAGCCCAAGGACCGCCTCTACCACCAGCTGAAGGAGATGCTCGCCGACCTGGGCATGCACCATGACCACCTTCTCCCCCACCATGCCTACCTCAAGAACGAGATCCCGGTGGCCGGCTGCGCCCACCAGGCGGGCACCGTCAGGTTCGGCAACGACCCGGACAGCTCGGTCCTGAACAGTGACTGCCGCGCCCACGAGCTC
>Ga0187769_10000021_pt1 | contig 76377 bp, 74 predicted proteins | sample 0116_SJ02_MP02_1_FD_133140 | JGI IMG/M metagenome (GOLD analysis project Ga0187769, IMG submission 133140) | Tropical peat soil microbial communities from peatlands in Department of Meta, Colombia - 0116_SJ02_MP02_10_MG | ecosystem: Environmental > Terrestrial > Soil > Wetlands > Peat | place...
ACGGTGGCGAGATCCCCCGGAACCCCGTGGCGGCGCATGATCGACTGGGCGAACTCGTCGTCGGCCGCCGCGCTCCGAGAGAAGTCCGCCAGGTAGGGCCCGAGGTCCTCGAGCGCGGCCACCTGCGCCCCGGAACGGCGGGCCAGGATCTCGAGCAGGCCGACATGGTCCATGTGCTGGTGGGTGACCACGATCAGCTCGAGCTCCTCGATCCGACGTCCGTGCGCGGCGAGCGCACGCTCCAGATCGTCCAGCGACTTTCCCGAGTTCGGGCCCGTGTCGATCAGCGTGAGCGGCTCGTCCTCGATCAGGTAGCAGTTGACCCGCCCGACGAGGAACGGCGTGGGAAGGGCGATCCGGTGAATCCCCGCTCGCTGCGCCAGCGCGAGCGCGTCGTCGGCGCTGGTGGCGCGGCGATCCGGGGTGGTCACGAACGGATCACTGCCAGCACCTCGTCACGGCGACGCTCCATGTCCTCGCGCGAGCGCACCGACTCGAGGGTGAGGCGTAGCAGCGGCTCGGTGTTGGAGGGACGCACGTTGAAGTGCCAGTCGTCGTATTCGACCGACAGGCCGTCCAGGTGGTACTGCTTGCCGTCCTGGTAGCGCTCGGCGAGCTCCGCCATCTTGGCCTCGCCTTGCGACACCTCCGAGTTGATCTCGCCCGAGATGAAGTACTTCGTTCGGTAGGGCTCGAGCAGCTCGGACATGCGCTTACCCCGGTTCGAGAGCAGCTCGAGGATGAGCAGCGCAGGGATCGTGCCCGAGTCCGCGCAGTAGAAGTCGTGGAAGTAGTAATGGCCCGACACCTCGCCGCCGAACACCGCGTGCTCCTCGCGCATCCGCGTCTTGAAGAATGCGTGGCCCACCCGGTTCATCAGTGCTCGCCCTCCGTCGCGCTGCACCAGGTCCTTCACGGCCCAACTCGAGCGGACGTCGTAGAGGATCGTGGCGCCGGGGTTCTTCTCGAGCATCGACTCGGCCAGCAGCACGGTGAGGAAGTCGCCGTCGACGAACGACCCCGTGTCGTCGATGAAGAAGCAACGATCCGCGTCTCCGTCCCAGGCGATCCCGAGCTCGGCTTTCTGGCGGACCACCTCGCGCATGATGAACTCGCGGTTCTTGGGCAGGAGCGGGTTGGGCTCGTGGTCGGGAAAGCGCCCGTCGGGCTCGAAGTAGGTCTCCACGAGATCGAGCCCGAGGCGGTGCAGGAGCGGCCCGACCATCGGTCCCGCCATCCCGTTGCCACCGTCGACGACGACCCGCATGCGCCCGACCGCGGCCGGGTTGATGAACTTCAGCGCCGCGTCCTGGAACTCCTCGTAGAGCGACACATGCTCTACCGAGCCGCCACCGGGCGCCTCGCCCAGGCCAGCCTCGATTTTGGCCCGGACGTCGCCGATGCCAGCGTCGCCCGACAGCGCGATCGCCCCGCGCTTGACCAGCTTGGCGCCGGTGTAGCGCTGGGGATTGTGCGAGGCGGTGCACATGAGGCCCCCGTCCAGGTCGCGCGAGCCGACCAGGTAGTAGAGCATCTCAGTCCCGATCTCATTGGCGTCGAGCACCGTGGCGCCCTCGGCACACATGCCCTTGCGGTAGGCCGCGGCCAGCTCGGGTGCGGTCAGGCGCATGTCGTGCCCGAGGCCCAGGCGCAGCTGGGCGGTCGGCTTGCCCTCGAGCTCGGCGATCACCCGCGCGAACGCCCGCCCGATCAGCTCGGCCAGGGTGGCGTCGATGTCGGCGCCGTACAGCCCGCGGATGTCGTACGCCTTGAAGATCTGGGGGTTCGCAACGGTGCTCATAGCGGCGGATGCTACCCCCGCGGAGGTCTGTGAATATGCCCGGTGCGTGAAGCCGATCGTGGTGATCCTGTGCGGCGGGCGGGGCACGCGCCTGCAGGAGCAGTCCCAGGCCGTGCCGAAGCCGCTGATCGAGGTCGGCGGCCGCCCGATCGTCTGGCATGTGATCCAGATGTACCTGGCACACGGGTTCCGCCGTTTCCTGCTCCTGACCGGGTACCTGGCGGAGCAGGTGGAGGCGTTCGTGGCCACGTCGTCATGGCCGGGGGACGCGCAGATCGCATGCGTGGACACCGGCACGGACACGCCGACGGGCGAGCGGTTGCGTCTGGCCGCGCCGGCGCTCGACGAGGAGCGCTTCTGCCTCGCCTACGCCGACGGGGTGGCCGACGTCGACCTGGCCGGGTTGGTCGAGTATCACCGTAGCCACGGTCTCGCCGCGACGATGGCGGTCGTCCAGCCGCGGCTCCCGTTCGGGGTCGCGCGGCTGAACGGCGATGGGTCGGTGGCCGGGTTCAGCGAGAAGCCCCGCAGCGAGCTATGGGTGAACGCGGGCTTGTTCTGCTTCGAGCGCGAGGCATTGGATGTGCTCGAGCCGGGCTGCACGCTCGAACGTGAGCCGCTGGAACGGCTGGCGGCGGCCGGCCAGCTGCGTGCCTTCCATCACGGCGGCTTCTGGGAGTGCATGGACACCTACAAGGACTGGATCACTCTCAACGACCTGTGGGCCGGCGGCCACGCCCCGTGGTTATCCGAGCCAGCCGGATGAGTGTTCACCGGTCTCGCGGCGACGGCCCGCTCGGCGTCCGTGCCACGCTTAATGGGCCTGCCGCGAGGTCATCCGGAGGACGCTGCGCGCAGCGCAGCCCCAACTAAACTGGGTGTCATGTCAGGTCACTCCAAATGGGCTTCGATCAAGCACAAGAAGGCCGTCGTCGATGCACGGCGCGGCCAGCATTTCACCAAGCTGGCGCGCGCGATCAGCGTCGCTGCGCGTGAGGGTGGTGGCGATCCCGAGGGCAACTCGGCGCTGGCGCTGGCCATCCAGAAGGCCCGCGACGCCTCGATGCCCAAGGACAACATCGAGCGCGCCATCGCCAAGGGAACAGGCGAGGGCGGCGACGCCGACCAGATCGAGACCGTCCTGTACGAGGGCTACGGCCCCGGTGGCGTGGCGCTGCTGATCGAGGCGCTGACCGACAACCGCAACCGCACCGGCGCCGAGATGCGGCACCTTCTCGGCAAGCACGGCGGCAACCTCGGCGAGCCCGGCTCGGTCTCCTACCTGTTCGACAAGCGCGGCGTGATCGTCGTCGACGCCAACCGCTACAGCGAGGACGATCTGATGCCGGCGATCGACGCCGGCGCCGAGGACATCTCACTCGACGAAGACGTCTACGAGGTGATCACCGAGCCGGCCGACCTGGCGGCGGCGCGCGAGGCGCTGACCGCAGCCGGGGTGGAGATCGAGAGCGCCGACGTCATGCAGCGTCCGCGCGCGCTCGTGCCGGTGGGCGAGTCCGACGCGGCCAAGCTGATGAAGCTGATCGACGCGCTCGAGGAATCCGACGACGTGAACGCTGTCAACGCCAACTTCGACGTCGACAGCGCTGTGCTCGAGCGCGTCGCGCAATAAGCCGCCGTTACGCGCTTCTTACGCCGGCTCGCTAGCCTCGGACGCCAATGCATAAGTCACTCCGTGTCATAACCCCGATCGCCGTGGTCGTCGTGGGCGTCGCGGGCTGTGGCAGTTCCTCCAAGGCCCCAGGTGTCCAGCTGGCCCCATCGGGCGGCGCAACTCAGGCCCAGATCACGGCTCCCGCCACCACGACCTCGACCACGACCAGCGTCCCCACGCCGAAGCCGCCCTCGCCACTGTCGAAGAAGCCAGCGGTGACCGTGCCCACGGGGCCCGCGCCGACCAAGCTCGTGACCAAGGACCTCATCACGGGGACTGGCACGACGGCCAAGGAGGGGGACACGGTCACCGTGAACTACGTCGGCGTGCTCTACAAGACCGGCAAGGAATTCGACTCCTCGTGGAGCCGGAACCAGACGTTCACGACGCCGCTGACGACCGGCAGCGTGATCCCGGGTTGGGTACAGGGAATCGCGGGGATGAAGGTGGGCGGTCGCCGCGAGCTGATCATTCCGCCGAACCTGGCCTACGGCAAGGCGGGAAGCGGCTCGACGATCCCGCCTAACTCGACGCTCGTGTTCGTCGTCGATCTGCTTTCGGTCTCCTCTTAGACCCGTCGGCCCCCGACCTCGGCTTCTCGCCGCCGGACTTCAGCCCGCGTGCGCGGTAAAGGGGGAGCGGCTCTGGCATGCCTTTCAGCTTGTGCTTGCGCGCGAACGACCAGTCGAACTGGTCCGGTGCCTGGTCGTGAACCTCCTCGGTGCAGAGGACACTGCCGGCGCGCGCCACGCCGGTCACGCGGCTGGCCAGGTTGACCGCGTGGCCGTAGTAATCCCCGGCGCGCTGGAGCGCGGTGCCGCTGGCCACCCCAGCGCGCAGGCTGGGCAGGTCGGCGGCCTGGACCGCCTCGAGCAGTGACAGCGCCACCGACACGAGCGCCCCGGCGTCCGGGCTGACGAACATCGCGGCGTCGCCGATCGTCTTGACCAGGCGCACCGGGGGCTTGGTGACGTCGGTGGCCAGCTCCGCCATCCGGCTGGCCACGCTGCCGAGCTCCTGGGCCTCGATCTCCGCGCCCAGGCGCGTGAACCCGACCATGTCGACGAAGCAGACCGTGATCTCCTGCGCGCCCCCCGCCTCGCCGGCCTCGCGCTCGGCGCGGCTGAGCATCCCGCGGCGCACCGCCTCCGCCAGGTGCTGCTTGTAGGCCGCGATCAGCACCGGGTCGATCGCCGGGATCAGCTGCTCGGCCACCGAGGCGAACCGCTGGGCGACCTCGTCCTCGCTGTCACCCGGCTCGAGGAACGCGTCGACGAACGCGGCGGCCGTGGTGGCGGCCAGCTTGGCCATCCCCTCGCCAAGCACCCGCGTGATCTCGGCGATCGCCTCTTCGCTCAGGCCCGCGTCCATGAACATGCGGGTCGACTTGGCAGCGTTCGCCTCCTCCTCGCCGAATACGACGTCGTCCGGCGAGGCCTCGGGCAGCCCGAGCAGCCGGCGGATCCGCAGCATCTGGCTCGCGGGCAGCCCGGTTCGCTCGGCCAGCTGGTTGGCGGTGTAGCGGCCGCCGAGGACCCGCTCCACCAGTAGCAGCGCGAGCCTGTCCTCCTGGACGGCGGCCTTGAGCTCCCCGAGCGTGTAGCCCTCGTCGAGAAGCCGGTCGAGGAGGCGCTGGCGGGCGACGCGATCGTCGCCGTCGAGTCCGTCGAGTAGTCCGGCCGCCGCGAAATCCATATCGGGATCGTTGCGCAACTGACGGGCTGCCGTGCTGGCTCCCGATCGGTCCCCCGGTCGATCGGCTAGCATCGGACGCCCTCGCGGGTCCTGATCCCGGCCGGCGCTTGCCGGAATAGCGGTGCGCCCGCCAACTCACGCCCGACCCTTAGATACGCCACATGCTGTCGATCCTGATGCCCGTCTACAACGAGCGCGAGCGCGTCGAGCGCGCGATCGCCGAGGTGCTCGACACACCGCTGCCGACCGAGTTCGAGCTGATCGTCGTCGACGACGGCTCGACCGACGGCACGCGCGAGATCCTCCGGAGCCGGGACTGGGATTCCCGGGTGCGACTGTTCGAGCATCCCGAGAACCGGGGCAAGGGCGCTGCGGTGCAGACCGCTTTGACCCACGCCGAGGGCGAGTATTCGGCGATCTTTGACGCCGATCTCGAGTACGACCCGACCGATCTCGGGCTGCTGATGCCGCCGCTGCTCGACGGGCGGACCAATGCCTGCTTTGGCGTGCGAGCATTCGACGGCTACACGAGCCACTCGTTCCTGTTCGTGCTCGGCAACAAGGGCGTCACGTTCGCCTGCAACGTCCTGTTCAACGTCTACCTGCACGACATCATGACCTGCCACAAGATGATCAGGACGGACGTGTTCCGCAGCCTGCCGCTGCGCTCGCCCGGGTTCGCGATCGAGCCTGAGATCACGGCGCGGCTGGTGCAGCGCGGCGAGCGGATCTTCGAGGTGCCCGTCCACTACCGGGCCCGCGCCACCGACGAGGGCAAGAAGCTGACGGCGGTCGACGGATTCCGCGTGGTGGGGACGCTGCTGCGTTGCCGCTTCTCCGGCAACGGCACTCCTGCACCGAGGACGTGAGGGGCCGCTGATCGGTGGAGGGTCAGGTCCTCACGAAGCCCCCCGTCGAGTCGGCGCGTGCACGCCGGCCCGCCGGCGGTCGGTGGCGTCTACCGGACTGGCACGGATTGCTGTACCGCGAGTTTCTCCTCGCGGTTTTGGGGAGTTTCGTGCTCGCGGCGATCTCAGCGGCTGTATTACCGACGGTGGCGAGCTACGACCCGTGGGCCTGGATCTCGTGGGGCCGTGAGGTAGTCGACCCCCACCTGAGCTTCGCGATCAGCGGAGGCCCGTCGTGGAAGCCGCTGCCGGTCATGTTCACCACTGTCTGGGCGCTGTTCGGGAGCACCGCGGCGCCGACTCTGTGGGTGATCACCGCGCGCGCCGGCGGCATCCTCGGGATGGTCGCGGCCTACCTGCTCGCCTCACGCCTGGTCTCGCGTCAGGCCCGCGCCCCGCGCTGGGCAGCGGTCGCGGCCGGGCTGATCGCCGCCGTCGGCATCGTCGTCACCCAGGACTACTGGGACGAGTGGTTCCGCGGCACCTCCGAGCCGATGGAGATTGCAACCGCGCTGTGGGCGGTACTAGCCTTCCTGGACGGACGGCCCGGCTGGGCGTTCGTGTTCGGCGTGGCCACCTCGCAGCTTCGCCCCGAGGCCTGGCCCCTCGTCATCCTCTACGCGCTGTGGCTGTGGTGGAAGGAGCCGCGGCTGCGAGTGCTGGTCGTCCTTGGTCTGATCTCGATTCCGGTCTTCTGGTTCGTCCCGCCCTGGGTGGGCTCCGGGCAGCCGTTCCTGGCCGCGATCCACGCCGAGGAGTACAACGGCGGGCTCGGCCCGCATCCGTTCTGGGGCGTGCTCGGGCGCGGTGTCGACATCCAGCTGCTCCCGGTGCTGATCGCCGGCGGGGTGGCGGTGGCCTTCGCCTGGTTCGACAAGCCGCGCGACTGGCTGACGCTGTCGCTGGCCGGCGGGACCGTGGTCTGGTGGGTGATCGTCGTGGGGATGACGCTCGACGGCTATCCCGGGCTCGAGCGGTTCTACCTGCCCGCCGCCGGAATGACGTGCGTGCTGGCGGGGTACGGAATCGTGCGCCTGGCGCTGCTCGGCGCGGACGGCGTGCGCCGTCTCGGCGTCTCGGCGGTCACGCCGGTGGCGATCGGGCTCACGGCGGTACTGGTGGCGATTCTCGTCCCCTTCACCTGGGGGCGGATCAGCCAGGCGAGCGCCGAGGAGAAGATCGCAAGCCAGGCCGTATCGCACCTCAACCAGATGACCGAGGCGGTGAAAGCGGTGGGGGGCCATGCCGGCGTGTTCCCGTGCAAGTCGAGCTTCGCTGCGGTCAACCACAGCGTCCAGACGGCTCTGGCCTACAAGCTGCACGTGACGCTCGGGCGGGTCGGGACCTCGATGCGCCACCAGGGCGTGATGTTCGTCGGGCCGCACGACTCGATCGACGGGATCGCTCCGCCGATCGACCCGCGGCTGACCCAGAGGCAGCTGATCGCCCAGGTCGGGATCTGGAAGATGTACCGGATGACCGCGCCCGACTCGAATTACAGCTGCGTCGGGCGATGATCGCGTCGCGTGGGTGGGGCGCTGATCGCGTCGCGCGAATCGTGCCCCGGTAGGCCCTCGAACCTGCGTAAGTCGTCACCGGACCCCTCCCCTCGAGGCGTGACGTCCTACGCATGCGCCACGTGTGTAGGACGTCACAGCCGGCGGGGCGCGGGTCGATTGTCGAGCTACGCAGGTCGATCGAAACCCAGAGCCCGGCGCCCGTGGGCAGGCGTCCGGGTCGCCACGCAGAATTGGTCACGCATGATCGTGGTTGGGATCGACCCCGGCACCGCCAGCACCGGCTTCGGAGTCCTCGAGGGCTCGGGATCCCGGCTGCGCCTGCGGGCCGCCGGGGTGATCGAGACCCGTGCCGGCGCCCCGTCCGAGCGCCGGCTGGCCGAGATCCACGCCCGCGTGGGGGATCTCCTCGACGAGCACGGCGCCGACGCGATCGCCATCGAGGAGCTCTACTTCGGCGCCAACGTGCGGACGGCGTTTGCGGTGGGCCAGGCTCGGGGCGTCGTGCTCTTGGCCGCCGGGCAGCGCGGCGTGCCCTCTCGCTCGTACACCCCGCAGCAGGTCAAGGGAGCGGTGTGCGGCAACGGCCGTGCCGGCAAGGACCAGGTGGCCAGGATGGTGGCGCGGCTGCTCGGCCTAGCCGGCCCGCCGTCCTCCGACCACGCCGCCGACGCCATGGCGGTCGCGATCTGCGACCTCAACCGGGCGCCGTTCGCCCGGGCGCTGGCGGGGGCGGATCCGCCCGGAGCGAGCATCCGGGCCCCATCGCGGCCGCCATATTCGCCCAGCACCGGAGTGTGGACGTGATCGCGCTCGTCTCGGGCACGGTGGCGGTGCGGCGCGGGGACCACGTCGTCGTCGACTGCGGCGGCGTCGGCTACCGGCTGGCCGTGTCGGCCGAGACGCTCCGGCACGTGCCCGCGGTCGGGAAAGAGGTTCTCCTGCACAGCCACCTGGTCGTACGCGACGACGCCCTCCACCTTTACGGATTCGCCACCGAGGAGGAGCGGGAGCTGTTCCTGATGCTGATCTCGGTGCAATCGGTCGGACCCAAGGTGGCGCTCGCGGTGCTCTCGGGTGGACCGCCGCGGGAGTTGCTGAAGGCGGTCGCCGCCGGCGACACAGCTCGGCTCCAGGCCGCGCCGGGGGTTGGCAAGCGAACCGCTGAGCGGATCATTGTCGAGCTGCGCGAGAAGGTGGGCGCCACCGCCCCCGTCCCGGTCCTCGCCGTCCTGAACGGCGCGGCCGGTGGCGAGGATCCGCGTGCGCTCGCTCGCGAGGGCCTGCTCGGGCTGGGCTACACGCCGGTCGAGGCCGATGAGCTGCTCGACGGCGCCGAGGGCGAGCGGCCCGAGGACTTGATCGCCCACGCGCTAAGGACGGCCCGCCGGTGAGTCCAGGGATCAATAACCCCACCCGCCCCGATCCCACCCACGCGCCCTCCGCCCACCGCGACCACCCGCGGCGGATCCAGGATCCTCAGGAGCTGCCCGACGAGGACCTCGACCGCTCGCTGCGTCCTCGCCGGCTGGAGGACTTCGTGGGCCAGGAGATGGTCAAGGATCAGCTCGCGGTGTCGATCGCGGCCGCCGCCAGCCGCGGCGAGGCGCTCGACCACGTGCTCCTGTCCGGGCCGCCCGGTCTGGGCAAGACCTCGCTGGCGCAGATCGTGGCCGCCGAGCTCGATGTCCCGTTCGTGCAGACCGCCGGCCCCGCGCTCGAGCGCAAGGGCGACGTCGCGGCCTTCCTGACCGCGCTCGAGCCCCGCGCGGTGTTCTTCGTGGACGAGATCCATCGCCTGCCGCGAGCGCTCGAGGAGACGTTCTATCCCGCGATGGAGGACGGCTGCCTTCCGATCACGATCGGTCAGGGAGCGGGGGCCAGCGTGGTGACGTTGCCGCTCCCGCCGTTCACGTTGATCGGGGCGACCACCCGGGCCGGGCTGATCACGACGCCGCTGCGCGATCGCTTTGGGATCCAGCACCGCCTCGAGCACTACGACCTGGAGGACCTGGCCACGATCGTCCGTCGCTCGGCCAGGTTGCTCGAGGTCGCGATCGAAGAGGCCGGGGCGCGGGCGATCGCCGAGCGCAGCCGCGGCACGCCGCGGGTCGCCAACCGGCTGCTCAAGCGCGTGCGCGACTACGCCGAAGTGCGCGGGACGGGCGTCGTGACGGGCGAGGCGGCCGGCCGTGCGCTCGACCAGCTCGGCGTCGACCACGTCGGCCTTGACCGCCTGGACCGCGAGATCCTGCGGGCGATCTGCCAGAAGTTCGGCGGGGGCCCCGTTGGGCTGTCGACGCTCGCGGTCGCCGTGGGGGAGGAGCAGGACACGATCGAGGACGTGTATGAGCCCTACCTGCTCCAACGCGGGCTGATCGAGCGAACGCCGCGGGGACGCGCCGCGACGCGGCATGCCTTCGAGCACCTCGGCCTCGAGCCGCCGGGGCCGTTGTCGCTCCTCTAATGCGCTGCCCTGAGGTGCCGCCGACCATCCGATTAAGTGTTCGTGAAGAGTCGCCCGGGGCGGCGAGGACCCACGGCTATCCTCAGGGCGCCCGAGCGATGATCGCCGGTTCCGTCCCCAACAGCACTACCCAATGAGTCACGAGCACTACTTCATCTGCCCCCATTGCGGTAGCCGCTCAATGGGGACCGACCGCAACGCCGGCTTCCGCCGTGAGGCCCGGGGGTGCGAGAAGTGTGGGTTTGCCTACCTGTTCGAGCTGCTCGACGATTACTACCCGGCGCCGAACGCGGCGTTCTTCGCTTGCGACGGCGACGGCCGGATCGTCGACTGCGGCCGTGGCTCCTTCGAGCTGACCGGGTTGAAGACCGAGCAGGTGATCGGCCAGCCGGTCGGCGAGGTCCTCGGGCTGCGCTTCGACGACGGCACCGATCACGTCCAGACCGCCCTCGAATGGGAGGTTCGGATCAAGGCAAAGCCGGTCGCGGTCCACGCCGAACGGGACCAGGCGGCGAAGGCGGTGGCGGACATCTTCCCGGCGTACGACGACGAAGAAGGCGGCGTGCTGGTCGTGCTCACGCCCAACAATCACCGGTGAGGCCGGTGGTCGAGGGCGACAGAAAAGCCCGGTACCTCTAGCATCCAGAACGACGGATGACTGATCGCCAGCGCAATGGCTTCATCCTGCTCCTGGTCATCGGGCTGGTACTCGGCTCGCTGGTCGTGATCGCCGGCATCCCGGGCGTAACCAAGCCCAAGAAGACGGTGCTCGGCCTCGACCTCAAGGGCGGGGTGGAGCTCGTCTACGAGGGCCTGCCGAGTGCCCAGAGCGGGGTGACCCCGACGTCGCTGCAGCGGGCGGTCGACATCATGCGCAACCGCGTCGACCAGCTCGGCGTCGCGGAGCCGGAGATCCAGACCACGGGTGGAAACGAGATCACCGTCGGTCTGCCCAACGTGAGCGACACCTCGCGCGCGGAGGCGGAGGTCGGCACCACGGCGCAGCTCTACTTCTACGACTGGGAAGCCAACGCGATCACGCCGAACGGCAAGTCGGTGGCCAGTCAGATCCAGAGCCAGGACCCCACCGCGATCACGATCAGCCAGGGCAGCGGCAGCACCGTCGGGCCCGGCGAGCCCGGTGCCGGCAGCATGGGCCTCTACCAGGCGGTGGAGCTCGCTTCCAAACAGCCCTACTGGGCCAGCTCGACCAACTCGCGGATCACGACGCAGTACTGGATGTTCGGGGCGCCGGGGAGCGCCGCGTGCGCCACCGCCGCTCGCGACCAGGGCACCGTGCCGGTGGCCGGGCAGCACTGCCTACTTTCCGGGCCCGACGACAACATCAACGACCTGGAATCCGGACTCCCGAACGGCGTAAGCGCTTCGGAAGGACAGATCCTCGCCATCCCGCGCGGCTGGGTGGTGGTCCAGGCGATTCCGGAGAGCTTCTCGCATCCGACGCCCATCGGCGATCCAAGCGCGCAGTTCTTCGTGCTCAAGGACGACGTCGCGCTGCGTGGCTCGGAGATCACCAACCCGCAGGAGAGCACCGATCCGAACAGCGGCGAGCCCGACGTCACGTTCGGGTTCAGCTCCAAGGGCAAGTCGGAGTTCCAGAACGTGACCGCGGCGATTGCGCGGCGCGGCGCGCTGGTCAGCGGCCTGGGTCAGTCGCTCGAGCAGCACTTCGCGGTCGCGCTCGGAGGGGAAACTAGCCAGCTGATCACGGTCCCGTACATCGACTACAAGCAGTATCCGGACGGGATCAACGGTGACAACGGCGCCGACATCAGCGGCAGCTTCACGGTCAACTCCGCGACGGATCTGGCCAACGAGCTGCGCCTCGGCGCGCTGCCGATCAACCTGAAGTTGATCTCCGAGGAGCAGGTGTCGGCCACGCTCGGCAGCCAGGCCCTCCACAACGGCCTGGTCGCGGGCCTGATCGGGCTCCTCGCGGTCGCCATCTTTCTGATCGCCTACTATCGCCTGCTCGGCGTGATCGCGGTCGCCGGACTCGCGATCTACGGGCTGTACTTCTTCGCCCTGATCAAGCTGATCCCGATCACGCTGACGCTCCCGGGGATCGCCGGCCTGATCCTGACCATCGGCGTCGCCGCGGACGCCAACGTCGTGATCTTCGAACGCGTCAAGGAGGAGATTCGGGGCGGGCGCTCGATTCGCCAGGGCATCATCACCGGCTACAAGAAGGGGCTGACCGCGATCATCGACGCGAACGTGGTGACGATCATGACCGCGTTCATCCTGTTCGTACTGGCGACAGCCGACGTCCAGGGGTTCGCGTTCACGCTGGGCATCGGCACGTTCGTGTCGCTGTTCACGGCCGTGATGGCTACGCAGGCCATCCTGACCGCGATGGGCTCATCGCGCCTGGTCTCGAGCAAGTCCGCGCTAGGAGCTGCGGGCGAGAAACGGGTCTGGCGGTTCGACTTCATGGGCGCCTCGCGCTACTTCTTCACGATGTCGGGTGTGATCCTCCTCGTGGGGGCACTCGCCATCGGCGGCAGGGGCCTGAACCTGGGAATTGACTTCACGTCGGGCACGCGCATCACGGTCGGGCTCGAGCAGGCGGCCAGCCAGCGGGAGGTCTCTTCGGTGATCAGCTCCCTGGGGATCTCGAGCCCGACGGTTCAGAAGCTCACGGGCGACAAGTCGCTCGGGCCGAACGCGTACCAGATCTCGTTCAAGAAGTTGCCGAGCGGCGGGCGGGCGGAAGTTGAGAACGCCCTCCAGAGCAAGTTCGGGATCGCCGACAACCAGAAGGCCTTCGACTACACGTCGGTCGGGCCGACATTCGGGAGCGCGGTCGCCGACAGCGCCGTGGTGGCGATCATCGCCTCGCTGCTGGTGATCTCCGTCTACGTTGCGCTGCGCTTCGAGTGGAAGTTCGCCGTCCCGGTGCTGATCGCCCTCGCCCACGACCTGCTCATCACTAGCGGCGTGTACGCGCTCACGGGAAGGCAGGTGACGACGGCGACCGTGGCCGCCCTGCTCACCATCTTGGGCTATTCGATGTACGACACGATCATCGTGTTCGACCGCGTGCGAGAAAACATCCCCCGGATGCCGCGCGCCGCGTTCTCGCAGATCGTGAACCGATCCATGTCGGAGGTGCTCACCCGGTCGATCGCCACCACCTCGTGCACGCTCATGCCGATCATCGCGCTGCTCCTATTCGGCGGCACCGCCGGCTCCACAGAGCTGACGGATTTCGCCTTCGCGCTGCTGATCGGCGTGGCCTCTGGCGCGTACTCGTCGATCTTCATCGCCTCGCCCGTGCTGACGCACTGGAAGGAGCGCGAGAGCCAATACCGCCACCGCCGCGCGCGGATCGAGGCCGATCTCGGATACGTCCCGGCCTACGCCGAGCGCGCGGCCGATGTCGAACCAACACCCAGGCGCGTCCGCCGCACCGGCCGTCTCACGGAGCCTCGGCCCGAGGGCGTGTCGGCCGCCGAGTTTGAGGATATGAAGCGCGACATCGTCGAAGAGGAGCGCGAGCCGGGTCGCCGCACCTCGACCTTGACCAAGCGCCTCGCCCGCACCTCGGAGACCGAGGCCCCGGCGGCGCGGACGCAGAAGCCGCGCGGGGGTTCGGATGCCGGACGCCCCGCCGGCCGCCCGGCCCGTCCGGCCCCGGGTCGCCGGACCGAGCCGAGCCGAGGCGCCGCGCCCGCACCCGATGGGGCGGAGTCCGCCCGAGCGCGCGACGGAGCCGACGGCACCGGCAATGGAGCGCCGGCACCCGACGGTGGCGGCGAGCGTCCCGACGAGGTCCGTCCCGCTCCCGACATCGCCGAGAACGAGGGGGTGGCGCCGGCGCCGCAGAAGCGTCCGCCGAAATCGCGATCGCGCAACCGCCGTCACGGGAGACGTCGCTGATGGGCATGCTGGCCTGGGTGATGATGGGCCTCGCCCTCTGGCACTTCACGATCTGGCTGCCCGATCGCTTCTGGGGCGGGATCGTGGGCGCGCTGATCGGCGCCCTGATCGGAGCGGTGCTGTTCGGGTGGATCGTCAACGGCTTCGGCATTCCCGGCCGGCACGCGACTGATATCGCGACCGCGCTCGAGGCGATCCCCGGGACGCTGATCGGTCTCGCCATCGTGTGGTTCGAGGGCGTCCGGCGCGAGCGGGTCACGGGCATCGGCCCCGAGATGGCCTGAGCCTGCGTCAACATCGCAACGCCGAGTAACAAATTGGCGGCGTTCGGGTCCTAACGGGCCGGATCAGGGCTAAGAACGGCCGGTTCCGTCGGGGGCGGGACCTACGCTGCCGCCATGCCCGAGGCAGCCCTCCTCCGCTCAGAGCCGGTCGAGCCTCCTGTTTCCGACGTCGCGCTCCATGTCGTCCCAGCGCCACCGCCGGCCGCTCCCAGGCTGGAGGTTCCCGCCTACGACCTCGCCGCCGCGGTGGCGCTCCGGCGCGAGCTCGGCATCAGCCACGTGTTGGCGCAGGTGCTGGTGCGCCGGGGAATCGCCGACGCCGGTGCCGCGCGGGCGTTCCTCGAGCCGCAGGAGGCGTATCCACCCGGCGCGTTCGCCGGGATCGACCGGGCGCTGGCGGTGATCGAGCGCCACCTCGAGCACGGCAGCCGGATCGTCGTACACGGGGACTACGACGTTGACGGCGTATGCGCCACCGCGATCATGGTCCGCGCCCTGCGCGCTCGGGGAGCCGACGTCGGCTGGTACCTGCCGGATCGTCTGGTGGACGGATACGGGCTGTCACTGGGTACGGTCACCCGCCTCGCCGAGCGCGGGACCCGGCTGCTGGTCACCGTCGACTGCGCGATCACCGCGGTGAGCGAGGTGACCGCGGCGCGGCGGGCGGGGCTCGAGGTGGTCGTCTGCGACCACCACTCGCCCAGGGCCGACGGGCAGCTCCCTGAGTGCGAGATCGTCCATCCCGCCGTGTGCGGCTATCCCTGTCCCGAGCTGTGCGGGACGGCCGTCGCCCACAAGGTGGCGCAGGTGCTCGGCGCGGCCACGGCCGAGGAGGACCTCGAGCTCGTGGCGCTGGCAACCGTCGCCGATCTGATGCCGCTCGTCGGCGAGAACCGCCGGCTCGTGCGCGAGGGGCTGAGGGCGCTATCGCGCACCGCTCGGCCGGGACTGCGCGCGCTGATGTCGGTGTCGGGCGTCGACCCGAGCGCGCTCGACACGCACGCGCTGGCATTCCGCCTCGCCCCACGCATCAACGCCGCCGGCCGCCTGCGCCGGGCCGATGCCGGGCTCGAGCTGCTGCTCACCGAGGACGAGCGGCGCGCCGCCCAGATCGCCGCCGAGCTCGACCGGGTCAACGCCGAGCGCCGTGCGGTCGAGCAGCGGATCGTGTGGGAAGCTGAGGCGCAGGTGGCCGAGCAGGGGGAGCGGCGCTCCTACGTGCTGGCCGGCGAGGGGTGGCATCCGGGAGTGGTCGGGATCGTCGCCTCGCGAGTGGTCGAGCGCCACCACCGCCCGGTCGTCGTGGTCGGGCTGGAGGGAGATGAAGGGTCAGGCTCGGCGCGCAGCATCCCGGGCTTCGATCTGCTGGCCGCGCTGCACGTGACCGCCGAGCACCTGGAGCGCTACGGGGGCCACCGGGCGGCGGCGGGAATGACCATCCGGCGCGCTTGCCTCGACGCGTTCCGCGAGGCGTTCGAGCGCCACGCCCAGGAGGTTCTGTCCGATGAGCTGCTGGTGGCGCGGGAGCGGGTCGACGCCATCGCGTCGGGGCGCGAGCTCGGCCTCGAACTGGCCGAGGAGCTCGAGCGCCTCGAGCCGTGCGGGATCGGCAATCCGCGCCCGCGGTTGCTGGTGCCGGGCGCCCGGTTGCGCGACCTGCGCCCGATGGGGGAGGGGCGGCACCTGCGCTTCTCGGTCGGCTCGGGGGGGATCAGCGCGCGGGCGGTCGCGTTCGGCTGCGACGGCCGGCTGGGGGTGGAGCCAGAGGAGCCGGTCGACGCCACCTTCCGCCTCGAGCGGAATTTCTGGAAGGGCGCAGTCGAGCCGCGCCTGGTGCTGGGCCACGCGCGATCGTGTGCGCCCGAGCCAATCGAGCTGCTGGCAGAGCCCGATGACTACCTGCGCGCGGTGCTCGCTGAGCTCGACCACGAGCCGTCGCCGCGGGCGCTCGTCGTGGCCAGGGCGCGCGCGGTGCTTGACCGCCGAGGCCACAGTCCGCTCGCCGTATTGGCGGACGCGGTCGCGACCGGCGGTCCCGTGCTCGCCGTGTGCGCGAACACCAGGCGGCGGCTGGCCGGGCTCGAGGCGCGGACCGGCGGGTTCGCCCTGATCTCTTACCACGGACTCGGGAGGGACGTGTCGATCGCGGAGCCCTTTGGGCAGCTGGTCGCGCTCGATCCTCCGTCGAGCCCGGCGGCGGCCACCCTGCTCGATGTGGGCCGCGGCTACACGCACTTGGCCTGGGGCGAGCCTGAGCTACGCTTTGCACAGCAGATGCATGAGTTGGAGTACGGTCTCCGCGCTTCACTCGCGGTCCTCTACCGAGCCCTCAGGGATCGGGGGAGGGTGGCCGGCGAGGAGCTCGAGCACCTGCTTCGCGGAGACGGTCCGCACGGTCGCCCGGCACATCTGGCGGCTCGGCTGATCAAGGTCCTCGCGGAGCTCGAGCTCGTCAGCCTCGACCGGGATCTGCCGGCCCTGGCGATTGCGAGCGGCGCTCAGACCGAGTTGGAGCGCTCGCCCGCATACAGGGTCTACGCACAGTGCTATGAGGACGGACGACGATTCCTGAGCAGCGCAAACCATCTTCCAGGAGGCTGAGCCGGGCCCGCAAGGACGGAGCAGCTCGTAAGTCGCGCGAGGATGCCTCCGGCTCGGCGCTGTTCGCCAACCCGCGCCCGCCGGTGGACCGCGCCGCCAATCCCGACGGTCGCGCCGACGTCGCCCGCATCGAGCTGACCGACCCAGAGCGGCGGCTGCTCGGAGACCTGTTTGCGATCGTCGAGGAGCACGCGCACGAGTCGGCGCTGCCAATCGACCACGACCGAGTCGAAGAGGCGTTCGTGTACGCGTGCGTACATCACGCGGACCAGCGCCGGCGCTCCGGTGAGGACTTCATCGTCCACCCGGTTGGCGTGGCCAAGATCTGCGCCGGCATGCGGTTGGATACCGAGACGCTGTGCGCGGCGCTGCTGCACGACACGGTCGAGGACACCTCGGCCTCGCTCGAGGAGGTCCAGGAGGCGTTCGGCGACGAGATCGCGGGACTCGTCGACGGCGTCACCAAGCTGACCGGGCTCACCTTCCAATCGCGCGACGAGGCGCAGGCCGAGAACTACCGCAAGATGATGGTGGCGATGGCCACGGACATCCGGGTCATCCTGATCAAGCTCGCCGACCGCCTTCACAACATGCGCACGATTTCCGCGCTGCCCAAGCAGAAGCAGATCGAGAAGGCGCGCGAGACGCTCGACATCTACGCGCCGATCGCGCATCGACTCGGCATCCACGCGATCAAGTGGGAGCTCGAGGACCTCGCCTTCCAGACCCTGCACCCGCGCAAGTACAACGAGATCAAAGGGCTGGTCGCCCAGCAGCGCGCGGAGCGCGAGCGCTACGTCAACCAGGCAGCCGTGTACCTCAACAAGGAGCTCGACGAGCTCGGCATCCACGCCGAGATCTCCGGCCGCGCCAAGCACTTCTATTCGATCTACGCCAAGATGACGAAGAAGGGGCGCGAGTTCAACGAGATCTACGACCTGACGGCGATGCGCGTGATCGTCGGCTCGGTCAAAGACTGCTACGGCGCGGTCGGCGTGATCCACTCGTTGTGGAAGCCGCTCCCGGGACGGTTCAAGGACTTCGTGGCGATGCCCAAGTTCAACATGTACCAGTCGCTGCACACCACGGTGATCGGTCCCGAGGGGCGGCCGCTCGAGATCCAGATCCGCACCCGCGAGATGCACGACCTCGCCGAGTACGGGATCGCTGCTCACTGGATGTACAAGGAGAACCTGACCTCTCGCCCTGGCAACGGCCAGGTGCCGCAAAGCTCCGACGGCAAGCTCAAGTGGCTGCGCTCGCTGCTCGACTGGCAGCAGGAGGAGGCCGACCCGCGCGAGTTCATGGAGACCCTGAAGGTCGACCTGTTCGAGGATGAGGTATTCGTGTTCACGCCCAAGGGCGAGGTCAAGTCGCTGGCGGCCGGCGCGACGCCGCTCGATTTCGCCTACGAGATCCACACCGACGTCGGGCACCGCTGCGTCGGCGCCAAGGTCAACGGCAAGATCGTCCCGCTCTCGTACCAGCTGCGTTCCGGCGACATCGTCGAGGTGCTGACCTCCAAGCGCGAGCGGGGCCCATCCCGGGACTGGCTGGCGCTGGTCAAGACCACGCGCGCGCGCAACAAGATCAAGGCCTGGTTCAAGGCCGAGTCGCGCAAGGACTCAGAGCACAGCGGCCGCGAACTGCTCCAGGACGCGCTCAAGAAGCAGGGCCTCCCCTCGCAGAAGATCGTCGGCTCACCGCTCCTGGCCGACGTCATCCGGGAGATGGGGTTCCGCAAGGCGGAGGACTTCTACATCGCCCTCGGCGGGGCGAAGATCTCGGCCAAGGTCGTCGTCAACAAGATCATGCAGCGGCTCAAGCAGGGTGAGGCCGCCGAGTCCGAGCCAACTGCCGCCGACGATCTGCTCAAGACACGCCGCCGGCGCTCGCGCGCCACCACGTCATCTTCGCGCTTCGGGATCGCGGTAGAGGGGATCGACGAGGTGATGCTCCGGATGGCCAAGTGCTGCCGGCCCGTCCCCGGCGACCCGATCGTCGGCTACATCTCGCTCGGCCGCGGGATCACGATTCACCGTGAGGACTGCCCGAACGTCGCCGTGCTCAAGAAGGACCCCGACCGCTTCACTCCCGTGTCGTGGGACGGCGATCCCGAGACCTCGTTCCGGGTCGAGATCGAGGTCGACGGGTGGGACCGCCACCGGCTGCTCGAGGACATGTCGCGGACGTTCGCCGAGGCCGGTATCAACATCCTCGAGGCGCGCTGCATCGTCAACCACCCGATGGTCAAGAACCGGTTCGTGGTCGAGGTCGGCGACACGCGCGCGCTCGACCAGGCGATCAACCGGCTGCGCAACATCGACGCGGTGTTCGACGCCTACCGAGTGACGCCGGCCGCGGCGTAGGGCCTTAGATCAACGTTCGGGGCCGTCTCGACGCGGCGGCGCCACCCGCACCGTCCGCGGCCGCCCACCCCGGATCTTCGAGATGACCACCGCCTGGCCCCGGGGGAGCGTCTGGATCTCGTTCGGGTCGACGATGAACCGTTCGACGCGACGCCTGCTGCCGCGCCCGGTCTCATAGCCGCCGAGCAGTCCGCCGCCCGTCTGACGCGTCTCCTCCCACACCATTTCGGTGCCGGCGATCCGCGCGATCGTCCGCGCCGACTCCGGCACGTTCTGGCGGTGAAAGATGTTGACCGCGGTGACACCGAGCACCAGGTCCCTGAAGCCGGCGCTCGCGCGCTCGAAGTCGACCAACTCCTGGGTGGACACGAACACCGGCATCCCCGCCTCGCGTCCGCGCACCAGCAGGGCGCCCACGTGGTCGGTGCCGATACCCGAGAACTCATCGATCGCGATGATCGCGGGCGCGAGTGCGCGCCCACCCGACGCCTGCTCGAGACGAACGCCGGATACCGCGACCAGGTCCTGGACCGCCCACGTGCCAATCTGACCCGCCAGCTGACCGTAACGGCTCGAATTGAGGCTGAACACGACCACCTCCGACCCCGACAGCGCGCGGCGCAGATCGATCGTGTCCGCCTGTGGATCGCCGGGCGGAGCGAGGAACGGTCCGGTGTGCGATTCGGTCAGGATCGCCAGACGGGTCTGGAGTCCCCGGACCGCGCTCAGCTGATCGTGGGTGAGGCCGGCCCGATAGTCCTGGACCCGCTCGCGCAGCGGGCGGTCGACATGCCGCAGGACACCGGTCAGCCGGGCCGGGTCCATCAACTCGACCACCTCGTGCAGCGTGGGTGGCCGCCCGGGATGAGCCGCGGTCAACAGCTGCAGCACCGTCTGGACGTACCGCTCGGCCGCCTTCATGTAGTGCGGCTCGGTGAAGCGCTCGGTCCGGATCAGCTTGTCCTTGAGCTCGGTGGCGTTGCCGTGCGCGATTGGGTTCCAGTAGGCACCGCCGTCGATCGTCCAAACGTTGATCGGGCGTCCGGCGGCGGTCGCCGCCGCGGCCAGCTCTCGCACGAAAGCCGGAGATCCCTTCATGTCGATGGCCACCACCGGCCGTCCTCGACGGATCTGGTCAGAGAGGATCGTGAGCAGCGTCGTGGTCTTGCCGGCGCCGCTCGCCCCGACGATCAGTCCGTGGGCCGAGAGCTCGTCATAGCCTAGGCGCACCAGCCGACCCCCGGTGTCGACGCCGAGGATGATCTGGTCTTCTCGGAGCGTCCCCGGTCGCACCCGGCCGGCGAGCGTCCGGCCGGCCCGGACCGCCGCGACGGCCGCGACCGCCGCGACCGCCGCGACGGCGAGCATCGCGCCCACGAGCGGCGTCGCCACCGGCGCGGGCAGCACGAGCAGCGCGACGACGGCCGCCACCATCAGCGGGCGCCGCAACGGGCTGCCGGGCGCGGGCAGTCTCACCTGCCCGCCTCCAATGCACGTTCGACGCCGAGGGTCCGCGCGGCCGGGGCCGAGATACTCGAGCGCACGCGCTGCACGTGGACCAGATCCGAAACGCCGACGCGGCGGGCGCCCGTCTCGACCGACCGGGCGATGGCCGGGCGCTCGACGAGGTAGACGACCCCGGCGATCCGCGGTTCAGACCCGTACCCGGCCAGGATCGCCTCGAGCCTCGTACGGCTCTTGGGCGTCAGCTCGAGTTCGAGCGCGATGCGTCGGCCGTCGGCGGTCCTCAGCAGCAGGTCCGGGTAGTGCAGCCGTTCGCGCCCGCGCGGTCCCATCCCGCCGAGCCTCACTCCAAGGGGCTCGGACTCCGGCTCCCGTGCACCGTCGTACGAACGAAGCCGTCGCTCTCCGACCAACGCCTCGAGGGGGCCGAAGGTTCCGGCCCTGGCCGCGAGCCATAGCCAGGCCACGCCGATGTCGTGCTCATAGACGCGCAGGTCGCCTCGCGGCGTCGGCAGGCTGCTGCCGATCGCGACCAAGCCCCGGCGAGTGATCTGATAGTGGGGTCGGTCACCGAAAACGCACTCCTTGCGGAGATAGCGCGCCTCGGCGAGCTTGCGCAGGCGCGCGGTGGCCGCCGTGACCGAGACGTCGAGCAGGACCGCCACGTGGCCGGGTAGCAGGAGACGGTGCTCGGCGATGAACGTGAGCGCGCGGAGGTCTGGTTCGGTGAGCCGCTGGCCCACGCATCACAGAGCCTCGAGCCCCGCAGGATTCACCCTCCCCGATTGCCGCGCTGTCTACAAGCCAGGGTGCGGGAGCGAACTCGTGTTCACAACCTGGAAGTCGCGGCCGGTGAGCCGGTCGAGCAGGTGCAGGGCGTCGTTGTCCCAGCCCCGGTCCGGCGCGCCGGAGATGAACCAGGGCGACCCGTTGTCGGCCAGGATCATCCCGTAGGTCTTGAGCGCCTGTGCCACGACCCGGGCCTGGTAGGGGAGCCCGGAGATGTTTACGTTCGCGTTCAGCCGGACGCGGAGCCCCATCGGCGGGAGGTTCGGGCCGGTGCAGGTCGAGGCTTCGTGGCGCGCCGGATACACGTAGCGCGGCGCCGTGCACGGCGCGGTGAAGCGCAGCGCGTGGTCGATGTTCCCGGCTGCGACCTCGGAGTATCGGGCGAGGCCGGGCAGAATCGGCAGGCCGGCGGCGTCGGCCGACGTCCAGCCGGCGGGCCGCAGTTCGTCGGAGCGGAGGTTGAAGATCGCGCCCGAACCGGCCGTCCAGTAACGCCCGCCGTCGTGCGGATAGGCGGCGAACAGCTCGTAGTCGGTGCACGTGTCGCGGTCCACGACGATCACGTGTCGGTCGCCGGTCGAGTTGTAGCCGCCCTCGATCGGCACTCCTTTCGGCAGGGGATAGGGGCCCTTATCCGACTGCGAGGAGTACTGGAAGCGGACCGGCACCTTGCGCGTGGACGAGGAGACCACCGTGTACGGGATGCCGATCGGCTCGCCGTCGTAGAGGCCCGAGCCGAAGTCGGGGTGGACCGGATCGTTCAGGCCGATGCTGGCAATCAGCTTCGCCGAGTTCTTGGCCACCGGGAGCCTGTCGACCCGCTGGTTCCACGGGTTGTCGGCCGGGAAGATCGGGCAGTTCGGCGCGTCCGGGAGCGGATGCGCTTCGACGAGGGCCGGGAGCGCGATCAGCACCGCGGCGGCGGTCGCCGCCAGACCAGCCAGGGCGATCGTCCAGCGGCGCATCAATTCAGGACACCACCGCGAGCCCGCCCGGCGCCACGCCGAACGCCGCCTGCTCGACCTCGCCGATGTAGTCGCCGTCGACCTGAAGAGGCAGCGGCCGCTTGTCGAGCGAGCGGACCTGGAGTTCCCGCAGCCCCGAGAACGGGTGGACGTGGCGGTGGCGACTGACCTTGACCTGGCTCGAGAGCGCGCGGGCGATGATCGTCGGCACGTCGAATGGGCGGGCGCGGTCGAGCACCAGCCCGGCGAGATCCCCGCTCCGGAGCGTTGCCCCCTCGCCCATCTCCACCGGCCGCTCGCCGAAGTACGTGTACGGCGTGGCGTTCTGGACGATCACCGTCACCCCGGCGATCGCCACATCGCCGAGCTTGGCCTCGAGTCGTGGCGGGTGGACCAGATAGCGGCGGGTGAACGTCCCCACGCTCGTCCACGTGTAGTACCACTCACCGAAGCGGGCCTTCAGCTGGGGGTGGGCGTCGACCCGCTCGACCACGCTCGCATCGAGCCCGACCCCCGCCGAGAAGAGGAACTTGCGGTCCTCCACGGCGCCGATGTCGACCCGCTGCGGGTGCCAGCCGTCGGCCATCAGCAGCAGATGCTCGGTGGCGTCGACCACGTCGGTGGGGATACCCAGCATCCGGCAGTACACGTTGGCGCGTCCGCCGGGGAGGCAGCTCAGCGGCGTGTCCGATCCGGCCAGCCCGTTGGCCGCCTCGTTGACTGTGCCGTCTCCTCCGAAGGCCACGACCACGTCGTAGCCCTCGCGGGCTGCCTCACGGGATAGCTCGGTGGCGTGGTCGCGTGAGTTCGTGTCGACCGCGTCGACCTCGTAGCGGCCCCGCAGCGCGTAGACCACCAGGTTCTTGAGACGGTCCGAGACGGTCGTCGCGTACGGGTTGACGATGATCAGCATCCGCCGGGTCGGCGCGCTCTGCCCGAGCGCGAGCGTCGCCTCGAGGCGCTCGAGCGGATCAGCGGAGGTGGCTGACATCGTGACGCTTCAACACCAGGACAGGTATGTCGTTACCCGCTCGCCGACTCGTCGAGCGCAGCACCAGGCACTCAAGCCCGCTCGAAGTCTGGCGAAGCTGTGGGTATACTGCGCTAACATAGCTGTACGCATCAAGAGGGGTGGAGGGACATGGCCCTGTGAAGCCCCGGCAACCTCCCGCAAGGGAAAGGTGCCAATTCCATCAGGCTCCAACAACAAGCCTGGGAGATGTGGATAGGGCGGCTTCTCTGACCTCCGACCCGGACCACTGACCCCGGCGGAGGTTTTTTCATATGCCGCCAGAGTCTTTGCTGTGCAAGGAATGTAAGACAACCTACCCGCTCGAGGCACGCTACGTGTGCGAGCGGTGCTTCGGACCGCTTGAGGTCGCGTATGCACCGCGCTCGACCGCTGACGTGGCGGGGCTGCGTCGGCGGATCCAGGCGGGCCCGCACTCGCTGTGGCGCTACAGCGACTTCTTGCCCGTGCAGGCACCGCCCCAGGGCGTGCTGCCGGCCGGCTGGACGCCGCTGCTGCGCGCCGACCGGCTCGCCGAACAGCTCGGGCTCGGGGAGCTGTGGATCAAGAACGACGCCGCCAATCCGACCCACTCGTTCAAGGATCGGGTGGTCTCGGTGGCGCTGGCCCGGGCCCGCGAATTCGGCTTCGAGACCGTCGCCTGCGCGTCGACCGGCAACCTGGCGAATGCCGTCGCGGCGCACGCTGCGGCGGCCGGACTCGAGTCCTACGTGTTCATCCCGCACGATCTGGAGGAGCAGAAGGTACTCGCGACCGGGGTCTACGGGACCAACCTGGTGTCGGTGCGTGGCACCTACGACGACGTCAATCGTCTGTGCACGGAGCTGTCGGCCGAGCACGAGTGGGCATTCGTGAACATCAACATGCGTCCGTACTACTCGCAGGGGTCGAAGACGCTGGCGTTCGAGACCGTCGAGCAGCTCGGGTGGGAGCTCCCGGACCGAGTGGTGGCGCCGATCGCCTCCGGCTCGCTCTTCACCAAGATCGCGCGCGGGTTCGAGGAGTGGATCGAGGTGGGTCTAGTGAGCGGACAGGTGCCCACCTTCAACGGCGCACAGGCCAGCGGCTGCTCGCCGGTCGCGACGGCGTTCGAGGCCGGGCAGGATTTCTGCCGTCCGGTCAAGCCGAAGACGATCGCCAAGTCGCTGTCGATTGGCAACCCCGCCGATGGGCCCTACGCGCTTGAGCTGGCGCGCCGGACGGGCGGTTCGATCGACGCCGTGAGCGACGACGAGATCCGCGAAGGGATCAAGCTGCTGGCGCGCACGACCGGCATCTTCACCGAGACCGCCGGCGGCGTGACCGTGGCGGTGCTGGCCAAGCTCGCGGCTCGCGGCGACATCGATCCCGGCGAGCGGGTCGTCGCCTACATCACCGGCGAGGGCCTGAAGACCCTCGACGTCGCGCGGGGAATGTTCGAGCGGTGGGAGATCGAGCCCACCGTCGACTCCTTCGAGCACGCGGCCGAACGTGTCGTCGCGGTGGCGTGATAAGACTGAGCACCCGATGGCAGTCACGGTCAAGATCCCAACCCAACTGCGGTCCGCCACCGACGGCGAGGCGACCGCCAGCGTCGACGGCTCGACCGTGGGCGAGGTGCTCGACGCCCTGTACGAGCGTTACGGCGAGCTGCGCAGCCGGATCGCCGAGGACGGCGGGCTGCGCCGCTTCGTCAACGTGTACGTCGGCAGCGAGGACATCCGCTTCATGGACGGCCTCGACACGCCGGTGTCCGACGGCGACGAGGTGACGATCCTGCCGGCGGTCGCCGGCGGCTGACCGCGGGCGTCCCGGGGCCTTCGCCCGAATCCCGTCGGCGCGCGCTAGTCGCTCGACGCCGGTGCGCCTGCAGCCGCCGGCGCGCCGGCCGCGCTCACGCCGACCCCGACCGGGCAGCTGACCCCGGTACCGCCGAGTCCGCAGTAGCCCCACGGGTTCTTCTCGAGGTACTGCTGGTGATAGTCCTCGGCGTAGTAGAACGGCCCGGCTTGGCCGATCTCCGTCGTGATCTCGGGGTAGCCCGCCTCGCGCAGACGCTGATTGAACGCAGCGCGCGTCGCCTCGGCGAGTCGCCGCTGCTGATCACTCGTGTAGTAGATCGCCGAGCGGTACTGGGTGCCGACGTCGTTGCCCTGGCGCATGCCCTGGGTCGGGTCGTGGTTTTCCCAGAAGAGCCTCAGGATCTCCTCATAGGAGGTCTTGGCGGGGTCGAATACGACCAGCACCACCTCGGCGTGCCCCGTCCTTCCGGAGCAGACCTCCTCGTAGGTGGGGTTGGGCGTGAAGCCGCCGGCGTAGCCGACCGCGGTCGTGTACACGCCGGGCGCCTGCCAGAACACTCGCTCGGCGCCCCAGAAGCACCCCATCCCGACGATCGCCTGCTCGAACCCCTCGGGAGACGGCGGCTTGAGCGGCGTCCCGAGGACGGCGTGACGCTCGGCGACCGGCATCTCGCGATCGCGGCCGGACAGCGCCTGATCCGGCTCGACCATCGTCATCTTGCTGCGTAATCCGAACATGCCTAGAGCGTACCCGCGCCCTCAGGCCCAAACGGGAACGATTCGGGAAACGCTTCGATACCGTTGCCCGCATGGGCGGCGAACCGGACGGTGGACGTACAGGGCTGCGGCGTCGCGCCCTCCTGGCGGGGCTGGCGATGCTGGTCCCCGCGGTGCCGATCGCAATCGGGATCGCGATCGGCCAGTCGAGTGCCGGCGCCGGCGCGGCCACGACCCAGTCCGTGCAGCTGAACCAGGCCCCGCCACCGGTCACCCGCACGCCAAACCTCCGCACCCAGCCCGCGATCCCCGGAGGGTCGGGCGCACTCGTGGCGCTCCTGCGACACGCCACGGCACTGCTGGCAACCCCGGACGGACCCACGCTGACGCGCCTGCAGACGAAGACGCAGTTCGGTTCGCCGGCCGCGTTCTGGGTCGTCGACCACGTGCCCGGCTGGCTCGGGGTCATGAGCTCCGAGGCGGGCAACAACCGGGTGGCCTGGATCGCACAATCGTCGGCATCGCTCAGTCGTGTGCACTGGGAGCTGAAGGTCTCACTCGGAGCGCGCCGGCTGACGGTGCTCGACGCGGGCAGGCCGGTGGCCCGCTACACCGTCGCGGTCGGGGCGTCGTATGCGCCCACTCCGACCGGCCGCTTCGCGGTCACCGACCGCCTGCTCACCGGCGACCCCGCCGGACCGTACGGCTGCTGCATCCTCGCTCTTTCGGCGCACTCGCCGCACGCCATCCAGGGTTGGACCGGCGGCACCCGGATCGCGATCCATTCGACTCCCGAGACGAGCAGCATCGGCGAGGCCGCGAGTCACGGCTGCGTTCGTGTGACCCTCCCCGAGGGGCGCTGGTTGCTGAACCACATACCGCTCGGAACGCCGACGCTGATCAGTAGCTGAGCCGGGCCGACGGCCAGTTTTCCGCGCGTCCGACGCCGGGTAGCCACGAACTAGTACCCAACGAATAGGAGAGGAGGCCGTAGTTATGGCTGATGAACTCAAGGGCAAGCGCGTGGCGTTCCTGTTCACCGAGGGCGCGGAGCAGACCGAAGTGACCGAGCCGCTCAAGGCCGTGAAGAAGGCGGGAGCCGACGTCGACATCGTCTCGCTCGAAAAGGGCGACGTTCAGATGGGAAGCACTTCGACAAGGGCGAGTTTACTTAAGTATTTACTTCTGCTATGCTGACATACGTAAGCAAACAAAGGAGTAAACATGGAGTCGAATATCACTCCCAATCCACAGTCGACGCAGATCACGGTCGATGTCCCGGAGGACCGGGTGGCCGAGTTCCACGCGTTCTTCGCGCGCTTCCTGGCCGGTCCGGGTCGCCGCCGCCGAGGCGGACGCTACGGGCGACACGGTCACGGGCAACACGGCCGCGGTTGCGGGCACCGGCGCGAGACCGCCGAGCAGCGCGAGCCGAGCGCCGAGCCGAGCGTCCAGCCGACCGAGATCTGATGGCCGACAAGCAGGTCACGGTGGCCGTTCCCGAGGAGCGGGTGCCCGAGTTCTACGCCTGGTTCGCCGCGTTCCTCGCGTCCGAGCCGGGGACTGCGTGGGCGGGTATCCCGGTCGAAGGGCGCGGACGCCGTGGTCCGCGGCCGCGTCGACATCGCGATGTCCAAGCCTGGTCGGCCGATGACGCCGACCAGGCGGCTTGGCTGTACCGCAAGCTCGCGCCTCCAGCCCGCGAGCTGTTCGACGCGCTCGTGGACAGCCCCGGCACCCGGATCGGAGGCGAGCAGCTCGCCAGGCGGCTCGACCTCGACAAGGGTTCCCACGGCGTCGCCGGCATCCTCGCCTGGCCGGGCCGGTACTCGCGCCACCTGAACCGCGTGATGCCGATCGCGACCGAGGGCCGGGCCGACGGCGGCACCGACTACTACATGGACCCCGATACGGCCGAGCTCTTTCGGTCCGCTCGCGAGCTCCCGCCGAGGCGTCGTTAGCCGTTGTCGATCTTTGGTGCCTCCTCGATCTCCTCGTCGCGGAGCGGCGGCGTCCCGCCGACCATGCGGGCCATCGCTTCCGGGGTCGTGAGCCGCGCGGGGGAGGGGTCGGCGGCGCTTTGCGCCGCGATCCGGTCGAGCTGAAGCCTCGACGCCGAGCCGACCACGATCGTGTTGCCGGTGCGGCCCCCGAGCGCCCATACACGTGGATAGGCTGCCGAGATGGCGGCGGCGACGAGGCGCACCTCGCGGGCCGAGCGATCGTCGAGGACATTTACGAGCGCCAGCGGCGCAACCCGCGCCACGTCGCAGAGCGCCTGGACGGTGATCAGCCGGCGCGGCAGGCTAGCGGCAACGAAGGCGTCGATCGCGACCGCGTCCCAGCTCGCTGCGGGCTGGCGCGCGATGTACGTCCGACCCTCGGCCACGCGGACCCGCAGCCCGCGCACCCGCCGCAGGCCGAGGTGCTCGCGGGCCAGCGCCAGCACCTCGGGGTCGACCTCGCACACCTGTTGCAACCCGGTCCGATCCGAATCCTCCGCGGCGAGGGCCCGCGGCAGCGCGCACGCGCCGCCTCCGACGTGGAGCACGCGGCGCGCGCGCGCGGCTTGCAGGACGTTCCGCATCCACCGCATGTAGTCGAACTCGAGATGGGAGGGATCGGCCAGGTCGACGTAGGACGCATCCATCTCGCCCTGGCGCAGAAGCCGTCCGGACGGACGCAGAGGATCGCGTTCGACGATCAGGTCTCCGCGTCTGGCGAGCACCGTGGGTGTGGTCCGGGCCCGGGGCATCAGCGCACATTAGGGCGCCGAAGGCGCCTCCGCCGGGACCGCTCCTACGCTGCTAGCACCCGAGCATGAGTTCCGTCCGAGCCAGAGTCGCCGCCAAGCTGAGCCTGGCCCGCGCCCGGCGGATCGCGCTGGCCGCGCAGGGCTTCGGCCGGCCGCGACCCGCTCGGCCGCCGAGCGCCGCCCGGATCGCGAAGCTCGTGGCCGAGCTCGGTGTGCTGCAGCTCGACTCCGTGAACGTGTTCGAGCGATCGCACTACATGCCGGTGTTCTCGCGCTTGGGCCCGTACGACAAGTCACGGCTCGACCGCATCGCCGGCCACGGAACCGGACGCATCGACCGGCGGCTTGTCGAGTACTGGGCCCACGAGGCGTCGCTGATCCCACTCGAACTTCATCCCCTGTTCCGCTGGCGGATGGCGGACGTCGACCGCGAGGCGTGGGGATCGATCTCACGGGTGGCTCGCGAGCAGCCGGAGCTCGTGGCGGAGACGCTCGAGTTGGTGACGCGCGAAGGTCCGATTCGAGCCCGAGACACCGGCTCCGTGCGTCCGCCCCCGCGGCCGGGACACATGTGGAACTGGCACGCGGGCAAGGTCGCCCTCGAGCACCTGTTCTTCACAGGACGGATCGGCGCCGCGCGGCGGGTCAACTTTGAGCGCCTGTACGACACGATCGAGCGGGTTCTCCCGGCCGAGATTCACGAGCGGCCGGAGCCGAGCCCCGAGGACGCACAGCGCGAGCTCGTGCGAGTCGCGGCGCAGGCCCTCGGCGTCGCCACCGAGCCCGACCTGGGCGATTACTTCCGGCTCCCCAGAAGAGAGTCAAAGGCGCGGGTCGCGGAGCTGGTCAGCGCCGGTGAGCTGACCCCGGTCGAGGTGGAGGGATGGACGGCGCCGGCCTACCTGTGGCCGGATGCCGGCGCGCCGCGCGAGGTGCGCGCCCGGGCACTGATCTCGCCGTTCGATTCCCTGGTCTGGTTTCGCCAGCGCACCGAGCGGCTGTTCGGGTTCCGGTACCGCATCGAGATCTACACCCCGGCCGCCCAGCGGGTCCATGGCTACTACGTGCTTCCGTTCCTGCTCGGAGATCGCCTGGTGGCTCGCGTTGATCTCAAGTCCGACCGCGGCCGCGGCGCACTGTTCGTCCAGGGCGCGTACGCGGAGTCGGGAGTGGACCGCGCGTCCGTCGCCTGCGAGCTGGCGGACGAGTTGGGCCTCGTCGCCAGCTGGCTCGGCCTCGACGAGGTCGTCGTGACGCCGCGCGGCGACTTGGCGCGGGAGTTGGCCGCCGCCCTCAACTGAGCTTTCACCCGGCCTGACACGCGTGGGAGCGAAGCCGCGAAGTGGTTGACCTATCGGGTGAAGACCGGCACCGCCGTTCCCATCCTGGCCACCGCCGCCATCCTCGTCGATGAGCTGTGGGTCAAGCCGCTCGCGACGGGTGGCTGGGCGCGGTCCCAGTGCCGATGACGGAACCGCCGGTCGGGACCGTCCCGGGGGGAAAGGGGTCTTGATGAGTTCGGGGCTGATCGCGCGGTGCGCTCAGATCGCGGTCGTGGTTGCGCAGCACGATGCGAAGCAGCTCGGAGCCGTCGATCACTTCGCTCGCCACCTCGTCGGCTAGCAACAACGCGGTCGATCACGCGTACCGTGGCCAGACCGGCGCTGTCTGGGCGGCTGTCCAGGCGCACGTTGAGGATCCCCGGCCGTCTCGAAATCATGAGGAAGTGTTTCCCAGCCTGGCGATCGGAAAAACGGGGTGCTGCCGGCGGCGCGCTGCGGTCGGCGTGCCGCAAGCGGTGGCTAAGCGCTCGCCCGCGCCCGGCTGGCGATGCCGCCGCGGCTCGCCCCGAGCCGCGTCGAGGCCGGGATCCCGACCACCAGGCACAGGATGCAGCCGACCAGCATCGCGCCGTGGACGGTCGACGCGTCGGTGCCGCCCGACAGGACGACGCCGCCGAGAGCCGCCCCGATGCCGGCGCCGAGCAGGCGGCCGACGGACAGTATCGCCGAGGTCCTTCCGTGCGAGGCCGGCGGCGTGGCGTTCAGCGCGGCGCGCGAGGTGGGGACGAACAGCATTCCGAGACCCAGCCCGACGGGCACCAGCGGCAGGATCGTGACCAGGTCGGAGAGCGGCATGCCGGGGATCGCGAGCACGGCCAGCCCACCCGCGGCGAGCACGAAGCCGAGGATGGCCGGCATGCGCTCGCCGTGCTCGTCGACCAGTCGGCCGGCGATGGGCGCCGCCGCTCCCACGAGGAGCGCCACGATCACCAGGGCGGCCGACGCGCCCAGCGCGGAGTAGCCCGCCGCCCGCTGGAGATACTGCGAGGCCAGGTAGAAGCAGCCGATCATGACCGCGAAGGTGAGCGCGGCGACGAGTGTGGCCGCCATGACCACGCGGTTGAGCGTGGGCGACCCCTTGGCGGCTTCGCCGCTGTGGAGCGTCGCCGGCACCTGCCGGGCGACCGCCGCCGCGGAGATCAGCGCCAGTGGCACGAGCGCCCACCAGGCGGCGCGCCAGCCCAGCGACACGGTCAGGAGTCCCCCGAGGAGCGGCCCGATCAAATTCGAGATGCCGGCGCTGGCGCCCCAGATGCCCAGCGCACTACCGCGCCGCTCCGGGGGAAAGCCGCTGACCGCGCCCGCCAGCGCCGCGGGACTGACCAGACCGGCGCCCACGCCCTGCACGACGCGCGTGGCGATTAGCGCGTCGATGCTCGACGTCACGGCGCCCGCGCCGGCCCCCACTCCGAACACCGCGAGGCCGACGAGCGCCAGCCGGCGCGCACCGAAGCGGTCGACGAGCGCCCCGCCCGGCAACAGCACGATCGCGTAGGCGCCGAAGTAGGCGCTCAGCACCACCGCGGTCGACGCACTCGACACGTGTAGCCCGTGCGCCACCGACGGGAGCGCCACCGTGATCAGCGTGCCGTCAAGCTGGAGCAGTGCCGCCGCCCCGGTGCAGGCGAACAACCGCATCCATGCTTCCCTAGGGACCTTCTCGCTTTCTCCCCGCAAGGGGCGGGTCCGAGAGCTGGCGCGTCGACGGAGCACGGCGCTGACAATAGCGGCGCCAGGCTCACGAATCCGTCCGAGCGCTCCCGGCATCGGGTGACGCGGCATCTTGCTCAGGCATGATCGAACTGCGGGGTGTTCATCCCCGGCGGCTGGACCGTCGTCACGTGCACCTTGCTCTGCGGTGGCGCAGCTCGCACCGCAGCGATTCGAAGAAGCCCTTCATGGCGTGCTTTGCGCCGCAGTAGGGCGCCTGGAGCGGGATGCCGCGATAAGCGAGCGCCGAGCCGACCTGGACGATCGTGACGCGGTCGCGGGGGAGCATCCGCTCGAGCGCCACCTTGGTCCCCCAGACCGCGCCCAGATAGGTGACCCGCGTGGCACGCTCGAACTCGTGTGCATCGATGTCGTCGATGAACGCGAACATGGTGGTCATGGCGTTGTTGACCCACACGTCGATCGGGCCGAGCCGCTCCTCGATCGCGGCCGCTGCGGCGCGCATCTGGCCGAGCTCGGCCACGTCGGTCGTATGCGCGTAGGGGGGGCCGCCGAGCTAGTTCACCTCCTGCGCGGCGGCGTCCAGGCCCGCTCGTCCGCGCGCGACGAGCCCAACGGCGGCGCCGTGACGCGCGAACTCCCGGGCCACCGCGACCGACCCCGCCCGAGGCGCCGGTGATGGCGACTACCTCGCGCTCAGCCATCGCGCCGTTCGCTCAGCCAACGTCCGACCGCGGCCAGATCGGCGACGAACATGTCCATCGCCTCCTCTCGATCCTGCTCGTCGGTCCGGAGGATGGCGGACGGATGGGTAGTCAGCGTGACCAGCTCGGCCAGGTCGGAGTCGACCGGGCGGCCGCGGTCGCGCCCGATCCGGATGTGCGAGCCGAGCAGCTGCTGCGCCGCGGTGGCGCCGAGGCACACCAGTGCGGCCGGCTTCACCACGGACAGCTCGGCTTGCAGCCACGGAAAGCAGGCCGCCACCTGCCAGCGGTCCGGCTTCTGGTGGATCCTTCGCTTGCCCCGGAGCTTGTAGCGGAAATGCTTGACCGCGTTGGTGATGTAGACGTCGTCGCGGGTTATCCCAGCCCGCTCGAGCCCCTGGTCGAGCACCCGCCCCGCGGGGCCTACGAACGGGTGGCCCTCGATGTCCTCGCGATCGCCCGGCACCTCGCCGACGAGCATCAGGCCGGCGTGTGCCGCGCCTTCGCCCATCACCGCCTGGGTGGCGCCCTCCCACAGGTCACACGCGCGGCAGTCCTGGACGGCCTCGCGCAGCTTGGCGAGCGTCGGCTGGTCGGGGACGGGCGCGGGCGGGTGCTCGTGCGTTGGCATCTAATCCCGCCCCTACCCTACCCATGAGGCCCGTACGCATCGGCTGCTCGGGGTGGATGTACGACGACTGGCGGGGTCGTGTGTACCCGGAGAAGGTGCCCAAACGCCGCTGGCTCGAGTCCTACGCCGAGCACTTCGACACCGTCGAGGTGAACTCGACCTTCTACCGACTCGCGCGCCGCGAGGCGGTGGCGGGCTGGGTCGAGCAGACGCCGCCCGGGTTCCTGTTCGCGGTCAAGGCGAGCCGCTACTTGACCCACGTCAAGCGTCTCGTCGACATCCGCGAGGGAATTGGGCGGTTCTACGAGCCCCTCGAGCCGATGGTGCAGGCGGGCCGGCTCGGGCCCGTGCTGTGGCAGCTGCCCGAAAACTTCCACCGCGACGACGCGCGGCTGGCGGGATGGCTCGAGGTGCTGCCGCCCGGCCTGCACACGATCGAGTTCCGCCACGCCAGCTGGTTCGTGCCCGAGGTGTTCGACGCTTTGCGCCTGCGAGGGGTGGCCCTCACCATCGGCGATCACCCGGAGCGACCGTTCCAGACCCACGATGCCACCGCCGACTGGCGCTTCGTTCGCTTTCACTACGGCTTGCGCGGCCGCGCCGGCAACTACTCCGCCGCCGAGATCGACACCTGGGCGCTGCGGATCGCCCAGTGGCGCCGGCGCGAGATGGTGTACGCGTACTTCAACAACGACTGGCAGGGCTTCGCGCCCGCGAATGCCGAGTTGCTGCTGCGGCGACTCGGTGAACGGGGTGGCGGGGGTGGGCGGGCGGGTTCCTATACGCCTGCGTGATCAACAGGCACACCGAAGCGCTCGGCCAGCTCGCCCTCGTCGAGATCGTCGCGGGGGCGCTGGCCCTCGCCCTGGTGGGTGAACAGGACGATCCGGTCGGCGTCGAAGGTCTTCAGCGCGTCCTCGATCGCCGTGTGCGGGTCGGCCTCACCGGCGTCGCCGGTGGCGGGGACGCCGGCGTTGTCCAGCTGCTCGAGGCTCTGGCGGCGCACCGCGTCGGCCCGGACGATCGCGTCGTCGGCGTCGGACATCCAGAACCGGATGGCGCTGTCGGCGAACGCCGGTGCGCCGACCATCACCTCGGCCCCCGAGGGGTCGACGTCCGCTCCCAGGGCGTCGCGCAGCTCCTCGGCGGTGATCGGCTCGCTGGTGAGGACGAGCACCTTCATCGGGATCGCGATAGCCCCGGCCGGGGGCGGCTACTCAGCCGCGCCGATGACGCGGACGCGTCCTTGCGTCTGGCCCGAGGCGACCTGCCGGGACGTTCCAGGGCGCGATCGGCAGCGTCCCTGTCTATAACGTGTCGGTACCCGTGATCGGACGGGACTTCTGGCTGTTCGAGCTCGACATCCCGGCCCCGGCGCACGCACCGATCCACAAAAGGAGTTGCGAATGGAACGCGACGAACGCAACACACCGCCTCCGCCCGACGATCGCGACCCCCATCACGAGCTGAACAATCCCGCCGACAATCCCGACCCGACCGAATGGCCGGATCCGTACGACCGTCGACCCGATCCCCGGGATCCTGAGCCCGACGACGAGCCGTTCGGTGACGAGTCGCACACGCCGACCGGCGCGACCAGCACCAGCGAGCCACACCCGGACCAGGACCTTGAGAACGAGCGATCGTTCCCGCCCGACCGCGACAAGCTCGACGACTGACGTCCAAGTCGAGGCGAAGCTCGGCGAGATGTTCGACCGGGCCGGCGGCTCGGGCAAGTCCCTGCTCCGGGGTGACGAACTGCGTGGCGCCGTCGAACGAGTCCGGGTTCGGCAGGTCGGCATTCACCTTCCAGCCCAGAAGGAACTCCTGCCGGGGCTCCGCTCGCTCTGAGCGTCCGTGACCGCCCCCTGGCTGCAGTGGCGGATCGCCAGGTAACGCCCAGGCCCGTCCGGCGCTTGGTGGTAGCGTTGCGCAGGGGTCAAGATGCTGGAGCGCGAGCAGCGGCCGCTGGGTAGCAACCGATTTCCATCAGCCCTCGACGAGGCCACCGCCCAAGCGGGGAGTCCCGTGGGGGGGCGGGCGCGTCGGCGAGGGAATCCGAGCGAGCTTGTTCTTTCCGCGCTCCGCTGGACGTCGGTGCACTCTCGCGCCCTAGTCGGACTGTTACTGCTGGCGGGTGCGTGCGTGTGGGCGATTGCCCGAGGCCTCTCGTACTACGGTCTCAGCCCGGTGCACCTGGCGTACGACCTCGACCAGCCGCCCTGGCTGGTGCTGCTGGTGAGCGGATGGCTGTGGTATCGGAGCCGACGCCGATGATCCTCCCCCAGATTCAAATCGCCCGCGCGCACTGGATCCTGGGGGCGCTGTTCCTGGCCATTGTGCTCGACGAGTATCTGCCCCTGATCGGCGGCGACGGCCGGTCGACGCGCTCGCGCTCGATCGTCGTTCCGTGGGCGCTGATGCTGGGGGCGGCCGGCGTATGGGCGACGGTGGTGTTCGCCGATGTCGTGCACGACATGCTGGTCCACTTCCTGTGGGGCGACATCCTGTTCGCCGCGGGAGCGCTCGAGCTGGCGCGCCGCCGCGGCGTGTACGAGCGGCCGTGGCTCGACGCGGTCCTGCCGCTGGCCTTCCTCGGCTGCGGCATCTTGTTCCTGGTCCACGTGGAGATCGATCCCGAGGGACAGGGAGCGCATTGGCACTTGGCGATGGGGTTCCTCCTGATCGCGGCCGGAGTGCTCGACCTCGTTCGCGTGCTGCGACGGCGCTCGCCGGTGATACCGCTGGCGCTCCTGCCGCTCGTCGGATTCGCACTGGCGTTGATCGCGATCCCCGTGGCGGCGGCGTCATGACGATCGGCGTGAGCCGTCGCCCGCGGAGTGCCCTGTCGCTCGCGGGATGCGCGCTCGTGCTGGGGCTCGTCCTCCCGTCGTCCGCCTGGGCGCACGCGGTCCTCGTCACGAGCGTCCCGTCGTGGAACGCGGTTGTTCGCGCCACCCCGCGCCAGGTCACGCTGACCTACGACGAGGACGTCGTACCGCAATACGCGCGGGTTACGGTGGTCGTTGGGACCTCCAGCGTCGACGTGGCGGGACCACCACGCGTGGCGGGAAACGTGGTGGTCGTCGCGTTGGGATCGGGCCCACACGCACCCGGCACGGGCAGCTACACGGTGCGCTGGAGGATGGTCGCGAGCGACGACGGTCATGTCACCCAGGGCGCGTTCAGCTTCGGCGTGCGGGCGAAGCCGTTGCCACCTGCCCCGGCGAAGGGAGTGAGCGTGCCGGTCGCGCCGCAACTCCTCGCCTGGCTGCAGTTTCTCGGCGTGGTTCTCGCCGGCGGCACGCTGACCTTCCGCGCCCTCGTGCTGACGCCGGTTGCACGCGCGCTCGGCGACCGCGGAGATCGCGAGGCGTCGGTCGCGATCTGGGTGGCGGTGATAGGGGCGGCTGTGGCGCTCCACGCTGGGCTGTTCGGCTTCCTCGTGGGCGCCTATCCGATCGTCGGCGGCGGCGTGTTGAACGTAATCAACACGGAGATCATCCCGATCCGGGTCGGAACCCACCTCGGACAGGCCTGGACGCTTACCACCTTCGCCTGGCTCGGTGTGCTGGCCCTGCTGGTCGGTGCTTGGGTCACGCCCCGCAGACGTGAGCCACTTCTGGCGACCGCGGGCGTCCTGTCGCTGGGGATTGGCTTCGGGATCAGCTACGCGAGCCATCCCGACGCGCGGGGGGCGCTCGCGCTCTGGGCGGACTATGCGCACCTCGTGGCGGCCGCGCTCTGGGTGGGAGGGGTCATCGCGCTGGCGATCCTGGTCGGGGTCTCGCGCCGGTTCTCCCGTTCCGCCCGCGAACCGCTCGTCCGCGAGTGCCTGCTGCGGTTCTCGAGGCTGGCGGTTCCGTCGGTGGCCCTGCTGGCGGTGGCCGGAGCGTACCTCGCGCTGCGCGAACTCCCGTCCGCCTCGTCGGTGCTGAACAGCAGCTATGGGATCACGCTGCTGCTGAAGAGCGTCGTGTTCGTGGCCGCGTTTGCGCTCGCCGCCTATCACCGCGGATCCGTGATGCCGCGGCTCGCCGCCGGCGCACCGGTCGCCACCATCCGCCGCACGCTGACGCTCGAGGTGAGCCTGCTGCTCGTCGCGCTCGTCCTCGCCGCGGTCCTCAGCCAGACCGCGCCGCCAACGTGAGACGAAACCCCATCCACCGTGATCGTGCTTGATCGCGACCTGCCGGCCGTCCACGGGGATGAGGTGTGCGCAAGACTGGTCGGCGCCGACGTCCGCAGCCGGGTGTTGATGCTGACCGGCGCGGCGGACAACGAGGATCTGGTCGCCGGGCTCGGGCTCGGCGCCGATGACTACCTGGCCAAGCGTTTGACTTCCCGGTGCTGGTGGCACGGATCGGTGCGTTGGCTCGCCGTGCGCAGCCGAGCATCCCGCCGGTGCTGGCGTACGGCGACATCGTGCTCGACACGGCCAAGCGCTGCGCACAGCGGGCGGGCAGGCCCCTTGCGCTCAGACCCAAGGAGTTCGGAGTGCTCGAATTGCTGCTCGCCGCCCAAGGCCGGGTCGTGTCCGCCGAGGAGCTGCTTGAACGGGTCTGGGACGAATCCGCCGATCCGTTCACCGGCGCCGTGAAGATCACGATCAGCCGGCTATGCACCAAGCTCGGCGACCCCCCGTGATCCAGACGGTCGCGAAGGCCGGCTACCGCATATGAGCATCGTCGCACGGTTGAACCGCCGGATAACCCAGCTCGCGATCGGGCGACGCCTTCCGCACCGGACCGTGCGCGTGCGCCTGACGCTCCTGTACGGCGGCCTGTTCCTGCTCTCCGGCACCGCGCTGGTCGGTATCACCTACGGCCTATTTGAATGGGCGACCGCATACACAAAGCCGCAGCTACCTCGGATTCCTCACACCCCCGCCATCCAGCATCTCCAAAGTCCGTCTCCGCTGGCACAGGCAGTGCCGCAGGTGGCTCGGGTCCAGTTTCAGCTCACTCGGGATCAGCACATGCTGCTCCGGTCTGTGACCAGGACGACACTGCCCGGGCGTCCGATGGCCCAGTTCCTGTCTCCTGTGCTTGTACAGGACGAGAATCAGCTCGCCCAGGACCAGCATCACCTCGCACAGAGCCAACAACAGCTGGCACACGCGGTGAGTCAACTGGCCGACGCGGTGCATCAGATGACCCGGGCAGGGTCCGTCCAGGCCGCGCAGCGTGCCGCCGACTCGCACCAGCTTCTCGTCAGCTCGGGAATCGCTCTCGGGATCGTTGCCGTGCTCGCGCTGCTCGCCGGCTGGCTCCTCGCCGGCAGGATGCTGCGACCGATCCGGACGATCACCCGCCGCTCGAGCCCGCACCGACGGACGGCGATCCACGCCTGCTCGAGCGGCTGATCGCCAACCTGATCGACAACGCGATCCGTCATAACACACCCGGCGGGCAGATCGAGATCACGACCGGGACTCGCAACGAGGAGGCCTTCGTGTTGGTCGCGAACACCGGCCGGCGATCCCACCGGAACAAATCGAGCGTCTCTTCCAACCCTTCCAACGCCTGGACGGGGCGGGTACCCGCCACAACAACGGCCACGGACGCGGGCTGTCCATCGTCCAAGCGATCGCCAATGCTCACCGGGCCGAGCTGGGCGCGCGCGCACGACCGGAGGGCGGACTCAGGGTCGAAATCTCATTCCCGCCGTCCACCGGAGCGGGCTCCGGGCTCACGTTCGGCACCCGACAGCACGTCGTGCAGACGCGGGGTTGAGCGCGCCGGTGAGGATTCGCTTCTCAGGTCCCCGGCGGAAACGTGTAGGACGGGTGCGGCGGGACGTGTGGTCCGACCTCGAGCACGATCTCGGCGTGCCGGGTGAGCGGCACGCTGCCTGGGTCACCGTGCCAGGGGCGCCCGCCGACGAAGATCGCGACCTGGGTGCCTGGGGACGCGGTGAACGAGGCGATGCGGGATGACGAGAGGCGTTGCCCCCAGGAGTGAAACAGCGCGGCGACGTCGAGTCGGACGCCGGCGCGGACGAGCACGAGGCCGGTCGGCTCGAGCGTCACGGCGTCGCCGTAGCAGCGGGCACTCGATATCCGCCCGGCCGAGTACCGGCGGGGCGGCAGGGTTCCGATCCCGGCCGGAATGATCACGACGCGGTTAGCCGCGAACAGCTCGACGTGAACACCTTCGCGCGAGCCCAGCGAGCGGCGGCACGTGCCAAGCACGGGTCCGCTGACCCCGGGCTGGAATCGGGGACCGATGCCGATTGGGCGAGCCTCCCGCAGCAGCTGCGGCGGAATGCCGCTTGCTGTGGTGCTGGTCGTACTGGAAGCCGACCCGCATCCGGCCGCCAGCAGCGTCACGGTGACCGCCGCGGAAAGCCGCGCGAGCTGACTCGGGACCCGCGGCCTCACGTGGGCACGCCGTGAGCGTGCGAGAGCTGACCATCGTCGCCGGCGGCGAGTGTTCTCGGGGGCGCCCCGCTTGTCTTCGGATGGTCGGCGAGGCGGAACACCAGGAGCATGAGTCCCACGCCGGCGCCCAGACAGACGACGCACGCGGCCCGCGCGAGGAACGCGGGGAGGGCGATCAGCACATACCCGTTTAAGAGTGTCGGGACCAGCTCGCCACCGGCCCAAAGTGCGCCGATGCCGATCAGGAAGTAGGTGAAGTAGCCGGCCCGCCGCAGCAGCACGCGCTGCGTGCTCCAGCCCACGAACGTGAGGATCGCGGCGAGCTCGACCAGCTGGAAGACCGTCACGGTCGGACGTCCATGCAGCTGCAGACCGAGTCCGGCCGTCGTGATCCCGACCAGCGCAGCGATCGCCAGCGTGCGAGCGACGAACAAGTCCAGCCGGACGCGGCGCACGCGCCACGCCGCGACCACGCACAAGATGAGCACGACGATCGGCCAGAGCCAGACCAGCGATGGGTCGGGCGCGTACCAGAGGCCGCCCGAGATCGAGGCGAGCCTGCCGTCGATCCTCAAAGGAAGATTCCAGCGGCCGACGTACGACGCCCCCGGGGCGAGGGCAACGACGGCGAGCGCCCCCAGCCGGCCGTCGTGCCATTCGTAGCTGTGGCCGCCGCTGACCGAGTGCCAGTCCGGCGGCGTGCTGGCGGTGAGGTTCAGCGGCGGGGTCGCGGCTACCGGCGTCATGTTGAGGTAATACATCGAGGAGTTCTGGTTCACCTCGACGCCCGAAGCGGAGAAGCGCAGGTACGGCGCGCCGCGATAGTCGAGGACCACCACCGTCTGGTTCGCCGGCGCCCGGAGCCACATCCGCAGATCCCCGTCGACGACCTTGGCGTCGAGGCCGGCCGGGACGGCCGTCGCCTTCGCGAGGTAGCTCGTGGCTACCGGGGCGATCGGCCCGTGCGCCTGGGCCACCCCGGGCAGCGCCAGGCACACGATTACCGCGGCAATCACGGTCATGGCGAGGCGGCGCCGGGCTGCCGTCGGATCGGCGTGGCACCCGGGACGCACGCGGCGGACCGTACACTTGGCGGGGGAACGTGCCGGTCCCGCCCTCGATCGTGTTGTTGGCATCGAAGTCATCACGCCCGCCAGTCGGCCCTCGATATGCGTGGTCCCAGCCGGGGCCGCGGCTGTGGGTAAAGCTGTTCGTCTCCGCGGTGATGGTCGCACTGGCGGCGGCATGGGTTCCAGCGCTCGCGCGCGCGGACGGAGACCCGGCCAGCGACGTTCTGGTCTCCCAGTCGGTGTTCCTGCCCGCTGACGCGGGTGCGTCGGTCAGCCAGCAGAGCCAGCTCAGCGAGGTCCTTGACGAGGCGCAGCGGGACGGCTTCCCGATCCGGGTCGCGTTGATCGCGTCGCCCTCTGATCTGGGCTCGGTGACACCGCTCTGGGGGCAGCCCTCCACCTACGCCCAGTTCCTCGGCGAGGAGCTCTCGCTCGTGTACCACGGCCGAGTCCTGGTCGTGATGCCCCGCGGCTTTGGCGTCTATCAGACCAATGCGTCGACCGCGGCGAGCAGCAGCGTACTCGCCCGCCTGCCGCCGCCGGGTCAGCATGGCCTGGCGCAGGCCGCAGTTACGGCGGTGCAGCAGCTGGCGGCCGCGTCGGGCCACTCTCTGTCGTCTTCGACCGCTTCCAGGTCCCCGAGCCCGAGCACCACTACGTCCTCGAGCTCGAGCGCCACGATCACTTGGATCGTGTTCGCGATTGGCGCCGGCTTGATCGCGGCGGCATGGATCGCCAGCCTGCGGGCCCGGCCGCTCGGGTCGGGCAGGGGGAGCGCATCGTCGGCCTGAGAGTCGAGCGTGGGGTCGGGCACCAGCGCCGGCACAGGGCCTCCGTGCACGCTTGCCGCGGCGGTCATGGCCGAGTCCCGTCGCCTCCTCCATCGAGCGGATGTAAGCAGAGCGCCGCGGTTCCCGGCCGGCGTCGGGAGGTAGCATCTGGCCGGAACCACGCGGCTCGCTCGCGCGATCAATCCGATTGGGGTGCCAAGTTGGTCTGGAGGGGATCCACGTGCTGAGGATCACGGCGCTCGTGCTCTCGGCGGTCGTGTTGGCCGCGGGCGCAGCGGCCTCCTCCGCCCGCGCCGACGGGGATCCGGCCAGCGACGTCCTCGTCTCGCAGGCCATGTTCGTGCCCGCCGACGCCGGCCTGTCCACCGGGCAGCAGGCGCAGCTGGCGGGCCTCCTGCAAGTGTCCAAGCGAGCCGGGCTCCCGGTTCGGGTCGCCGTGATCCCGAGCGCCTACGACCTCGGATCGGTGCAAGCGCTGTGGCGCAAGCCCGGCACGTATGCCCGTTTCCTGGGCATCGAGCTCTCGCTCGTGTACAGGCAGGCACTCCTGGTAGTGATGCCGAATGGCCTCGGCTTAAACTGGCCCGGGCACTCGATCGCGGCGGCCGATCGGCGGCTGGCGCAAATCCGCCTGGGCGCAGGTGCCGCCGGGCTGATGGCGGGAACGGAGGCCGCTGTACGTGCAATTGCCGGGACGGAGGGCATCACGATCGCTTCGCCGCGGCGCGTGGGCGGGAGTGGCAACGCGGGAACGATCGGGATCATCGCAGGCGTCGTGGCCGCGCTGCTCGCTGCCGTGCTGGCGTTGGGGGTCGCGGCACGCCGGCGTCGCCGAGTGGGGTCGGCTCCGGCTCCCGAGGCGCTCGAGGTTCCGGCAGATCCGGGCAGGCGGCCGGTACGACTGCGCTGGGCGGTGCCTGGGTTGGCCGCGGTCTGCGGCCTGGCGATCGGCGCGCCCATCCTCCTCCTATCGCTGGTCCGGCACGCGCCGGCAACCGCTTCGGCCACGGTGAAGCCCAGCTCCATCTCGTCCGCGTTCACGTGGCCCGAGGACAGCCGCCCCGCGCCGGGCTTCCGTCTGCGCGACCAGAACGGGCGCCCGGTATCGATCGCGGCCTACCTGGGACGGCCCTTCATCGTGACGTTCATCGATCCACTGTGCCGTAACCTGTGTCCGCTGGCGGCCCAGGTCCTCGACGAGGCCGACCGTCAGCTGCCGGCGTCTCAGCGCCTGCCGATCGTCGCGGTTAGCGTCGACATCTATGCCGACACGCATGGGGACCTGATGCAGGACTTCAAAGAATGGCGTCTGGTGCCCCAGTGGCGGTGGGCGATTGGGACCCCGGACCAGCTGGCGAAGGTCTGGAACCGGTGGGGCGTCGGCGTGTCCGTACAGACCAAGCGGATCGCCGGAACCACGGTTCACTTCATCAGCCACGATGAGTTCGCCTTCCTGATCGATCCGTCCGGGTTCGAGCGTGCGCTGTTCGTCTGGCCATACGGCCCTCAGGACATCGTCACCGAGCTCCAGCAGCTGTCTCGCTCCTGACGACGTGGTCCGGATTCCGACTGATCGACGGGACGGCCCGATGAGGAGACGTTGGCTCGCCCTGGCCCTGGCCGCCCTCCTGCTCGTCGTCGGTCCAGCGGCCGTGGCACGTGCCGACGGCGATCCCGGAAGCGACGTGCTCGTTTTCCAGAACCTGTTCGTGGGAGGCGATGCCGGCCTCACGGTGGGACAACAAGCCGCGCTCGGAAACCTGCTGACCGCGGCCGCTCGCCACGGCTTCCCGATCCGGGTGGCGATCATCGCCACCAAGGACGATCTGGGCGCGATCACCGCGCTTTGGGGCCAGCCGCGATCCTACGCCCGCTTTCTGGGGATCGAGCTCTCGCTGGCCTACAAGCAGCGATTGCTCGTGGTGATGCCGAACGGCTTCGGCTTCAACTGGCCCGGCCATTCCTCTGCCCCCGGCTATCAGCTGCTGACGAGGATCCCGGTCGGTGGCGGCGGCATTGGCCTGATGGCGGCGGCCCAGCGAGCCGTGGTTGGACTGGCCGGGGCTCAGGGGATCAAGCTCAGCGCGCCGGCGGCAAACGCGACGGGAGCCGGCGGCAGCGCGCCCGCGGGGACGCAGGAACCGTCCGGGGCCGGGGCTGTACCCGGCAGTGGGGCGGGTGCGTCGGTGTCGCCCGCGACCGGCACGGTCCCCGCGACCGGAGAGCCGGGCTTGACCGGCACCGCGGCGCCGACGGCCTCTGGTTCGCAGACGGACCAAACTGCCACCGCGATCGCAGCCGGGCTCGCGCTGATCGCCGCACTCGTGTTCGGCGTACGAATCGCCTTGCGCCGCCCTCGGGCTGCTCGGCCCTCACTGGCCGAGACCCCGTCTCGCCTTCGCCTTCGGCTTAGTGCGCTCTACCGGCGCCGCTGGGTCTCCGGTCTTGCCGTGGTGTTCGGCGTGGCTGTGGCCGGGCCGGTGATCCTGCTGGCCGCGCTCAGTGGCTCGGGCGTATCTCAGGAGCGCGAGCTCGCGGACAACCCCTATCTGGATCCAGGCACCTCGATCTCTGGCCCCGCTCCCGCGTTCACCCTGAGCGACCAGTTCGGTCAGCCGGTGTCACTGGATTCCTATCGCGGCAGGGTCGTGCTCCTGGCCTTCACCGATTCGGAGTGCACCACGATCTGCCCTATGACCACCACTGCGATGCTCGATGCGAAGGCGATGCTCGGAAAGGCGGGCGCGCATGTGCAGCTGCTCGGGGTCGACGCGAACCCGGCTTCGACCTCGCTCGAGGACGTGTGGTCCTACTCGGAGCTCCACGGCATGCTGAACCAGTGGCGTTTCCTCACCGGATCGCTGGCGCAGCTGCGACGGGTGTGGAAGGCATACGGCGTCGAGGCCGCAATCCAGAACGGCGAGATCACGCATACCCCAGCTTTGTTCGTGATCGCCCCCGGCGGCGCGCGCGCGAAGGTGTACCTGACCCAGCCGTCCTACTCCGCGGTCGGACAGTTCGGGCAGCTGCTCGCCCAAGAAGCTTCCGATCTGCTTCCTGACCATCCCCGGGTGCGCTCCGACCTCTCCTACGCGCCGGTGCCGTCGACCAGCCCGGAGTCGAGCGTCGTCCTGCCGCGCGCCGGAGGCGGCAGCATCCGCCTGGGTCCGGGCGCCTCGCCGCATCTGTACGCGTTCTTCGCCACCTGGGATCAGGAGATCACCGGTCTGGCCGGGCAGCTCGACGCGCTGAACGGCTACGCCTCATCGGCGGCTGCGTCGGGGCTCCCGCCTCTCACCGCCGTCGACGAGGGCAGCGTCGAGCCGTCCGCCGACGCGGTCGAGAGCTTCCTCGCTCACCTGCCTCAGCGCCTGTCCTATCCGGTGGCGATCGATCGAACCGGTCAGGTCGCTGACGGATACGAAGTGCAAGGGGTGCCTTGGCTCGTGCTCACGTCCCCGACCGGACGGATCCTGTGGTATTGGGAGGTGTCGACTTCGGGCTGGCCGACTCGCGGCGCGCTCGCCCGCGACCTCAAAGCCGCTCTGGCGGCCGCGCCGAAAGCGGCTGCAACGGCGGGAGGGCCCGCCCAGGATCTGGCCGGCTCTCCGGGCCCCTTGGCCGAGCTGCACGGACAGGCCGGCGAGCTGTTGGGGGCCGACGCCGCGTTCAGGGCCAGGCTTCGTGCGCTTCGGGGTTATCCCGTCGTGGTCAACGCGTGGGCGTCGTGGTGCACCCCGTGCCGCTCTGAGTTCGGCCTGTTCGCGGCGGCCTCGGTTCAGTACGGTCGCCAGGTCGCATTCCTCGGCGCCGATACCGACGACTCAGCCGGCGACGCGCGCTCGTTCCTCGCGCAGCACCCGGTCAGCTATCCGAGCTACCAGACGAGCGAATCCGGCCTCAGCCCGCTCGCCGTGCTCGAGGGACTGCCGACGACGATCTACATCAACCCGGCCGGCAAGGTTATCCATGTGCACGTCGGGCAGTACGATTCCGAGGGAACGCTTGACCAGGACATCAGCAGCTATGCCCTGTCGGGCTGACTTGCGAACAGCTGCCGGCCGGTTCGCGCCTTTCGCGTTGCTGCCTCCGGCCGCCTTCGCCGTCCACCAGCTCCGTTACATGCTGGCCTTCGGGAGCGGCGCGGGCCTCGAACTCGAGCGAACCGGGCACTCGTACCTGCATTCCGTGGTGCCCTGGCTCGTGGTGTTGATGGCCCTGGCGGCGGGGGGATTCCTGCGTGCCCTCGGTCGGGCGTTCGCGGGCTATTCATCGGCGCCCCGCTACACGATGTCGCTGGCGGCGCTGTGGCTCGTCTGCTCGCTGTGCCTGGTGGTGATCTATGCCGGGCAGGAGTTCCTGGAGGGCCTGTGGGCGACGGGCCATCCGGCCGGCTGGGTGGGGATCTTCGGCTTCGGCGGGTGGTGGTCGATCCCGGCGGCTATGTGCGTGGGCTTCGTGCTCGCGACCCTGCTCCATGGCGCCAACTGGCTCGTGCGGCGGGTGGCGGAGCGCCGTGGAGGGCCGCAGCCCGGGTGGAGCAGCCGGCGTCCGCTTGTACTTGTGCGCCCACGCGACGCACTATTGGTCGGCCTCGCTCCGCTGGTCGGGGGCTGGTCAGACCGCGGGCCGCCGCGGCGAGGGTGAGGCACCAGGTGCCCGCGACGACGGACACCGACAGCCATCTCGGCCACCTTTGACGGCTCGTGTGCGCGCAGTAGAAGTAAGTGCGCCGAGCTGCTTCAGGGGATGGCGCTCGCTACCGATAGGAGTCAACAAAGGATGAGCACAGGTATCGCTGACCTGCGCGCGAGAGCCGGCGGAGCTGCCCTTCGTGCGGGGCCCCGCTCGGGCGTGCGGTCGTATTTCGCATCGGACAGCCGACGCACGATTCAGACCGTTCTCGGGCTGATCTGGCTGCTCGACGGCGGTCTGCAGTTCCAGTCGTTCATGTATGGGAACGGGTTCATCCAGATGCTCAAAGGGATGACCGCCGGTCAGCCGTACTGGATCTCCAGCTCCGTGGATTGGGCCGCGAACACGCTGCACCACCACCAAATGCCGCTCAACACCCTGTTCGCGCTGATGCAGGTCGCCATCGGTTTGGGATTGCTGTATCGGCGCACGGTCAAGCCCGCGATCGTGGTCTCGATCGGGTGGGCGTTCATCGTATGGTGGTTCGGCGAGGCGTTCGGGATGCTGTTCATGAACATGGCCAACCCACTCACGGGAGCTCCCGGGGCGGTGGCGATCTACGCGTTGATCGCTCTGCTCGTGTGGCCGAACGACCGCCCCGGTGGCGTGCTCGGCGTCCTCGGCGCGCGGATTACCTGGGGGGCCGGACCGCTGTTCGTCCTGCTCGCCTGCGCGCTCTATTCGTTGCTGCCCTTCGAGGGGTCAACCGCCGTCGACCGCGCCGAACCAGTTCCGAGGCTCGACGAGGTGGCCGCCACAACCTGAACCGGGGTACGAGACCGACCTCCACCCAGGGCTCGCCCGGTTAGGTGCGCTTGCAGCCGCCGGGCCGCTCGAGATTCATCAGGAGACGAGATGTTTGGGCCTTACAACTTTCACCACGCGGCGAAGCGCCTGCTGCCGGTACTGGCGACCGGCCTACTGATCGCCGGGTGCGCGTCGGCCGACAAGACGAGCTCGACCGCCGCGACGAGTACTGCGGCCGCCAGCTCGAGCGGCTCGACCAGCTCGAGTGCGATGGCCGGCATGAACATGGGCAACCCGGGCACGGCCGGCGGGAGCGTGTCGGTCGACGGGATCAAGCCCGTGCCCACACAGATACTGGGAACGGCAATCTGGCAGGGGATGAAGATCACCGCTCAGGCCATGACCGCCGTGCCGTTCGTGATCTACGACGGAACGAGCGAGCAGATGGTGAAACCGACGTCTAAGACGAGCTTTCACCTCATGGTGATGCTGAACGATTCACAAACTGGGGTCGCTATCCCTTACGCGAGCGTGTGGGCTACGATCACCCAGAACGGAAAGATCGATTTCGACGAGCGGCAGTGGCCGATGATCTCACGCTACATGGGCCCGCACTACGGCAACGACGTGTCACTGCCGGGCGCCGGCGAGTATCAGCTCAGCCTGTTGGTGAGCCCCCCGGTGTCGGCGCGCCACGTTGAGTATCAGAACGTGTGGCTACACCCTCACAAGGTGAATTTCACCTTCCATTGGTCGCCGACGTCGTGAGCTGGCAGTCAGCGTTGGAAATGGGGTTGCGATGCTGACCCGCCGGCGATTCCTCATCGGCGCCACTGCGGTGGCGGCCGGCGGTGCGGGCGTCGCGGTGGGGTTGAGCGGCGCGCTGAACAGCCAGGGCAAGCCGGTGCCGCTCGTCCCGCTGGGAACCCAGCCGGGCGGGTTGCCCGCGCGTCAGCACGCCTGGGTGGCGACACTTGCCCCTGATGCCGACGGCAACCCGATCTCGCCGCGGTTCGATCGGCTGCTGCTGTTCGACGTCGACGGCAGCCCCACCCCCGCCCACGCGCGTGTACTGGAGGCTGCGCTGCGCACGCTCGAGCGCACCTACCCGTGGGGACCGTCGGGGCTGCTGTTCACCGCTGGTTGGAGCCCGGGCTACTTTCAGCGCGGGCTCGGCATACATTCCCCAATCCCGTACGCGCAGGCGCTGTCGGACTTCGAGTTGCCGGCGATCGACGACTACGACCTGTGCCTCCACCTCGCGTGCAACCACGAGGACAGGTTGGCGGCGGTAGAGGCGGCGCTGATCCACGGCGCAGCGCTGCCCGGGGCGGACGGGCCGCTCGACATCTCCAGCGCGCTGCGTTGGCGCGAGACGCGCACCGGGTTCACGGGGCCGGGCATACCGGCCGAGCATCAGAACGTCGGCGGCATCCCGCCGGGCAACCCAGTCCCGAAAAGCGCGCCTCTATTCATGGGGTTCAAGTCGGGTCTTCGCCGCAATCAGGCCACCGAGGACGACGTGACCATCCGCACCGGCTCGTTTGCGGACGGAACGACCATGCAGGTCAGCTACATGCGTCTGCGCCTCGACAGCTGGTACCAGGACCTCGACGAGCGCCAGCGGGTGGCGCGCATGTACGCGCCCCAGGTCACCCCCGAGCAAGTCGAGCACTTCACGACCGACGCCGAGAGCGACCCCAACCTCCTCGAGCAGGCGATCAATCGCTACGGCGTCATCGGCCATGCTCAGACCTCCGCTCGGGCCCGGCGCAACGGCAAGCCGCTAATCATCCGCCGGGACTTCAACACCGTAGACGGCGGCCAGGCCGGGCTGCACTTCGTGTCGGTGCAGCGGACCATCGAGGACTTCATCACCACTCGCAACGCGATGAACGCGACCTCGGCGCAGCTGCAGAACCCGGCAATCACCGACACCGTGAACAACGGGATCAACGAGTTCATGTTCGTCCTCAAGCGCGCCAACTACATCCTCCCGGCGCGCAGTCAGCGGTCCTTCCCGCTCCTCCCCGGCCGCGACGGGCTCCTCGACTGACGGCGCGTCGCTCGTTGCTGGGCGGCGCGGACTGCGCGCCGGCGCAGGACGATCGCGAGCGCGGCTCCCAGAATCAGGAGGGCGGCGAGCACGCCGAAGCCGATCGCGGACGAGCTGCTCTCGCCCGAGCTGCTCGGATGGGTGGGGGGACCGGCGGGATTGGACGAGATCGGCTTGCCGACAGCTCGGGCGATGCGTAGAACGGCAGCGATGGCCGAGCGTGTCAGTCCATTGGACCCGTCGGTCGCGTTGACCTTCAGGCCCGCCAGCGCACCCCGCGGCCCCGCGTTCTCCGTGCCAACTCCCTGCGGCATGACCACCAGGAGCGGTTGGGGTCGGTAGAACGAGATCTCGCGGTCGAGGAAGTTGGCGTACGTCTGGGGCTTGCCGAACAGGACGGGGATCGCGCCCAGGTCGACCGGGCTCCCGATGATCGCGACCTTGAGACCCAGGCCCTCGTGCGCCAGCTGTGCGAGGTCACTTTGGAGCTGCTCCTGAAGCGGTGTGCTCACCGTCGGCTGGTAGGGGTAGAAGACCGGACTGCCCAGCAGGACGTCGCTGGCCGGGTCGGCGTCGGCGAGCGCTCGCGCAGGGACGAGCATGGCGCAGACGAGCACCAGAGCAACTGCTGCAGCGGTCACCCGGCGCGTCGTAGCGTGGCGGAGGCGCATGGCCGGGCGGAGGGTAATGCGATGACGGTGGCACCGTACACCGCTGGGTGGCTCGGCCTCGAGAGTCGCCTCGTGCCTAGAGACACCAAAGCCCGCCGGACGGCGAGCTCGGCACAACACCTCATGCGCTGGGCTTTCGCCAGCGCGCCCGGCAGGATTTGAACCTGCGGCCTCGCGCTCCGGAGGCGCGCGCTCTATCCCCTGAGCTACGGGCGCTGGTCTCGAGAAGATTAGAGCAACATGACGACCTCGCCTTCCCCACGTGGCGGTGTGCTTGTCGCTGTGATCTCGGATACGCACCTCCCGCGCGGGACCCGACGGCTGCCCGAGGACTGCGTGGCGCGCTTGAAGGCCGCCGATCTGATCGTGCACGCCGGCGACCTGATGCGGCTGTCGGTCTTGCGCGAGCTCGAGGCGTACGGCCCGGTGGCGGCCGTGCACGGCAACGTGGACGACGAGGAGGTGCGGCAGTCGCTCCCCGCGGTCGCGACGGTCGAGGCCAGCGGGGCAAGGATCGCCGTGATCCACGACGCTGGTCCCGCCAAGGGCCGGCTGGCCCGGCTGCGCCGGCGCTTCCCGGACGCCGACGCCGTGATCTTCGGCCACTCGCACATTCCCCTGTACGAACGGGCGGAGGACGGCTTCCAGATCTTCAACCCAGGAAGCCCGACCGAGCGCCGGCGCGCGCCGCACCACACCATGGGAATCGCGACCGTGCAAGACGGGCAGGTGAGGTTCGAGCTGATCGCCCTCGGCTGACAGACTGGGAGCGGATGGACCTCTCGGTTTTCTTCGCCGGCACCGGCGGCTCGATCCCGACCGCGCGCCGCGGGCTGCCGGCGGTGCTGGTCCGCCGTGGCGGGGACCGCATCCTGTTTGACTGCGGCGAGGGGACGCAGCGTCAGCTCGTCCAGTCCGTGGGCCTGACTGAACTGACCGAGGTGTTCCTGACCCACTTCCACGCCGACCACTGGCTGGGCCTCCCGGGGCTGCTGAAGACGTTCGACCTGCGCTCGCGGGAGCGTCCCCTGGCGATCCACGGGCCGCCGGGTCTGCTCGAACTGATCACGCTGGCGATGCGGGTCGCCGGGCGCGTGCGCTTCGAGCTCGAACTGGTCGAGGTCGTCCCGGGTGATGTGCTCGAGCGGGACGGCTACAAGATCGCCCCGGTTCCGGTGGCGCACCGGGTCTCGAACGCGCTCGGCTATGTCCTCTACGAGGATGCCCGGCCCGGCGAGTTCGACACTCAGGCCGCCACGGCGTTGGGCCTCGTCCCAGGCCCTGAGTTCGGCCAGCTCCAGCGCGGCGAAACGGTGCGGGGAGTGCAGCCCGATCAGGTGCTCGGACCGCCGCGCCCTGGGCGCAAGATCGTGATCTCCGGAGACACCTCTCCGTGCGAGACGCTGGCCATCGCCAGCCACGCCGCCGATTTGCTCCTGCACGAGGCGACGTTCTCCGAGGAGGAGCGCGAGCGCGCGGCCGAGACCGGGCACTCGACCGCTGCCCAGGCCGCGACACTGGCCCGCGATGCGGGGGTGACGACGCTCGCGCTGACGCACTTCTCGAGCCGCTACCCCGTCTCGGTGCTGCGCGACGAGGCCCGGGCGGTCTTCTCGAACACCTTCCTGCCGCGCGACTTCGACACGATCGAGGTCCCGTTCCCGGAGCGGGGTGAGCCCGAGCTGATCCGGTGGGAGGACCGGCAGCCGACCGAGTCCGAGGCCGAGACCGAGGCGGACGAGACCGAGCCGGTGGGGGACACGGCGCGATGACCACCGGCACGATCGAGCGGTTCGAGACGGCCCGCATGCTTTGCGAGCGCGTCCAGTTATACCAGGCGCCGGACCATCTGCGCCTGCTGCTCGACCCGCGCGTATCGGCCACGCTGTGGCCGCGGCGGGAGTCGCCGAACGAGGCGGAGATCCTCGACGGCGTGGCCGCCAAGGTCGAGCACTGGGAGCGTCACGGCTTCGGGATGTGGCTGTTGCGCGACCGCCAGACCGGCGAGATGGTCGGGCGGGGTGGCCTGCAGTACACCTACACCGCCCGCCTGAACGACGTGGAGGCCGGCTGGGCGATCGTGCCCGAGCGCTGGGGGCAGGGCCTGGCCACCGAGCTGGCCCACGCGTGCGTCGAAGTCGGCTTCGAGCAGCTCGGTCTGCTCGAGATCATCGCTTTCACCCAGCCGACCAACGCGGGGTCCCGCCGGGTCATGGAGAAGGCCGGGTTCGAGTACGACCGGGACATCATCCACGCCGGCCTGCCGCACGTCCTCTACCGCCGCCGCCGCGACCCCTAACCCGGGGTGGTCGAGAAACGCAAGCATGCCTTGCGTTTCTCGACCAGGCCCGGGGGGCTGAGCGCGCTGTCCGCCGCCGGGGCTCCTGTTAACCTCATCCAGGTCGGCCCCTTTAACCCGGTCCTGTGAGGCCAGGAAGGAGCGCGTGAAAGATGGGCACGGTCGTGCTCGACCGCGATGACATGCGACGCACGCTGGTGCGGATCGCTCACGAGATAGTCGAGAAGAACCCGGACGGCGCGGTCGCGCTGGTTGGGATTCATCGCCGCGGGGCGGTGCTTGCCCGGCGGCTACAGGCGCTGACCAGCGAGCTGCTCGAGCCGGCGGTGCCGCTCGGGGACGTCGACATCTCCTTCTACCGCGACGACTACTCGCTCCGCCCGAGCGCGCCGGTCGTCCACTCCAGCCACCTCGACTTCCCGATCGACGGGCGGACGATCGTGATCGTCGACGACGTCCTCTACACCGGGCGCACGGCCCGGGCCGCGATCGACGCGGTGTTCGACTATGGCCGGCCGGCGCGGGTCCAGCTGGCAGTGCTGGTCGACCGCGGCCACCGCGAGCTGCCGATCCGCCCCGACTACGTAGGCAAGAACATCCCTAGCTCGCAGGAGGAGCGAGTGAACGTATGCGTCGAGGAGATCGACGGCCTCGACGAGGTCACCATCGGTCCCACATCCGAGCCTAGACGAGCGGCAGCATGACCAGAATCGGACGACACCTGCTCTCGATCGACGACCTCGACCGGGCCTCGATCGAGCGGATCCTCGACCGGGCCGAATCCTTCGACGAGGTTTCCGGCCGCGAGATCAAGAAGGTCCCGGCGCTCCGCGGCCGGACGGTCGTCAACCTGTTCTACGAGGCGAGCACGCGGACCAGCTCCTCGTTCGAGCTCGCGGCCAAGCGCCTGAGCGCCGACGTCGTGTCGGTCCGCTCGCAGGGCTCGAGCGTGGACAAGGGCGAGTCGCTCAAGGACACCGTGCAGACGCTGTCGGCCTACGATCCGGCCGCCATCGTGATCCGCTCGCCGCACGCCGGCGCCGCCGGCCTGGTGGCCGGGTGGACGCCCGCGGCCGTCATCAACGCGGGCGACGGCAAGCACGAACATCCCACGCAGGCCCTCCTCGACGTGTTCACCCTGCGCCGCCGGCTCGGGTCGCTTGACGGCACCAACATCTGGATCGTCGGCGACGTCCTGCACTCCCGCGTGGCGCGCTCGGACATCCTGGCATTCACGCGCATGGGCGCGAACGTGACGGTGTGCGGGCCGCCCACGCTGATCCCGCGGGAGATCGAGGCGCTCGGCTGCGAGGCGACAGCCACGCTCGAGCGGCTGGGCGAGGCGGACGTGGTGTACGTGCTGCGGATGCAGCAGGAGCGCATGCGCGACTCGTTCGTGCCCTCGCTGCGCGAGTACGCCACCCGCTACCAGATCACCCCCGATCGGCTCCTTCCCGGGCAGCTGCTGATGCACCCGGGGCCGGTCAACCGCGGGGTCGAGCTCTCGGGGGAGGCGATCGACTCCCCCCAGGCGCTGATCGGCGCCCAGGTCAGGGCCGGCGTCGCGGTGCGGATGGCGGTCCTGTACGAGCTGTTGGTGGGAACCCCGAGCCTGGCGGCGGTGGCATGATGAGTGCGGAGCGTCTCTTCCACCGCGCGGACCGTCCCGCCGACCTGCTGATCCAGGGCGCCCACGTGCTCGACCCGCGCGCCGGTCTCGACGGGCCCCACGATGTCCTGATCAGGGGCGGGCACATCGCCGAGCTCGGGTCGCCGGGCTCCCTTCAGCCGGGCGCGGACACCGAGACCGTCGAGGCGGTGGGCAAGCACCTGTTCCCCGGCTTCGTCGACCCACACGTCCACCTGCGCACGCCCGGGCAGGAGTACAAGGAGGACATCGCGACCGGCACAGCGGCCGCCGCCGCCGGCGGCTTCTGCGCCGTGATCGCGATGCCCAACACCGATCCCGTGGTCGACGACGCGGCGATTCTCGGCTCGCTCACCGATACCGCCCGTCGCCAGGCGCGCGTGCCGGTCGGCTTCCTCGCTTCGATCACCCGAGGCCTCAAGGGACACCAGCTGACCGAGATGGCCGAGCTGCGCGATGCCGGCGCGCTCGGCTTCACCGACGACGGTAAGCCGGTCGTGTCGGCGGGGGTCCTGCGCCGGGCGCTGCAATACCAGCGGCTGTGCGGCGGGGTCATCGCCCTGCACGAGGAGGACCCGGACCTCTCGCGCGACGGCGCGATGCACGAGGGCGCAGTCTCCGCGCGGCTCGGCATCGCTGGGATCCCGTCGCTGTCGGAGTCGACCATGGTCGCGCGCGACGCCGCCCTCGCCGCCTACGAAAGCGCCAGGGTGCACTTCCAGCACCTTTCGTGCGTCGAGTCGATCGAAGCGCTGTCGCACGCCAAGCAGGCCGGCGCGAACGTGAGCGCCGAGGTGTGTCCCCACCACCTGACGCTGACCGACGACATGGTGCGCACGCTCGACAGCCGCTTCAAGATGAATCCGCCGCTCCGTGCCGAGAGCGATCGCCGCGCGCTGGTGGACGCCCTCACGGCCGGGGTCATCGACTGCGTGGCCACCGATCATGCGCCGCACGCCGGCCACGAGAAGGAGGTGCCGTTCGAGGAGGCGCCGATGGGCACGATCGGACTGGAGACCGCGTTCGCCTCGCTCTACACCGAGCTCGTCCTGGCCGGCGAACTCGAGCTCGAGACGGTGATTGAGCGGATGACCGATGGCGCCGCGCTCTACGGCCTGTCCGTCCCACGAATCGCGCCTGGCCGCCCCGCCAACCTGTGCCTGGTCGACCTCGAGGCCCGCTTCGAGGTCGGTGCCGGCGGCTACGTCAGCCGCTCGGCCAACTGCTGCTTCCACGGGCGGATGCTGCAGGGCAAGGTGCTGATGACCGTGGCGGCGGGGGCGGTCGCGCACGCCGCGCGCATGCTCGCGGAGGCGCTGACCAAGGCCCCGCCGTCAAGCGCCGCCGACCATTTGAGAGTTCGGTGAGCGAGCCCACCGCTTACGTCCTGCTCGAGGACGGCGCACGGTTCGACGGGCTGGCCTGCGCCGCCGCCGGCCACGCCGTGGGCGAGATCGTGTTCACCACCTCGATGTCCGGCTACCAGGAGGCGATGACCGACCCCAGCTATGCCGGGCAGCTGATCACCTTCACCTATCCGCAGATCGGCAACTACGGCGTCTCCGAGCAGGCCATGGAGTCAGACCGAGTCCACGCGCGCGCCGCGATCATGCGGGCGGCCGTCGACCGCGACGACGCGCCGGCGGCAACTCAGGGCTGGCTGCGGTGGCTCGCCGAGAACGGCATCCGGGCGATCACGGATGTCGACACGCGCGCGCTCGTGCGGCACATCCGCGACCGCGGAGCGATGCGGGGCGGCGTCTTCCCGGTCACGTTGAGCGAGGCAGAGGCCCAGGACTTGATCGATGCAGAGCCGGATATGGCCGGGCGCGATCTGGTGCGGGACGTCACGCCTGAGCGGTTGACCGTGATCGGGGAGAGGCGGGGGGGTGGGGTCCTAATCTCAATGGTGGACACCGGTGTCAAGCGGTCGATTGTGCGCAACCTGGTCGAGCGCGGCGCCACCGTTGAGCTCCACCCGTGCACCGCGAGCCCACAGGAGCTCCTCGCCAACGATCCAGACGCGATCTTTCTGGCCAACGGCCCCGGCGACCCGGGAGCGCTCGACTACATCGTCGAGACCCTTCGCGGGCTCGTCGGCAAGCTCCCCGTGTACGGCATCTGCCTCGGCCACCAGCTGCTGTGCCGCGCGGTCGGCCTCGACACCTACAAACTGCCGTTCGGCCACCACGGAGCCAATCACCCGGTCAAGGACCTCACCACCGGGATCGTCGAGATCACCAGCCAGAACCACGGCTTCGCGGTGCTCGGCCCGGGCGGGGCGAGGACGATCGACCGCGACGAGGCGGTGCGGTGGGAGACAGACTTCGGCGCCGCCGAGCTGACCCACATCAACCTGTACGACCGGACGGTCGAGGGCCTGGCGCTGAGGGACGTTCAGGGCGCCACCGTGCAGTACCACCCGGAGGCGGGTCCGGGACCGAACGACGCGCTGTATCTGTTCGACCGCTTCGTCGAGGAGATCCGTCATGCCGCGTAGAGACGACCTCCACAAGATCCTCCTGATCGGCTCGGGCCCGATCGTGATCGGCCAGGCGGCCGAGTTCGACTACTCGGGCACCCAAGCCTGTCGGGTGCTGATGGATGAGGGGTACGAGGTCGTGCTCATCAATTCCAACCCGGCCACGATCATGACCGACCCCGAGGTCGCCACCACGACCTACGTCGAGCCGCTCGTGGCTGGACCGGTGCGCCAGGTCATCGAGCGCGAGCGCCCGGAAGCACTGCTGGCCACGCTCGGCGGGCAGACCGCGCTCAACCTGGCCAAGACTCTCCACGAGGATGGCACCCTCGAGCGCTACGGCGTCGAGCTGATCGGCGCCGACTATGACGCGATCGAGCGCGCGGAGGACCGCGAGCGCTTCCGCGAGACGATGACCGGCGCCGGCCTGCGCGTCCCGCGCAGCGCGATCGCCCACACGATCGAGGACGCCCGCGCCGCCGTCGCGCAGATCGGGCTGCCGTTCATCGTCCGGCCCGCCTTCACTCTGGGCGGCAAGGGCGGCGGGGTCGTCCGTACCGAGGACGATCTCGCTCGCGTCGTCGGCCGCGGGTTGAAGGCGTCGCCGATCTCGCAGGTGCTGCTCGAGGAGTCGGTCCTCGGCTGGGGCGAGTTCGAGCTCGAGGTGATGCGCGACCGAAGCGACAACGTGGTCATCGTCTGCTCGATCGAGAACCTCGATCCGATGGGCGTGCATACCGGCGACAGCGTGTGCGTCGCGCCCCAGCAGACGCTCACCGACAAGCAGTACCAGGCCCTGCGCGACCAGGCGATCGCGGCGATCCGGGCCGTGGGCGTCGAGACCGGCGGCTCGAACGTGCAGTTCGCGGTCAACCGGGCGACCGACGAGATCGTCGTGATCGAGATGAACCCACGCGTGTCGCGCTCGAGCGCACTGGCCAGCAAGGCGACCGGCTTCCCGATCGCCAAGATCGCGGCCCGTCTGGCCGTGGGCTACACGCTGCAGGAGATCCCCAACGACATCACCAAGGCCACGCCGGCGAGCTTCGAGCCGGCGATTGACTACTGCGTGGTCAAGTGGCCGCGGTTCGCGTTCGAGAAGTTCCCGGGTGCCGAGGCCGGGCTCACCACTCACATGAAGTCGGTGGGGGAGGCGATGGCGATCGGGCGGACGTTCAAGCAGGCGTTCGCCAAGGCGCTCCGCTCGCGCGAGCTCGACGCGACGCCTGGCCCCCCGCCGGATGACGAGATGCTGCTGCAATCGCTCGAGTTCCCCGGGGCCGAGCGCTTTGACCACCTGCTCGAGGCGCTCCGCCGAGGCCTCGCGATCGACGAACTTCACCGCCGCACCAGCATCGACCCCTGGTTCCTGCATGAGCTCTCCGAGCTGGTGGCGGATCCGAGCGCCGCGCACCAAGGCGTCCGCACGTACAAGTCAGTCGACACCTGCGCGGCCGAGTTCGCGGCTCGCACCCCTTACTTCTACTCGGCCTGGGAGCGCGCGGCGGACGACGAGGTCGAGCGCGGCGAGCGCGCGAGCGTCGTGATCCTCGGATCGGGACCCAACCGGATCGGCCAGGGCATCGAGTTCGACTACTGCTGCGTGCACGCGGCCCAGACGATCCGCGAGCAGGGCCGCGACGCCGTCATGATCAACTGCAACCCCGAGACGGTGTCGACGGACTACGACACCTCGGATCGTCTGTACTTCGAGCCGCTGACCCTCGAGGACGTGCTCGCCGTATGCGAGGTCGAGAGACCCGAGGGGATCGTCGTCCAGTTCGGGGGGCAGACCCCGCTGAAGCTGGCGGCCGGCCTCGAGCGCGCCGGCGTGCCGATCCTCGGCACGAGCGTCGAGGCGATCGACCTGGCCGAGGACCGCTCCCGCTTCGGGGCGCTACTCGACGAGCTCGGCTACCAGGCGCCCCCCTACGCCACCGCGACCTCGACCGAGGAGGCCCTGAGCCGCGCCGCGGAGGTGGGCTTCCCGCTGCTCGTGCGTCCGAGCTACGTGCTGGGCGGGCGCGCCATGGAGATCGTCTACGGCGTCGCCGGACTCGAGGACTACCTGCGGCGCGTGGCTCCAGCGCAAGGAACGACGATCTATCTGGACCGCTTCCTCGAGGACTCGATCGAGGTCGACGTCGACGCCCTTTCGGACGGCGAGGACGTGTGGATCGCCGGGATCATGCAGCACGTCGAGGAGGCCGGGATCCACTCGGGCGACTCGGCCTGCGTGTTGCCGCCGCACACTCTGGGCGGGGAGATGCTCGACCAGCTCCGCACCCAGACCGAGGGGATCGCCAAGGCGCTCGGCGTGGTCGGCCTGCTCAACGTCCAGTTCGGGATCCGCGACGACGCCCTGTACGTGATCGAGGCCAACCCGCGGGCCTCGCGGACGGTGCCGTTCGTGTCCAAGGCGATCGGGCTGCCGGTCGCCAAGCTGGCCTGCCGGATCCTGCTCGGCGAACGCCTGACTGATCTGCGCCTGCCCGCCGACACCACCAACGGCCACGTGTGCGTCAAGGAGGCAGTGCTCCCGTTTGATCGGTTCGCCGGCGCGGACTCGCTGCTCGGCCCCGAGATGCGCTCGACCGGCGAGGTGATGGGGATCGCGCACGACTTCCCGACCGCCTTCGCCAAGGCGCAGGCGGCCGCGGGCGCTCAGCTGCCGGCCGGGGGCCGCGCGTTCATCACGGTCGCGGACTTCGACAAGCCGGCCGCGACCGGTGTCGCCACCATCCTCCACGACCTCGGCTTCGAGATCATCGCCACCCGGGGGACGGCCCAGGCGATCCGCAAGATGGGCATCCCGGCCCAGACGATCAACAAGATCGGCGAGGGGTCGCCGCACGTGGTCGACTGGATTGAGCGGGGCGAGGTGGACCTGGTGATCAACACCCCGGTGGGAACCGGTGCCCGGACCGACGGCTACGAGATCCGCTCGGCGGCGATTGCCCGGGGTATCCCCTGCATCACCACGATGGCCGGGGGGATGGCGGCCGCCCGCGCGATCTCCGCCGCCCGCCGCGGCGAGCCCGACGTGGTTTCGCTTCAGGAGATCCACGGAACGCGGCACGGCGCCCAGGCCAAGCCCACCGAGGTCGCGTGACCCGCATCACCGCTCCGTTCGGCCGCCGGGCCGCGGCTGTCACCGTGCGCGAGACCCACGGCGCCTACGTCGTCATCCGCTGCCGCGACACCGCCGGGCCGCTGCCCCGGGCCGGCCAGTTCTACATGCTCCGGAGCGCGGAGCGTTGGGGCGGGGGAGAGGGAGAGCGTCCGTTCCTGCCCCGGGCGTTCAGCGTGCTCCGGGCTCGGCCGCGTCCGAGCGGCTGCGAGCTTCACTTCCTGATCGAGGACGTCGGACCCGGCACGAAACGGCTGTGCGAGCTCGGGCCCGGCGAGGAGCTGCTGCTGGTCGGTCCGCTCGGCAACGGGTTCGCGCCCCCGCGCGAGGGTCGCACGCCGCTGCTCGTCGGCGGCGGGGTGGGGATCGCGCCGCTGGCCATCTGGCAGGACGAGCTCGCCGCGTCCGCGGCTGCGCTACTCGGCTTCCGCGATGCCCCTCACGCCGCGGGCGCCGTGCTGCTGAGCGACCCAACCGTCGCCACCGATGACGGCAGCGTCGGGCACAACGGCCTCGTCACCGACCTGCTTGAAGAGGAGCTCGATGTCAGCGTCGAGGAGCTCGAGGTCTACGCGTGTGGCCCGCCCGCGATGCTCGAGGCGGTGCGGGTGATGTGCGGTGAGCGGGGAATCCCGGCGCAGCTGGCGCTCGAGTCCGGGATGGCGTGCGGCTTCGGGGCCTGCTTTGGGTGCGTCGTGCCGACCGTCGACGGCTACGTGAGGCTGTGCCTCGATGGCCCGGTCCTCGAAGCCGACGTGCTCCAGACCGCCGCTGTGGCTGGGGCGGGGCATTGAGCGTCGAGTTCTGCGGCCTCGAGCTCGAGCATCCCGTGATCAACGGCTCCGGGACGTTCGACGCGATCGCGGCCCGGCGCGCGTTCGGGGACGAGCTCCTCGAGCGCTTCCCGTTCGCCGCCTTCGTATCCAAGACGGTCACGCTCGAGCCCCGCCAGGGCAACCCGCCGCCGCGTTTGTGGGAGCTGGCCGGCGGGCTGATCAACTCGATCGGCCTGCCGAACAAGGGACTCGCCGGCTACCTGCGGCACGATCTGCCACAGCTGGCCGAGCTCCCGGTCCCGCTGATCGTCAACGTGATGGGCTTCCGTCGCGACGAGGTCGCGCGGCTGGTCGAGGCGTTCTCCGAGCGCGCGGAGGTGAGCGCGCTCGAGCTGAACGTCTCATGCCCGAACGTCGAGACCGGTCTGGTCATGGGTGCCGACCCGGCCGAGGTCGCCCGGCTGCTGGACCGGGTCAGACCGCTGACCGACAAGGCGCTGATTGTCAAGCTGACGCCGAACGCCACCGACGTCCCGGCCGTGGCTCGCGCGGCCGAAGAGGCCGGCGCCGACGCCGTGTCGCTGATAAACACGCTGCGCGGGATGGCTCTGGACCCCGAGACGGGCCGGCCATGGCTCGGCGGGACCACCGGCGGGGTGTCGGGACCGGCCGTCCGCGCGATCGCCCTGGCCCAGGTCCATGCGGTGGCGCAGGCGGTCGAGATCCCGATCGTCGGCATGGGCGGGGTCCAGCGCGGCGCGGACGCGCTTGATCTCATGCGCGCCGGCGCAAATTTGGTGGCGGTCGGCACCGAGAGCTTTCGCGACCCGGCGGCCGGGCTTCGGATCGCGCACGAGCTGGTGGATCTCCTCGCAAATCGCGCCGTCTAGCGGGTCCTGGCGCCAGTGCCGGGCCAACCCGGGTCAGGACTTGCGAACGTTTTGCAACGCGTTGCAAAACCCCCTGCAAACCTAGGTAATTGCCCCAACCATCCTCGACAATGCTCTAGCTCAGCTTGAGGTCGAGTCGAATTGGGGCCATTTATCTTGATCGGGTGTTCCCAAGATGTATAGTCGCCGCCCATGCCGCCGGTCACCGAATCGCCTTCCAAGCCGACCGCTGCCCCGGAACGCTCGCTCGTACAGCGTATGGAGGCGCTTGCGCGCGCGAACGACATCCGCACTCGGCGGGCGCAGCTGAAGCGCGACCTCAAAGCCGGCCGCCAGCCCATCGACCGGCTGCTCCTCGAGCCACCGGACTACCTCGCGACGGCGAAGGTTTTTGACCTGCTCCTGGCGGTTCCCAAGTACGGCCGCGTGAAGGTGAACAAGATCCTCGGCCAGTGCAAGATCTCGCCGAGCAAGACGGTCGGCGGTCTGTCGGAGCGTCAGCGGCGCGAGCTGGTCGCGCTAATGCGGCGGCGCTGACTACCACCACGCCTACCCCCAAGGTCTTCGTCATAACCGGCCCCTCCGGGGTCGGGAAGGGAACCCTGATCCGGGGTCTGCTGGCGCGCGTGCCCGAGCTCGAACTATCGGTCTCGGCCACGACCCGCCGGCCCCGGCCCGGCGAGCAGGATGGGGTCGACTACCACTTCCTGACCCCCCAGGGGTTCGAGGCGCGGGTGGCGACGGGCGACTTCGTCGAGCACGCGGAGTACTCCGGCAACCGCTACGGGACGCTGCGCTCAGAGCTCGAGCGCCGGCTCGCCGGGGGCGCCGGCGTGGTACTCGAGATCGAGGTCCAGGGCGCGCGGCAGGTGCGAGCGGCCATGCCCGAGGCGGTGGCGGTGTTCATCGCGCCGCCCTCGAAGGACGCGCTGCGGGCGAGACTGATCGGGCGCGGGACCGACAGCGCGGAGGAGGTGGACGCGCGTCTGCGCACCGCCGAGCGCGAGCTCGAGGCTCAGCCCGAGTTCGCCCACGTCGTCGTCAACGACCGGCTGGAGCAGGCGACCGACGAGCTGATCGGAATCGTCCGGCGCGCGATGAGCTCGTGAGCGCCCGGCGCCCTGGCTAGGTCCCCCCGCTAACCTGTTCCCAACACTCTCGGCCAAGGCGCCGCCGCCAGGTGCCGCCGACCAGCCTATGCGGCGCTGCCGGCAGGCGCCGCCGACCCATCTGTAAAGGACGGACCAGCCTTGATCTCACCCCGTATCGACAAGCTGCTCGAGCATGTCGACTCCGACTACGCCAGCGTGATCGTCGCCGCCAAGCGCGCTCGGCAGATCAACTCCTACTACCACAACCTCGGCGAGGGCACCTTCGACGAGTTCCCGCCCCCGATGGTCGAGACGCGGTCGAAGAACTACCTGACGATCGCCCTCGAAGAGGTCGCTCAGGGCAAGCTCAAGTACCACTACCGGTAGGGTCGGGCGGAGGCCACCCGTGGCCCGGTTGCTCCTCGGCGTCAGCGGCGGCATCGCCGCCTACAAGGCGCTCGAGGCGGCGCGGCTGGCGGTCAAGCGGGGTCACGCGGTGCGGGTCATCCAGACGCCGGCGAGCGAGCGCTTCGTGGGGCGCGCGTCGTTCGAGGCGATCACCGGGGCGCCCGTCCTCACCAGCGAGTTCGAGCCCGACCCGGCGCGGGGCTCCTACCCGGGCGAGGCGCTGCCCGAGCGGGCGCCCATCAGCCACCTGGCGCTGGTGGAGCGGGCTGAGCTCTACCTGATCGCGCCCGCCACCGCGAACACGCTGGCCAAGCTCGCCCACGGCCAGGCCGACAACCTGCTGACCACCGCCGCGCTCGCCGCCGCCTGTCCGGTCGCGGTGGCGCCGGCGATGAACACCCGCATGTACACCAACCCGGCCACGGAGGCCAATATCGCGCTACTCCGGGCGCGCGGAGTGAACGTGGTCGCACCCGGTGAAGGAGACCTGGCGTCCTACGCCGAGCACGGGATCGGGAGGCTGGCCGAGCCCGACGAGCTGCTCGAGGTCTGCGAGGCGCTCCTCACTCCGCAGTCGCTGGCCGGCGTCCGGGTGAAGGTGACGGCCGGGGGAACCCGTGAGCCCATCGACAGCGTCCGCTTCATCGGCAATCGGTCGTCGGGCAGGATGGGGTTCGCGCTCGCGCGCGAGGCCGTCCGCCGCGGTGCCGAAGTGTTCGTGATCGCCGCGAACGTGGCCCTCGAGCCCCCGCCCAACGTGGGGCTCCAGCGAGTTCAGACGGCCGCCGAGCTGGCCGGGGCCTGCCGGCGCGAGCTCGACTACTGCGACGTGCTGCTGATGAGCGCGGCGGTGGCCGACTTCCGACCGGTGGGGGCGGTAGATCGCAAGCTCAAGAAGGACGAGGGCATCCCCAAGATCGAGCTCGAGCGAACCGAGGACGTGCTCGGCTCGGTGGCGGAGCGCCGGCGCGATGATCAGGTCATCGTCGGGTTCGCGGCCGAGCACGGGGAGGACGCGGTCAAGCTGGGCCGCGAAAAACTCGAGCGCAAGCGGCTGGACGCGATCGTGGTCAACGACATCTCTCGGGCCGGGATCGGATTCGACGCGGAAGAGAACGAGGTCACGATCCTGACCGCCGACGGACGCGAGCGCCACGTCCCGCGGGATCGGAAGGAAAATGTGGCGCGCGCGGTCCTTGACGAGGTGGAGCGAATCCGCGCAGCGAGGGGTGGTGAGGATGGAGCCCGAGCAGACGCCCGTAGCGCCGCAAGAGTCTGAGGCCTGCGCCGCGCTCGCACGGCGGATCGCGGCCAACATCGCCAACGCGGTTCAGGTCCGCCCCGAGACGCTGACGCACCTGATGGTGGCGCTGCTGGCCGAAGGCCACGTGCTGATCGAGGACTATCCCGGAGTCGGGAAGACCGCGCTGGCCCGGTCGCTGGCCCGGTCGATCGACTGCCAGTTCGCGCGTGTGCAGTGCACCTCTGACCTGCTGCCCGCCGACGTGGTCGGGACCAACGTCTACCAGCAGCGCGAGGGCCGCTTCGAGTTTCGTCCCGGCCCGGTGTTCGCCAACGTCGTGCTGGTTGATGAGATCAACCGGGCGTCGCCGAAGACGCAGTCGGGACTGCTCGAGTGCATGCAGGAGCGCCGGGTGACGGTCGATGTCCACACGCACGAGCTGGCGCGCCCGTTCCTGGTCCTCGCCACCCAGAACCCGATCGAGTACGAGGGCACCTACCCGCTCCCGGAGGCTCAGGTGGACCGGTTCATGGTGAGGATCGCGCTCGGGTATCCCTCGCGCGGCGCCGAGGCGGAGATGCTGGCCGACCATGAGGCGGGCGACCGCGTGCTGACCCTCTCGCCCGTGGCCACCGCGGCCGAGGTGCTCGCGGCGCAGGACGCGGCCAAGCGGGTGCGCGCCGCCGAGCCCCTGCGGGACTACATCGTGCGCCTGCTGTGGCGCACCCGCGAGGACCCCCGCGTCGACCTCGGCGCGAGCCCGCGCGCCGGTCTGTTGCTGCTCCGCGCGGCCAAGGCGTACGCGATGATGCAGGGCCGCGACCATGCCCTCCCCGACGACGTGCAGGCGCTCGCCCAGGCAGCGCTCGCCCACCGGCTCGTGCTCGCGCCGGAAACCCCGCGACGGGCAGCGGCGGACGTGGTGAGCGATGCCGTCTCCTCGGTGAGGGCGCTGTGAACCCCGACGTTGCCGTGACCGAGGGCCCGCCACCCGAGGAGGCGCTCACGCAGTGAGGCGGGCGGCGGCGGTCCTGGCGGCCGGGCTGGCGCTGATCCTGATCGCGCTGACGTTCGAAGCCGCGCCGCTGTTCGTCCCGGGAATTGCGCTGATCGTGCTGGGCCTCGCCGCGCCAGCGTGGGTCCATCTGGCCGCGCGGGGCGCGGCCATCGAGCGCCGTCTCGACTCCGACCGGGTGGTCGAGGAGGAGCCGATCGAGGCGACAATCGAAGTCAGCCGTGGTAACTGGGGGCTGCCCGGCGCGGCCGTGCTGGATCCGCTGGCCGGCAAGCCGGTGCTGATCCACGCCCCGATGTCGCTGATCTCGGGGGGGCGCACGGCCAGCGTCCGGATCGTGGCCCGCTTCCCGCGCCGCGGCATCCGGCGGATCGATCCGCCCTCCCTGGTCGTGGCTGACGCGCTCGAGCTGGCCCACGCCATGGTCGTCAGCCCGTCTCCGCCGCAGGAGCTGCTGGTGCTGCCGCGCACCGAGCGCGTGCGGTGGGCGCCCGGGGCGGGGGAGAAGTGGCGCCGGGCGGCGGGCACGGCCTCGATCGAGCCACTGGGAGCCACCGAGGTCGACGGCCTGCGGCCGTACCGACACGGCACGCCGGCGTCGCGCATCCACTGGCCGGCGCTGGCGCGCGGAATGGGGTTGCTCGAGCGCCGGCTACGCGCCGACACCGACAGCCGGCCCCTGGTGGTGGTCGACGCGCGGGGATCTGGCCCGCCCGAGCATCTCGATGCGGCGGTCAGAGCCGCCGCGTCGCTCGTGCTCGAGCTCGGCGGACGGGTAGGTTGCGGGCTCCTGCTCCCCGGCGAGCACCGCCCGCTCGAGGTCGAGCCCGATCTTGCCGCCTGGCCGATCGCGCACGCCAAGCTTGCCCTGATCGAAGGCGGGCCGGACACGCGGGCTCCCGGCCTCGCTCCGGGCGCTCGGTCCGCCCAGGTGGTGTATGTCGCAGCGACCACACAGTCGCGGCTCCCGGCCGGACTGGCGGGCGCCGGCGTGCGCGCGGCGGTCCTCGTGATCCCCAAGCCGCTGGTCACCCAGCCGCTCCACGATGCCACGTTCGAAGTGGCCGGGTGCGTCGGGTTCGTGGTCGGCGCGGGACGTCGACAGAGGGAGCGCGCGGTGGCATGAGCCAGCCTGACCGAGAGGAACGGACGTGAGCTCGACCACACAGGTCGCGGTGCTCGCGCCGCTCGGCCACGAGGCCGGGTCCGGCGGCCGGGCCGTCCGCACGGTCGAGCGGCCGCTTGTGCGGCTCGTCGCCTTTGCGGCGCTTGGGCTTTACGGGGTGCTGCGGTGGGGAACCTTGATGAGCCCCGCGCCGACGTGGCGGCTGCTCGGATTGCTGGCGCTGACCGTCGCGCTCGCCGGGGTTGTCCCGAGGCTGCTCGAGCGCGAGCGCGAGGTCGCCGCGCGCAGCGGTCGCAGCGACTTCGTCACGGTCGTCGGCGCGCCGCTGGCCCTGTTGGCGATCCTCCTCGCCTTCCCGCTTTCGGGCGTCCCGCTGGCCTGGATTGTTCACCTGCGCGTCGCGGTCACCGCCAACGGGATCGGCCAGGGGCTCTCCGCGCTGCCCGGCATCCTCGTTCCCTACAGCGGGATCAACGAGTGGGCCCGAACCGCGATGGTGCTGGGCGCGGCGGTCCTGCTGCTCGACGCCGGCATGCTGCTGGCCTTCGCGCCGCCGGCGCTCGGAGACATGCGGCGGGCCGGCGCGGCGCTGCCGCTGGTCGCGCTCGTGGCGGTCCCGGCCGTATCTCTGCACCCCCGCTTCGCGTACCTCCAGGGCCTGATCCTGTTCGCGCTGCTGGCCTTCTTCATGTGGGGAGAACGAGTGCCGGCCGACCGGCGCGGCGGGGTGATCCTGGCCTGCGCGGCGACGGGGGCGATCGGGATGATCGCCGCCCCGGCGATCGACCAGGGCACCCCCTGGATCAACACGCACGAGCTGGCGGGTGGCTTCACGCCCGCACACGTGGAGCAGTTCGACTGGACGCAGCGCTACGGGCCGCTCAACTGGCCGCACACCGGCAACGACGTGCTCTCGGTCACCGCGTCGCCTGGAGTGTTTTCCGGGGAGTACTGGAAGACCGAGAACCTCGACAACTTCGACGGGACCGGATGGGTCGACACCGGCGCGAGCTCGGGCGCCGCGCCGATCGGGGTCAGCCAGCAGACGCTCGAGGAGTACACCCAGACCCTTACAGTGGGAATCACCGCGATGAGCACCAACCAGGTGATCGCGGCCGGCTACGCCCCCCAACCGCCCGCCCACCTGACCACGCCGGCGCAGCCGGGGACGAGCGTGGGGACGTGGATCAGCTCCACCGCGCTGGGTCCCGGAGACACCTACACCGTGCAGGTGTACGTACCCCACCCAAGCGCCGTGCGGATGGCGCGCGCCGGCGAGGACTACCCGGCCGACGTGCGCGCGGCCGACCTCTCGCTCGCCCTGCCGCAACTACACGCGCCACCCGGCACGCCGCTTGTCGAGGGTGCGAGGTTCCCCGCGTTCGGGTCTCATGGGCTCGCGCCTCTGACTCAGGTTGGTCCCGATCCCACCGCAGCGCTCCGAAACTCCCCGTACTGGCAGGCCTACAAGATCGCCCAGCGGCTCGCGCGCGAATCGAGCACGCCGTATGCCTTCGTGCAACGGGTGATGGGCTACCTCTCGATCGCCAACGGCTTCAGCTACAACCAGAATCCGCCGCCGTCGCAGTATCCGCTGGCGAGCTTCCTGGTCGACAAGATCGGCTACTGCCAGCAGTTCGCCGGCACCATGGCGCTGCTGCTGCGCATGGGGGGCGTCCCGGCCCGGGTGGCGACCGGCTTCACCACCGGCACCTACGACAGCGCGACCAAGCGATGGCTGGTCTCAGACCTCGACGCCCATGCCTGGGTGGAGGCATGGTTCCCCCACTACGGCTGGGTCACCTTCGATCCGACACCGGCGTCGGCCCCCGCTCGCGGCGGTCATGAGTCGATTTCGGAGATCGGCGGATTCAGTGCGGAGAGCGAGCTGGGCCATACGATCAGGCACGCCGAGGCGCCGAGCGGCGCCGCGACCGGAGCCGCCCACGCTCATGCCGGAGGCTCGGACGCGCCCGTCGTGCTCGGCACGCTCGGCGCCCTGCTCGTGTTGTGCACGCTGGGCCTGGTGGTCTGGCGGCGGACCGGCCTGTCTGACGCCGACGCGATGCTGGTCGAGCTCGAGCGCGCCCTCGCCCGAAGCGGGCGGCCGATCTCCGACGGCGTCACGCTCGCCGCGCTCGAGCGACGGTTCCGGACCGCTCCGGACGCCGAGGCCTATGTCCACGCGCTGCGTATGGCTCGCTTCAGCGAAGGCGCCGAGCTGCCGACCCTGCGCCAGCGCCGCGCGCTACGCGCGCAACTACGGGCCGGGCTCGGATTCGGAGGGGCGTTGCGGGCGTTGTGGGCGCTTCCGCCGCGCCCCGAGCATGCCCGCCGGCGACGTGGGAAGTCGGCGGCGCCTGACGGCGGCGCCTGACGGCGGCGCCTTGGGAAGCGGTCCGCGGGGGATCTAAACTAGGCGTACCAATGGATGACGTCTATGAGCTCTTTCAGCGCGGCACCGAGCTGCTCGAAGCCGGGCACAACCACCAGGCCACGATCCCGCTGGCGCGTGCCCGCGACCTCGCTCCCGACAAGACCTCGATCCGCGAGGCGCTCGGTCGCGCGCTCTTCGGCGCGCAGCGCTACGAGCAGGCGGCGGCCGAGTTCGAGGCTGTGATCGACCGCGCGCCCACCAACGACTTCGCCCTCTTCTGCCTCGGCCGCTGCCTGCAACAGCTCGGCCGCCACGCCGAGGCCCGCAAGCCGCTGGCCCAGGCCGCCGGCATGCAGCCCGGCCGGCGCGATTACCGCTTCTACCGCGACCGCGCCCGCGCCCGCGCGGCCGCCTCGCCCGGCGCGTAGCACGATCACCGACCGGACGGGCCCGCCCGGCCCCACGGACGCCGCCGAAGGCGGCCCAGCTCAAACGAAGCGCACCGCGAGGAGGCTGCCCCGGGACCCCGGCGCTCTTCGGCTCCAAGCGGAGGGGGTCGGCCCTGAACACCCGTTGGGCCTCCCTCGCGTGAAGCACGACCCGCAACCGGCCCTGCTCAAAACTGAGCCCGGGAGGCCCAAGGGGTGTCAGGGCCCGCCCCCCGGTGCTAAATTGAGACCCGAAGTTGAGCGCCGGGCACCATTCCCGGCGGCAGTACCCAAAGTGGGCGCTGAGTGCCCGCTTTTTTTATGAGTTTTGTGACGGCGGAGATCCGCAGTGCAGCCCAGTGATCGACAACTCCAAACGGAGATAGAGGGACGGCTCGCCACCAGCGAGCCGGACGTCGAGGTGCTGCTCGCAGAGGTCGTCTCGGGCGGCACGCTGCGACTGTTCATCGACCATCCCGAGGGAGTCACGCTCGCCCTGTGCGAACGCGTCTCCGGGCTGCTGAACGACTACCGCGACCGCTACTCGCTCGAAGTGTCCTCCCCTGGCCAGGACCGTCCACTGACCAAGCCCCAGCACTACACGCGCTACCTCGGCCGGCATGCGCGCGTGCGCCTGCGGGAGTCTCGGGACGGACACAAAAGCGTGACCGGCGAGCTGGTCGGCGCGTCGGAGGAGGACGTGACGATCGCCGCCCAAGAGGGCGTGGTCACGATTCCCTACGAGCAGATCGCCCGCTCGAACCTCGTACCTGGAGACTGAAGCATGTCGAGAGAGATCGTCGAGGCCGTTCGGGGCCTCGCCGCCGAGAAGAACATCTCTTCGGAGAAGCTGATGGAGGCGCTGGAAGACGCGCTGCTCTCGGCCTACAAGAAGACGCCCGACGCGGCGCGCTACGCCAAGGTCGAGATGGACCGCGACAGCGGCGACTTCAAGGTGTGGGAGCTGAAGATCCCGCCCGAGCTCGAGGAGCAACTCCTGGTCGAGGCCACGCCTGACCAGCAGCCGACCGTCGACCCCGAGACCGGCGAGATGCGCGAGCCACCCGAGCCCGAGATCGACCTCGAGAAGCTCAAGGAGTACGAGGACCAGATCGAGACCGAGGACGTCACGCCCCACGACTTCGGGCGGATCGCGGCGCAAACCGCCAAGCAGGTGATCCTGCAGCGGATCCGCGAGGCGGAGCGCGACATGATGTTCGAGGAGTACCGCGACCGCGTCGGCGAGCTGATCACGGGCATCGTGCAGCAGTCCGATTCGCGCTACACGCTCGTGCAGCTGCGCGAGCGAGTCGAGGCGCTGCTGCCCAAGTCCGAGCAGGTCGAGGGCGAGCGCTACGACCACTCGCAGCGCATTAAGGCGGTGATCAAGGACGTCTCGAACTCGACCAAGGGCCCGAGCATCATCGTCTCCCGTCGCGACCCCGAGCTGATCAAGCAGCTGTTTGAGCTCGAGGTGCCCGAGATCGCCGACGGCCTGGTCGAGATCACCAACGTCGCCCGCGAGCCCGGCTACCGGTCGAAGATCGCGGTCGTCTCGCACGTCGACGGCGTCGACCCGGTCGGTGCATGCGTGGGCCCGCGCGGGTCGCGGGTGCGCATGGTCGTGTCCGAGCTGCGCGGCGAGAAGATCGACATCATCCCCTACAACGACGAGCCCGCCCGGTTTGTGGCCAAGGCCCTGTCTCCCGCGCGCGTGCGCGAGGTGCTGGTCGACGATGCCGGCAAGCAGGCCACCGTGATCGTGCCCGACGACCAGCTGTCGCTGGCCATCGGTCGCGAGGGCCAGAATGCCCGGCTCGCCGCCCGGCTGACCGGATGGCGGATCGACATCCGCTCCGAGACCGAGTTCGCCGCGGAGGAGGCCGAGCACGGCTACGAGGAGGAGGAGACCTCGGGCCGCTGTCACGCGATCCTGTCCAACGGCCGTCGCTGCCCGAACGCCGCGCTGCCGAGCTCGCGCTACTGCGGGATCGAGGCCCACCAGGCGCTCGAGGGCAAGGACACTGATCAGGTCTCGGCGGTTTCCAACGGCAATCAATGAGGCGCCGCCGACCATTTCACCAAGGCGCCGCCGTCAGGCGCCGCCGACCATTTGATTCAGGGGCCTACACTCAGGACCTAGATGAACAAGCGTGTACATGAGATAGCCAAGGAGCGTGGACTTGCCGCCAAGGAAGTCCTCGCGCAGCTGCAGGCCGCCGGCCTGAAGGTCAAGGCTGTCTCGTCTTCGGTCGACGAAGCCGACGCCCTCCGGGTTCTCGGTGGCGCCGGCGCCGGCAATGGACAGTCTGCGGCCGAGCGCCAGCCGGCTCCTGCCGCTCAGCGCTCGGACGGTGGCGAACGCCCGCAGAAAGCGGCGGAGCGCTCGGAGGAGCGGTCCGGGCGCCCGCGCGGCGAAGCCCGCGCCGACGCGCCCGCCGCGCGTTCCGATGAGTCCGAAGAGCCCGCGTCCGAGACGCCGCGCCGCGGCGACGGTGGCGAGGCGAGGCACGCGCGCCCGACCCGCGACTCGCTCCAGGGCGAGCGCGCGCCCGGCAACGCCGGCGGTCGCCGCCGCGTGGTGATCGACTCGCAAGCTTCGCGCCGCAACACCGGTGGCCCTCCCGCCCAAGCCAACCAGCCCCCGCGCCGTCAGCGGCGCGGTCGCCGGCGCCGCGGGATCTACGACGAGGAGGCGGAGTCCCGTCCGTCGAGCACGCAGACCGCGCTCGCCGAGCCGGACGCGATCCGAATCAACTCGGGCTCAACGGTCAAGGACGTGGCCGAGTACCTCGACGTCCCGGTGCCCGAGATCATGAAGAAGCTGATGGCGCTGGGCGAGATGAAGACGCTCACCCAGACCCTGTCCGACGACGCGATCCAGGTGCTGGCGGCCGAGCTCGGCAAGCGCGTTGAGATCGTCCACTCCGAGGACGAGACGGTGGCCGAGCCGGTGTTCAACGACGCCGAGGAGGAGCTCGTCGAGCGACCTCCGGTGGTGACCATCATGGGTCACGTCGACCACGGCAAGACCTCGCTGCTGGACGCGATCCGCTCGACCCATGTCGCCGCGGGCGAGGCCGGCGGGATCACCCAGCACATCGGCGCCTACCAGGTCCAGTCAGACGGCCGGACGATCACCTTCCTCGACACGCCGGGTCACGAGGCGTTCACCGCTATGCGTGCACGCGGGGCGAAGGTCACCGACATCGCCGTGATCGTGGTCGCCGCCGACGACGGCGTGAAGCCGCAGACCCAGGAGGCCGTCGACCACGCCAAGGAGGCCGGCGTGCCGATGCTCGTCGCCATCAACAAGATCGATAAGGAGGGCGCGCAGCCCGACCGGGTGCGCGCCGAGATGGCCCAGCTCGGCCTCCAACCGGTGGAGTGGGGCGGCGAGACGGAGTTCGTCAACGTGTCGGCCAAGACCAGAGAGGGCCTCGAGGACCTGCTCGAGACGATCCTGGTGATGGCCGAGGTCGAGGAGCTGCGCGCGAATCCCGACGCGCCGGCCTCGGGGACGGTGATCGAGTCCAAGCTCGACCCGGGCCGCGGGCCGGTCGTGACGATCCTGATCGGACGTGGGACGCTCGAGGTCGGCGATTCGCTGGTCGCCGGTGCGCACTGGGGCCGCGTGCGGGCGATGAACGACTTCATGGGCAACCGGATCGGCGCCGCGCTGCCGGGCCAGCCGGTCGAGGTGCTCGGCTTCGACGGCGTGCCCGAGGCGGGCGAGCACGTGCGCGGGGTCGAGAACGAGCGTCGGGCGCGCCAGCTCGCGACCGAGCGCGCCACCCGTCTGAAGGCCGAGGCGCTGGCCCGCCGCAGCGGCAAGAAGGTCTCGCTCGAGGACATCTTCAAGTCGGGGGTTCAGGAGCTGAACCTGGTGATCAAGGCCGACGTGGCCGGCTCGCTCGAGGCGATCGAGGACGAGATCGCCAAGCTGCCGCAGGACGAGGTGTCGGTCAACGTGATCCGCGGCGCGGTCGGCGGCGTGAGCGAGTCCGACGTGATGCTGGCTTCGGCATCCGACGCGATCGTGATGGGCTTCAACGTCCGGCCCGTCGGCGAGGCGCGTGCCGTCGCCGAGCGCGAGGGCGTCGAGATCCGTCACTACGCGGTCATCTACCGCGCGATCGAGGAGCTGCGCGACGCCATGCAGGGCATGCTCGCGCCCGAGGAGGTCGAGGAGACGCTCGGCACCGTCGAGGTGCGCCAGATCTTCCGCGCGTCGCGGGTGGGCACGATCGCCGGCTGCCACGTGACCGATGGGCGCGTCATCCGCGGTTCGAAGGTCCGGCTCGTGCGCGACGGCACCGTCATCTACGACGGGGTGATCCAGAGCCTGCGCCGGTTCAACGAGGACGTGCGCGAGGTGGCGGCGGGGTACGACTGCGGCGTCGTGCTGCGCGACTTCGCCGACATCAAGGAAGGCGACGTGCTCGAGGCCTACACCACTCGCCAGGTCGAACGCGAGCTGGTCTAGTGGGCTCGTCCGAGACTCACGGAGGGGTCCACGAAGTGCCCTGTCTTCGACGTCACCGGTAGTGGTGGGTGGCCGCCGATGTCGGCCAAAGGATTCGTGGCGGTGCTGGTGATCGACCTGCATTTCCCGGACGCCGGCAGCCTCAAGACCAAGCGCAAGGAGCTGTCCTCGATCAAGGCCCAGCTTCACGGCCGCCTCGGGGCCGCCGTGGCGGAGGTGGATCATCAGGACCTGTGGCAGCGGGCGAGGTTGACCGCGGCACTGACCGGCGGCTCGCTGTCGGTGCTATCCGCCGCGGCGGATAACCTCGAGCGCTGGCTCGAGGCGCGGTGGCCGGACAACGTGCAAATTCAACGGATCGTGACCTCGGTGCAGGAGTTAGCGGAGTGAGCGCTAACACCGAACAGATCAAGATCGGCTGCGAGCGGCTAGGATGACCGTCGGCCGGATGCGACGCGTCGACGAGGCTGTGCGCGCAGTGCTCAGCGAGGCGATCGCCAAGGATCTCCGAGATCCACGCGTTGGGTTCGTGACCGTGACTGCAGTTAAGACCTCTCCCGATCTGCGCCATGCGCGCGTGTATGTGAGCGTGCTCGGCGACGAGCAGGCACGCACCGAGTCGCTCGAGGGCCTGCGCTCCGCGCACGGCTTCCTGCAAGGTCGCCTGGCCGGAGAGCTGCCGCTCAAGCACACGCCCATGCTCAGCTTCGAATACGACGAGTCGATCGATCGCGGCATGCGCATCTCCCGGCTGATTGATGAAGGTTTCCGGGGGCCAGATGCATGACAACGGCGCGAGGGCGACTCGTGATCAGGTGCTTGAGGAGCTCCGCTCCGCCCAGAAGCTGATCGTCGTCACCCACGAGAACGTCGACGGCGACGCGCTGGGGTCGTTGATCGCCATGCAGGAGATCCTCGCGGCGCAGGGCCGCGACAGCCTGATGTTCATCGACGCCAGCGAGTTCCCGCTGCCCAACGAGTACAGCTTCTTCACGCTCTCCGGGCTTGTCCAGTCGCCGCCCGAGGACCTGGCCGAGCGGACGATCGTGTTCCTGGACTGCGGCAACGTCGAGCGCAACCCGGCCGAGGCGTTCCGCCAGGCGGGCGCACACATCGTCAACATCGACCACCACCACGACAACACCCGCTTCGGCACCGTCAACTACGTGCTCCCGGAGGCCTCCTGCACGGCCGAGATCGTGTGGGATCTGATGTACGGACTGGGCGTCAAGCCGACGCTGAACATCGCCGAGGCGCTGTACGTCGGCCTGATCACCGACACCGGGCGCTTCATGTACGAGAACACCGGCCCGCGTGCGCACCTGATGGCGGCCGACCTGATCGAGGCCGGCGTCGACGTGCATGAGATCTACCGTCGCGTGTACGAGGGCATTCCCTACGGAAAGCTGGCGCTGCTGGCCCGGGGCCTTTCGAAGGTGGCCCGCTACGACGGCGGGCGGCTGACCGTCACCGAGCTCGACGCGCGCGACTTCGAGGAGTCGGGTGCCGAGGAGAGCTACTCGGAGGGCGTCATCGACCATCTCCGCGCGGTTGAGGGCACCGCGGTGGCGGCGCTCGTGCGGGAGCGGGTTTCCTTCGAGAACGGCGCGGGGCCGCCGCGCAAGGTGTCCCTGCGGGCCAGCGACGAACGCGTCGACGTATCGGCGATCGCGCGCGCCCAGGGTGGTGGGGGTCACCGCCAGGCGGCGGGCTTCTCCACCTCGATGCAGTGGGATGAGCTGGTCGCGTTCCTGCGCGAGGCCGTCGCCGAGCAGCTGGCGGGCTCGCCGTCGAAGTGACCGACGGCGTCGTTCTGTACGACAAGCCGGCCGGGATCACCTCGCACGACGTGGTCGCGGAGACGCGACGGGCGCTGCGCGGGCGGGGGCCGGACTCCGCGTCGCGGTCAGGGTCGCGGGTCAAGGTCGGTCACGCCGGGACGCTCGACCCGTTCGCCACCGGGTTGCTGCTCGTCCTGGTCGGGCGCGCCACCCGAGTGCAGCGCTTCCTGATGGAGTTGCCCAAGACCTACGAGGTGATCGCGAGGTTCGGTGCGATCTCGAGCACCGGCGATCCCGAAGGGGAGATCGTGTCGACGGGCGTCGTGCCCGAAGGCGATCTGATGCTCCCGGTGGGTGCGGTCCGCCAGCGCCCGCCCGCCTACTCGGCGGTCAAGGTCGGCGGCCGCCGGGCGTACGCGCTGGCGCGCGCAGGGAAAACGGTCGAGCTCGCCGAGCGCGAGGTGCACGTGTATCGCTTCGAGGAGCGGTGGCGGGAGGGCGACCGGCGCGGCTTCGAGATCCAGTGCTCGTCGGGGACTTATGTGCGCAGCCTGATCGGGTCGCTCGGGGACGCGTACTGCGAGGCGCTGCGCCGTACGCGGATCGGGCGATTCGACGTGGCCGAGGCCGATCCCGAGCGGATCCTCCCGCTGGAGGAGGCGCTGGCATTCATCCCCGAGGTTCGCCTAGATCCCGAGGAGGCGCGGAGGGCCGGGCACGGTGGCGCGGTGGCAGCTCTCGGCGACGTCGGTGGCGCCGGGGTGGTCCGCCTGACCGACTCCGACGGCCTGATCGCGCTGGCCTCGCCGCACGGTGACGGCACCCTGCGCCCCATCGTCGGCCTTCGCGGCTAGCCCGCGTGGGTCATAACCCGCCACTGGGCCCGTCCGCCACGGTGAATTCGGATTCAAGGCCATACATGGGTCACGACTGCGATCTCGGCAAACGCCGATCGCCGAGTGCGGAGTTATGACCCAACGAGCCCAGCCGCCCAGGGAGCCGCGCCACCGAGGGTCGCGTAGCCTTCCGCCCCGATGCAGGTAACAATGCTCTCCGAGGTCCGGGAGCGGCCGCGGCGAGTGGCGGTCGGGGAATTCGATGGGGTCCACCTGGGCCACCGCGAGGTGATCCGCGGCAGCGACACCGTGCTCACGTTCGAGCCCCACCCCCTCCGGGTCGTCCGACCGGAGGCGGCGCCGAAGCTGCTGACGAGCCTCGAGGCCAAGGCGGAGCTGATCGCACAGCTCGGCGTCGAGGAGCTGGTCGTGATTCCGTTCGACGACGGCTTCGCCCACCAGACGCCGGAGGAGTTCGTCGACGACATCCTCGTGGAACGCCTCCGCGCCACGCGGGTGTCGGTCGGCGAGAACTTCCGTTTCGGTCATCGGGCCGCCGGCGACCCCGGCCGCCTGGCTGCCGACGACCGTTTCGAGACGCGTGTCGTGCCGCTGGTGGAAGTAGACGGCGAGATCGTCTCCTCCAGCCATATCCGCGGCCTGGTCCTGGCCGGCGAGGTGGAGCTCGCAACGCGGTTTTTGGGCGCGCCGTTCCAGCTCCGAGGCGAGGTCGTGCTGGGCGACCGGCGCGGTCGACAGCTCGGCTTCCCCACGGCGAACATCGTCCCCGACGAGGCGCTGGTGTGCCCCGGGCATGGGATCTACGCGACCTCGACCGACGAGGCCTGCGCCGCCGTGAGCATCGGCGTGCGCCCCACG